>ERZ1673962.1280-NODE-1280-length-12443-cov-2.365273_pt1 | contig 12443 bp, 11 predicted proteins | sample MGYA00580188_ERZ1673962 | MGnify/ENA primary metagenome ERZ1673962 (study PRJEB41334, sample SAMN05608104) | rock metagenome | biome: terrestrial subsurface; feature: shale formation; material: shale | place: USA: Pennsylvania ... | reverse complement strand
GATCACCCGGAAGCCAATCACCGAGAAGTAATGGCGCAATGTTCCGAGAGCCCGACGCATCAACAACTCAAACGACGCCTCCGCCCCCTCGAACTGATAGCCCTTATTCTCCATATCCTTGATGTCTTCAAGAATTTCCAGAGTCACCGGGTCTTTACTGTCGAGATTAATCCCGAACTGTTCAGCCTTAGCAAGAATGTTGGCCCGACCAGACAGGTCTGAAACCAGAACCCGGGTCGTATTGCCAACCCGTTGCGGGCGGATATGCTCATAGGTTTCCGGATGGCGCTGAATCGCCGAGACGTGTACTCCGCCTTTGTGAGCAAAAGCGGAATTGCCGACATAGGGCTGATGCTTATTCGGAATCAGATTGGCCAGTTCATAAACATGGCGCGACACCAGTCGTAACGATTGCAATTGCTCATCCGTTACCGTGTCCTTACCCATCTTCAACTTCAGAGCCGGAATCACCGAGCACAGATTGGCATTACCGCAACGCTCTCCGAAACCGTTCAGCGTTCCCTGGATATGAACCGCACCGCACGCAACTGCCATCAGTGAGTTGGCGACAGCACACTCGCTGTCATTGTGTGCATGAATCCCCAGCGGGGTTGATACCGCATCACGAACTGCGGCCATGATCTCAGGAAACTCATGGGGGAAAGTGCCGCCGTTGGTATCGCACAACACGATACAATCAACTCCGGCTGCCTCGGCAGCTTTGAGAGTTTTCAGGGCATACTCGGGATTCGCCTTATAGCCGTCGAAAAAATGCTCGGCGTCATAGATCACTTCGGGAATATGTTTTTTCAAATACACCAGAGAATCATTAATCAGCTCAAGATTCTCTTCAAGTGTGATTCTCAGTGCTTCATGAACATGAAAATCCCAGGTTTTGCCGAAAATGGTCACAACGTCAGGGTCAGCCGCAATCAGCGTTTGAATATTGTTATCCTGTTCCGGAGTGGTCTTGGCGCGGCGGGTGGAACCGAATGCTGCAATTTTTGCCTGTTTGAGGGTAACTTTTTTGATCTCTTCAAAAAAAGCAATATCCTTGGGGTTTGAACCGGGCCACCCCCCCTCAATGTAGTGAACCCCCAACTCATCAAGACGTTGGGCAATCCGCACCTTGTCGGTTACCAGAAACGAAATATCCTCCGCCTGTGTGCCATCACGCAACGTGGTGTCATACAGCAGTACCTGATCCATAATCATGCTCCTTTGGTCGTGCGATCTCTATTCGCCCTGACTCCCCAATTCAAAGGCATCGTGCAGAACACGGACTGCCAGTTCGGTGTATTTATCTTCGATGACACAGGAAATCTTGATTTCACTGGTAGAGATCATCTGAATGTTGACACCTTCAGCGGACAGGGCGCTGAACATCTTGCTGGCAACACCACAATGAGAACGCATACCAACACCGATAATCGATACCTTGGCCACCTTGTCATCCGAGGTAACGCCACCGGCACCAACCTTTTGTGCGGTGTCTTCGATCAGCTTGAGGGCTTTTTTCACGTCGCCTTTGGGCACGGTAAATGTCAGGTCCGTGAACCCTTCGTTCGACACGTTCTGAATGATCATGTCCACGGTGATGTTGGCTTCCGTCAGCGGAGAGAAAATTCCTGCGGCAATCCCCGGGTGGTCGGGAATCCGCAATACGGAAATCTTTGCTTCATCTTTATTACAGGTTACTCCTGAAACCAGTACGGTCTCCATCTCAGCATCCTCCTTCATCACCAGAGTTCCAGGATTGTCGTTAAAGCTGGAACGGACGTGAATCACAACGTTATATTTTTTGGCAAACTCTACGGAACGGATCTGCAATACTTTGGCACCCAGAGACGCCATTTCAAGCATTTCCTCGTAGGAAATCTTCTCGATTTTGCTGGCATCGGGTACGATACGCGGGTCTGTCGTGTACACCCCGTCAACATCGGTATAAATTTCACAGACATCCGCTTTAAGACCTGCAGCCACCGCAACAGCCGAGGTATCAGAGCCCCCACGACCCAAGGTCGTGATATTGCCCTCATCATCAACCCCCTGAAAACCAGCAACCACAACAATGGAACCATTTTTCAGATCTTCGCGGATATTTTCATCACCGATTTCCTTGATCCGGGCACGGGATGACGCGTTATCCGTCTTGATGGGAATCTGGTGGCCGAGATAACTTTTGGCCTTATACCCCATCGACTGCAAGCACATCGACAGCAAAGCAATGGTTACCTGCTCACCGGTTGAAACCAGCACATCGTATTCGCGCTCGCTGGGAAACTCGCAAATCTCCTGCGACAGAGCGACCAGCTTGTTGGTTTCACCCGCCATCGCCGAGACAATAACCACGACATCATTTCCCTCATCATAGGTGCGGGCAACACGCTTGGCGACATTACGAATTTTATCGGTCGTCCCTACGGACGTTCCGCCATATTTCTGTACCACCAGAGCCATTTTAGGTTTTCCTCCTTCATCGGCAATTACACAACCGCCGCCGATTGGCGTAAACAGCAAATGCTGTGCGGCATAGAGGTTTTAACAATAAATTATAACAGGGTCAAAACTTTTATGATCTGCCCGGGAAATTGCACAAAAAAACCACCGAAAGCCCCCATAAGCGCAAGAAAGACAGGGGCAAACTGTTGTTTTATTTTATCCCGCCACAGGTATTTTCTACAGCATTTCGCCTAAGCGGCGAATTGCCTGACAACACGTGTCCTGCTCTTGGCAGAAAGACTGGGAAGCACTCAGACATATGTGTCTCTGCTGCTCATCAACATAGGCCATATCGACCAACAGGGCCGAGAGTTCCAATTCAGGACAACGCTCAGGCCATTCCACCAGAGCAACACCATCGCCATGAAAGTACTCGTCAAAGCCCAACTCTTCGAGCTCCTCGTCTCCAGCGAGTCGATAGAGATCAAAGTGGTACAAGGGCAAGCGCCCCTCATAGCAATTTAACAGCGTGTAGGTGGGGCTGGTGATCGGCACAGAAGAGTCAACGCCAAGGCCACGGGCAACCCCGGTCGCCAGGCAGGTTTTCCCGGCCCCCAGATCCCCCCGCAGCAAGACCAAGCTTCCCGAAGGGAGGAGCTCCCCCAGAGCTTTGCCCAATTGAAGGGTCTGCTGTTCACTGGTGCTGTTCAGGTCGAGCAGAACCACGTCAGGCTCCCATCGATTTCACAATGTCCAGTCGAGCGACCACGCCAACAAGCTGATCGTCATCGACAATCGGAATCAGATGAATCTTTTTGGTCACCATCAGATCGGCGATTTCACTCACCGGAGTTTCCGGGCTACATGAAATGGCCGGCTTGGTGCAGATTTCACCGACAGTGCGTGCCGTGATACGCTGGACCTGCTCTTCGAAATTCTTCTCACTCTCCAAGTAAATCACCCAGTCAAACAGGGAAACCACCGTGGGGATATGCAACGGTTTGTCGCGATCAATCAGATCCGTGGCACTGACCACACCAACCAGAACATTATCGCCATCCACCACCGGCATCGTGCTGACACCAGTTTTTTCCAGCAATGCGGCAAAGGCTTTGAGCTCGGTATTTTCCTGCACACTGTAGACATCAACCGTCATAATATCTTTGGCTTTAAGCATCATATTCCTCCTGAAGTAATTGGCGGGCCATTGGAATTGCCGCCAGAACGTCACCAGCCAGGTAGCCGACATCACCATATTGCTGTCGGCACAGATCCGCAGCAGCACCATGGAGGTACGCCGCCAGAGCAGCAGCAGCAAACGGCTCAACGCCCTGAGCGATAAAAGCGACAATCATCCCGGTGAGGACATCGCCCATCCCGGCACTGGCCATGCCGCTGTTGCCGCTAGTGTTCACCCATACCTGCTCACCGTCGGTGATCACAGTATGTGCCCCCTTGAGCAGGACGACAACACTATGCTGGCGGGCAAACTCTCGGGCAACGTCTATTCGGTTTCCCTGCACCTCGGCAATCGTCATCCCGGTCAAACGAGCCATTTCACCAGGATGAGGTGTCAGCACAGTCATCCCGTCACGATGCGTCAAGATATCAAGCTGACCGACCAGCGCTGTCAAGGCATCGGCATCCAGCACCAACGGCAATGGGCATTCGGCAATCAGCCGCCGGGCCAATGCGGCAACATGGTCATCGGTTCCCAGCCCCGGCCCCACCGCCAATGCGGACATCGGCTGCCAAGCCTGTACCAGAGCATCAAAACAACTCTCGTTGAGCTGTCCGTGTTCGCCCACCAGTGGGCGCGACATGATCTCTGGCGTTTCTGCCATCAACTGGCCAACCAGATCATGCTCAATCGCAGCACTGACCAGTCCTGCACCGCTACGCAGGGCAGCATGGGCTGTCATGCGAGCCGCACCAACTTTGCCAACAGAACCTGCCACGACCAGCACATGGCCAAACGTGCCCTTGTGGTCGTCTGCACAGCGCCGCGGCACAAGGGTTGAGGCCTGGTCAGCATCAACCAGACAATATTGGCTGGTGACGGCGTCGGTCACACAGCGCGGCATTCCCAGATCGACGACATACAGCTCACCGCTGCACTGTTGCGCCGGATAACTGACCTGTCCCAGCTTGGCAAAGGCAAAACTCAGCGAACAATCCGCTTCCACTGCAACACCAAGGATGCGGCCACTGGTTGCCTCCACCCCGGAAGGCATGTCTACAGCAGCGACAGGTGCCGGATAGGCATTCATCCACTCAATCGCCTGACGGTAATGACCCCGTACTTCGCTGTTGAGGCCATTGCCAAACACCGCATCCACCAGAACAACAGCATCATCCCAGTCGTCGGACAGATTGGTAAAGGTCTCTTCATCAGCGGCAAATTCAACATCCGCCTGAGCATTGAGCAACACAGCAAGATTGATCGCTGCATCGCCCTGAATCGCACCGTGTTCAGCCAGAACAACCGTTTTTACCAGCCACCCCCAGTTTTCAAGGTGTCGGGCAATAACATAACCATCGCCGCCATTATTGCCTTTGCCGGCAACCACCAATACCGGACCAGGAAACAACGACTGATAACGCTCATCGATAATACGGGCGGCTCCTCGACCGGCATTTTCCATCAACACAATACCGGGAACACCAAACGCATTGATCGCAGTCTGATCGAGGTCACGCATCTGCTGTGCTGTGAGAAGTTTCATACCCCCTCCACAATAACCGTGGCAACCGCCCAACGGGTTTCGTGACTGTAGGAAACATGATGAGCCTGCAGTTGCCGTTGGGCAAAGATCTCGGCAGCTCGACCAGTCAGCGTTAAAGACGGGCAGCCCAGATCATCGCGCACCACTTCAATATCGTGCCAGGTCATGCCGTCACGCATCCCCAGTCCCAACGCTTTGACAAACGCCTCTTTGCAGGCAAAACGCGCTGCCAGATGCTGAGCAGCACATTTGCGCGGCAAGGCATACGCCAACTCGTTGGCAGTAAACAGTCGCTGCAGTAACGTCTGGTTGTCTTCGGCAATAAAGCGGCTGAAACGCTCCACCTCAACGATATCAGTTCCGATTCCGGCAATGGCCACGCGTTACCCCGCCACCAGTGCTTTCATTTCACGGACGGCCTGATCAAAACCAACCAGTACAGCACGGGAAATAATACTGTGTCCAATATTGAACTCCTCAATCACCCCGAGGGAAACAACATCCTGGATATTGCGGTAGTTCAGGCCATGACCGGCATTTACACCAAGACCAGACTGTTTGGCCTCGTGAATGGCCTTCTCGATTTTAGCCAGCTCCGCAAGTTGTGCGCCACGGGTCGGCGCATCGCAGTACAATCCGGTATGAATTTCAATGGTATCGGTACCCACCTGAAATGCCTGGTCGATCTGTTTCAGATCAGGATCAATAAACAGGCTGACAACGATGCCACTCTGTTGCAGGCGCGCAATCACTTCCTTGAGATGTTGAGAATGCGTGACAACATCGAGTCCACCTTCCGTCGTCAACTCCTGTCGCTTCTCCGGAACCAGAGTGACGCAATCCGGCCGCAAGCGGCAGGCAATCGCGACCATTTCATCGGTGGCGGCCATCTCCAGATTAAGTGCTGTCTGCACGGTCTGACGCAGAATTTCAACATCGCGGTCCTGAATGTGACGGCGATCTTCACGCAGGTGAACCGTTATTCCGTCAGCTCCGGCCAATTCGGCCAGTGCAGCTGCAGTAACCGGATCGGGTTCAGAGGTTCCGCGGGCCTGACGAATTGTTGCGACATGATCAACATTGACTCCCAAACGTGCCATCGTAGTTATGCTCCTTCCCTGGTTCCCTGCAAATGGGTGACAACAGCATCGGCGATCTCATCGGCCAGCCGTTGAATCTGTTGATCGTTTTCTCCTTCAAGCATAATGCGCAGTAACGGCTCCGTCCCGGAATAACGGATCAAGACCCGTCCAGTCTCGCCCAACTCTTCGTTACAGGCATCAATCACCTGCTGCACGGCGGGAACGCTCGCCAGATCAATTTTTTCCTTCACCCGGACATTGACCAGTAGTTGCGGCAAGGCCGTCATCACTTCAGCAAGCTGCGACAGTGGCTTGCCGGTACGCTGCATGATGGCCAGCGTCTGCAGAGCCGACAGCACCCCATCTCCGGTGGTGTTGTGATCGAAGAAGATCATGTGCCCGGACTGCTCACCACCAAGGTTATAGCCTTTTTTGAGCATCTCCTCGACGACATAGCGGTCACCAACACCCGTTTTAACAACCGTACCACCCGCACGCCGCAAGGCAATATCCAGCCCCATATTGCTCATCACCGTTGCCACCAGCGTATTATGAGCCAAGGTCCCCTCGGCAAGCATATGGGTGGCACAGATGGCCATAATGTGATCACCATCCACTTCGCGACCTGTTTCATCAACAAAGATCACCCGGTCCGCATCGCCGTCAAGCGCCACACCGACATCTGCACCATGCTCTTTCACCGCTTCGGCGAGCAAGGCAGGATACAGGGAGCCACATCCGGCATTGATATTGGTGCCATTGGGTGACACCCCAAGTCGGATCACCTCAGCGCCCAACTCCTCAAAAACAGCCGGAGCCACTTTATACGCGGCACCATTGGCACAATCGACGACGATTTTCATACCACGCAAATCAAGGTCACGGGGAAACGCATGCTTCAAAAACACGATGTAGCGCCCGGTGGCATCATCAATACGAAACGCCCGCCCCACCTCATCGGCTGTGGGCCGCAGAACATCCAGCTCTTCAGAAAACATCAGCTGTTCTAAACGCAACTCCATCTCATCCGGGAGCTTCAAACCATCATGGGAAAAGAACTTGATCCCATTATCCTGATAGGGATTATGCGAGGCGGAAATAACCACGCCAGCATCAGCCCGCATGGAGCGAGTAATAAAAGCAATACCGGGTGTCGGCAGCGGTCCGACCAACTGGACATCTACCCCCATGGAACAGATACCGGAAGCCATGGCGTTTTCAATCATGTAGCCGGACAGACGCGTATCCTTACCGATAACAATTCGCCGACGCTTGTCAGAACCTTTAAATAAATACGCAACAGCACGACCAAGCTGCATGGCAATTTCTGTGGTCATCGGGTAAACGTTGGCAACACCACGCACCCCATCAGTACCAAAAAATTTTTTTGTCATGGATCTCTTTCGATGATGAATTAATGAACAGAAGGAGGTGGTGTTACCGGCGTCTCAGACTCAATCGTTTCAGCCGGTGGTTCCACCTCTGGGGGAGTTTCATAGACAAAATGGACTTCCACTTCAACGGTCTTCTGATCGGCCAGTTCCGTGTAAGTCCCCCGAAAATTCACCGGCACCGTCATAATGAAATCCTCACGGATTCCAGCGATATCCAACGGTTCGGTTTCGACACGATCGATACGTTTTACTTCGCTTTCCGCCCCACGGATCAGCACCCGATCCGGCGAGGCGACCGTGGCCAATACCTTTTGCCCGGGCATCGGCTCTCCAGTAAGGACAACGTGAACCGGTACGGTTTTTTCCCGAATGCGCTCCAGCTTGACTTCGACATAGGATGGCGACAAGCGCACAACCTTAAGGGCACTGGGAATATTCAGATTTTCATCCAGACGCTTAAATGTCGTCAGACCAGGTTCCAGGCCACGCAGGTCAACCGAAAGGCTCAACGACGACGATTCCAGATTAGACAACAGTGTTCGCGGACCACTGATCCGCAGATTAACCAAGCTCGGCACTTCGTTGGCGACAATCAGGTCTGCCGGGACGTTCTTCAGTTCCAACGGCACCGAAAAACCGACTTCCGCCTTTTGCTCACCGGTGACAAACAGCCACAACAGAGAGGAAAAGACCAGGGAAAGCAGTTTCAAATGCCAGTTTCTGGTGATCAATTGCAACATTGCCGCCCCCTAACCTTTTTTCCCCGGATCAAGCAGGCGTGTCAGAATCCTTCGCAACGACGTGGAATCGAGATCACGTGTCATTCTTGCGCCAACGACAACCGATATTTTCCCAGTCTCTTCAGAAACAACGATGGCCACGGCATCAACCATTTCCGTTAAACCAATGGCAGCGCGATGACGTGTTCCGAGGTTTTTGCTGATATCAGGATCCTGGGACAACGGCAAAAAACATCCCGCCTTTTTCAGGCGTCCCTGCTGAATCACCAGTGCTCCGTCATGAATCGGCGAGTACGGAATAAAAATGGCACAGATCAGATCGGAAGAAACTTTCGCATCAATCTCCACGCCCACTTCAAGAAAGCCCTTCAGCCCGGTTTCCCGCTCAAGAACAATCAAGGCACCAATTTTTTTATTGGCCAGATTGACTGCGGCAGTCACCAGTTCATCAATCACCCGGGTCTCTTCACGATAAGAAACATCGGCAAAAAAAGGGTTACGTCCGACATGCATCAACGCCCGGCGAATATCACTTTGAAAAATAACAACAATGACGAGGATAATCGAGGTCAGGAAGCTGTCAAGCAGCCATTGGAGGGTATACAGGCCGGCAAGCTGGGAAACAACAAAAACCACCAGCAGAACAGCCAGGCCAATCAGCATCTGCACGGCACGCGTGCCTTTGATCAACAAAATGATTCGATAGATGATAAACGCAACCAGGGCGATGTCGAGGGCATCGAGCATCCACCTGAAATCTTTCATCATCTGATCGAACACACCCATGGTGATCCTTTTCGGCGTTTCACTACGCCATAGAAGTCTCTTGGTTGATCGCCCAGGCCAGATCAACGGTTTGCCGGGTCGCAGCGACATCATGAACCCGGAAAAGATGTGCCCCGTTCTGGGCGGCCACGGCAACACTGGCCAGTGAGCCGTAAAGACGTTGCTGCGGAACCGGCTGGTCGAGGACCTTGCCGATAAAACTTTTCCGCGAAGTTCCGATCAACACCGGATACCCCAAGGCGGCAATTTCATCCAGCCGTCGCAATAATTGCAGGTTTCCGGCAACGGACTTACCAAATCCGATGCCCGGATCAACACTGATCTTCTCATCCGAAACCCCGGCCTCGTGCGCCAGATCAACGGAATGGCGTAACGAGCCAATCACTTCGCTGAGAAGATCATCATAGGCGGTATCTTTCTGCATCGTCTCCGGACCGCCCCGGGTATGCATGACAAAAACACCAGCCTGTTTTTTGGCCACCACCGCAGCCATGTCGGCATCAAAAGTCAAACCGCTGATGTCGTTAATAAAATCGGCGCCACTGTCCAGAACCGCTTCAGCGACCACCGCCTTGTTGGTATCTACGGAAATCGGCAGGTCAAAACGTTTCTTCAATGCCTCAACTACTGGCACAACCCGGTCCAGCTCCACATCGGCACTCACCAGAGCGGCTCCGGGGCGGGTACTCTCGCCACCGACGTCAAACAGATCCGCTCCTTCAGCAACCTGTTTTTCCGCCTGCCGTAAGACGCCATCAAGCGTTCCGCATACACCACCGTCATAAAAGGAGTCCGGCGTCACATTGATGATGCTCATCACCTGAGGTCGGGACATGTCCAGGCGGCAATGACAGCCAACCAGATCCCGGGGAGCACAACGCGCGGCCAACACACATTCAAGCTCTGCAGCCAGCCCTTTAAGACCAAAGGGTTGCCGCGGCAGACGCACAACCAGCTGAGCCAGTTGCTTACGTGTCCCCATCAGTAACACATCACTATGATCAATGGAGCAGGCCACAGTGCCACGTGCAACAGCAGCATCTCCACCCAGCGTCAACATCTCCTGTTTAAGGATGTTGGCCGCCACACAGGGCACCCGTTCCAACAGGATATTGACATGCAGAGCCTTATCCGTCATCAGGTTGATCCCGCAGGGATCCACCTGAATAGCCTCAAGTTGACAGCGCACCTGATGCGGCGTGTGCAACTGAAGCACTCGCGGCTGAAACGACATTACTCGGCGTCTTCGTCCAGAGCCGGATCACTCGGCGCAATAACCACTTCTTCCGCCGTCGCCGAAGACGCAGGCTCTTCGCCAAGAATACGGGCGATATCCTTCGCATCAATGGTCTCGCGCTCGAGAAGCTCTTGAGCCATTTTGTCGAGAATATCGCGGTGCTCACGCAAAATGGTACACGTCTTGTCATAAGATTCCGTGACGATCCGGCTGATTTCGCCATCAATCATTTCAGCCGTGGCTTCACTGTAATTCTTAACGTGGCCCATATCCTTGCCAAGGAACACTTCGCCCTCTTTTTCACCAAAAGCCAGGGTGCCGAGTTTTTCACTCATGCCCCACTCGCACACCATTTTGCGTGCCAGTGAAGTCACTCGTTCAATGTCATTGCTTGCTCCTGTCGTAATGCTGCCAAGGAAAATTTCTTCTGCAGCACGACCGCCGAGCAACGCACACATGGAACGCAGCAATCCATCCTTGCTTTCACTGTATTTCTCTTCAGAAGGCAGATACATGGTGACACCGAGCGCACGGCCGCGGGGAATGATGGACACCTTATGAACCGGATCCGATCCTGGGATTTTCAACGCCACCAGGGCGTGACCGGCTTCATGATAGGCCGTAACCTTTTTCTCCGCTTCGGTAATGACCATGGAGCGACGTTCCGCGCCCATCATCACCTTATCTTTGGCTGCTTCCAGATCACTCATGTCGACCAGTTCCTTGTTGGCACGAGCAGCCAGCAGAGCAGCTTCATTGATCAGGTTGGCCAGATCGGCCCCGGAAAATCCGGGCGTGCCCTTGGCCACGGTCTCCATGTCGACAGAATCAGACATGGGAACCTTACGGGCATGAACCTTGAGGATCGTGGTACGCCCCTTGATATCCGGGCGGGGAACCACCACCTGGCGGTCAAAACGGCCGGGACGTAACAGCGCCGGGTCAAGAACATCCGGGCGGTTGGTCGCTGCAATCAGAATAACCCCTTCATTGGACTCGAAACCATCCATCTCGACCAGCAACTGGTTGAGTGTCTGCTCACGCTCATCATGGCCACCACCAAGGCCAGCGCCACGATGACGACCGACAGCATCAATTTCATCAATAAAAATGATGCACGGTGCATTTTTCTTACCCTGGGCAAACAGATCGCGTACCCGGCTGGCACCGACACCAACAAACATTTCTACAAAGTCGGAACCGGAGATGGTAAAGAACGGCACATCTGCTTCACCGGCAATGGCCCGGGCCAGCAGCGTTTTACCGGTACCCGGAGAACCGACCAGCAGGACCCCTTTGGGAATGCGACCGCCGAGACGGGTAAACTTTTTCGGATCCTTGAGAAAAGCAACAATCTCTTCGAGTTCTTCTTTGGCCTCGTCGACCCCGGCAACATCTTTAAACGTCACCATGCCCTGAGTATCGGAAAGCAGACGTGCACGACTCTTACCGAAATTCATGGCTTTGCCGCCACCACCCTGCATCTGGCGCATGAAGAAAATCCACACGGCAATCAGCAACAGGATCGGCCCCCAGGACACCAGCATCGTCATCCAGAAACTGCGGTCCTCTTCGGGCTTGGCGTCAATGACGATTTTACGCTCGCGCAATTCGGAGATCAGGTTGGGATCGTCCGGCGCAAAGGTCTTGAAGCGGGTGCCGTCTTCGTAGGTTCCCTCAAGATTCGGCCCCTGGATAGTAACATCCTGAACCCGACCATCTTCCAGAGCATTGATAAACGTTGTATAGCTGACTGCTTCCCGCTGTTGATCCTGTTGGGTCATCATGTTGAACAACAGAATCATGACAAGGGAAATCACAAGCCACAAAGCAATATTCTTATAAAACTGGTTCACTTTTCCTCCCTGGGAATATGTCGACGACACCGGAAGGCGTCATGGGGAAAATAATCATTGTTTGATTAGCTGCAAACTACCATACAGACTGGCGTTTCTCAATTATATTTTATTTTTGCAAGGGAGATAGAGACAGCTGGAATCCCGTTTGATCGGGTGAATTGGAACCACAACCGGGGC
>ERZ1673962.1279-NODE-1279-length-12448-cov-5.117808_pt1 | contig 12448 bp, 13 predicted proteins | sample MGYA00580188_ERZ1673962 | MGnify/ENA primary metagenome ERZ1673962 (study PRJEB41334, sample SAMN05608104) | rock metagenome | biome: terrestrial subsurface; feature: shale formation; material: shale | place: USA: Pennsylvania ... | reverse complement strand
AAGATGGCCGCGTAAATTCTACGACCAAGCCCCCGCAAAAACGGGGGGATTACCCCATACACCACAGTGCCTCGGCTCAAGCAACCGGCATCCCAAGTTCTTCTTTATAATAGTCGACTTGATCTTTGAGCGCTTCACTAAGAAAATCGGTAACTGCCACAGGAATTTCGACCTTGGGCACTAACTTCACAATCCGATCTGGCTCGACGTAATCGTATGCGGGAACATTGAGAAAAGTCTCCACTTTCCGGAGGAATTTGGCCGGACTTTTTACCAAATCAGAGTACGGTATAATCAAAAGCCTGTCCCCAACCACGTGCTGCCATCTGGGCACGTATTCGGAATATACTGCCTTAAGCCGTAGCATGGGATCGCGAGCTGCTGCCAACCATTCTGCCTCGTTCGCTGGAAGTTTTTTTTGTTTCGCGGACTTCATTGCCAGGTGAGAAAGCGCCCGGGACACGGGCTCTCGAATAATGTAAATATATTGTGCCTTTTGGGGTAGGTACTTGTTCACAAATTCGACACCCTCAAGCGGAAGCATAGAGTATTCAGGGGTAACGTCCATGCACCGCGCATGTTTTGGCGCAATTGAAAAAGCGTGTTTGTACCATTGTCCGTTAAACAGAGGTTTTCTCCCTAAGACCTCCAAATAAGTCCACATTTCAGGCGAAACAGCACCCTGGGAGCGAATGCGTGTTAACTTGGCGAGCTCGATGCCCCTATGAATATGGCCTTCTGTCCACCAGAGACATTCGGGAAGAAATTTGCTGTCGAAAAAATGCAATTCCTTTAAAGGCGGGACCCAGATGTCACGCCGTTGGCCAAACACCTCATGAAACCAAGACGTGCCTGCTTTTTGAGCGCCAATACATATGATGTCCGGCTTTCTGTTGGGCTTCACCATCCTTATTCCATCAATCTTCTTTGCTTTGATATCTCTATAACTTTTTAAATCGGCCTATGTTTCCACGACTCAGCGCCATGCCAGTTAGGTTTTGCAAAGTCAAAAATATCCTCATAGGTTGAGCCAATCCCCATTTGTTGGACAGGGTTTGACGTAACTTAAGCTACTCTTTGCACCTGCTTATCGGGTTGTGTTGCTTCGTCTCGCTGCCAGTAGATCACAGCGGGTGGTTTGCCGCCAAGGGCGGAATGTGGGCGCCGGTGATTATAGAAGGTCATCCATTTGCGGATGGCGTCGTTCTTTTGTCGTTTGACGAAAGGCTTTACGTAAATAGGTGGGATCATCGGATTTCATAGCCAAGCGCTTCCATTAGCCGCCCCCAGTGATGTGCGGAGGCACAAGCCTCCATAGCGCCCCGGCAGCGAGGATGCGCTCCATGAACAATTAAAACTGCCCGCGCGAAAGCTTCTTGCGAAACACAACCGAGCCGTCCGCAGTTGCGCCGTGCAGCTGAAATACCGACTTCGCTAAATCAACTCCGATCACAGTCGCATTTTTCATGGATACCTCTCCTATCTATTGAACCAATCTCAACAGCTTGCCACAAAGCAGGCCGATGGGGGGACATCCACACCCTCAGTGCCCGAATTTCGGGTGTAGCTCACTCTGGCGATTTCAAACGACTCATGTCAAACTTTGTGTCAGAAATGAGTTTCACGCCGCGCGCTTTCGCCAAAGCAATTTGGTGCTGCCTTTCGCGGAACCGTTCTTTGCGCGCCTCATCCGTTTCATCGACACATTGATGACAGGACACACCCTCTTCATACTCTGGCCGCGCTTTGTCTTCGGGTAAAATCGGACGGCGACAGGCGTGGCAAAGCTCATGTGGTCCCTCGGTCAGCCCATGTCCAATCGACACGCGACCATCAAAGACGAAACACTCGCCCTCCCAAAGGCTCTCCTCCTCGGGCATCTCTTCGAGATATTTCAAAATCCCGCCCTTGAGGTGATAGACCTCCTCAATCCCCTGACCCAACAGGAAATTGGTCGATTTCTCACAGCGAATGCCGCCAGTGCAAAACATTGCGATGCGTTTGTTGTGAAACCGGTCTTTATTCTCTTCCCACCATTGCGGGAAGTCGCGAAAGCTCTTGGTCTGCGGATCAATCGCGTTCTTGAACGTGCCGATGCCAAATTCGTAATCATTGCGCGTGTCGATCACTGCCACATCATCGGCTGAGATCAGTTCGTTCCACTCTTTCGGGTTGCAATAGCGCCCAACCCGCGCGCGCGGATCGACATCCGGTTGCCCCATGGTCACGATCTCTTTTTTCAACCGGACCTTCATCCGGCCAAAGGGCTGCGCTGCCGCTGTCGAGAGCTTGTACTCAAAATCGGCACAGCCGGGCAGGGCGCGGATATGCGCCACCAAACGGTCAATCGCGGCGGGCGTGGGCCCGGCCACTGTGCCATTGATGCCTTCGCGGGCCAGCAAAAGCGACCCGGTGATGCCGTCCGAGAGGCATAGCTCCAAAAGCGGCCCCCGCAAAGCGGAGGGGTCATCGAAGCGGGCGAAGTGATAGAGAGCGCAAACTGTAAACATAATATGCTCGATACTCCCGCCTGTGGGCGCAGGCAAGACCTTGCACAGCGGTAAAAGCGCGCATCATTTATACATATCCCGCTACGGCCCCGTCCGCCAGCGCGTCCAAAGGTTTCTCGGCCCCGGTGCGATCGGCGCGACTATGAAGGCACTGTGGTGTTCGCCGACGTGGTACTCTCTGACAAAGATACCTTATCCGCCGTGGCGTAAACCAAGCCGGGGATGTCGCGGATTACATTTGAGCGTGTGGGGCAAGAATTGCGTCTGCCACCTAGAAATCAGTCTCTCATCCAGCCCAAAAGATCCTAATTTACGAATCCCTCGGTCACTTGGGCAAAACCGACCCCCATTCACCTCGCCATGACGCTTGCCAAGCCCGGTCAGCGCGCGCTAGGCCTATGCCAAAGGAGACCTCCCATGCGTCCAGCCAACGAAGCCTTGATCGTCATCGACATCCAAAACGACTTTTGCCCCGGTGGTGCGCTGGCTGTGACCGGCGGCGACGAGATCGTACCCGGCGTCAATGCTTTGATGGATGAGTTCGCTGCCGTGGTCCTGACGCAAGACTGGCATCCCGCCGGGCATTCGTCCTTTGCCAGCACCCATGCGGCAGCGCCCTTTAGCACCACCGAGATGCCTTATGGCACCCAAGTGCTCTGGCCGGATCACTGTATTCAGAGCACGGACGGCGCCGCCTTTCATCCGGGGCTGCGACTTGATGGCGACCTGATCATTCGCAAGGGGTACAATCCCGCGATTGACAGCTATTCCGCCTTTTTCGAAAACGATCATGTGACCCCGACCGGGCTTGAGGGCTATCTCAAAACCCGTGGAATAGATACGCTCACGCTGGTCGGTCTGGCGTTTGATTTCTGTGTGAATTTCTCCGCCATTGATGCCGCGCGCCTTGGGTTTAAAGTCGCTGTTCGTACGGATTTATGTCGCGCGATTGACATGGAGGGATCAAAGAAAACCGCAATCGACGGGATGAAAACCGCCGGGGTTGAGGTTGTTTGAGCCATGACCCCGAAACTTTTCACCACTCTCAAAACCTATACAAAAGATCAGTTTAGAGCCGATGTCTTTGCTGGCATCACCGTGGCTTTGGTGGCACTACCTCTGTCCATCGCCATTGCTATCGCCTCAGGTGCGGGGCCTGCGGAGGGTATCGTCACCGCCATCGTCGCGGGGTTTTTGATTTCCGCGCTGGGCGGTAGTCGTGTTCAGATCGGCGGGCCGACCGGGGCGTTTATCGTGGTGGTTGCCGGGGTGGTGGCGACGTATGGGTATGATGGACTGGTCACCGCGACCTTCATGGCCGGAATTATCCTTTTGGTTGCGGGGGCGTTCCATGCGGGCGGTCTGGTGCGCCATGTGCCCGAAGCGGTGATCAACGGCTTTACCATCGGCATCGCCGTGATCATCGCCACGAGCCAAATCCCCGATCTTTTGGGTCTCAGCGGCGCGATGCCTGCCGATTTCATCGAAAAAATCCCCGCGATCTGGCGCGCTTTGCCCGCCATGACCCCGGCGGCCTTTGCCATCGGATTGGCCACGATGGTGTTGATCGTTTTGTTCCGCCGCGCTGCGCCGCGATTGCCGGGGTTGATCGTGGCGGTGGCGATCACCTCTGCCGTTGTTGCGATCTTCGATCTGCCTGTTGCGACGATTCAAACGAGGTTTGGCGATTTGCCACGCAGTCTGCCGATGCCTCAGTTGCCGGATCTCAGCTTTGATCGCATCCGCGAACTTTTGTCCTCGGCGGTGATCATCGCCTTTTTGGCAGGTGTTGAATCGCTTTTGTCCGCCATGGTTGCGGATCGCATGATTTCTGGCAAACACCGGTCCAATGCGGAGCTTCTCGCGCAGGGCGTGGCCAATCTGGGCTCCTCCCTGTTTGGCGGTTTACCTGCGACAGGGGCCATTGCCCGCACCGCGACCAATGTGCGCGCGGGGGGTAAAACGCCGGTAGCCGGGATCATTCATGCGCTGACCATTCTCGCGATTTTGATGCTGGTGGCCCCGCTGGCAGGCTTTCTTGCCATGCCCGCCCTGTCCGGTTTGCTGCTTTTGACCGCGTGGAACATGTCCGAACCGCATCGCTGGGGCAGCTATCTACGCGCGGCTCGTTCGGATCAGGTGCTTTTGGTGATCACACTTTTGCTCACGGTGCTCACCGATCTCACCCTTGCTATTGGTGTGGGTATCGCGCTTGGGCTGGCGATGAAACTCAGGCGCCGTGGTGACAAACAGGCCGATACGGACGAAGATTGGACGCCGCGCGACCGATAATCACGGGATCACGCCGACGCCGGAGAACCCGCAAACATCTGCCGCCTTCAGGTAGGCTGCCGAAAACCCGTTGAGTTGAAACGCCGCAACAGGTCGCCCCTGAACCACCAAATCCAGCCGCCCGTTGGCCTGCATCTTTTGTAGCATCCACTGGCTGTAGGGTTGATCATAACTCACCCGCGCGCGTTTATAGCCGTCAGGATCATAGCTTGTGACAGGCGTCGCGGCGGCGGTTTCATAGCTGTCGAAGATGATGTAGCCGGTCATGCCGTCCTGCATTTGCGTGTCATAGCCGCGTGGGGCGTATTCTTCGATCACCACGGAAGGATACACCGTCGGCGGGCCGGCATCATGGCTCATGAACTCAATCGAAATGCGCGCGTCGCCATCGCCGCCACTGCTGGCGATACAATAGTGATAGACATCCTCGACGATCCCTGCCGTTCCCACGTTTTCGGCGAATGTAGACACCCGCCACGACCCATAGTCCCAATCGCCCTGCGCCATGGCCGACCCCGCCGCCAAGATCCAAAATACCCCAGCTAAAATCGCTTTCATCATCTGCCTCTTTGTCACAATTCAAATCCTGCCTAACACGCAAATCTTTTCAAATGACGAACAAAACCATGGGTCTGCTTGCCAAACCCCTCTCTGCCCTGCTTTAACCGTTTTGTCATAAGAAGGGGCCTGCTCATGGTCGATATCGCCACCCGCGTCTACAATCACAAATGGAAAATCGACCCGATTGTCCGCTCCCTGATCGACACCGATTTTTACAAACTCCTGATGTGTCAGTCGGTGTTTCGCAACAAACCTGACACTCAGGTCACATTCTCGCTGATCAACCGTTCCAAATCCATCCGCTTGGCGGAGATGGTCGATGAGGGCGAACTGCGCGAACAGTTGGACCATGTCCGCTCCCTCTCCCTGTCTCGCGGGGAAAGCACATGGATGCGCGGTAATACGTTTTATGGCAAACGCCAGATGTTCCGCCCGGATTTCATGGAATGGTTCGAAAACCTGCGCCTTCCGCCTTATCAGCTTGAGAAAAAGGACGGCCAATATGAGCTGACCTTTGAAGGCTCCTGGCCCGAGGTCATGCTTTGGGAAATTCCGGCGCTCTCGATCCTGATGGAGCTGCGGTCGCGGGCTGTGCTTGGGCCGATGAAAAAGTTCGAGCTTCAGGTGCTCTACGCCCGTGGCATGACCAAACTGTGGGAAAAAATCGAACGGCTCAAACCCCTTGAGGGGCTCAAAATCGCCGATTTCGGCACCCGTCGCCGTCATTCCTACCTCTGGCAGGATTGGTGCGTCCAAGCCATGCTCGAAGGTCTCGGCCCCAAATTCACCGGCACTTCGAATTGCCACATCGCGATGAAACGCGACCTCGAAGCGGTCGGCACCAATGCCCACGAGCTTCCGATGGTCTATTCCGCGTTGGCCAAAACCGACGCCGAGCTGCGCCAAGCGCCCTATGAGGTGTTGGCCGATTGGCATGAAGAACACGATGGCAACCTGCGCATCATTCTGCCCGACACCTACGGCACACGCGGCTTTTTGGACGGCGCGCCCGATTGGCTTGCGGGCTGGACCGGCATCCGCATCGACAGCGGCGACCCCGCGACGGCGGCGGAGGTGGCGATTGACTGGTGGCGCGCACGCGGCGAAGACCCGACCAAGAAACTGGTGATCTTTTCTGATGGCTTGGACACCGATAAAATCATCGAACTCCACACCCAGTTCGCGGGCCGCGTGCGCACGTCTTTTGGTTGGGGCACTTTGCTGACCAACGACTTCCGAGGCCTGACCACAGGCGACGCACTCGCGCCGTTCAGCTTGGTCTGCAAAGCCATCAGTGCCAACGGCCAGCCAACGGTGAAACTGTCCGACAATCCGAACAAGGCGATGGGGCCGAAGGCCGAGGTTGAGCGGTATAAACGGGTGTTTGGGGTTGGCGAGCAGGAACGAGTGGAGGTTGTGGTTTAGTCTTATTCTCTGTCTGCAACCAGCGGTATTTCGGGCGCTATGAAGACAGTAGGGTGGTGGCTCCCTACCTCCACTAAGATGTTTTGTTCTATCAATTTGTCGATCGTGCTTCTTGCCCTGTCTGACGTCAGCACCCTCGGGACAGATTTGAGGATTTGAATAAGGGAGGATTTCTGGTTCATCTTATCGATTAGGAGATCGAGATGACGAAGAAGCCGCCGAGAAGGTGGTTAAGAACATCCGCCGCAAGACGCGGCAAACCTATTCAGCTGAAGAGAAGATCCGCATTGTATTGGCGGGTTTGCATGGCGAGGAAAGCATCTCGGTGCTATGCCGCCGGGAGGGTATTGCTGAGAGCCTGTATTACAGCTGGTCAAAAGAGTTTCTCGAAGCTGGCAAGCGCCGGTTATCTGGCGACACGGCACGGCAGGCGACGTCGCCTGAGGTAAAGGAGCTGCGTTCGGAAACGTCGGCCCTGAAAGAATGCGTGGCTGATCTCACCCTCGAGAACCGTCTGCTCAAAAAAGTATGACAGGGGCTGGGGAGTTCGAGGAATGAGATACCCCGCGTCTGAGAAACTGGAGATCATCCGCACCGTTGAGGGATCACATCTGCCGGTGAAACAAACCCTCGACATGCTGGGCATCCCACGCACGACATTCTACCGATGGTATGATCTCTATGTCGACGGCGGGTTCGATGCGCTGGCTGACAGATCCCCACGCCCAGAATCGGTCTGGAACCGCATCCCTGACGCTCGTCGTGATGACCTGATCGAGTTCGCGCTGGAACACGAGGCGCTGATCACGCGGGAACTGGCCGTCAAATACACTGATGAGAAGAGATACTTTATATCTGAATCATCAGCTTATCGCATCTTGAAAGCTGCTGATCTGATCACCGCGCCAGACTACGTGGTGATCAAAGCTGCCGACGAGTTCACCGACAAAACCACGGCCATCAGCGAGATGTGGCAGACCGACTTCACCTACTTCAAGATCATCGGGTGGGGCTGGTATTATCTCAGCACCATCCTGGACGATTACAGCCGCGCTCGCCATTGTCCTCGGACCATGTATGGATGGCCCCTTGGCAAGTGCTTTGTTTGGGTCTGACATTCCGGTCGGTCGCGGCCATGTATACGGCGTCAATTTGCAGCATCATGGCTGCGCGCCTTGATGAAATCAGCCGGCGGACGGATCCCGATCAATGGCACGCGCTCAAAGGCGCTTCGGTCCGAACTGGGTGTTCCGTTCCGCTTTTACCGTCTCTATGCCATCACCTCACGCTGCGCCTCACCATCTCCTGGCCTGCCAGTTCAGCGCTGGTGGCCGATCTCGATCACTTCATGCCAAGGCCGCCCGGTAGCTCTCGCCGCCTCTGATCAGCGCCCAGACCGTCCGCGCCATGCGGTTCGCCAGTGCGATTGCGACCACCTTCACCGGCTTGCGCTCAAGCATTCGGTCGAGCCAGTCGGGCGCGGCGTCCGAGGCTGCCGTCCGGCGGCTCCGCCGCGCGCTGATTCTGGCCATGGCACCCAGATAGAGTAACCGTCGCAGATACCGATTGCCGGCCTTCGATATCCGCCCGAGCCGTTCCTTGCCGCCGCTAGAATAGGCGCGCGGGGTCAGGCCAAGCCAGGCCGCATAGTCACGGCCGCTGCGGAAGGCACTCACGTCCGGCGTCGTTGCAGCAAAGGCGCTTGAGGAGATCGCGCCTACCCCGGGCACCGTTGCCAAACGCCGAGCCAACGGATCATCGGCCTGGCTCTCGGCAATCCGTGCTGTGACCGCATCGATCCGGTTCTGCGTGTCCTGAAGCTGATCAGCCAGCATATCCACGGCAGCTCGTGCGGCGTCGGGCACGTTCCGAGCGGCGGCGATCAGACGCTCGATGTTCTGGATGCCTTTCGCCACCACGACGCCGAACTCGCCCATATGTGCCCGGATTGCATTGATGATCTGCGTCCGTTGCCGGACAAGGAAATCCCGCGTCTTGTGATCGAGCAGAGCTGCCTGGGTCTCTGCCGATTTCACCGGTACAAAGCGCATGGTCGGGCGCGTAACCGCTTCGCAGATGGCTTCCGCGTCGACCGCATCTGTCTTGCCCCGTTTCACGTAAGGTTTGACGTAAGCTGGCGGCATGAGACGGACCTCATGCCCCAACGCGGCGATCTCCCGCCCCCAGTGATGCGCACCGGCACAGGCTTCCATGCCAACCAGACAAGGCTCCAGGCGCGAGAAAAACAGCAGAAGCTGTGCCCGCCGCACCTGGCGACGGCACACCACCGTCCCAGTCGCGCTGACGCCATGAACCTGAAAGACATTCTTGGCCAGATCGAGGCCGATCGTGATAGGCTGTTCCATAGATGGTTCCTTTCGGGGGATGTAATCAAACCCACCTTCGCACATTGCGATGCCGTTTGATGGGGCCATCCACACCATCAATGGCGGACATAGGCTCGCCATCGTCTGGAAGCTCTGCACAAACATGCGGGCCGAAGATGTAACAGACACGATTGAACTGGCTCTGACAGCATCAGGCTGCGACCAGGCGGTTGTCCGGCACAAGCCACGTCTGCTCAGCGACAACGGCTCCTGCTATATCTCGGGTGATTTGGCTGAATGGCTGGAAGGTCAAAAAATGACGCATGTCCGCGGTGCGCCATTCCACCCGCAGACCCAAGGCAAGATCGAACGCTGGCATCAGACCATGAAAAACAGGGTTCTGCTGGAAAACTATTACTTGCCCGGAGATCTCGAACGCCAGATCGGGGCCTTCGTCGACTACTACAACAACCAGCGTTACCACGAGAGCCTAAACAACGTCACACCCGCAGATGTCTACTTCGGGCGCGACAAAGCCATTCTCAGGGAAAGGGCAAAGATCAAGAAACAGACAATCCGCCAACGCCGCTTGCAACATCAAAAACAAGCCGCATAATCACTCACACAAACGAACCAGAGCCTCCATTGCTCAAGCCGCTCTGATGTCCCATTTTATATGACGACGGACAGCGGAACTGATGACCATCACCAATGCTGGCGATGATTGCCGAGGCAGTCACAGCGCCAACGCCCGGGATGGTGCGCAACAAACGGACCCGCGCATCTTCCTTCGCGACCTGCTTTAGGCGGCCCTCATACCAGCGGACCCGAGCATGCAGCGCAATGAGGTGTTCGCAGAGATTATGGATCACCTCATTCGCAATATCAGTCAGATCCAAAACTTCGCCTGCCAGTATGTCCTGGGCAAATCCGATGACACGGGCGAGGCCCCTGGCAATGTATTCGCCAAACTCTGCGCCCATGCCACGTAAGGAGTTGATAAGTTGGGTGCGCTGACGGACCAACAGATCCCGGGCGCGGTGCAGTGAGAGCAAGGATTGTTGTTCGACAGTCTTGATAGCAACAAAACGCATCGTTGGACGGGTGACGGCCTCGCATATCGCCTCGGCATCAATAGCGTCAGATTTGCCCCGCTTTACATAAGGCTTCACATACATCGGGGGGATCAGCCGAACGTCATGGCCAAACTTCCTTAGCTCGCGGGCCCAATGATGCGCGCTGCTGCAGGCCTCCATACCAATGAGACAGGGGGCAAGCTTAGAGAAGAACGGCAGCAAATGCGCACGTCTCAAAGGTCTGTTAAAGACAACCTCTTCGCTTGCACTGATCTCGTGAACTTGGAAAACGTTCTTCGCCAGATCAACGCCGATTGTGGTAACTTGCATGGGGCGGCTCCTCTCACAAGCAGATTCTGACACCTGCACTATGGCGCATCGCGACGCCGGTTGGAGCAGGAGCCATCCACCCCATCAGGTTTCTCTTTGGGTCGGATGGCGTTGCTGCAGAGCAGAAAACGGCCGTTTACCGCCCATACTGTTGAAAAAGTCCCTGAGGCTCTCTGCGCTCTCCGAAATGCAGAACAGTGTTCCAAATTCACGTGCCAAGCGACGTGTTTTCGGCTGCTTTGCAATGCCTTCAGAATATTTTCCTACAAAAATTGCCTATCAGGTGTCGTGGCAGAGTTTTTCAACACAATCCGCCCAACAAGGCATTTTGCGAAGTGACGATCGGATTGATGAGGTATAGCTCGCGGTGTGAATTGACGAGGTAAGTGTGGCGCTGCTTCTGAAAGCCGATCTTCTGGGCTTCAGCAAAATGATTGTGCTTTGCCTCTGGTCCTGGAGGGCGACCAGATCCTATCGCAGTCTGGATCGGCGGCGTGCGGCAAGCCCCTTCTAACCTCTTTGGCCAAACACAAACGTCTGGACCTGCTCCAAGGCCATGACAAAGCCAAATCTTTATGGTACTCAGACATATGACCTAAGTTCTCCGATCCTTTCGCATTCCAACACGGTTCTCGCCGTGACCATTGGCGTGCTTTTATGAAAGGAAAACTTATGGATCATTCCGACCCCCCCGCAATCCAAGGCATACGTTTCGACATCGAAACGCTTCAGTACAACGCGTTGAAGTTGGCGCAACAAGCGGACAAAGGCCCAACGTTTCTACGCCAAAATGGTGTTATCTCTTATGTGGTGATGACCGAAGAAATCTTCGACGAGATTTGGCCTGATGGGAGAAGAGCGTGGAGTGTAGATGAAATGCCGGAGCGTGTTGCCCTGCTTTTCCAGGAAGCCGTGGACGCTTGGCGGGCAGGCCGGCCTGACGACGAAACGACGTAAGAAAGCCGGGGGGGGGAATTCCCCGGTTGGTGGCGCTGAAACGCATGCGCGATACCGCGCACTTGGCGCCACCAAGACAGGTCTGATCTGAGGCATGCGGCTGTCGCGCTGAGTTCATGCTCAGATAACACTTCACAACAGGCAGCGCTTAGCAGATGCTCCGCACCTGACAGCCATCCGCACTGAAAAGAGAGCCTATTTTATGAGCCAGAGGCAGAACTATGGGGGGCAACGTGGCAAAACTACGGGGCGTACCCCACTAAGTTCAAACGCGCTTCGTTGCAAAGGTGGTGCTCTGAGCACTTTACATCTTCGTACTCGTGCCGCCTTCGGTCCACACTCACACGTCAGCAAGACGTGCGGGAGGCGAATACTTGTAAAGAAAGGAAAGATTCAGTGCCATAAAGGCAGAGTTCAGTGAACTCGACAAGGTTTGAGCGGTGACCCATAGTTTTGCCTCTGTGGGGTGTGAAAACACCTGAAAACGTTCCTTTTAGTATAGCAATTATTGCAAAATTTTTGCCACTACTGACGATTGCTTTTGCCCCCAGCGCAGTCACTGCGCGGATCTCAGCTATACCTCACCCGCCAACGCCAAGACCTCGACAGCCCATCCAAAGGATCTTTCGTCGCGGCTAGGCGGTATTTGGACTCATCCCCTATTGTCGCTGGAATAAGAATACGCGCTTCTGTGATTTCGGCGACAAGCGCCTCTGATGCTCCTTGAAAGCCAGATGAATTCACTTGCGACGCAGGAAAGGGAGATCAAAACGGCCCAGATCTGCCTTTTACCTGCCCCTCTCGCGCCGCGTAGCAGCATCACCGAACCTGCCATTCATGCCTTGTGCAGCATCGCAGCGACTGCGAAGGTCGGCAGTGCGGGACAAAGCGAGCATTCACTATTGCTGCGCCAAAGACCGCTTTTATAAACGCCCATCTCCGGAAAGCGTTCAAGAACCGTGATTAACTC
>ERZ1673962.1277-NODE-1277-length-12450-cov-4.842114_pt1 | contig 12450 bp, 16 predicted proteins | sample MGYA00580188_ERZ1673962 | MGnify/ENA primary metagenome ERZ1673962 (study PRJEB41334, sample SAMN05608104) | rock metagenome | biome: terrestrial subsurface; feature: shale formation; material: shale | place: USA: Pennsylvania ... | reverse complement strand
CTTTTTTTCAAAAAAATCTACAGCTAGATTTTGAAATAAAATTAAAAAATATTTTAAAGTGAGATTTATATTTTTACTTTTGTGCGACACTTAGGCTAAACAATTTAGACGGCATGAATTATCATGGTTACTGCTAAATAAACTTTAAAAACAAATTCAAGGCGCTTTCATGGAAAATATAGATTTTAGTGTGGTTCGTTTTTTGTGGGTTGTTATGGCCTTGCCTATTGGTTGGCTGTTTATAATGATTAACAACTTGCGTAATGATTTAAACGCAGCGAATGAAAAAGCGAACGCAGCTAAAAGCAAAGCTGAAAATGCAATAACAGAGCAGCGCGTTAGAGAAATATTGAAAGAAGAGATTGGGCCGGTTAGTGGTGATATTAAAGCTTTAACAGAGACAATTAATAAAGCCATGCGTGAATTTGACGAAAAAATATATAAAATTGCGTTAGAATCGGCTAAGTCTCAAAGCGGGAAAAACAACCATGGTTAAAAACAAAGTTTTTATTATTGACGATAGCAAGCTTGAATTAATGGCGTTTGCCGCCGCATTTGAAAGTTATGGTATTGAAGCTGTAACAACTAGCGATCCTATGGCAGCTTTAGAGATAGCGGCAAAAGAACAGCCAGATTATATAATTTTGGATTTATACATGCCTGAAAAAAACGGTTTTGAGCTATGTAGAGATTTAAAATTAGATCAAAGAACCACAGATATACCCATACTTTTTGTAACGGCAAGCGACTCTTTAGATGATGCGATAGAGTCAATACATATGGGGGTGATAGATTACATTCATAAGCCGGTATCAATTTGCAACCTTGTTGACCAGGTTATAAAGCATAATTTAGTTAAAAACATAAAAAAAGCTTACCAACCAATGCTAGAAGAAATGAACCGATTTAATGAAAAATACGGTGAAAAATGGGAAGTTTAACATGGCAGGAAATAACAACAGTGGTAACAAGAAAGGCACTAGCTCAACTATAAAGTTTGCCACCGGCACCGGTGAAAAGGTCACAATGGCAGAATTGTCACGAATTACCGGTACCAATATAACCTCATTGAAAAAATACTGCAGAGAGGGCGCACCACACGAAGTTCAGCCAAATGGATCTTACTTAATTGATACTGCAGAGTTTATCCATTGGAAAATGCAACAAGAAGTTGATAAAGCCAAAGGTATAGACTCAACATCAAGAATAAGTATTGAAGATGCGCGCCGCCGCCGAGAAGTAGCACAAGCCCTGCAAGCTGAAATAGAGCTTAACGAAAAAATGGGGCTGTTAATGCCAATTAAAGAACAGATTGAAATATTTGCCGCATCACTTTCTGATGTTAGAGCGCAGCTAGTATCTATGCCGAATAGAATAGCTGGCTCGCTTGAGTTTCAAGACCAAAAAGAAATAAGAACAATACTCGACACAGAAATAAACCAAATGCTAACGCAGTTCTCAGAATATGAACCTTGATGAATTTGATGTCTTAAAGGCATCACCGGTAGCAATAGAAGCGCTAAAAAAAGGTATAGCTGAAGCATTTAGAAAAAACATGAAGCCAATGCCAAAAATGGACTTGGTTGAATGGGCCGACACATACCGACACCTACCAGATAACAGCGCAGAGCCGGGGCAATGGAGAACGTCAAGGGTTGAGGTTGCAAGAGGGCCCATGCTTTCTGCAACCGATCCTAATGTTAGCCAAGTTTCTATTATGGCTTGCGTACAGCTATTAAAAACAGAATTGCTTAATAATATAGTTGGTTACTATATACATCTTGAACCATCACCCATTATTTTTGTTAACCCTAAAAAGGAAATGGCCGAGGCGTGGAGTAAAGAGCGTTTTTCTAAAATGATAAGCTCAACGCCAGTTTTAAAAGATTTATTTAGTGATAACCGGCGAGGTAACGGCAACACAATTTTGAATAAACAGTTCCCTGGCGGACAAATAGCCATGGTTTCAGCCAGAAACCCAACAGACCTAGCATCAAGGGCCTGTAGAATTGTTTGTTGTGACGAAGTTGATAAGTATGTTTCAGGCGTAGAGGGTGATCCCATAAAAATTGTATGGGAGCGCTCAAGAACATTTGGAGAAAGGGCAAAGCTATTTGTTGCATGTTCACCCACGGTTGAGGGTGCAAGCCGAATAGAGGTTGAATATTTACTTTCAGATATGCGAGTTTTTAAACAGCCTTGCCCTCACTGTGATCACGCAGAGGAACTGCAGTGGGAAAACGTAATAATACCCATAGACAGTGACGGCGACAAAGTACCAGAAAAAGCGATTTACGGTTGCCCTGAATGCGGTGCTGAATGGTCAGAAAAAGACCGCCGTTACTCTATTAAAAATGGCTATTGGGAAGCGCAAAACCCAAAAGTAACCCATCACCACGGCTATAAGTGTAGTGCTTTTGCATCACCTTTTATTGATGTTAGAGGTATGGCCCGTAAATATGTTGATTGTGCAGAGGAGCCAGAAGCCTTGAAAGTTTTTTACAACACAATATTAGCCAGAACGTGGCGAGAAAAAGGCGAACAGCCAGATTGGAAGCGCCTGTATGATATGCGTGAAACTTACGATAAATGCAGTGTGCCTGATGGTGTTTTACTTATAACCATAGGGTTTGACGTACAAAAAGATTACTTAGTTTATGAAGTGGTTGGTTGGGGAAGAAATAAAGTAACATGGTCAATAGATGCCGGTGTAATTACAGGTAAAATAGGCGAAGAAGAAACCCAAGAAAAACTAACCGAATTTTTAGATAGAAAATACAAAAACTCAGCGGGAATAGAAGTAATACCTGAAAAAGTATGTATTGACTCAGGTTACGACACCCAAGACGTTTACGCATTTTGTAGGCGCTATGGCGATCCGCGCCGAGTAATACCCGTAAAAGGCGATGAAAAACTAAAACAAAACTTTTCAACGCCAAGGCCGGTTGATGTAAATATTAGAGGCGAGCGAATAGCCCGAGGCATTATGCTTTGGGGGGTTGGTGTTGACGTTATTAAAACGCAGCTTTACCGATGGTTTAATTTAGATAAACCGGTAGATGGTGATCAGTATCCAGCCGGTTATTGTCACTTTCCACAATACGAAGAAGAGTTTTTTAAACAACTAACAGCAGAGCAGCTAGTAACCAAGAAAGACAACCGCGGCTATATAACTTATATTTGGGAAAAGACAAGGCGCGATAACCACTACTTAGATTGTCGTGTTTACGCACGTGCTGGCGCAGCAATGGCCCAAATAGATAGGTTTGATGAAAAAGATTGGCTAGCAAGAGAAAAAATGTTTTACCCAAACATTAAAAAGGTGGAGCAAGCTAAAAACGAGCATACCACGCAAAAAGCACTTGAGCAAGGCGGAAGTATGGAAAATGTTAATAATAATCAAGAAGTTAAACCAGCAAGGCGAAAAGCCAAAGCAAGGGGAAACTGGTTAAATAGGTGACAAAATGTCTAATCAAACCCAATTACAGAAATTAGAAGCCGCCTATTACAGCGGTGTTTTAAAAGTTAGAGAAGGAGATACATGGGTTGAGTATCAAACCGCCACACAAATGAAAACAGCAATAGACGATTTAAGAGCAAGGCTTTCAAATACAGTGCCAAAAGGCACCCGCTTTGTTAAATTTACAAACAAGGGTTATTACTAATGGCAAAGCTAAATATATTAGATAGAGTTCAGGCGGTTTTTAACCCTATTGGCGTTGTGAAAAAACTACAAGCCAGAAACATAATTGAAGCAAACCAAAGAGCCTATGAAGCTTCAGGAAAAGGCCGAAGAAATGACGGCTGGAAAAAAACAAACTCAACCGGCGCAGAAGAAACAAAAGCCGCATACATGGCGCTTGCAGCCGCAGGATCTGAACTAGTAAGAAATAATCCGCTAGCCACACGTATAAAAAATGTTTGGGCGTCTAACATAGTAGGTAACGGCATTACGCCACAGCTACAGTCAAGCACTAAATTAAAGCTTAAAAAATACGAATCTATTTATAAGCAATGGGCTGGTTCAACCGCATGTGATTATGAGGGCCACTATAACCTAGCTGGCTTACAATGGCTTTGGGCGGCAACCGTAGTTGAAACAGGCGGTGTATTTATACGTAAAATTTACGATAATACAGCCGGTGTATCTTTTCCGCTTAGGCTGCAAACTTTAGAGCAAAGTTACCTAGATAGCGCATACCAAGAGCTATACAAAGATGGTAGCCAAGTTATAAGCGGCATAAAATACAGTAAAGAAGGCAAGTTGCTTGGTTATTACCTAAAAAATTACATAAACACCACCGGTATGCCATTAAGCATAAAGCAAGAGTCTAACTTTTTTACAACAGACGAAGTAACCCACATATTTAAAAAAGACCGCGCAGGCCAGCCGGTAGGAATTAGCTGGTTTGCACCGGTAGCCACAACGCTTGCAAACTTTGATCGGTATCAAGACGCAAAGCTAATGCAACAATCAATAGCGGCCTGTTTTGGTGCTATTGTTACTAAGGCAGAAAATCAAATAGGTGTTCAAACAGAGCATAACGATATAGATGCCATAGAGCCAGGTATGATCGAATACATGCCTGATGGGGCAGAAGTTCACCAACTAACCCCACCAAAAGCCGATAACGCAACCGAGTTTGATGTTGGGTTAAAGCGTAATGTAGCTGTAGGCGTAAACCTAACTTACGAACAGTTAACCGGTGACTATTCAAAAGTTAACTTTGCTTCAGGCAGAATGGGTAAAACCGACTTTTTTACACAGCTTGATTATTGTCAAAATATAATGATGAAACCCGCGCTAAATAAAGTTCAAAACTGGTTTGGTGATATTTACGTGCTAGAAAAAGGCCCTCTACCAAGCGACTTAACGTGGCAATGGGTATTTCCGCCAAGGCAAGCAGTTAACCCGCGTGAAGAGTTTGAAATACTATTCCAAAAAGTTAGATCTGGCGCAATGACACCAAGTGAGCTAGTACAGTCAATGGGTAAAGAGTTTGAGCCAACACTACAGCAATGGAAAAAGGATCAGGAGCTATTTGATAGTCTTGGTCTTAAATTTGACTGCGACCCACGTTATTTTGCACGAACAGGTAACCAGTTAGACGAAAATGATGCAGCAACACAAAATATCGAAAAGTCAGAGTTAAAAAAAGAAAAACAAAATTAAAAAGTAAAAGCAACTATTAGGGGTTGCCTAATAGTTGCTTTTTTCTAGATCGCCTAGTTCCACACCAAGTAAAATAAACGTAAAACCAAAACAACAAAAATGTAAATTAAAAAGCCGCCATTGGTGGCTTTATTTTCATACATAAAGACAACCACCAAGTTTTATGCTTTATAATAACTATATTTAACTCTAAGGGTTTAACATGAAGCTATTAACAGCACAAAACAGCACTGATGAAATACAAATGCAAGGTGAGCACCTTTTAGCATTTAAAGCCAACACTGGCGCACTACAAATGCAAATTAAAGTAGATGATGGCGTATTTATACCGCTTGAAGAATCTAAAACCGCCGACTTTTCAAATTACGCCGACTTTAAAGACGCTGTATTAAAATTTGAAATAACCGGCGATGCAAAGCTGGTTATTTATGGTGGATTTTATGCTTAGGCCAGTATTAACCCATGTTTTAAAACCTGTATTAAGACCGGTTTTTTATAAGCAGGAATTGCCGCCACTAGAAAAAAAGCTATTATCCGGTGAGTACCTAAGTGTCATATGTACTGGCGATTCAATAGCAGATCTTGGCAGTTCTGAGAATCAATTTTTATACTCAATAAATACTAAAGGATGGCCAGCTAACTCATTTGCACAGTCAAATCAGCTTTTTGAAATGCTGCCTGATTCTGGGATTGCTGGTAATACAACACAAATGTTATTAGATAGGTTGCAGACCGATGTAATTGATACAGGCGCTCAGGTCGCTGTAATTATGCTAGGCACTAATGACGTTCATGCTCAAATAGCGGAGTCAGTAATAATAGCCAACATGCAGAGTATTGTTGACCAACTGGTAGCTGCCGGTATGAAAGTGATATTAACGCCAATCACTTATCGCGGAGATAATCATCCCAATTACACAACCAAGATTGACATAATCAATACGGCTTATGCGAATATTGCAGCCAATAATACAAACGTCGCTATATCTGAAACTTTCGATGAGTTTAACGCATTAGCAATAGATGCTATTAGATGGGATGAGGTAACCATTGACAGACTACATCCGAACTCTTCTGGTGGATACCTGATGGGCAAAGTAATATCTAAAGCATTAAATGATAACTTGGAGAGTGCTTACCCATCAACAGCCACACAGTTAGTTGTAAATAGTGAGCTGACTGGTACATCAGGAAGTATAGGTATGGGGGCTACAGGTCAAGCACCAGACTCTTTCACTGTTTTCTACGCACAGCCTATATCGGGGGTTGGTGTTGAGTATGTCGGAGATTCACTTATTCTTAGGGCTGGTGATGGCTCAACAGGTGGTAGAGATGACGCTAAGTTATTTCAAAATGTTTCAGTTAGCAATCCAGCACCAACAGATCAATTTATAGCTAAAGCGACTGTAAGTATTGCTAAAGAAGTTCTCGCTGAAATTTCATCGATGTCGGTTACATTGAAACCTAACGTTGGGAGGCAATATAATTTCTTGCTTAATGGCGAGGCTACGACTGCTATATTCCAAGAAGATTACAACAACTTTATTATGAGATCTATACCAACAACACTAGATCCAAGTGCAACAAATGTAGAAGTTTCAGTAACATTAAAGTCTATGGGTAATCAGGACGTTGAAATAAAACTACATGATTTAGAGCTTATTAAGATAAAAAAATAGTTGCACGACACTGATTAAAACGTACAGTGTATTTAAAACAGAAGGGTTATTTTATGCCATTTGAAAATAGAGAGTTGCCACAACTCGAAATGCGAGCGGAGATTGATCCCGAATCAATTAACGAGGACGATCGCACCGTTGAGGTGGTTTTTACCACCGGTGAGGGCGGGGTTCGCGGTGGTTTTTGGTCTGAACCATATATTGAAGAGTTAGACGTAACAACAAACTCAATTAGAGAGGCCCGTTTGCAAAAGGGTTTATCTGTAATTGACAGCCACAGATCGTATGGTGGCATTAAAGGTGTTTTTGGTATAACAGAAGATTACACCATTAAAAACAACGAGTTACGAGGAAAGGTTAGATTTAGTAAGCGCCCTGAAGCTGATGAAGTTTTTCAGGACGTTAAAGATAAAATTTTGCGCCATTTTTCTTTGGGTTATCGCGTTTGGGAATACACAGAGAAAAAACCAGCAGAAGAAAACGCAATGACCATTATGCGGGCCACCGATTGGGAACCCACAGAGTTGTCGATTGTTCCGGTTTCTTTTGAAACCCAAAACGGCGTTCGCAACCTTGATGGCGGCGATAGCAAAAAATATCCAGTAAATATTATTTCTGAGGAACGACAAATGCCACAAGCAAATAACGAAGCGCCAAACGAAAAGCGCGCCAACACGCCTGAAGGTGAAAAACCAGAAGGTAAAACACGCACTGAAGAACAGGGCGAAAAAGAAACCCAAGAACAACGCAGCGAAAAGCCAGAAGGTAACACGCGCGCCAGTTTATCTGAAATGATGGATATTGCTCGCGCCGCTGGTTTACCTGAATCTGAGGCGTCACGCGCGTTTTTGGATAACGAAACACCGACTCAATTTAGAGCACACGCAAAGGCAGTTATGGCAGCTAACCAGCAAAGCAAAGAAACACGCACTCAAGATCCTAGTCTTGAGTCTGACAAACGCCGCGACCAAGCCGAAACAACCCGCGCTGGTTTAGGTAATGCGCTTGAGTATCGTGCTAACCCTGGTGCGATTAAGCTTACTGAAGCTGGCCGCGACTTTACCGGCTTAACGTTAATGGAAACAGCGCGCCAGTTTTTAATTGATAGCGGTGAAAGTGTACGCGGTATGTCCCCAATGCAAGTTGCAGAACGTGCCATGCACTCAACTTCAGACTTTCCGAAAATTTTAGCAGACGTTGCAAATAAAACTATGCGCGCTCAGTATGCTGAAATTCCTAAAACGTTTGAGGCACTTGGCCGCCGTTCTACGCTTAACGATTTTAAATCAAAACGCATTCTTGGTTTAGGTGATGCGCCAGATCTTAAAAAGCTGAATGAACACGGTGAATACACACGCGGAACAATGAGCGAAACAGGCGAAGAGTACCGCTTACATACATATGGCCGTATTTTTTCTATTACGCGCCAAACGCTTATTAACGATGATATGGATGCGTTTACTCGCTTACCTGGTATGTGGGGTGCGTCTGCTTCACGTTTACAAAGCGATTTAGTATGGGGTATGTTATTAGGTTGGGATTTTGAAGCCATGGCAGCCAAGGCAACATTAATGGCTGATGGTAAAAACCTGTTTCATGCTGAACATAAAAACCTTATTACTGGTGCTACGTCTGCTTTATCTAAGGGTGCATTATCAAAAGTTCGCCAGTTAGCGCGTAAGCAAACAACTATAGATAATAAGCGCATGAATGTAATGCTACAAAATATTGTGGTACCTACAACGCTAGAAACAACAGCAGAAGAGCTTTTGTTTAATGCTATTAACCCAACTAACGACCAAGAAACAAACAGCTTTAAAGGCAAGTACGGCGTTATTGTTGAGCCGCGTTTAGACGATGTAAGCGAAAACGCTTGGTTAGCGTTTGCTAATAACGCGATGGTTGATACGTTTGAATATGCGTTTTTAGCAGGTGAAGAAGAGCTAAACATTGAAACCCGCACAGGTTTTGAAGTTGACGGCTTTGAAATACGCGCCCGTACCGACTTTGGTGCTGGTATTGTTGACTCACGCGGCATGTATAAAGCAAGCGGATCTTAATTTAGCGCATTAACGGTGCCGCTAAATATGGCGGCACCCATTGTGAAAATTATTTAGGAAATAACGTTATGAAAAATTTTGTTAAACAAGGTCATGTAATGACTTTTACAGCGCCTACCGGTGGTGCTGTGTCGGGCGTTCCTTTGCTTATTGCTGCAATGCTGATTATTCCTGCTTATGATGCTGCAGAAGGTGAAGAATGCGAAGGTGCAACGGTAGGTGTTTTTGAGCTACCAAAAAAAGCAGCAGATACGCCAGCGCAATTTGTGCCAGCTTATTGGGATAACACCGCTAAAAACGTAACCACTACCGCCACAGCTAACAAGAAGATTGGCTCTTTTGCCTTTGCTTATGAAGCGGGTACCGAAGTGGCGCAAGTGCGTTTAGATGGTGTTTCTGTAGCTTAATGAGTATTAGAGCGCTTTTAAAAGAAACTCTAGGTACTGCTAACGCAGTGCTTGGAGTTCCTTGCGTTTATACGGGCAAGGCTGAACCAGTTAATATATTTATTAATAAAAACCATGAAATACGCGACACTCACGGCATATTAGCCGGTTACGATATTACAGGTAAAATTGATAAAGCCGATGTACCAGATTTAAGAATACACGACACATTCACTGATGATGAAGGTGTTAACTACCGTGTAACCAATGTACTAAAAGAAACATACGTTAGTTACTATGTAAATTTGGTGGTGATAAATGGCCTATAGCACAAGCATTTTTGATGTTACCGATCTTAAAGCCAGAATTAAAGCACGTGGAGAAGAGGCAAACAAAGCCGCCGCGCTTGCTATAAATAAAACCACCACCTTTGCTATTAAAGAGGCGATTTCTGACATTCAGGAAGAGGCAAATTTACAGCAAGGGTATATTTCTAAAAATATTAAAACAGTTTCACGGGCCTCATCTAAAAACTTACGCGCAGTAGTGGCGGCAAACGCCAGAGAAACGCTATTAACCCGCTACCCTTACAGAAAAACCGCCAAAGGCGTTGCGGTATCGGTGGGCGTTACAGGCTACAGAGAAATACCAAGGGCATTTATTGTTAGAGGTTTAAAAGGTTCGGAAACTACCGGCGTTGCACTTAGCAACAAAGAGGCGTTAGCTTTATTTGAAAAGCGATTTAGCAAGGGCCAGTCAACCCCAGGTAAGCAAGCTAAATTAGCTAAACTTAGATCTAAAGCTAAATCTAAACCGCGTGGAATAGAGGTTTTACACTCGCGCTCTATAAACCAATTATTTACAAGCTCAAGAACGAGAATACAGCCACAAATAACCGCGTTTATGATTAATGAGTTTTTAGCAGATTTTGACAGGTTATCTATATGACAGACGCGCCAGTAAAAGCAATAAAACAGCAGCTTAATAATGATCTTGGTAAAATTAAAATAGAAAATGGCTTTATTAACAACGCCACCATACTTAACGGGTATATGGTGCATTACGTTAGAAAGTTTAGCGAAACTGACGAGCCGTTAAATTTTCCGTGTGTTGCTATTCAGCCATCACGTGATCGCACAAGTAAAGCAAGCTCTAATTTACAATCTAAAACGGAGCGCGATTGGATATTGGTTGGCGCTGTTAGCGTACAAAATCCCGAGCAAGTTACAGACAACCTAGACACCTTACTTTATGATGTAAAACGTTCACTTAGCTTTGACCCTTACAAGGGTGGAGCGCCAGCCGTTGACTATGTGTTAGGTGAAGCTGTTTTTGATTTGCCAGAGCGCGGCGATGAATACGCATTTTTTGAAATGCCAATAACAATGAAATTTATAGAGAGCTTAAAGTAATGTTAATTTATCCGCACAAAGACCGAATTTTAGTAAAACCCATTGAAGTAGAAAACAAATCAGCCGGTGGTATTGTTTTACAGGGCGAATTAGAGCCACCAACAACCGGTACTGTTATTGTTGCGCCAGAGTACGGCACGTTGCCAGACGGCACAATCAGAGATAGCGGCATTCATTCGGGTGACGTTGTTATGTTTGGTAAGCACGTTGGCACAGAGGTAAAGCATGACGGCGAAAAAATGTTAATTATCCGAGAGGATGATGTACTTTGTAAAATTAAGGAGTCATAAAGTGGCTAGTGAAAAAAATGCACCTCAGCTTATTACTAAAAAGCTAGGTAAAATTGTTAAATCGCACGTTCACGCCGGTGCAGAGCTAAAAGCTGGTGATGAAATTAAATTAACCCAAGTTCAAATTACTCGCTTACAAGAGCAATTTGGCCCTGAATATTTTGAAGGTTAGTAAACATGGCACAAATTAATAAATCCTACATGGGTAAAGGTACAATTTACGTAAAAGAAAAAGGCCAAAGCTTAACGGGCGCGATTTCTTTAGGTAACTGTAGCCAGCTAGATCTTGCTTTTAATGAAAACAAGTTAGAGCAAAAAGATTACCAGGACGCCGGTGGTGCAACTATTAACACGGTTGCCAACGTTGAGTCGGTTGTTGCTACTGTAACAGCGCTATCGCTTCACCCCGATAACGTAAAACTTGCGTTACGTGGTGTGCTTGCGGTTAATGCTTCAGGTGCGGTAACTGACGAACCGGCGGTTGCATACCCTGATGGTTACATTGCGTTTGATTCGCTTTATGATAAATCTGTACCGCCAGTAGTTACCGATCAAACTGGTTCTACTACGTATGTTGAGGGCCGTGATTACGAGCTTAAAAATGCGGGTATTTTAATTTTATCAGGCAGCGGCGCAACGCTTACAACGCCTAACACAGCTATTAAACTGTCTTACACTAAAGCCAACTCAACTACCATTGAAGGCTTAATGGAAGCAACTAAAGACTATGAAGTTTACTTTGATGGCCTTAACGAAGCTGAAAGCGGTAAAGCGGTTTCTATTGTTATGCACAAAGTTAAGTTTAACTACACGCAAGCACTAGCGATTATTTCAGACGACTTTGGTTCATTACCAATGACGTTTGATATTCTTAAAGACGACTCTATTACAAGCGCGTCTAAATCTAAGTTCCTTAAAATTAGTCAGATTGACTAAGGGTAAGCCCTTATTAAATTTAAAAAGGGCGCTTTGTTGCGCCTTTTTTTATGCACAGGATAAACTAACATGGCTAACAACCGCGAAGAATTAGTAAAACTAGTGTTGGAAGGTGAAAACCTTTTAACTGACGATTTAAACGAGGCAATAGGCCAGTTAGATAAACTATCTAAAGAAGCCAAAGAAGCCAAGTCGGATCTTAAAGAGCTTGAAAAAAACCAAGCGTTAGTTGATTCGTTTAAGCGCCTTAATTCGTCTGTAAAGCAAACTAAAGAGGAGTTAATACAGGCAAGAGTTAGATTGTCTGAAACTGGCGCCGCGTTAAAAGAGGCTGGCGATGAAGCCGATAAAGGGTTAAGAGAAGGTTTTGAACGCGCCAAGGTTGAAGTTTCTGAATTAAATAAGCAGCTAACTAAAAATAATAGTGCGTTATCGAGCACTGAAAAGGCAATTAAGAAAGCGGGTATTTCTACAAAGGATCTTGATCAGGAGCAGTCGCGCCTTGCAAACCAAA
>ERZ1673962.1276-NODE-1276-length-12452-cov-4.867065_pt1 | contig 12452 bp, 9 predicted proteins | sample MGYA00580188_ERZ1673962 | MGnify/ENA primary metagenome ERZ1673962 (study PRJEB41334, sample SAMN05608104) | rock metagenome | biome: terrestrial subsurface; feature: shale formation; material: shale | place: USA: Pennsylvania ... | reverse complement strand
CCATAAGGCGTACTTATGTACGTCGAAGCAGCGAGGCAATCGCGGCAACGCAGCAGTTGGCGAGTTTTTGCAACGCCATCAATTCTTAACGGCTTCATGGTAAATAAGGTCTGCGGTTTTGTAAAGAAATAGTGTCTGCTGCCGGAGTGTCTTTTCCATGTCTCATGCGCGGTAAATCGAAAAACGTGTCGCATGTCTTTCATTCGTGTGCCGGATATGCGGGCATACAGGGATTCTGAAGCCATGGCATCAATAACCTACCACAAGGTTGGCGATAGGGGAGCCCCCATGGCGGAGTTGCAGTGATGGGCACCTTTGGCATATTGATATTGCAATACAACATGGCGCTTTCCGGGATGTTAAACTTTGAGAAAAATTGACATGGCGGCATTTGTTTTTAAGCTGAAGCATAGGAGGTATGCTTATGAAAAAACACCTGATTCTGGTCGGCGGCGGCCATGCTCACATGACCGTCATGCAACGTCTCGACGACTTTGTCCGCCGGGGGCATGACGTCAGTTTGGTCAGCCCCGGGCCATATCACTATTATTCGGGTATGGGGCCGGGAATGTTGGGCGGAACGTATGGTCCTCGGCAGGTCCGGTTTCATGTGCGCCGCATGGTCGAGGATCGCGGCGGGGAATTCATCGAGGGCGAAGTGGTGCAAATCGATGCCGAAAAGCGCAAGCTGCGGCTCGATACCGGTCAGCAGGTGTCTTACAATGTGGCCTCTTTCAATACCGGCAGCGGCGTTCCGTGGGAGTGGATCGGTGCCGTCGGCGGTGATGTCCTTCCGGTCAAGCCGATACACAATCTGCTGGCTGTGCGCCGAGAAATGAAACAGCGATTGCCCCGCCAGGGCATGAAATTGCTGGTGGTCGGCGGCGGTGCGGCCGGTGTCGAAATCGCCGGCAATCTGTGGCGTCGGGCCGAACAGTTGGGAGGCAGGGTCGAAATAACCCTGATAGCCGGAACGCGTTTGCTGGGGCGCTTTTCACCAAAAGTTCGTAACCTGGCAAGGGAATCCCTGACGAAAAGAGGCATCCTGATCCGCGAAGGGGTGCATGTGCACTCTGCCGGAGAAGGGCGTGCCGTTTTGGATGATGGAAACGAGCTGCCCTATGACCTGGCGCTTAGTGCCACCGGCGTTCAACCCTCCGGAATTTTTCGGGCTTCGCAGATACCGGTCGGTCCCGATGGCGGCATGCTGGTGAATGCATACCTCCAGTCGGTAGCCTATCCCGAACTGTTTGGCGGAGGCGATTGCATAAGCTTTCAGGAACAGCCGCTGGATAAAGTCGGCGTTTATGCGGTGCGGGAAAATCCGATTCTCTATCGCAATTTGATGGCGGCTTTGGAAGACCAGCCTCAGACACGATTTTCGCCTCAAAAAAAGTACATGTTGATTTTGAATATGGGCGACGGACGCGGCATTCTGGCCAAAGGGGCCGTGGCATTGCAGGGACGATGGGCGTTCCGGTTCAAAGACTGGATCGACCGGCGTTTCATGAAACGCTTTCAGGTTTCGGGGGAATTGGATAGCAGCGAACCGGTCATAACCGACGCATGAACACAGGAGGACAGATATGAGTATTCTAGACTACTTCAAACCGGTTTCCACCTGGTCGGTACAGCAGGTGCGGGAGTTTTTGCAAAGCCATTCGGCCGAAGAATACAACCTGGTCGATGTGCGACAACCTGCTGAATACCAGTCGGGCCATTTGCCAGGCGCCCTATTGATGCCGGTTCGCCACATCGAGGATCGCCAAAGAGAGCTTGATCCGCAGAAGCCGACCATTACCTACTGTGCAGCAGGGGTTCGCAGCCGGGCGGCGGCGGCAACGCTTATGAATGCCGGGTTCAAGGAAGTCCACAGCATGTCCGGCGGTATCAACGCCTGGGAGGGGCTGGTGGCGGTCGACGAGCCGGAATTGGGTGCGTCCTGGTTTGATCCCGGGCATACCGCCGAGGAACATATTGCCCTGGCCTGGCTGCTGGAGGACGGTACACGGCAGTTTTACGCCGCCCAGGCTCAAGCCCATCAACCGGGGGACGCGGGAGATTTCTTCCGTCGTATGGCCGCTGTGGAGGAACAGCATAAACAGAATCTTATGGACCTTTTTTCCGGTATTCGGGGCAGTGATAGTGAATTGCCCCAGGCCGTGCTCGAGGAGCGCGGAGACCGGGCCGTGCTGGAAGGCGGCGTGGCCCTGGAAGATGCCCTGGCATACGTGAAGGGAAAACCCGTCCAGGAAGTATTGGAGTTGGCCATAAGTTTCGAATCCAATGCATTGGATCGATACATGCTGCTGTACAAGCATCTGTCCGATGCGAAAAGCAAGTCCGTTTTTTTGCGCCTGGCGGATCAGGAACGGCATCACCTGCGCAAACTCAGCGATCGACTCGACCGGCTGCTTGCCGCCAGTTGAGGGAATTATGATACTGGGTAACGGATGGGCGGCAGTCCTTTCTCCGAGATTACTACTTGAGCCATGCTCTGAAACGGAAACAGTAGTTGTGTGGCCTCTGCTCTTGTCTTTAACCAGGCGCTCGATCATTTGATGAAAGATGGGTTTTTTATGATTCTCTCATGCAGAAGAAAGTAGGGATGGACGACCCTATTGGAAGTAATTTAATGTAGTTTTCTAACCCAGGCGTTATTCGATCATGGTCCTTGGATCGTTGGCGCAAACGTATTAAATCAAAAGGTTCATTTTTTCCTTTTAAATTTTTCGTTATAGCGATATTAATATGCAGGCGAGTGCCTTGCATAAGGCACGTACCGGCTGCCAACGTCAGTGAGCGCTTGGCAAATATCATTCAAGGGGGGGCTGTGTAATCCACAGGCCTTTGTGTCGATGCAGGTCCTGCATCGCGCAAGACAGTAATCTTTTTATTCAGGATGCAAGGAGGGTTTAAACGTGAAACAGATGTGTATTGCCCTGGCGACCCTGGTCGCCCTGGCGATGGCCGTACCTGTCAGGTCCCGCATGATTCCTGACCTGTTTGTGGAAAAGTTCGGGTTTCTTCTTTTGCCAGTCTTTCATGGCCTCCACCGGAGTTTTATGTCCCAAAGCCCGCTGAGGAATATGCTGGTTGTATAGGTACCCATACCGTAGCAACGTTTGCTCCAAGTTTTCGGCGGAATCGAACCGGGTCGTTGCTAAAACCTCGCTGATACGGCCATTGAACCGCTCCACCATACCGTTGGTCTGAGGACGGCGTGGCGGAATGAGTCGGTGTTCGATGCCATGATGAACACAGGCTTTGTCAAACACATGATTTCCCGTCGGCTTTCGTTCTCCGGCAGTGGAAAACCGATCCGTGAACGCTTTATCGTTGTCGGTAAGCATCTTCCGGATCACAAACGGCGCTTTGGCGACCAGGCGGTTCAGAAACCCCTTTGCCGCTTGGGCCGACTTGCTCCTGCGCAACTCAAGATAGACCCAGCGAGTGGCACGGTCAATAGCCACGAACAGATAGCGCCGAGAGGTTTCATCTGGCATCTGCGGCAAGTACTTGATGTCAACATGCACAAAACCCGGATCGTAGCTTTTAAACGTCTTGGGCTTGTTGTCGGTCGTTTCCTCTTTCGGGATCAGGTCCGCCAACCGGGATATGCCATGCCGCCGCAGGCAGCGATCCAGTCCTGCACGAGAAATACCGGGGTTGATGAACTCCCGGGTGACCACCAGCAGATCATCCAGAGGCAGCAGCAAAGACCGGCGCAACTCGATGACAACAGCTTCTTGGGCTTCGGTCAGCGTCGTGTTCAACCGATGGGCCGTATGCGAACGGTCGTGAACATCGTCGCGTTTGCGCCAGCGACGTACCGTATCAATGGAGATGCCCAGTTCTTTGGCCAATGCCTTATGCGATTTCTTCGACTCTTGGATATAACGTCGAATTTTCGGGGTTGTTGTGGCATTAGCGTGCAATCGAATCGTCATATCAGGCTCCTTCAGACTTCACCGCAGAGAATGTCAAAGAGCATATCCCGAGCCAGGAATAACGGGAAGCTTTTTCTGCTAATGGAACCGTCCGGGACCTGACACGTACCTGCCATGGCCATCAACGTCGAATGGCATGGCGATCTCAACAACCGCTTCTCCTTCAGCACCCAGGCCGACACCTCGGTGCGTACCAGCAAGGACAGCGAGAAATATCTCGGCAGTAACGGGAGGCTTTTTTCAAATGGTAAAATTACCCTTCCCGATACCAAGAAATCAAAGAACGACAGCGATTTTTTCGGTGAAATCAAGTACCGCATGCACATGGTCGTTTCCGACGATGACAACAAGGTCAAGGGCGTGGTCGGTTTTGAATTCGGATCTGCCAAGTTCGGCGAAAAGGATGCTGCAGACTTCGGCGGTGACGATAACATATTCGAACTGCGCTGGGCCTATACCGATATCGAGGTGCCTTTCGATCCCGCGTCCCGTCTGACCGTCGGTCTGCAGCCCGTCGGCTATAACGCTCTGTTGTGGTCCGACAACGCCGGCGGCGTCAAATGGACCCGCAAGGAAGGCAAATGGGCCTATTCCCTTGGCTGGTTTCGTAATGACTGGAATGGTGGAAAAGATGCCGGTGGAGACAAAAAAAGTGCCTATGATGACGCATATGCTGCCGATTTGACCTATATCTTTGACAATGGCAACAGCCTGAACGCCTTTGTTGTATATATGGATCAGGGAGAGGAGACCATTGGCCTTACCTTCGCAGATGATACCTTTGTGGCCACCGATGAAGTTCAGGACGAAGAGATCTGGCTCGGCCTTTCCGGTAAGGGTGCATGGAACGATCTGTCCGGCATGTTTACCGGCATCTACCTGACCGGTGAAGTGTCGGAGGGCGACTATTCTCAGGATCGCAGTGCCTTCCTGTTCCATGGTCAGATCGATTACACGGTTGGTAAAAATACCTTTACCCTCGGTGGTCTCTACGCTTCCGGGGACGACGATCCCTATGATGACGATACCGAAAACTTCGATGTCATCGATATCTCGACCTCACTCTTCGGTTCGGTTATTATCTTCGACAATTACTGCGATGATAACTCCTTGAGCCAGGCACCCTATCTGTTCGACCAGGGCTATAAGATGATTTACGCCGGCGTTGCCCGCAAGCTGAATGCCAAAACCAAGGTCTGGGCCAAGTACTTCTGGCACAATACCGCCGAAGACACCTGGCTCGGCGATGACGAACTCGGTCACGAGTTCGTACTGGGCGCCAGCTACACCATCATGAAAGGTCTGACTGCCGACATCAACGCCGGCTACCTGGTGGCCGGCGATGCCTGGGAAGCTATCGGAACCGACGGTGACGGTGACGACGTCTTCCGTACCGACGCTCGTATCCGATTCAAATTCTAAGTTTCTCTTTCATTATTGCTGCGACAAATCGGGCCGGATTATTCCGGCCCGATTTTTTTATGCGTTGGAATGTTCACCCGGGTCGGATGGAAAGTCGTTGTCTGAGACAAGGAGAATATGGTCTTGTTTTGAACGGAGACAATTTTAAGACGAGAACTCCGTGTTGAGACGATGGTTATTCATTTCCCTGCCGCAACTGTATCCCGTGACCGCCATGGCGGCTGTCTTATCAACCTTTCTTTAAGCTCCTTCTGGCAAGCTTCACACTGTTTGCCCTCGTGTTTTGCCACTTTTCCTTTTCGATGATTTTAAAGGAGCTGTTTTTCGCAAGAACGCTTGATACGTTCGTAACAAAGTGGGGCCAATGGGTGAGTGGAATGGCAGCGCGTGATAAATGGAGAACGACTTCTTTTAAGTCCCAAGATGTAGAAAGGCCCACCCCGATTGTCGGGCTGGGCCTTTCTTGTTGTTAAACCAGGATTTTTATTTAGCGGCTTCTCTGCAGGTATTTGTAAAAATCGCTGTCGGTGGTCAGCACGAGTCTGCCGTTTTTCCCGACCGCCTTGCGATAGGACTCCAGGCTTCGAACGAAGGCGTAGAAACCCCTGTCCCTACCGTATGCGGCAGCGTAGATGGCCGCCGCTTCGGCATCAGCCTGTCCGCGGATCTCCTCGGCCTGACGGTAGGCTTCGGAAGTAATGCTTTTCAGTTCCTTTTCCATCTGGCCGAGAATGTCGGCTTTTTCGCCTTCGCCCTCGCTGCGGAACTGAGCGGCAACTTTTTTCCGCTCGGAGATCATGCGTTCATAAACCCGTTTGCGCACCTGCTCCACATAATTGATGCGCTTGATCTGGACGTCGATGAGTTCGATACCGTATTCCGGCGTGCTGGCGCGAGCCTTTTCCAGGATATTGTTCAGGATCTCTTCCCGTCCGACCAATTTTTCGGGGGAGACCGGCACTCCTTCGAGTTCGATCTTTTCTGGTTGTCCGCCGGGTGCCTGGTAGTCCTTGCCCCGTACCAACTCCACCAGCAGGTGTCCGGATACCGCATCGCGCACTACCGAGTCGATAATATCGTCCAGGCGGCTATGGGCGCCACGCTCCGTGGCAACGGTTTTGAAAAACAGCAGCGGGTCGGCGATACGCCAGCGGGCCGTGGTGTCGAGAAAGATGTAACGCTTGTCCTTGGTCGGTATCTGGTTAGGGTCGCCGTCCCATTTGAGAATACGTTTTTCGAAGCGATGCACTTCTTGTATCAGGGGTATTTTAAGATGAAGTCCGGGACCCAGCACGTCGGAGACGGGTTTTCCGAACTGGGTGACCAGGGCCTGTTCTCCCTCTTTGACCACGAACAACGGCGCCTGCAAAAACGCCAAAATCAACAATATGGCAATCCCAAGGATCATGGGTTTTTTCATTGCCGGCCTCCTTTCTTTTCGGTGCGCAGCGGCAGCAGCGGCAGGGCTCCGGCTCCCTCCCGGTCCATGATATAGATTTCCTCGAGCTTGGGCAGCACCTTTTCAAGGGTTTCCAGATAAAGCCGCTGACGGGTGACATCCGGTGCTTTGCGGTATTCGCCGAGCAGGGCGAGAAAACGGTTCGTTTCACCCTTTGCCTTGTTGATGCGTTCGATGGCGTAGCCTTCCGCTTCCTGGATGGTGCGGCGGGCCACGCCCCGGGCCTTGGGCACTTCGCGATTGTACTGCTCGCGGGCCTGGAAGATCAGGCTTTCCTTCTGCTGTTCGGCTTCATTGACTTCGTTGAAAGCCGCTTTGACCGGGTCGGGCGGGTTGACATCCTGGAACTTGACCGTGACGATGCGTACCCCGATATCATAGCTGTTGAGGATTTCCTGCAAATCGCTCTGGATTCTGTCCGCCAGTATCGCCCGTTCGGTGGTCAGCACTTCGGTGACGTTGGAATTGCCCACTACCTTGCGCACCACGGCTTCAGCGAGGTCGCGAATGGTCGATTCGGGATCATGGATGCGAAACAGGAATTTGAAGGGATCGGAAATCTGGTACTGGACGATCCATTCGACGTCGCTGACGTTGAGGTCTCCGGTCAGGGTCAGGGATTCATCTTCCAGGTTTCTTTTGCTGTAGGTGGAGCGGACTCCGGCTTGGAGGGTACGAAAACCGAACTCCTCTTTAAGGACGCGGCCGGTCTTGGCTTTGTAGATGCGGTCGATGCCGAAAGGGATCTTCAGATGCAGACCGGGCTCTGCAAATCCGCTGAACCGTCCAAAGCGCAACAGGACGCCGGTTTCTTCCGTTTCAACCTTGTAGAAGCTGCTTGCGAGTCCGATCACCAGTAACAGAATGATAGCCGCCGAAAACACAAGTCGCGGCAGGGATCGGGATTGTCTTAGGCGGTTGACCAGTTGTTGCAGGTCATCGCCCGAAAACTGAGATGGCATGGTTCCTCCTGAGTGAACGCGGTGTTATAGATTTTTGTTCATGAAGAAGTGGACCAGATCAGGATTATAGCAGACTTTTCCCGTTGTCGAAATAAAACGGTCACGGTCCGACATGGCTCACTTGGAAGAGGTGGGGCAATTATGATAGGATTTTTTAAAAGCACTGTGCCGGGGGAGAGAAAGTGAGCCAGGAAAAAACGTCAGCGCATACTCGTATTGAAGGACAGAGAAGGACGCGTACCGCACCGCCATCGCTATTCAAGGTGTTGATGCACAACGATGATTATACGACCATGGAATTCGTCGTGGAGGTCCTTGAAGGGGTGTTCCACAAAGCCGCCACGGAGGCCCATCGGATTATGCTGACCATTCACCATGAGGGAACGGGCGTATGCGGTACCTTTCCCCATGACATTGCTGAAACCAAGGTTGCACGGGTTCACCGGATGGCTCGTCAGGCCGGATTTCCGCTGCGTTGCAGCCTGGAAGAAGCATGAAGGGAGCAACCCTATGTTCGCACAGGAAGTACAGATAACCTTCTCGCTGGCTGTTCGTGAAGCACAACGGCGTCGCCACGAATATCTGACCACCGAACACATCCTCTATGCCATGCTGCTGGAGGAACACGGCAAGGATTTGATAGCGGCCTGTGGAGGAGATATCAAAGCCCTTAAGGGGCAGTTGGAAAAATATTTCAGCGAGCATCTTGAAAGCATTGTTGAGGATCCGGATGCGGTTCCCGAGCAGACCATCGGTTTGCAGCGGGTGCTGCAGCGAGCCGTATTGCATCTGCATTCCGCCGGCAAAAAGGAAATCACCATCGGTGACCTGCTGGCTGCCATGTTTGCGGAAAAAAACGCTTATGCCGTGCATTTTCTCGAGGAGCAGGGAGTATCCCGACTCGATGTTCTGAATTTTATTTCCCATGGCGTTACCAGGGTGTCTCGTCAAAACGGTGCTTCCCAGGCTCAGACTTCTGCCCAGCCTGGAGGCGGCAGCCAGCAGAAGACCAACGAGGGGGGCGAAAAATCGAATCAGGATCCGCTGGCGCTGTTTACCGTCGATCTCGTGGGCAAAGCCCGTCAGGGACGTATCGATCCCCTTATCGGACGCGATGCAGAGCTTGAGCGCACGGTACAGGTGCTGTGTCGGAGGCGTAAAAACAATCCCATTTTTGTCGGTGAAGCGGGCGTCGGCAAGACCGCCATGGCCGAAGGGCTGGCACTGATGATCAGTGAGGAGCGGGTGCCCGACATTCTCAGCAATTGTCAGATTTTCGCTCTCGACATGGGAGCGTTGCTGGCCGGCACCAAGTTCCGCGGTGATTTCGAAGAGCGTCTGAAGTCTGTGGTCAAGGCTCTGGAACAACACCCCGACGCCATTTTGTTCATCGACGAAATCCATACGGTGGTCGGTGCCGGGGCGACCAGCGGCGGTTCACTCGATGCTTCGAACATTCTCAAGCCGGTATTGGCCGGCGGAGATTTCCGTTGCATCGGCTCGACGACCTACGAGGAGTATAAAAATCTTTTCGACAAAGATCGGGCGCTGTCGCGGCGATTCCAGAAAATCGACATCGTTGAACCAAGCATCGAGGAGACCGTCGATATCCTTAAGGGACTCAAGGACCGCTATGAGGAACACCATGGCGTGACCTACACCGAAGAGGCCCTGGTCGCGGCGGCCGAGCTGTCGGCCAGACATATCAATTTTCGACACCTTCCGGACAAGGCCATCGATGTTATCGACGAGGCGGGGGCAGCCATGCGTCTGGCGGGAGTCCGGGTGGTGAATCTGGATGACGTCGAACGGGTGGTGGCCGGCATTGCACGCATTCCGGAACGCAGCGTTTCGACTTCCGACCGCCGACGGCTCAAAACGTTGGCCCGGGACCTCAAACGGCAGGTCTTCGGGCAAGAGGAGGCGGTTGAGGCTCTTTCCCGCGCGGTGCTGAGAGCCCGGGCGGGATTGGGACATCCGGACAAGCCGACCGGCTCGTTTCTTTTCACCGGTCCGACCGGTGTCGGCAAGACCGAAGCGGCCCGCCAACTGGCCTTGCAACTGGGAGTGGAATTCATTCGTTTCGACATGAGCGAATACATGGAAAAGCATTCCGTATCGCGCCTGATCGGAGCTCCTCCCGGCTATGTCGGGTTTGATCAGGGCGGGTTGCTGACCGATGCGGTGATCAAACAGCCTTATGCGGTACTGCTTCTCGACGAAATCGAAAAGGCACATCCCGACCTGTTCAGCGTTTTGCTGCAGGTTATGGATCATGGCAGCCTGACCGATAATAACGGCAAGAAGGCCGATTTCCGCAACGTGGTGTTGATTATGACCAGTAATGCCGGAGCCCGGGAAATGAGTGCCAATCCCATCGGTTTCGGCAAGGAAGAAGTCGGCAGCCCGCGACAGGCGGTGGAACGGACTTTTTCGCCGGAATTTCGCAACCGTCTCGACGCCATCATTCCTTTCCACGGACTTGGCAAAGAGACCATGCTCAAGATTGTGGACAAGTTTATCGGCCAGTTGCGAGAGCGCCTGTCCGATCGTCAGGTCAAGCTGGTTATCTCAAACGCGGCTCGAGCCGACCTGGCACGGCGTGGTTACGATCCGCGATTTGGTGCGCGTCCCCTTTCACGTCTGATTCAGACCGAAATCAGTGACGCTATCGCCCAGGAAATTCTGTTCGGGGCGTTGCGTTCGGGTGGTGAGGTGCGGATCGGCTGCCGTTCCGGCAAGCTGACTTTCCGGTTCTCTGAAGACTAGCATGCCCGTTTATCAACTTGTCGATGATTTGATTTTCCCTCCGCCGGACCATGCCGAGTCCGGCGGAATTCTCGCAGTCGGGGGGGACCTTTCCCCCCGTCGGATTCTTCTCGCCTATTCCATGGGGATCTTTCCCTGGTACAGCAATGGGGAACCGATTCTATGGTGGTCTCCCGATCCACGCTGTATTCTCAAGCTTTCCGAATTTCAAATCAATCGCAGCCTGGCCAAGGAACTGCGTCGCCGACGATTTCACATTACCTTCGATCAGGCTTTTCCCGACGTTATACGGGCATGCGCCGAAACTCCTCGTAAGGAGTCCGGGACATGGCTTACGCAGGACATGCTCAAGGCTTATAACCTTTTACATACTCTCGGATACGGTCATTCCGTTGAGGCCTGGTACGAGGGGTGTCTGGTCGGTGGCCTCTACGGAGTCTGTCTTGGGGGATGCTTTTTCGGCGAATCAATGTTTCACCGTATGTCGAACGCTTCCAAGGTGGCTTTTGCCACGCTCGTGCACCGTTTAAGTCTGCTCGGTTACAGCCTGATCGATTGTCAACAACCCTCCCAGCATGTTCTTTCGTTGGGGGCGAAGGAGATCCCCCGAGCCGATTTCCTCCGGCTTCTTGAACAAGCCGGGATCCATCCATCCACTTTGCCTGTCAAAGGCCCTTTCCCCAGCTAGTTTTCATCCGGAAACGGCCCTTTTACCCAATCTCTGCGTCAATCTACACTCTTGCGTGTGCGGCGTAGACATCTACGCCTCCGTGCAAGAGCTTGATTTCCTTGACCTTGGGAAAAATTGCTCATTTCCCATATGAAAACGACGCTGTGTCCATCCGACATTTCCGGACGGACACCAGCTAGTTCCCCGTGCGGTCAATCCTGTTTTCTCGTTCCGCCCCTTTTCGGCCCTGCCTGCGTTGCGCCAATTGGACTTAGCGCATGGCTGGGCCTGCATTGGTAACGCTTTGGCGAAACCAAAAATGCCGCAGAATAATTTGAAACGACTACCAGCAAGGGATACTTGGGACCATCTGTAAGCTCTGGATGGATAATACAGCGTGGCTTTCCTATGGGAGAAGGACCGTTTCCGGATGAAAATCCGGTTAGGCCGTCTTTTGCCGTTCCCCTTTTTTACCGCATAAAACCGCTGTCGGCCGGTCATATTCAAGCCGCGTTGTTTCCCCAAGATCACCCTGAAATAAGAAGATCGGGTGCGAATAAATGTGCTTAAAAAATATGCAAAAAGCCAGGAGAGCCCTTAAAAACAGGGGTCGTGGGAGTATCCATCGGTGTTCCCCACAGGGTTTTCCACGAAACTGTGGATGAGTCAGAAAAAGAACAGAAAAACAATATGTTACAAAGACGTGTCAGTGGGAAAGAGCACTTGTGAACAGGGAGCGTCAACCGAAGGAGAGAATGCTGACCGTTTGTTATCAAAAATTAACCCGACGCTAATGATGGCTTTTCTTTCCGGATTTGTGGCGAAAAGGCCGATGGTCTTCCGTCTTTTCACCGTTGTGTCGTGTCTGCTTTTTGTTTTTTCAGGTTCATGCGCGTGGTGCGTATGAAGTGGTCGAGCCGTTCTCGATCCTCGGCCATCATGGCGATAAACTGCAAACCGGCCGTACAGGAGGCATTCTTCTGTTTAGTATGGGTCCATACGACCTCCCCTATGGTACAGATTGGTGGTGTTTCCGGTTCGACCTGCAAAAGCAAAAGACACAGTTGGGATTTTTCGATATGGTTTCGAAATCCAAGACGAATACCGCCGTTGCTTAAATTGACTATTCCGCATGGCAACTGGGGGATGGCATCCGGCGGGATGTGGGCAAGCTTGTGGATATGTTGTCGCCACTGTTGATGAGCCAGGGTAATGTCGTC
>ERZ1673962.1275-NODE-1275-length-12470-cov-3.646315_pt1 | contig 12470 bp, 7 predicted proteins | sample MGYA00580188_ERZ1673962 | MGnify/ENA primary metagenome ERZ1673962 (study PRJEB41334, sample SAMN05608104) | rock metagenome | biome: terrestrial subsurface; feature: shale formation; material: shale | place: USA: Pennsylvania ... | reverse complement strand
ATGGCTCCGGCCGTCGAGCGCCCGATGCCCGGCAAGCTCTCGACCGCCGCAAAGTCCTCGGGAAAGACACCGCCATGCCGCTCCCGGATCAGCACCGCAGCACGATGCAGATTGCGCCCGCGAGCGTAGTAGCCCAGCCCCGACCAGTGCGCCAGCACGGCATCGAGTTCAGCCGCCGCCAGATCCGCAAGCATCGGGAAAGACGCCATGAAGCGCTCGAAATAGGGGATGACCACGCTGACCTGTGTCTGTTGCAGCATGATCTCGGAGACCCAGACCCGATAGGGCGTGGGATCGCGCTGCCAGGGCAGGTCATGGCGACCGTGCTGGTCGAACCAGTCCAGCACGCTGGACGCAAACTCCTCCGGTGACGGGGTCATGGGCAATCGCGAACGGGGACGGTCAGGGAGGATCGGAAGCGCTCGGAGCAAGGATTCGAGCGAGAGCGGATTGGAGCGGGTGATGGGAATCGAACCCACGTTAGAAGCTTGGGAAGCTCCTGTTCTACCATTGAACTACACCCGCGACAGGCCGACTAGTTTAGGGCCGCGCCATCCGCTTGGCAAGCTTCAACCATCACCGCCATACATGGACTGGATGGCGGCGGCATGGTGCTCGATGATCCGGTTGCGCTTGATCTTCAGGGTTGGCGTCAACAGGCCATTCTCGATCGACCAGGGTTCCAGGGTCAGGGTGACGCGCCGGATCTTGGCATAGCCGGGGAAGTCACTCAACGCTAGGCGAATCCGCTTGATGATGTTCTTGTGCAAGTGGGCATCATTCAGACTCTCCACCAGATTGGGGTCGAGTCCATGCTCATGGGCGACGCCCGGCCAGAGATCGGCATTGAGCACCAGGAGCGCGCCGAGATAGGAGTGCCCCTCGCCAACGACCATGACCTGATCGAACAGCGGATCCAGCCCGATGGCCATCTCGAGGTCGGCCGGCGGCACCTTCTCGCCGTTGGAGAGCACCAGAATGTCCTTGATGCGCCCGGTGATGAAGATGTGATCACCCTGGATCCGCGCCTGATCGCCCGTATGCAGCCAGCCGTCGTGATTCAAGACCCCGGCGGTCGCGGCATGGTTGTTCCAGTAGCCCTGCATCACGTTCTCGCCCTTGATGAGCAATTCGTCGTTGTCGCCGATGCGCACCTGGATACCCCGGATCGGCACCCCGACGCTCTCGGGGATGTTGTCGTCGAGCGGATTGAAGCTGACCACCGGACTGGTCTCGGTCAGGCCATAGCCCTGAATCAGCGGCAGACCCAGCCCGATGAAGGTGCGCGCCACGTCGGTCGGCAGGGCCGCGCCGCCACTGACGGCCACCCGCAACCGGCCGCCGAGTTTCTGGAGCACGGGGTCGCCAACCTTGCGTTTGAGGACGGGCCACAGCAGCAGGCTCGGATGCCGACCGGCGCGTCCCTGCTCGCGCAGAAAGGCGCGCCAGCCGGTCGCAACCGCCAGATGGAACAGCCAGCGCACCGGAGCCGGTCGGGTCTGGAGCTGGTCGGCGATCCGACCGTAGACACGCTCGAAGACGCGCGGCACGGCGATGATGATCGTCGGGCGGATGGCCTTGAGATCCTCGGCCAGTTGCGCCACCGAGCGTGCATAGGCCACGGTCGACCCCGCCATCATCGGCAGGTAGTAGCCGCCGGTGCGTTCGAGCATGTGCGACAGCGGCAGGAAGGACAGAAACAGATCCTCACCGTAGACATCGACGAGCGTGAGCACGGCGTGGGCGTTACTCAGGATGTTGTGATGACTGAGCATCACGCCCTTGGGCCGCCCCGTGGTGCCCGAGGTATAGACGATGGTCGCCAGATCGTGCGGCTCGCCGTTGCGCTGGGTCAGGGAAGGGGCGCTGTCCGGCAGCCAGGACTCGGCGACCTGCACGCGACTGTCACGCGCGGCCAGCGCATGGGCGGCCGGACTCGATTCGAGGATGATCACCCGTTGGGGCCAGGGTGAGTCGCCGATGGCCTCGGCCAACCGCTTCCAGCGTCCCGCGTCCTGGATCAGCAATACCTTGACCGCCGCGTCGTCGAGGATATAGGCGGCGTTGTCGGCGCGATCGTCGGTATAGAGCGGGACCGTGACCAGGCCCAGCGCGAAGGCGGCCTGATCGAACATGATCCACTCCGGGCCGTTGCGCAGCAGCATCGCCACCCGATCGCCGGTCTCCAGGGACTCCCCGGCGAGCGCCTGACGCCAGCGTGCCACCGAGTCGCCCATCTCGCGCCAGGTCAGCGCGCGCCAGCCCTGATCCCGCTCGAAATAGCGATAGGCCAGGCGCTCGGGTGAGCGCTTGATGCGTTGCAGGAATAGCCCATCGAGCGTCTTGATATGATCGATTGGAATCAGATCCTCGGATCCTGGCTTCACTGGGCTATCCTCATCATGGATTAAAAAAGGCTCCAATTTGAACCGCAAACCCGCGTCCGGTGCAACGCGAACCACGCTCCAGCCCCCGGTTCGCGGCAAGCGCGCAATACTGGCATTGAAAAGGCGGTCAACCACGCAATATTAGAAAAATCTAATGCAAGGAGTGATCAAAATGCGTTCGATGAGACCGACTCTGCTGTTGGCCTGCTTCGTCCTGACGCCGATGTCCGCATTCGCGGATCAGACCGATCCGCCGCCGCTGAGCACGGCGCCGGCCGAGTTCCGCACGCTGCCGCGCGAGTACCGGCTCGACGGCATCATTGAGGCCGTCAACCGCAGCACCGTCTCGGCTCAGACTCAGGGCCAGATCCAGGAGATCCTCTACGATGTCGACGACTTCGTGGAGAAGGGCGCGTTGCTGGCCCGGATCAAGGACACCGAACATCGCGCCCGTGTCAGTCAGGCGGCGGCGGATCTCAAGGCCGCCAGCGCCCGTCTGCGCCAGACCCAGGATGAACACGACCGGGTCGCGGACCTCTATCGTCAGAAGAACGTCTCGGAGTCGGCCATGGACAAGGCGCGCGCCGATCTCGACAGCGCCAAGGCCGAGCTGGAAGCGGCCACGGCACGTCTGCAAGCCGCTCAGGAGCAACTGGCCCACACCGAGGTCCGCGCTCCCTATTCAGGCATCGTCATCCAGCGCCATGTCGAACGCGGCGAGATCGTCAGTCCGGGCACGCCGATCATGAGCGGGATCTCCCTCGATGCGTTGCGGGTGGCGGTCGACGTGCCTCAGAGCGTGATTCCAGCCGTGCGCGGCGATACGGATGCCTCACGCCGTGCCTGGGTCTATCTGCCTGACGGGACGCGCGTCGAATCCAGCCGGCTGACCATCTTCCCCTTTGCCGATCCCGGCTCCAATACCTTCAAAGTGCGCGTCGAGCTGCCGCCGAGCGCCGGGGCCAGCGACCGGGCGCTCTTTCCCGGCATGTACGTCAAGACCAGCTTCGTGGTCGGCGAGAAGTCCGAACTCACGGTGCCCAAGTCCGCCGTGGTTCAGCGTTCCGAGGTCACGGGGATCTATGTGGTTGGGGAGGGCGATCACATCCATTTCCGCCAGATCCGGCTCGGTCGGGCGCTCGATGATGCCTATGTGGTGCTGGCCGGTCTGAGCGAGGGCGAGCCGGTGGCGCTCGATCCGATCGCGGCCGGTGCGCGGCTCAAGAGTCAGACGCCGGTGCGCCATGTCGAGGGCGAGGAACAGCGCCATGACTGAGCCGGCCACGACTGAACGACTGGGCCTCTCGGGCCGGATCGCCGCCCGCTTCCAGGCCACCGAGATCACGCCGCTTTTGGCGCTGCTCGGGCTGCTGCTGGGGCTGTTCGCGGTGCTGGTGACGCCGCGTGAAGAAGAGCCGCAGATCGATGTCACCTTCGCTGATGTCTTCATCCCCTTTCCCGGCGCCTCAGCGACCGAGATCGAACATCTGGTGGCCGGTCCGGCCGAGCAGGTCTTCTCCGAGATCAAGGGCGTCGAGCACGTCTATTCGGTCTCGCGTCCGGGTCTGGCCGTGGTCACGGTTCAGTACGAGGTCGGCGAAGACAACACCGAGGCCGTGGTGCGGCTGTTCAGCAAGGTCATGTCCAACCAGGACTGGCTGCCGCCGAACCTGGGTGTGGGCACGCCCATCGTCAAACCCATGGGCATCGACGATGTGCCCATCCTGACGGCGACCCTCTGGTCCGAAGACGAAACGGTCGGCGCCTACGAGCTGGGTCAGGTCGCCCATGCCATCGAGCAGGAACTCAAGCGTGTCCCAGGGACGCGCGACGTCTATACGCTCGGCGCTCCCGCTCAACTGGTGCGTGTCCAGCTCCATCCCGAGCAGCTCGCCGGCTATGGGCTGGATCTCGACGGGCTGCGCCATGCGCTCCAGGCCGGCAACCGCATCACCGACGATCTGAGCGTCACGGCCGACAACCAGGAGATCCTGGTCCAGGCCGGTACCTTCCTGACCTCGGTCGAGGCGATCGGCGAGCTTGTGGTCGGAGTGCATGAGGGGCGTCCGGTCTATCTGCGCGATGTCGCCACACTCGAACGCGGTCCCGAGACGCCCGAAACCTATGTGCTCATGGGGACTGGTCCGGGTGCCGAACAGTCGGGCGTCACGGCCGGTTGGACGCGCCCGGCCGTCACCATCGCCGTGGCCAAGCAGGCCGGCGTCAACGCCGTCGAGGTGGCGACCGATGTGATCGAGCGCTTCGAGCAGCTCAAGGGGCTGTTCATCCCCGAGGGCGTCGAAGTCGCCATCACCCGCGACTATGGCGCCACCGCCGACACCAAGGCCAAGAAGCTCATCAGCAAGCTCAGTTTCGCCACCGCGTCCGTGGTGCTGCTGGTGCTGTTCGCCATCGGCTGGCGCGAGGCCATTATCGTCGGTGCAGCTGTGATCGTGACCCTGGCGCTGACACTCTTCGCCTCCTGGGCTTGGGGCTTCACGCTCAACCGGGTGTCGCTGTTCGCGCTCATCTTCTCGATCGGCATCCTGGTCGACGATGCCATCGTGGTGGTCGAGAACATCCATCGTCACATGGCCATGAGCCGTGATTCGCTGCTCGATCTGATGCCGCGCGCGGTCGACGAGGTCGGCGGGCCGACCATCCTGGCCACCTTCACTGTCATCGCCGCACTGCTGCCGATGGCGTTCGTCAGCGGGCTGATGGGGCCGTACATGAGTCCGATCCCGATCAATGCCTCGATGGGGATGCTGATCTCGCTGGTGGTGGCCTTCGTCTTCACGCCCTGGATGACCAATCGGATGCTCGGGCGTCATCATCTGGCGCATGCCCATGCACTGGCTGGAGCCGGGGAGGGCGCCGGTCATGGCCAGGAAGCGGGTTCGCAAAGGCTGAACGCGGTCTTCCAACGGCTGATCGGGCCCTTTCTGATCGGTCGGCGCGGACATCTCAATCGCTGGCTGCTGCTCGGCGCCATCCTGCTGCTGATCGCCGGCTCGATCTGGCTCGCGGTCAACCGCACGGTGGTGCTCAAGATGCTCCCCTTCGACAACAAGAGCGAGTTCCAGGTGGTGCTCGACATGCCCGAGGGCACCAGTCTGGAGCAGACCACGCGCGTCCTGGTCGAGATGGGCGAGTATCTGGAGACCGTGCCCGAGGTCAGCGACTATCAGGTCTATGCCGGCACCGCCGCGCCGATCAACTTCAACGGTCTGGTGCGCCAGTACTATCTGCGCGAAGGCGCGCATCTGGGCGACATCCAGGTCAATCTGGTCGACGCCCATCATCGCGATCAGAAGAGCCATGCCATCGCCCTGGAACTGCGCGCGCCCTTGCAGGAGATCGCGCGTCGCTACGACGGCAACGCCAAGCTGGTCGAGATCCCGCCCGGCCCGCCGGTGCTCTCGCCGCTGGTCGCCGAGGTTTATGGGTTGGACTACGACGGTCAGATCGCGATGGCGCGTCAGGTGCGCGCCGCCTTCGAGGGGACGCCGGACATCGTCGATGTCGACGACTCGGTCGAGTTCGCCTCGCGCAAGCTGACCCTGGTGGTCGACCGCGCCAAGGCCGCACGGCTCGGCGTGGCCCAGTCGAGCGTCTCGACCGCGCTGGCCACGGTGCTCGACGGCGAGGACATGAGCTTCCTGCATGGGGCCAACGTCAAGTACGCCGTGCCGATCCGGGTCGAATACAGCGAGGCCGACAAGGCCGACCTGGAACAGGTGCTGGCCCTGCGCGTGCGTTCCGAGACCGGCCGGCTGGTGCCCCTGTCCGAGATCGTCTCCGTGGTCGAGGGCACGCGCGAGCACAGCATCCATCACAAGGATCTGCTGCCCGTGGTCTATGTGACCGGCGACATGGCCGGAGAGACCGACAGCCCGCTCTACGGCCTGTTCGAAATCTCCGCCACACTGAGCGACGAGCTGGGCCTGGAACAGTGGTATCGCCAGGCGCCGACCAATCCCTACGACTACAGCCTCAAGTGGGACGGCGAATGGCAGGTCACGTATGAGACCTTCCGCGACATGGGTGCGGCCTACGGCGTGGGACTGGTGCTGATCTATCTGCTGGTGGTGGCGCAGTTCCGCAGCTATCTGGTGCCGCTGGTGATCATGGCGCCGATCCCGCTGACCCTGATCGGCATCCTGCCGGGTCACGCGCTCCTGGGCGCGCAGTTCACCGCGACCTCGATGATTGGCATGATCGCGTTGGCCGGCATCATCGTGCGCAACTCCATCCTGCTGGTGGACTTCATCAATCAGCAGGTGCGCGCCGGGATGACGCTGGAAGCGGCGGTAATCGACTCGGCTGTAGTGCGCGCCAAGCCGATCACCCTGACCGCCGTGGCGGCCATGGCCGGAGCCTTGTTCATCCTCGACGATCCGATCTTCTCGGGTCTGGCGGTCGCGCTGCTGTTCGGCCTGTTCGTCTCGACACTCTTGACGCTGGTCGTGATCCCGGTGGTTTACTATGGCGTCATGTACAAGCGGGTCGAGTGGATTCGGACCGCGACAGGTTGAGACAGTGTAGAGAGGTCATGCATGAGTGAGATCAGAATCGCCATCGCCGGAGCCGGCGGGCGTATGGGACGGACCCTGATTCAGGCGGTCGTCGAGACCGAGGGGCTCAGGCTCGGCGCGGCGACCGAGCGCGCCGGAAGCTCGCTGATCGGTGCCGATGCCGGTGAGCTGGCCGGAGTGGGGCGGCAGGATGTGGCGGTCGCGGCGGAGCTGGCGAGCGTGCTCGACGACTTCGATGTCCTGATCGACTTCACCTCGCCGGCCGCGACCATGGACCATCTGGCCCTCTGTCGCGAAGCCGGCAAGCGGATGGTGATCGGCACCACGGGTCTGGACGAGACCCAACGCGCCGCGATCGAGTCGGCCGGCGCCGACATCGGGATCGTCTTCGCCCCGAACATGAGCGTTGGCGTCAATCTCTGCTTCAAGCTGCTCGACATCGCCGCGCGCGTGCTCGGCGACGAGGTCGACATCGAGATCATCGAGGCCCATCACAGGCACAAGGTCGACGCGCCTTCCGGGACGGCGCTCGGCATGGGCGAAGTGATCGCCAAGGCGCTCGGGCGCGATCTGAAGGAGGTCGCCGTCTATGGCCGCGAGGGCCAGACCGGCGCACGCGAACGCCAGACGATCGGCTTCGAGACCATCCGCGCCGGAGACGTGGTCGGCGAGCATACGGTCTGGTTCGCCGCCGATGGCGAGCGCGTCGAGATCGCCCACAAGGCATCGAGCCGCATGACCTTTGCCCGAGGCGCTGCGCGTGCCGCACGCTGGATCGCCGAGCGCGAGCGCGGTCGCTTCGATATGCAGGACGTCCTCGGGCTGCGTGCGATCGGATAATGGAGCGCGATCAGTCCTGGCAGGAATAGCCGTGGGCGATCAATCCTTCCTGAAGATCGTTGGCGACCATGGGATGGGCGAGCAGGTAGGCGGCGGCATTGAGCGAATAGTCGCCAATGGCGTCGTCGACCGCCGACTCCCAGTCCTCGATCCCATAGTCGCCGCGTCCGAGCCACATGAGCGCCACCAGTTCGGCACGCTGGCGCTGGCTCATCTCGCCGATGGCACGCGTCATCTCGCCGAGACTGTGATCCTCGCTGTGATCGGCCAGAATCTGTAACGCCCAGTCCTCGGACGGGCTATCGGGCACGTCGGGCAGGACGACCTCTTCCTTGGCCTGGAACTCACGTGCCTTGTCGATGATATGGCACAGTGATTCGAGATCGATATGCAGCAGACTCATCGTTTGCTCCCGATGGTAGGGCTCGGTTCGAATCCCCGGAGAGTGTGGACTCGCTTTTGAAGCGTTCGGGGTGTCTGGCGAAGACAGGGAAGAATCTCGGCGCGAGATCGGAACGATGGCTTCCCGCAGAGGGCCGTTTCGCCGTTAGAACCCCAAAACAATAAAGGCTTAGTACCTGATCGATACTAAGCCTTTATTTTGTATGGCGCGCCCGGAAGGATTCGAACCTCCGACCACCTGGTTCGTAGCCAGGTACTCTATCCAGCTGAGCTACGGGCGCTTGATGTAGCGGTTTGCCGATTTCGAGTCAGTAGTGACTGACTTTTCGTTCCCGGCCAACCGAGACGCGCATTATTCCGAAATCGCCCAAACCTGTCAACACCAAGACGCTAATTTTTTCGTGGAATGCCACCTCAGGGCGCCAACCGTTCGACCGCCCACCCACCAGCATCCTGCCGGACATAGCGAAAACGATCGTGCAGCCGACTCTCGCGCCCCTGCCAGAACTCGATCATGTCCGGCACGACCCGATAGCCGCCCCAGAAATCAGGCAACGGGATCTCGCCCTGGGAGAAGCGACGCGCCATCTCGGCGACCTTCATCTCCAGCAGCGAGCGCGTACCGATGACCTGGCTCTGGGGCGAGGCCCAGGCGCCGATCTGACTGCCGCGCGGCCGGGTGGTGAAATACGCCAGCGATTCAGCCGTCGAGATGCGCTCGGCGCGTCCGCTGATCTGGACCTGTCGCGCCAGGGCCACCCAGGGAAAGAGCATGGCGACCCGTGGATTGGCCTCGATCTCATGCGCCTTGCGGCTCTCGTAGTTGGTGAAGAAGACGAAACCGCGCGCGTCGTAGAGCTTGAGCAGCACGGTGCGCGCCGAAGGCCGACCCTGCGCATCGACGGTGCAGAGCGTCAGACTGTTCGGCTCGGGCAGATCGGTCCGGATGGCCAGCTCATACCAGCCCTGGAACTGCCGGATCGGATCGGGATCGAGTTCGGAACGCGAGAGTCCATGCTCCATCAGCTCGCGTCTCAGCGTCTCAGGGTTGGCGTTCATCGTCCCCCCAATGGCTGGAAGCCATGTTGGCCGACTCTAGACATGAACTCGACGCGCGCTCGATCGCCAGGCGAATCAAAGCGCACGGAAATGGTGCCGAAATTCCTCATTGAAAATTATCAATCCAAATAAAAAAAATTAGGATAATTGACTCGTCAAATGCTGACAGTCTCGGTAGGTTTCAAGGTCAAGACCCAGCATCACGGTCAAACATAGCCTCGTCCAAGCGTCCGGTCGACCCTGAGTTTCGATCGAGGGACGCCATGAAGACTCATGACGGTCCGGGCGAGGCCGGACTTCTAGCCAGACAACCATTGAGGAAGCGAGCCGATGAACCGCCAAGATCAGATCCAGGCCATCGAACGTGACTGGGCCGAGAATCCACGCTGGACCGATGTCGAGCGCGGCTACAGCGCCGCCGACGTGGTGCGTCTGCGCGGCTCGGTTCAGCCCGAGTACACCTACGCCAAGCTGGGCGCCGAGAAGCTCTGGAAGCGGATCCGTGGCGAGTCCAAGAAGGGCTATGTCAACTGCATGGGTGCCATCACCGGCGGTCAGGCGATGCAGCAGGCCAAGGCCGGCATCGAGGCCATCTATCTCTCGGGCTGGCAGGTCGCCGCCGACGGCAACACCTCTGAGACCATGTACCCCGACCAGTCGCTCTACGCCTATGACTCGGTCCCGACCATGGTGCGGCGCATCAACAACAGCTTCAAGCGCGCCGACGAGATCCAGTGGTCGCGCGGCATCGGTCCCAGCGACGAGGGTTACATCGACTACTTCCTGCCGATCGTGGCCGATGCCGAGGCCGGTTTCGGCGGCGTGCTCAACGCCTTCGAGCTGATGAAGAACATGATCGCCAATGGCGCTGCCGGTGTCCATTTCGAGGACCAGCTCGCGGCGGTCAAGAAGTGCGGTCACATGGGCGGCAAGGTGCTGGTGCCTACGCGCGAGGCGGTGCAGAAGCTGATCGCGGCTCGTCTGGCTGCCGACGTCATGGGCGTGCCGACCCTGCTGCTGGCGCGCACCGATGCCGAGGCGGCCAATCTGCTCACCAGCGATGTCGACGACAACGACCGTCCCTTCGTCACCGGCGCGCGCACCGATGAGGGCTTCTATGTCGTCAAGAACGGCTTGGAGCAGGCCATCAGTCGCGGTCTGGCCTATGCGCCCTATGCCGATCTGGTGTGGTGTGAGACCGGCACGCCGGATCTCGGGTTTGCGCGCGAGTTCGCGCAAGCCGTGCTGGGTGCGAATCCCAACAAACTGCTGGCCTACAACTGCTCGCCGTCGTTCAACTGGAAGAAGAACCTGGACGATCGCACCATCGCGCGCTTCCAGGACGAACTGGCCGACATGGGCTACAAGTACCAGTTCATCACGCTCGCGGGTATTCACAGCATGTGGTACAACATGTTCGATCTGGCCTACGACTATGCGCGCGGCGAGGGCATGCGTCACTATGTCGAGAAGGTCCAGGGGCCGGAGTTCGCCGCGCGCGAGAAGGGTTACACCTTCGTCTCGCATCAGCAGGAAGTGGGCGCCGGTTACTTCGACGACGTGACCTCGGTCATCCAGGGCGGGCAGTCGTCGGTCACGGCGCTGACCGGCTCGACCGAGGAAGAGCAGTTCCACTGAGTTCCGGTCTGAACGGCCTGGGCTGATCCGGGCCGAGCCGAGCCAAAAGCCGACAAACTAGAACGCGCGAGGGTGAAGATCCTCGCGCGTTTTTGCGTGCGTCGCTGGAGCAGCTGCGGCGGCCGTGGGCTGCTCCCCGTCGATCGAGACAGGAGCGGCCTGCGGCCGCTTGTCATCGGGGCGACGGTTACTGACAGGCTTCGCAGTCCGGGTCCAGGATCGAGCAGGCGCTCGGGGCGGCTGTCGCGGCCGCCGGTGCGTCATCGGCCGTGTCACTCGCCTTGGTGGTCTGTCGCCCGAGATAGTTGCCGCCGACCGCGCTCAGTCGATTGGCACGGCCGGCGTCGGCCATGGTCGACTTCTCGACATGGGTCGCGCCCATCGAGCGCAGATAGTAAGTCGTCTTCAGTCCGCGCACCCAGGCGAGCTTGTAGAGGTTGTCGAGCTTCTTGCCGCTGGGTTCCTGCATGTAGAGATTGAGGCTCTGGGCCTGGTCGAGCCACTTCTGACGGCGACTGGCGGCCTCGACCAGCCAGCGCGGATCGATCTCGAAGGCGGTGGCATAGAGTTCCTTGAGATCGTCCGGAATCCGGTCGATGGGCAGGAGCGAGCCGTCGTAATACTTGAGGTCGTTGACCATGACCGCGTCCCACAGACCGCGTTCCTTGAGATCGGCGACCAGATAGGGATTGACGACCGTGAACTCACCCGAGAGGTTGGATTTGACGAACAGGTTCTGGTACGCCGGTTCGATCGACTGACTGACCCCGACGATGTTGCTGATGGTCGCCGTCGGGGCGATGGCCAGACAGTTGGAATTGCGCATCCCGACGGTCTGGATCCGCTCGCGCAGGCGATCCCAATCCAGGGTGTGACTGGTGTCCATCTGGAGATAGCCGCCGCGTCCCTGTTCCATCAAGCCGATACTGTCGATCGGCAGCACGCCCTGGCTCCACAGCGACCCCTCGAAGCTCGGATAGCGCCCGCGCTCGGCGGCCAGATCCGCGCTGGCCTCGATGGCGTAGTAGCTCAGATATTCGGTGCTCTGATCGGCGAAGGCCACGGCTTCCTGGCTGGCATAGGGGATACGCAGCCGGTAGAGCGCGTCCTGAAAGCCCATGAGTCCCAGTCCCACCGGACGATGACGCAGGTTCGAGGCGCGCGCCTGGGGGACGTTGTAGAAGTTGTAGTCGATGACGTTGTCGAGCATGCGCATGGCGGTGCGCACGGTCCGGCGCAGGCGCTGAGTGTCGAGTCCCTTGTCGGTGATGTGCGCGGCCAGGTTGATCGACCCGAGGTTGCAGACTGCAACCTCTAAGTCATTGGTATGCAATGTAATTTCAGTGCAAAGGTTAGAGCTGTGCACCACGCCGACATGCTGATTGGTATAGCGCAGATTGCAGGGATCCTTGAACGCGATCCAGGGATGCCCGGTCTCGAACAGCATGGCCAGCATCTTGCGCCACAGATCCACCGCCTTGAGTCGCTTGCTGATCTTCAGCTCGCCGCGCGCGGCGCGTTCCTCGTAGGTGACATAGGCCTGCTCGAATGCCTGCCCGGTGAGGTCGTGCAGATCCGGCGTCTCGTCGGGCGAGAACAGCGTCCA
>ERZ1673962.1274-NODE-1274-length-12490-cov-3.413269_pt1 | contig 12490 bp, 7 predicted proteins | sample MGYA00580188_ERZ1673962 | MGnify/ENA primary metagenome ERZ1673962 (study PRJEB41334, sample SAMN05608104) | rock metagenome | biome: terrestrial subsurface; feature: shale formation; material: shale | place: USA: Pennsylvania ... | reverse complement strand
ACGACGCTCTTCCGATCTCTTTGGAGCTGGTCCAGTGGCTGGAGCAACATGTCACCCGACTCCAGGACGTGGCTCACCGCTATGCCGAGGTCACGGATCTCTCCGATCTTCTTGAGCAATGCCGACAGACTTTGGACGGCCTGGAGGCCGAAGCCACCCCGGACGTGCAGGAGCGGATCTCCAAGGCTCGTGATGCGCTTGCACGCTATCAGGGACAGCCCCAGCCTCTGGAACACTGGCTCGAACGTCTCCAACAACACGATCAGGACGCCTTGCGGGCGGTCATCGCTGAAGAGCGGGAGCACAAGGAGGCCATGAAGGCCGCCGCCAATCAAGACGACTATGATGAGGTCAGCCGCCGCTCCATGCTCGCCAAAGCCGCGCATGAGCGATACGCGATGATGGTGGAGGCGCTCGCTGGATTGTTTGCAGCGCTTGAAGCCCTGTCGTCAGACTCAACCACAGACCCTGTGGCTGCAGAAGAGCACTCCACGGAAACCGCCACACCCGATCCGAATCCTCCGGCGGAAACAAGCGCGCGCTCCGACCACACCACTGACACGTCCCCGGCGGAGCCGTCCAGCGCGAGCGTTTCGCCGGAGGCGTCAGCCCCCGCTTCGGTCGAAACCACCCCGCTGGTCACGCCTGATTTACCGGACGTTGCGGAAGACCCGCCGGATGTGCCTCAGGCGCTGCCGATCACACCACCAGTACAGACAGTTGACGCCGTCAATCAGGTCGTGGAGCCGGCCTCAGATCAGCCGGTGGTGGACCTGGACAAGTGTCGTGCCGAAACCGCCGTGAGCACGCACTGGGATCCCCAGATCCAGGTCAGCGCACTGATCGAGGAGGTGAACCTACACGAGGGTCCGCAACAGATCGCCTGCGCGCAGGCACTGGCGTGGGCGCTGACCCGTGATGGCGACATTCAAACGGCCTATCACCTGGCCAAGGCGGTGGCCGCCGACGTGGGGCCGCTCGACATTCGTCCAGAGCCGCTTCTGGCCATTCATCTGGGAGACTCGCTCTCCAGCAATACAGGCGAAGAGGTCGACGAACTTGCGAAGACGCTGCGCCAGTTTTATGACATCGGGTTCATCGACGACCATTTACGAACCCAGCGGCCCATGACGCTCCTGCTGTATTCGGCCCTGCTGCGCCCCACACTGGTGGCTCCTGATATGACCGGGGCACGCGAGTTGCTGCGGGCATTGCCCCTGGATGGCCCCTTGACGGGCCTGCACGAGTTGCGCGAGCTGATTCTGGCGCCGGATTTTCACTATCGCGGGATCCTGCACCTGACCCAGGGGGCGGAGCTCGATGAGCTGCGTGCCAGGGCGGATGAGTGGTGGCAGGGCAACCGGCATCACACCTTCAACTACCCGCCCGCCAATCTGGTCTGGCGCAAACTGTTGGAGCCGGAGCAAGGCCTGGGCAGGGCACTGGCCATCGTCACACAGGGGACGGACAAGGTGCTCGAGGAGGCCCGGTCGCAGCTGCGCGAGCTCCAGAACCAAACCCGCATCGAGCGGATGATCCAGGAGGCCGACGAGGACGTGCGCGGCCGGGCGGCGCGCCGTCACCCCATTGAGGCGCGCCCTGTCAAGGATATGGTCCGGCGCGCCGCCCAAGTCGCCGAACTGTTGGAACAATGGCTGTCACTGCACGCCAGCAGGCTGCAATCCGGGCCGGACATGGCCCGGGAGCAGGCCCAGCGCGCGACCAAACATCGTCTGCTGCGCGCTCTCGACAATGCGCACACGCAAGTCGCTGTGCTCAGCGAGGAGGCCACGGATCTGCCTGGACGAGCGGCCGCCTGTTGCATGGCGGTTGTCCTGACCCGCGTCAGGGACACCCTCCAGGGCGTGCGCGCCGGACATTCGGAGCTCTCGACCTGGTGGCGCCGTCTCAATGGCGTGCTGCTGCCGCTGCGCTCGGTCCGGCTGGAAGGGCCGCATTGGACGCCCATCGTCTCCTCTCCCGAACCATCGCGGCTGTCACAGCTCGGCGAACTCCTGCAGGTTCCGGATTGGCGCTCCATCTTCAATGAAGCCGACCGCTGCTGCAATCATGTCAAGACGGGACAGATCCTGGACTGGTTGCGGTATGAGGAACCCGAAAAGGGTGCCGAGCTGCTGGAGGAACTGGAGCGCGACCGCGATCGCGGGCTTGCACGCTGCCGTGAGGTCTATCGCCAGGAATTCTCCAAAGTCCAGGAGGAGGTGGAGCAGGCGGCCAGCCACGGTTATCTCGGTGAAGCCGAGCGTTCCAGCCTCGTGGCCAGGCTCGAGGCGGCCGGAACGGTGGCCGGCGAAAATCTGGAGCGGGCGCTGGGGCGTTTGCAGGATATCCACGAGCGTCTGGGAGAACTGAGGGAGCAGCAGGTGGCCGAGATTCGTCGACGTGTGGATCACAGCCATATCCCACAGAGCGATCCGGAAGCCCATCAGCGTATCTGCGAGTTACTCGCCGCCGGTGACATCCTCACCTCCAACGAGTATGTGGCTTTGCTGGAAGACGGCAAACCGATCCCCGGTCCCACTGAACACCGAGATCCTTTTGATGAGTTCTTCCCGCTGTTTGTCGAGCGAATGCGCGATTATCTGGGCAATCGCCATGCAAATGAAGTTATCGCGGATGTTGGGCGTCGAAAAATTGTAGGCCCCCTGGACATGGGCGATGTTCCAGGGATGCAGGCGCAGTCTGCCGAGAAAATGCTGCGTGCCTGGCATAATCTCAAGGGCAAACGCGGTGGCGAGATCGCGGCGTCCCTGCGAGATTTTTTGGAGGCTCTGGGATTTACCGTTTCAGAACTGAACCCGCTTGAGGATATCCGCCGTGACGGTCGGGAACTGGCCTTCGACCTCAGCGCCCGGAGCATCGCCGATCGGGACATCTGTGTGGTGCCGCGCTACGGATCCCATGCGGCTGGACAGTACCGGCTGCTGTGCATGTGGCAGCGGCCGGCTGAAGACGAAGTGCTCACCTCGGCCCATGCCCGTTCTGCCGGGCGGGTTCCAATCGTACTCTACCTCGGGCAGCTCACGGCCAAGCGTCGCCGGGATTTGGCTTTCCGTAGCCGGGAACGCAATCAGACCCTGCTGGTGATCGACGAGACACTGGTCTACTTTTTGTGTGGCGAACGCGGCAGTCGTCTGGCGACGCTGTTCAGCTGCGCCATGCCCTTTACCGTCGCCCAGCCCTATGTGACCACCAGCAGCGACGTCCCGCCCGAACTCTTTTTTGGACGCCGGCGCGAGATCGAGGAAGTCTTTCATCAGGAGGGAACCAATTTGGTCTATGGCGGGCGTCAGCTTGGCAAAACGGCCCTGCTGCGTGCCGTGGTGCGCCGCTATCACGAGCCGACCAAAGGCATCTTTGTCTCCTGGATCGATCTGAAGGAGCGCCACATCGGACTCAGTCAGCCGGCCGCTGACGTGTGGGGGGTGATTGACCACGAGCTCGTGCAGCTGGGGGTACTGCCAAAGGCGAGGCGCAGCCCGGATTCGACGGCGGATGCGGTGCGCCGCTGGCTCGACGAGAAGCCGGAGCGGCGTATCGTGATGCTCCTGGACGAGGCGGATGCCTTCCTGGCTCAGGATGCCCATGACGAGCAGTTTCGCATCGTCGGAACGCTGAAGGGACTCATGGAGCGCTCCGGCCGGCGCTTCAAGGTGGTCTTTGCCGGACTGCACAACGTGCAGCGCACATCCAGGGACGTGAACACGCCACTGGCTCATTTCGGCAAACCCGTCTGCGTCGGACCACTGCTGGAGAACGGCGAGGCGCGCGAGGCCCACCTGCTCGTCGAGCGCCCGTTCCGGCAGTTGGGATTTCGTTTCGAGTCTCCGGCGCTGATCAACCGTATCCTGGCCCAGGCCAATTACTACCCCAACCTCATTCAGATCTTCTGCTCGCACCTGTTGCGCTATCTGAACGATGTCGGCACGGTACGTTTCGATTCCCGCGAAACGCCGCCCTATATCATCACGCGCGAGCACATCGAGACCGTATCGCGCAGCCGGGATCTGCAGCAGATCATCCGGGACCGTTTTCAGATCACCCTCGATCTGGACAACCGCTACCTCGTCACGGCCCTGGTGGTGGCGCTGGAAACCCAGGAGCGTCAGGCCGGCGGAGAGGAGGTCGATGGCTTCAACGTGGCCTGGATCCGTCAGCACGCGCTCAGCTGGTGGCCGGCCGGATTCCCTGATCGCAGCTATGATGCCTTCCGGGCGTTGCTGGACGAAATGGTCGGGCTCGGGGTACTGCGACGGACCGGCGCTCACATGGCTGATTACGCGCTGCGCAGCCCGGCGATTGCCGGACTTTTGGGGAGTCGGGACGAGATCGAGCAGGCGCTGCTGGATGCCGGTGAGCGCTCCCCGCCCATCCTGTATGAAGCAGCCTCGTATCGGCGGCGCAAGGCCGGCGATCCCTGGGTGCGCAGTCCGCTGACAGGCCAGCAGGAGTCCGAAATCCTGACGGAGAGCGATGGTGTCGTGCTCCTGTTTGGCACGGTCCTGGCCGGTCTGGATCGGGTCGAATCGTTCCTGACCGACATGGTCAACGAAAAGGACTTCGTTGAGATGGACATCATCCGAGGCATTCAGGACGCCAAGTCATTCGGTGAGCGTCTGCGCAGTGCCTCCAATAGCTTTAAAGGCGAAGGCATTCACCTGTTTGTCGTTCCCTATTCGGAACCCTGGACTCCGGCCTGGATCGAGTTGGCGGGTCAGCACCTGAGAAGACGACGTTCCACACGCCTGACGACCCGCCTGCTCTTCCTGGGGGATTCTCAGGATGCCTGGGACTGGCTGGAGAGCGCCCCGGCTCAAATCGAGGATGTCGGGATGTTGAGCCTCGGCCCCTGGACCGACCCCTTCCCTGGCCAGTGGGTTCAGGATGCGGGCTTTGGCCCCCTTGGCGACAGCGACCTGAAGCAGTGGTCGGAGACGACCGGCTGGTGGGGCCGCCTGATGGCTCAGCTGGGTGAGGCACTCAACCCGGATCCCACCGCCTGGCAGCAGGTGTTCCACACCTTTCAGCATGCACTGCCCGACAGGCTGCGGGAAGCGATCGAACAGGATATCCCGGCGGATTTGACCTACCCGCTGCGTCTGCTCGCCGAATACCGTGATCCGCTCACGGAGGAGGACTGGCTGGACCTGTTGACAGATCAGGCAGGATCGGCCGACTCCGAGAAGCTGTCGCGTGTGGTTCGGTGGGCTGACCTGCTGAGCTTCCTGACGCCAACCGAAGCGAGAATGTGGCGGCTGGATCCCGTGCTGGCCCGTGCACTGCGCGATGAGTGAGCCGCGCTGGGATTACTGGTGGTCTTTACCCGGTCCGTCGTCATGCGTGCGCGCGGTCGTGGAGGATCTTCGCAACGGCACCAACGTGGTCATGGCCTTTCCCCAATGGGCTCCACCGGGCTTGCAGGAGGTCATCGGCCGAAGTATGCGCGATGATGAGTTGCTGCGATGGCGCCCCCTGTCAGTCCAGCTGCCGCAGGAGATCGACCCACTACACATCATTGGTCATCGCTACGCCACGGACGTACCAACACAGGCACTATACGATGAGGGGACGTTAGTGGACTCGCGAGCCTTCGCGGATTGTGTGGTCTGGGTGGAGGGCATCGAGGAGACCGCCTGGCCCTCATGGAGGGGGTTTCTCGAACGCTACGCTGACCTGGCACGACGGCGTTCAGCCTTCGAACGGGGGGTGTTGTGCGTCCAGCTGATTGGCCAGCCGCCGGAGCAGCTCCCCAAAAGCGATGTCGCTCTGAGCGTATACCGGTGGCAGGACTATGTCGGCGAACTCGATATGCTTGCCTGGCTGCACTATCTGGCGGGCCATCAGGCGGTGCGCAGTCCCATAAAACGCCAGCTGAAGCTGCGCCTGGCGCTGGAGCTCGTGGGCTATGACCCGAATCTGGCCATCGAGGCGGCGGATCTGCCGCTGGAAGCCCTGACAGATCCAGTAGCCTGGCTCAGAACCATTGCCGTAACGCGGGACTGGTCGGAACACATGCCTCCATGCTGGCAGACGGGGAGCCAAAGTGTGATTGATGGACGCCCGGTGATCCATCCGGCCTTGCGTGCGGTCAGACAGCGTGGACCCGCCGAGATCCACAGTCTCGTCTGGCGCGCTCAGGTGGCGGTGCTGTTCCCGTATCTGGAGGAGGCGCGCGCGCACTACCTGCGTGAATATGCCGACAGTCTGCGACTGCCGCATGACACGGGTTACGGACTGATGATCCATCATCGTGAGGACTTGGAGCTCAGCCACATCCATCACCAGCTGCGCCACCGCGTTCCGCAGAAAGAGCAGCAGCGGCTACGCGTACTGCGGGATGTGCGTAATGCCCTAGCGCATCACCAGGCGCTGGATGCCCAGTTTTTACAAGAGATTGTGAGGTTGGATTTAACTGGGTAGCATCCCGCCAGGATGCAGCTATGGGCAAAGTTGAGATAACGTCACTCCGAACCTCCTCATTTCTTAAGCGGCCTTGCCTGTCAAACCGTCCACGTTCCAGTGGACCGTTGATCCCTAGCCTTGACGCACTGTCTGTGCCACAGTCATTCCGACTCCGGCCTGTCCAGCGCGCCGTCCCGCTCAACGGGATCCACACGAAACCGGACGGCCACACGGCTTCACACGACTCACCCGACGGCGAGTTGTGCCATCGCGAGCGGACGCGATCGATAAACCTCCGCGCATCACCGACCGGTCTGCTACCGGTCATCCTCCACCGGGGAGCGTTCCGTTCCCCGCCCGGGGTCGGTCGTCTCTCCGTCCATTCCAAATGAAGGAGCCGACCCATGTCCCGAGGCATCAACAAAGCCATCCTGATCGGCCACCTGGGGGCCGATCCTGAAGTACGCCCCTTGCCCAGTGGCGAGTCGGTGGCCAATCTGTCACTGGCCACCAACGAGCACTGGACCGACAAGGCCTCCGGCGAGAGCCGCGAGCGCACCGAATGGCACCGTGTGGTGCTCTTTGGCCGTCTGGCCGAGATCGCTGCGCAGTACCTGCACACCGGTTCCAGGGTATATATCGAGGGCAAGCTGCGCACACGCCAATACCAGACCCAGGACGGCGCGGAGCGGCGCGTAACCGAGATCCTCGTCGATGTCGCCGGCACCCTGCAGATGCTCGACAGCCGCCCGGAGGCCAACACATCGCCGGCCCAGAGCACTGAACGCCCGCCGGCGACAGCACCCACCGGACGCCGGGCCACACCGGCGGCGTCACGCGCCCCGACACCGGTCCAGGCGGCCCCGATCCCGGCCTTCGAGGAGGAGGGCATTCCGTTCTGAGGCTCCGTGTCCCGCTCCTGAAGAGTCTCGCAACACGCTGTCCGTCTTCAACCCCCTTGGGGCCTCGTTGCCCCACACCGGGGAACGGCGCCCCGCTTTTCGGAGGCACCATGAACGCATCCCATCCATCCCCGAGCACGCTGCCGGCCTGCCGGCTGGCCATCCATCCCGAGGCGCTCACCGAGCTGGGCCTGGATCCGGCGAGCTGGCAAGTCCTGGTCGATTCGATCTTCCCTGCCGCCCAGACGGTTGAGGGCGTGTTACTGGCGGTGCGCTACTGCCAGGCGCGCGGTCTGGATGTCATGAAGCGCCCGGTGCACATCGTGCCAATGTGGAACCGCGCGCTCGGACGCGAGGTGGAAACCGTCTGGCCCGGCATCGCCGAGGTGCAGACCACTGCCGCACGCACCGGACAGTGGGCCGGCATGGACCCGGCGCGCTTCGGTCCTGAGCTGACCCAGACCTTCCAGGGACGGGTCAAGGTTCAGAAGGAGTGGCAGGAGCACCAGGTCAGCGTGACCTTTCCCGCCTGGTGTGAGGTGACGGTCTACCGGCTGATCGGCGGCGTGCGCTGCCCCTTCACCGAAACCGTGTTCTGGGAGGAGACCTACGCCCGCCTGGGCGGCGGTGACGTCCCCACCGCGATGTGGGTCAAGCGCCCGCGCGGTCAGCTGCTCAAATGCGCTAAGGCCGCGAGCCTGCGTGCCGCCTTTCCCGAGGAGGCCAGTTATACCGCCGAGGAGATGGCCGGACGCAGTCTGGACGCCGAGCTGGTGACGGCGCCGGTCACCGCATCGGCACCGGTATCGACAACGGCGACAGCGGTGTCCGACCCCGACCCCGAGACGGCCGAGGCCGCCGCGGATCTCGATGCCGCGACCCAGGCGCACATCGCCCATCTGGTCGAGCGCGCCCGACAGAGTCGGGCCTGGGCTACGGCCCAGGACTATGTCCGCCAGCGCTTCACCGGCGCCGTGCTCGACCACGCGCTGGCCGAACTGGCCCGGGCCGAACAGCTCCACGCCCCGGCGGCGCAGGCCGCCTGAAACCCAACCCACGACCGGCCCGCGCCGGTCCAACCCCCGGGGGACGCCCGTCCTCCGGGACGGTGTCCCCCCGCTTGCAGGAGACACCCTCATGCACATCATCGATCTGGTTCAGCGCAGTCCCGAGTGGCAGGCCTGGCGCGCCCGTGGCGTCACCGCCTCGGAAGCGGCCGTGATCCTGGGCCGCTCGCCCTATCAGACCCCCTGGCGGCTTTGGGCGGAGAAAACCGGCCTCTGTGCGCCGGCGGATCTGTCGGACAACCCGTTCGTGCAACGGGGCCTACAGTACGAAGACACCGCCCGTCAGGGCTTCGAGACCCGTCATCAGACCTGGCTGCTGCCGGTCTGTGCCGAATCGGCGCTGCATCCGGTGCTGCGCTGCTCCTTCGACGGCCTCACCGACACCGGCGAACCGGTCGAACTCAAGGTGCCCGCCGTCAAGACCTGGGAGACGCTCCAGCGCGAGGGCGAGGCAAGCCTGGCCTTCCAGCTCTACTGGATCCAGGTGCAGTTCCAGCTGTTCATCGCCGAAGCCGACCGTGGCTGGCTGGTGTTCGATCCAGTCCAGACCGGGCGGGTGGCGCTGGAGTTCGTCATCGCGCGTGATGAGGCCTTCATCGCGCAGGAACTCGTACCCGCCTGCCTGGCCTTTGCTGAGGCGGTGCGCACCCGTCAGGAACCCACGCCCGACCCGGCGCGCGACACCTATGTCCCCGACGGCGAGGCCCGTGGACGCTGGGCACAGCTGGCGGCTGAGTATCAGGCCGCCGAGCAACGGGCCGGCGCGCTCGACGCGGCGCTCAAGGAGGCCCGGAGCGCACTGAACGCGGCGCAGGAGGGACTGGTGGCCCTGATGGGCGACTACCTCCTGGCCGAGCACGCCGGACTGCGGCTGCGCCGCTACCAGCAACGCGGCAGCGTCGACTACAACGCGGCCCTGGCGGCGCTGCTCCCGGATCTGGATCCGCAATGCCTGGAGGCCTACCGGCGACCCGGTGCGCTCCGGGTCCGGGTGACGCGGCAGGATGCGCCGGAACCGTCGGCCACATCCGTGGCGGCGTCCGTCGCCCTTTCGGATACGACGGCGCGTCCCAAGCGGCCCCGCCGCTCCGGCACCGCTCCGTCAGAAGCGGCCCCCGGACCGGAGGAGACCGCCCCCACCGCTGAGGTCATCAGCGGCTACTTCTGAACCACCCTGGAGTGTGGAAGCCGGTCGGCTTCCACACTCCCTCACCACACACGGCACGGGAGGGTTGTCCCCGAGGGTCCGTCCGGACCCTGAGCGGAGAGGCTTTCCGTGCTCACGCTGACCGCGTGATCACCACATCGCCGGCGCGGGCGATCCACAAGCACGCGCGCTTCACCGTCCGGACCCGCCGTCCGGTTTCATCACCACCACCCCGAGGGGCGAGTTCGTCCCCCACACCGGGTGGCGTCGCCTCTCACGACACAGGAGACGACGCATGACCACGCACCTGTTCAATGTCGGCCAGACCTTTGGGGTCAAGGCCCCGGCGGGACTCGTCATCGAGGGCTTCAGTGCCACCGACCACCCGCTGATACCACCGGCCACGCCCTATGTGTTTCGCCAGGGGCTGGCCGCGCTCATCGCGTTTCTGCGCGATCCGGCCGGCGATGCCTTTCTGCTCACCGGTCCGACCGGCAGCGGCAAGACCTCGCTGGTGTGCCAGGTCGCCGCCCGGCTCAACTGGCCGGTGCAGTCGGTGACCTGTCACGGGCGCCTGGAACTCTCCGATCTGGTCGGGCAGTTCGTGCTGATCGACGGCTCGACGCGCTTCGTCCATGGCCCGCTGGCCGTGGCGCTGCGTGAAGGGCATCTGCTGCTCCTGAACGAAATCGACCTGATGGACCCGGCCGAGCTGGCCGGACTCAACGATGTGATCGAGGGTCAGCCCCTGGTCATTGCCCAGAACGGCGGGGAGGTCATCCGGCCGCATCCAAAGTTCCGGGTGTTTGCCACCGGCAACTCCGCCGGAGCCGGTGACACCACCGGGCTGTATCAGGGCGTGCTGCGCCAGAACCTGGCCTTCCTCGACCGCTTCCGGGTGCTGCCGGTCGGCTATCTGGAACCCGAGGTGGAACTGGGGGTGCTGGCCGGTGCGGTGCCGAGCCTGCCGCCGGAGGTCGGCGAGAAGCTCATCGCCGTGGCCAATGAGGTGCGACGGCTGTTCGTGGGCGAGGGCGAAAGCACGGCCCAACTCACCATCACGCTCTCCACCCGCACCCTGGTGCGCTGGGCGCGGTTGGCGCTGACCTTTCGCGGCGCCCCGCAACCGATCCGCTTTGCCCTGGAGCAGGCGCTCACCGCCCGGGCCGATCCCGATCAGCGCGAGGCCATCCATCGGGTGGCCGCCGATGTGATGGGGGATCTGTGGACCGGGAGTTCGGCGGCATGAACCCGCCGTTTCAGCTCTACCGCTTCTACCACGGCAACGGCCGGGCCAAGGACTGGGCCTGGCGGCGCGATCCCGAAGGCACCCTGACGGTGCGTTGGGGACCGGCGGGACGGCTGCTTCAGCACAAGACCTATCCCGCCGAGGCCGCCGACCGTTTGAAGCGCACCCTGCATGGGAAGCAACGCAAGGGCTATCGCTGGGTCGGGGAACACCGACTCGATCACCAGGGGCTGTTGCTCGACCCCCGGGGGGTGTGGCCAAACCCCGCCCCGCCATCCCCGGCGCCCGCGCCGGTGACACCACCCATCGCCGCGCGCCCGGCCATCGATCTGTCCCGGATCGACAGCGTCATCGCCGACGACTGGTTCTGACCGTATCACCGTCCATCCACCACCAGCGGCCGCCGGGCATCCGGCGTCGTCCCCACGGGGCGGCGCCGGCGTGTCCGTGGCCCGGAGACACGCCCATGAGCACCACCACACCCATCATCACACTGACCGAAGCCATGACCCTGATCTCGCTGTCGATCCCGATCTGGGGCGGGCGCAAGACGCTGCGCCCCGAGGATCTGGGGCTGGTGGCGGCCGACAGGCCCACGGCGGATCTGGTCCACTGGGGATCCAAGCGCATCTGCAATCCCGAGGCGCTGCGCATCTTCCACACCCTCAAGGGCCAGGCCGAGCGGGCCTGTCTCAAGGTCGGCACACGGTTTCTCGGCGGCTTTCTGGTGCCCAATGACCAGGTCGCCGGACTCAGTGCCGAACTCGAAGGGCTCAAGACCCGCTTCGAGCACGAGGTCGACGCCTTTCTGGCCGGGTATGACGCCGAGATCGCCGACTGGATCACCCGTCATCCCCAGTGGGAGCGGCAACTGCGCGAAGCGGTGGAACCGGCCGGCCGCGTGGCTACCCGGTTTGCCTTCCGCTATCGCCCGCTGGTGATTCGTCCCGCTGAGGCCCATCCCGGCACCCTGGCCGAGGATGCTGCCGAGCTGGGCGGGACCATCTTCCATGAGGTCACGCAGATTGCCCGCGATCTGGAGAAGAGCCTGATCGGGCAGACGCAGTTGAGCCAGCGCGCGCTCGGCACCTTCCGCCGCGTGCGCGACAAGCTGGCGGTGCTGTCGTTCGTCGATCCGCGCATCCCGCCGGTGCTCGAACCCCTGGAGGGGTTCCTGCAGCGGGCGCCGCGCTCGGGCCCCGTCAGCGGAGCGTTGTTCCGCGAGGGCTTCGGACTGTGGCTGCTGTTGCGCGATGAGGCCCGGCTGGCCCGCCATGGCGCGGGACTGCTGGCCGGCACGGAGGCGGAACCGCCGGAGGACGCGGAGGCGACCGAGACGCTCGATGCGCTGGAGGCCGCTGGCGAGCCGGACGTGGAGCGGTCAACCGACCCGTTGCCGGATGACGTGGCGGCCGCTGTGCCGGCACCGGTGACGCGGCCTGTTTTCTCCGAGCCGCTGTCGGCCTTCGACCGGCCGGCACTCCCGTCAACGGTGGAGCCGCCCACAGACCTGGAGGTGTTCGTCGAGGATAGCTTCTTCTGATCACATCTGGCCCCCGTTGGGGCCACATCCACCGGTCGGTCTGCGAACCGGCCATTCCCCACCGGGGCACGCTTCGCCCCGCTGGGGCGGGTGTGCCCATGCATCTGGAGTTCGATCATGTACACCCAAACCCTCAAACACGCCATGCCGATCGTTGCC
>ERZ1673962.1271-NODE-1271-length-12577-cov-8.470372_pt1 | contig 12577 bp, 9 predicted proteins | sample MGYA00580188_ERZ1673962 | MGnify/ENA primary metagenome ERZ1673962 (study PRJEB41334, sample SAMN05608104) | rock metagenome | biome: terrestrial subsurface; feature: shale formation; material: shale | place: USA: Pennsylvania ... | reverse complement strand
ATAGAATAATCTTAGATTTAATATATATTATTTAGTAATTTTTTTTTGATGTTTGTACATTTGCATAACCATTCTCATTATTCTATATTAGAAGGTTTACCAAAGCCAAAAGATTATGTTGCAAAAGCACTTGAGATGTGAATGCAAGCTATAGCTATAACTGATACCTCAAATGTACACTGATGTCATGAATTATACAAAGAAGCAATATGAGCTGGTATTAAACCTATACTTGGTACTGAAATTTATGTAGAGTCTTCTATAGATACAAATATAAACCATAAATTAGTTTTACTTGCTAAATCACTTAATTGATATCAAAACATAATATCTCTTACAACAAAAGCATCTTTAGAAAATGCTTGAAAAAAGCCAAAAATTTGTTTTCAAGATATAATAGACTTAAAAGAAAAAGTATGAGACTTAGAGATTGTTTGTTTATCATGACCTATTTCATGAGAGATTCCATTTTTTATTTTGTCATGAAAAGATGATTCCCAAATACTATCTAGAATAAAAGAATATCAAGATATTTTTGGTATTGATAATTATTATTTAGAATTGATGTATCATGATGATATACCAAAACAAAAATTAATTACAGATAAACTTATAGATATTAATAAAAATCATTCTATACCAGTTGTAGCTACTAATAATTGTTTTTATATAAATAAGGAAGACTCAAAAACTCAAGATGTTATAATGGCTTTATGAACTGGTCATGAATTAGAAAACCCAGATAGGCCTACAATGATAAATTGAGATTACTCTTTTCTTAGTCATGAAGAAATGGAAGTATTATTTTGATTTATACCAGAAGCAATTGAAAATACTGAAAAAATTGCATCTATGGTAGATATAAAAATAGAAACATGAGGTATTTTGATTCCAAAGTTTGACTTACCAGAAGAGCATCAAAAAATTTATGAAGAAGCCTTAGAAAAGGAAGCTAGTGATTATTATAGTGAAGATAAAACTTGAGATAAAACAGATTATATAAAAAAATTAACAAGTGATGAATGGTATTTAAGATATCTTTCATTTGAATGATTAAACTGGAGATATAATGCTTGAATTCCAAGAGATGTTATATTTAAGCTTGTACAAAAATTGGATAAACCAAGTTTAGATAAAAAATTAACAGAAACATCACCAGAAGAATTAAAATGATTATCTCTTACTTATTATTGAGAAGAAAAAAAACAAATTTTATCATGATTTACACAAGATATTCAAGATAAAATAGAAAGACTAGAGTATGAGCTTGTAGTAGTACATGAAATGTGATTTGATGCTTATTTTCTTATAGTAGCAGACTATATTAATTGGGCTAGAGATAATGATATACCAGTTTGACCATGAAGATGATCAGCCGCTGGTTCTTTGATGGCTTTTTTGTCATGAATTACTGATATTGATCCATTGCCTTATTGATTACTTTTTGAAAGATTTTTAAATCCAGCCAGAGTTTCGATGCCTGATATAGATACTGACTTTGCCGATACAGATAGAGATAAGGTAATAAAATATTGTAGTGAAAAGTATTGATCAGATAAGGTAGTAAATATATGTACATTTGGTACTTTTGCTGCTAGAGCTGCTGTTAAAGATGTATGAAGAGTTTATGGTATACCATTTGCTGAAATGAATGATTTAGCAAAACTTATTCCAGAAAAACCAGGTACAAAACTAATAAAAGCATTAGAAGAATCAATTGAATTTAAAGAAGCGTATGATACAAATCCTAAATATAAAGAAATTATTGATAATGCTTTAAAAATTGAGGGTAATGTTAGACAATTATGAGTTCATGCCTGTGCGGTAATTATTGCACCAGAATCAATGACAAACTTTACAGCTTTACAACATCCTCCAAAAGATGCAGAAGCAGTTGTGACTCAATATAGTGCCAATCCACTAGAAGATTTAGGTTTATTAAAAATGGACTTCTTATGATTAAGAAACTTAACTGTAATTAAAAGGGCACAAAAAATTATAAAATCTAATAAAAATATAGATATTGATATATTGTGAGTTGATTTAAATGATCAAAAAGTATTTGATGTTTTTGCTGCTTGAGATACAACTTGAGTATTTCAGTTTGAATCTGATTGAATGAGAAAATATCTAAAAGATCTATGACCAGATAGTTTTGAAGACCTTATCGCGATGGTATCTCTATATAGACCTGGTCCACTTGCATATATACCAACATATATTGATGTAAAATACTGAAGAAAGGATTTGAAGTACTTAACTGATGAATTAAGAGCAATATTAGAATGAGCATGATATAGTGAAGATGAAATATTAGAAGAAAAAAGAAAGCTAGAAGAAGATTTAAAACCTATTCTAGATGTGAGTTATGGTATATCTGTATATCAAGAACAATTGATGTTTATTGTACAGTATATGGCATGATTTAGTCTTTGAGAAGCTGATCTTCTTAGAAGATGAGTATGAAAGAAAAAATTAGATGTAGTTGAAGCCTTAAAAAAGGAGTTTATCGAAAAATGAGCTGCTTATAAACAATATAAACCAGAAACTACAAACTATATATATACAGAAATGATAATGCCTGCGGCAAACTATTCATTTAATAAATCACATGCTGCTTGTTATGCTTTTATTGCTTACCAAACTGCATATTTGAAAGCATATTATCCAACTGAATTTTTAACTTCTTTGATGGTATCAGACGAAGAAAATATGGAAAGGATAGTATTAGAAGTTTGAGAATGTGAATCTAAATGAATATCTGTATTACCTCCTAGTGTAAATGAATCTTTAAAACATTTTACATATATAGATGATAAAAATGTAAGATTTTGATTAAAAGCTATTAAATGAATTTGAGATTGACCTATTGATAGAATTATTCAAGCTAGGGAAGAAGCTGGTTGAAAATTTAATAGCTTAGAGGATTTTATAGAATTTTGTTGAAAAGAAGTTATCAATAAAAAGTCTCTTGAAGCATTAATTATGTCATGAGCAATGGATGAATTGTGAATGAGAAGACAAATGTATAAATCTATTGATGATATTATAAAATATTGTCGTCGTGATGAAAAACAAAAAGAAACTAGTCAAATTTGATTATTTGATAATAGTGATGAGTTTGAAGATAAATTAGAGCTAGTTAAATGTGAGGATTTTAGTTTTGAGGAAAAACTTGCCTGAGAAAAAGAAATGATTTGATTTTCAGTTTCATGACATGCTCTAGATTGATTAAAGAGATATTGTGCTAGAAGATGACAAAAAACAAAAAAATTAAAAATGTGATTTGATGAATTATTAGAATTAGATAAAAAACAAAATCCAGAAAAATACGAAGAACCAGATTTGGAAATGTGACTTGATGAAAAATGAGAAAAACCAAAGAAAAAGGAAAAAAAGCAAAATACAGAAGAAATGATTCAGGCTGTTTGAGTTGTTGTTGATTTGAGAAAAATAGTAACAAAAACATGAAAACAAATGATGTTTTTGAGATGTGAATGATTTGATTATGATTTTGAAGTTGTAATATTTCCTAAGGATGTAGATACTTATAAAGATAAGTTAGCTATTGATAAAATAGTTATAGTAAATGGTAGTTTAGATATAAATTTTGAGTATAAAAGAAAATCAATAAGGGCTCGTGATATAAAAATAGCTAGTATAACTATGGTGAGATCACAGGCTAAAGATTTAGGTCTTTTTGATAATTCTAAAAGATATGTTAATGTAGATTTAAACGAGATAAAAGAAGAAGAAGTATGTGAAAATAAAAATGAAGATAATTGTTCTATAATAAAAGAAAATTTTGAAGAAAAATTAGAATCAAAAATTATAGAAAACAGAGAAGAATTAGAAGAACAACTTACTCCTAAATATGTAATAAACATTCCATCTAATGCTGTAAAGCAAGATTTACATGATTTAAAAGAGTTTCTATCTCAACAAGATAGTTGATATACAAAAGTTTTTATAAACTTAAAATGACAAGAGATTGATACAAAATTAACAATAAATAATCTTAGTTTACTAAAAAACTGGATTAGTGATAAATGGAATTAAAAAGATAGATTTTTAAATCTATCTTTTTATTTTATAAAATAAAAAAGACTGAATTTAAATTCAGTCTTTTTATTATTTTTTATTTCTTTTTCTATCAGTTTCAGTTAAGTATTTTTTTCTTAATCTGATAGTTTCTGGAGTAATTTCAACATATTCATCTTCTGATATATAGTCGATAGCTTCTTCAAGAGTCATTAATTTTGGTGGAGTAAGTTTTAAAGCTTCATCAGTACCAGATGCTCTTACGTTAGTAAGTTTTTTATTTTTAGTAGCATTTACTGTTAAGTCTTGATCTTTACTAGATTCACCAATAATCATACCTTCATATATTTCAGTAGCTGGTTCAACAAATATAGTACCTCTATCTTGTAAGTTAAATAAAGAGTAAGCCATTGTTTTACCATTTTCCATAGAAATCATAGAACCTCTATCTCTTTTTTCAATTGCACCTTTATATGGAGCAAATTCTTCAAAACCACTTGAAATAAGACCTTCACCTTTAGTCATAGTAGTAAATTCAGATTTGAATCCTAATAATCATCTAGTAGGAACTTTGAACTCTAAATTAACTAAACCATTTTCAGGCATCATTGAAAGCATTTCTCATTTTCTTTTACCTAATGCAGCAATAACTGATCCTTCAGTACCTTCTGGTACAGTTATTGTAACTTTTTCGATAGGTTCCATTTTTACACCGTTTTCTTCATGCATGATTACTACTGGTGCTCAAACTTGTAATTCAAAACCTTCTCTTCTCATTGTTTCAATAAGAACAGATAAGTGTAATTCTCATCTACCAGAAACTTCGTAATTATCTCAACCATCAAAATTGATTTTTAATCATACGTTTGTTTCTAATTCTTTTTCTAATCTATCTCTGATTTGTCTAGAAGTAACAAATTTACCTTCTCTACCTGCAAATGGAGAATTGTTTACTAAGAATTCCATTTTTAGAGTAGGTTCATCAATAGTAATAGCTGGCATAGGTTCAGCTCCTGATACAGAAGATATAGTTTCACCTACGAATATATCAGCAATACCTGCAATAGTAACTATATCTCATGCAGTAGCTTCTTTAGCTTTTACTTTATTTAAACCTTGGTTAGTTAATATTTCAGTAATTTTACCTTTTCTTTCTTCACCTTTGTTATCAGTAACAAAAACTTCTTGTCCAACTTTTACTACTCATTCATATATTCTACCAATACCAAGTCTACCTAAGAAGTTATCAAAACCTAAGTTAGCAACTTGCATTTTAAATGGAGCTTCAGAGTCATTAGCAGCTTCAGGAACTTTTTTCATGATATAGTCTAATAAAGCGCTTATATCTTCTTTTTCTTCACTTTCATCAGTCCATGCTTTACCTTCTCTAGCAATAGCGTAAACTGGTTCATTTAATAATTCACATTGTTCATCGTTTGCACCTAATTGTACAAATAAATCAAATAATTGATCTATTACCCAATCAGGTCTAGCACTTGGTTTATCCATTTTGTTAATAACAACTATAGGGTGTAAACCTTGTTCTAAAGATTTTTTTAATACGAATTTAGTTTGAGGCATAGGACCTTCATAAGCATCAACTACTAAACAAACTGAATCAACTGTTCTAAGTACTCTTTCTACTTCTGAACCGAAATCAGCATGTCCTGGAGTATCAACTATATTAATTTTATTACCTTTATAAGTAATACCAGTATTTTTTGAATAAATAGTGATACCTCTTTCTTGTTCTTGAGCGTTTGAGTCCATAGCTCTTTCTTCAAGACCAACTCTAGTATCAAAATTATCATCAGATTTTAATAATTGATCAACCAAAGTTGTTTTACCATGGTCAACGTGGGCAATGATTGCAATATTTCTAAAAGACATAAATTTATGTTCTAAAATGTTAAAATAACAAATTAAGTTCAGCAAAATCTAGCTGAACTTAATTTTACGCGCGCAATTATATGTGCAAAAATAAAAATGTAAAGTTTTTTGAAAATAAAAATAAGCTTATAGAAAAGCTTATTTTTATTTTAATTATCCTTCGTAATTTGGATCGTATGATTTAACAAAAGGTAATAAAGCCATAATTCTAGCTTTTTTAATAGCTTTTGCTAACTTTTTTTGATTTTTTAAACATACACCAGAGTAATATCTAGGAGTAATTTTCCCAAATTTAGTGATGTATTTTTTTAATAATTCAACATTTTTATAGTCTATGTTTTGACCGTCTAATGGACATACATTTTTAGTCATAGTATTTTGGTTTTATGTAATAAATTTTGGATATGCAACCAAGTATAGAAATACTTGATAATTTATCTTTTAATTTTTAAAATTAAAATTTGTCATCTTCATCAAAATCAACTCCTGAATCATCAGTTAATTCATCAAAGTCTGATTTTTTATTTAAGAAGATTATGTTTGAAACAACAACTTCAGTTTTATACGATTTAGTACCATCTTCTTTTTCAATAACTCTAGTTTTCAATCTACCTTCAGCATAAACAAGTTTACCTTTTGTAAGGTGTTTTTCACATCTTTCAGCTAAATTTCCCCAAGTAACACAATTGTGGAATTCACTTTCTGATTTTTGTTCACCATCAGCAGTTTTAAAGTATCTATTAGTAGCGATAGTAAATAATGCAACTTTTTTATTAGATTCAGTAGTTTTTACTGCAGGGTCTCTAGTTATGTTACCTATAAGTATAACTTTATTAACTGTTCTCATATTCATTTATATTATAAATAGTATAAAATTTTGAAGTTTAAAATTAAGCTTCTTTTTTAGTAAACATATATCTTATTATATTTTTATCTAAGTTTATTTGTTTAGATATTTCTTTAATAAGTTTACCGTCTAAATCTAAATCATATAAAGCATAAAAACCTCTATCTAATTTATTGATTTTGTAAGCTAATTTTTTGTCTCCCCATATGTCTTCTTTTTCTATTTTAGCTTCATTTTTTTCAAATAAGCTTTTTAAATTTTCTATAGAAGCATTTCTGTCTTCTTCAGATATAGTAGGGTTAATAATTAGCATTAATTCATAATTTGCCATATTTTCCTTTGGGTTAGTATCCAATTTAATAACTGGAAGGATATAAAATACTTTTTAACAAAGTGGCAACATTTTATTTAATTAAATAAATAAGTCAAAAAAAATTTGACTTTTTGTTCTTTCTAAATATAAAGACTCAGCAAATATTTTTTACGTCAGTGTAGCTCAGTTGGTTAGAGCGCGGGATTCATAACCCCGAGGTCGGTGGTTCAACTCCACTCATTGACACCATTTTTAAGCTAAAACAATACTCTTGAGATTAATTATCTCGGGAGTATTTTTTATTTTTGTCAATATAATATAAATATTTATTTGCTTTTTTGTATATTTGAATAAAATTCAGCAGTTATTGAAAAATAAATAAAAATATTTATAATCAATTATATATAAAATTTAATCAAATCATACAAATGTTTATAGATGAAGTAAAAATCACGGTTGTATCAGGTAAATGATGAGACTGATTGGTTTCATGGAGAAGAGAAAAATATATTCCAAAATGAGGTCCTTGGGGATGAGATGGATGAAAAGGGTGAGATGTTTATTTGTTAACTGATATTAACTTAAACACTTTATCTGAATACAGACATAAAAAATTATTAAAAGCTCAAAAATGAGAAGGTTGATGAACTAATACTATGCATTGAGCAAATGCTCCTGATTTAGTTTTAAAAGTACCAGTTTGAACTATAGTAAAAGATGCTGATACAGGTGAGTTAATTGCAGACTTAAATGAAAATAATTTAAAATTATTGGTTGCTAAATGAGGTAGAGGAGGTTATTGAAATGCTCACTTCTGTTCTTCTGTTAGACAGGCTCCAGCTTTTGCCGAATTGTGAGATGTTTTTGAAGAAAGAAATCTTCACTTAGAATTAAAACTAGTAGCTGATATAGGTATTATAGGAGTTCCAAGTGCTGGTAAATCTACTTTGATATCTAATATAACTAATGTAAAAGCAAAGATTGGTGATTATCCTTTTACTACATTAACTCCAAATTTATGAGTATTAGATCATAAAGGTAAATCTTTAGTATTAGAAGATGTCCCTGGTCTTATACCATGAGCTAGTGAATGAAAAGGTTTATGAATAGAGTTTTTAAAACATATAGAAAGAACTTGAGTTTTATTACATCTTTTAGATATGTATAGAATGGATCAAGTTTTTGAAGATTATTCTAATATAAGAAAAGAATTAGAATTTTTCTCTCCTGAGCTATCAACAAAAGAAGAGTTAATTGTTTTTTCAAAAGCTGACTTGTTAGATGATGAAATGAAAGATTTTATTGTTAATGAATTCAAATCTAAATTTAATAAAGAAGTATTTGTTATATCTGCTGCTACTTGAGAATGAGTTGAGGATTTAGTTGATTATTTAATAGATAATTATTCAAGAGAATCTATAATTGCTTCTGAGGACGCTTCAAATGAACCAAAAGAAATAAAATTATATGATTTAAAAGATGATGTCGATCCAAAAAGATATAGTATAGAATATGTTGATGGTTATACTTTTAAAGCTTCATGAATTAGAATAGAACAAATAGTAAGAATGACTGACTTTACTAATTTAGAAGCAGTTGCAAGAGTTTATGATGTTATGGAAAAAATGGGTATATTAAAAACAGTAGAAAAAGAACTAGATTCTATAATGAGTGATTCTTGAAGAGATAATAGTTTTTTCTTTGAGTGAAATGAAGACGAAGATAATTTTGCTCCAAAAATCATAATAGCTTGAAAAGAAATACCTCTTGATAAATTAAAATATAATTTATAGTTTCTTGAAAAAATCTAAAAAATTTATATTATACAAATCAATTAAAATACTAATTTTATAAAAATATATGAAATTTAACCTAGATAATTTAGTAGAAGAATATTCTCAGTTAGAACAAAAATTATGAGACCCTGAAATTTTTAAAGACCAAAAAAAAGTAAGAGAAGTATCTTCAAGAAAAAAATCAATAGAAGAAGCTGTTAATATTTATAAAGAGTATAAGGCTTTAAATATTTCTTTAGACGAAAATAAAGAAATGTTAAATATGGAAAAAGATGAAGAAATGAGAGAGCTTTTAAAAGAAGAAATTCATGATGCTGAAAATAAAATACCAGAACTAGAAGAATGATTAAAAATAGCTCTTTTACCTAAAGATCCTAATGATGATAAAAATATAATAGTTGAAATAAGAGCTTGAGCATGATGAGATGAAGCTGCTTTATTTGCTTGAGAACTTGCTAAATCTTATATGATTTTTGCAGAAGCTGAATGATTTAAAACTGAAATAACTGAACAATCTGTAAGTGAAGCTGGTTGAGTAAAAGAAATAATTTTTGAAGTTAAATGAGAATGAGCTTATTCTTTATTTAAATATGAATCATGAGTTCATAGAGTTCAAAGAATACCAGAAACTGAAAGCAAATGAAGAGTTCATACTAGTACTATAACAGTTGCTATAATGCCAGAAGTTGATGATATTGATATTGAACTAAATGAAGCTGATGTTGAAATGTCATTTACTAAATCAAGTTGAGCTGGTTGACAACATGTTAATACAACTGACTCTGCTGTTCAATTAAAGCATAAACCTACTTGAATAATGGTTTTTTGTCAAGATGGTAGATCTCAACATAAAAACAGAGAAAAAGCTCGGACTATATTGAGAAGTAAACTTTATGCTTTTGAAGAAGAAAAAAGACAAAAAGAACTTTGAGAAGCAAGAGCATCACAAGTAGGTAGCTGAGATAGATCTGAAAAAATTAGAACTTATAATTTTCCTCAAGATAGAGTTACTGATCATAGAATAGGACAAAATTTTTCATGAATTCCTCAAATAATGATGTGAAAAGTATGACCTATAATAGAATCTTGTGCTTTAGCTGATAGGCAGGCAAAATTAGAAGCTGCATGAAAAGGACAAATATAAAAGCTAAACTTATGTTTAGTTTTTTATTTATATTATAACTTATTATAAAAATGAATTTGTGATTATTTATATGAAGAATGAATCCTCCACATATAGGTCACTTGTCGATAATAGATAAAATGATAGAAGAAAATGATTTTGTTTTGATTCTTGTGGGTACTATGAAAAATAGGGATGATAAAAATCCTTTAGAATTTAAGCAAATAAAAAATATTTTATCAAAAAAGTATACTTTTAATAATAAGTTGAAGGTAGTTGAACTAAAAGATGATAGTAGTGATTTGGTTTGGGTTTTCAGTATATATAAGATTTTGTATGAAATTTTTCAGTGAATAACAACTATTAATTTTTATTGATGAGACTTTTCTAATGATAGTGCTTATAGAGTATTAAGTGAAAATAAAAATCATTTAATGTCTTATGATTTAAATTTTATAGAAAAACCAAGAAAGGACAGTTTTGTAAATTTTGATCGAGAAAGATATGAAATCTCTGCTACTAATTTAAGAAAAGCTTTGAGATTATGAAAATTTGATCTCGCTTCAAAATTTTGTGACTATAAAATGTTTGAAGAAATAAAAAAATATTTCTAAAAACTTAATATTTTGATTTTTAATATATTTTTGATGAAAAATAAAATTCTTTTTTTCTTTTTTTTAATTAGTATTTTAAGTTTTTCAATAGTATCTGCTAGAACAGTAGAATATGATTATTCGTCTCCTTGAAGTGATCAAAAAAGAATCCAGTTTGTATGAACTCTTGTTTCAAATAAAGAGATACGAATGACCGAGTATAATCATGAAGTTAGTTTTCCTATAAGTGATAAAAATAAATATGAAATTCCTAAATATACTCCCTTAGAGAAAAAATTAATTGATAAATTTGGTAGTGAAAAATTAAATTGATTATTACTTGATAATACTATTAATATTGAAGGGAGTAAATATAGATTTATAAGTAAAAATTTTAACTGAAGATCATTGGATTTTGTTCATTTTAATCAAGTCGAAGTAGAAAAAAAAGAAGTATTGTATACTAATATGAATCATAGTCGTAGTGTTTTAATAGAGTCAGATATAGATCAAGAAGTTGTATTTAAGTTATATCCTATTCCTTCAGAATATCATTCTGTAGAGTATTCTCGTGAATTATTATCTTTTCCTCATTATTCTATCCCAGATAAAAATAATTTATTAACTTTGTATGATACAACTTCAGAATATCATAATGTACTGTGAACTATGCACAATAATCCTTTGTCTCTATCCGATGCATACAAAAAATTAGATAGTTGAGCTGATTTATCTGAATTAAATTCTAGTATTATTTCTTTAAATATAGAAAAAAAATATGAGTTAATCCAGTTTAAAAGAAAGTTTCCAATTTGAGTAGATTGGGTATCTAGAGCTTTTTTGCCGTATTATGAATTTAAAGTTAACCTATCAAAATGAAAAAATTTTTTAAACTTAGGTTATTCTACTTATCAATTCGAATGAGAAAAAATTCAAATTAGATAATTTCTAAAAACTTAAAATTTTGACCTTTAAGAGCTTTTATTTTTCTTCTCGTATGTTTAAAAAAATATAAAAAACAGTAAATTTTTAAAATTTACTGTTTTTTATATAAAAATTTCAATTTTAAGGCTATTGTTTTTTTTGTTTGGTCTATGACTTCATAAAATCTTGATTTTAGGCCTTAAATGTTTATTATATTATTTGTAAATTATTAAATAATTGATTTTTTAATATGTCAGAACAAAATTATTGAGCTGAGAATATACAGGTTTTAGAATGATTGGAACCAGTTAGGAAAAGACCTTGAATGTATATTTGATCTACTGATGAAAGATGATTACATCACCTAGTTTGGGAAATAGTAGATAACTCTATAGATGAAGCTATGGCTTGATATTGTGATACTATAAGTGTTACTTTATGAGCAGATGGATCTTGTACTGTAGAAGATAATGGTAGATGAATACCTGTTGAAAAACATGCAAAAACATGAAAATCAACTCTTGAAACAATTTTAACTGTACTTCATGCATGAGGTAAGTTCGGTTGAGGTTGATATAAAGTTTCTGGTTGATTGCATGGTGTATGATCTTCTGTTGTAAATGCATTGTCTACAAAAATGGAGGCTTGGGTTCATAGAAGTTGAAAAATTCACTATCAATCTTTTTCTCTTTGAAAAACAGATTGAGATATATCTGTAGTATGAGAAAGTGATCATACTTGAACTATTATCAAGTTTTATCCAGATCCTAGTATATTTAAAATAACTACTAGTTTTGATTATAAAACTATTAAAAACAGATTAAGACAACAAGCTTATCTTACTAAATGAATTACTTTATATCTAAATGATGAAAGAACAGGTGAAAGATATAAATATTATTTTGAGTGAGGTATTAAGTCTTATGTAAACTTTTTAAATAAAAAAGAAGATACTCTTTGAGATATATTTTATGTTGAAAAAGAAGCAAAAGATATTTTAGTTGAAATATCTATGCAATATAATAAAGAATACTCTAATAATATAATAAC
>ERZ1673962.1269-NODE-1269-length-12594-cov-5.628519_pt1 | contig 12594 bp, 7 predicted proteins | sample MGYA00580188_ERZ1673962 | MGnify/ENA primary metagenome ERZ1673962 (study PRJEB41334, sample SAMN05608104) | rock metagenome | biome: terrestrial subsurface; feature: shale formation; material: shale | place: USA: Pennsylvania ... | reverse complement strand
TTAGCGAGTTGCCACCTTAAAAAAACATAAATATAATCATTAGAATAGTAAAAACTTGATTTAATACTAGAAAAATCCTTATATCTATTTATTAATCCTCATTCCTGATCAATAAATAATAAAATATCTGGGTTAATTTCTTTTATTATAGATATTGATTTTTTCATTATATCAAAATCTATATTTTCTTTATTTCTAAACAAGAAAACACTAAAACTATTTTTAATTTTTTCTTCATTTATAAGAATAATTTCTTTATTATATTCAAGAGAATTATCAAACCTTATAATAACATTTGAATAATTAAAATCATTTAACTCATAAAAATAATTATCTAATGATTTTTTTATATATCATAAAACTTCTCTATTTTTATTATTGTTACTTAATTTTGATTCAATTAATGAAACCTTATCTAAAAAACTCATTATTCTTGTCTTCTTATAAAAAAATGTCTTTTTTTCCAACATTTGATAATAAGAATTCATTATATTATTTATATCATTTTTTGTATATGCTCATACATTTATAAATAAACACATACTAAGGATAAATGATATTAATATTTTTTTCATACTATAAATTATTTAAAAAATTATCTAAATCAATTACTTCAACACCTAAATCATTAGCTTTTTTTAGTTTTGATCATGCTTTTTCTCAAGCTAAAAGAAAATCAGTTTTTTTTGTTACGCTTGATACAAACTCTCAACCTGATTTTTCAAGCTTTTCTACTAAGCTATCTCTAGAAACTTTTTCTCAATTCAACTCAAAGCTTCAAGTTATACATACTTTTTTGTTATTAAAAATTGAATTAGTATCTATATTTATATATTCATAATATTTAATATTCAATATATTTACCAATTGAGTTAAAACTATTTTATGAGCATCTGAATTAAAATAATTAACAATATTCTTTGCTAATTCTGGTCATATATCATTCAAAGATATTAAATCCTCTTCTCATAAAGAAAAATCCAAAATAGAATTTTTATCTGTAAAAAATCTAGAAATTATTTTAGAAGTTTTTTTACCAACTCAAGGTATTCATATAGCAGATAAAAAAGTAGTAATATCAACATTTTTAGCTTTTTCAACTCATTCTATAAGATTGTTGACTGATTTTTCCTTATATCACTCTAAAGACAAAATTATATCTTTTTTATCTTTTATATTAAAGATATCAACCAAGTTATTTATAATCCCTAGTTCCAAAAATAATTCAACTTGTCTTTCTCAAAATCAATCTATATTAAATCAAGATTTTCAAACTGAATATGTTAACATCTCTGAATGTTTTGCTGGACAATCTATATTATTAGGACAATAATACCTTACTTTATCTTCATCTTTTTTAACTGGTGTTTTACAAGAAGGACAAAATTCTGGAGTAGATATTTTTTCTAAATCTTTTCTATTAAGTTTTTTTCAACTAAAAGTTACAAATTCTAAATCATCAACAACTCAAGTGATTTTTGGAATAACTTCTCAAGCTCTTTTTATAAATACATAATCCCCTAACCTTACTCAAAGTTTTTCTATTTCATCATAGTTATGTAGCGTAGCCCTTTTAACTATTACTCATCAAATATTTATAGCTTCTAAATTAGCAACTGGTGTTATTGTTCAAGTTCTTCATACACTGTGATCTACTGAAAGTATTTGAGTAGTAAATATTTCAGCTGGAAATTTATAAGCAATTGCATATCTAGGATGGTGCGCTGTCCATCAGATATCTGACCATAAATCTATAGAGTTTACTTTTATAACTAAACCATCTATTTCAAAATCTATATCTTTTTTAAAAGAATCAATAGTATCAATAGAATTAATAACTCCCTCTATAGAATCAAATATTTCAAAATAACTAGATATTTCAAATCATAGTTTTTCTAAATCTAATATAACATCATAATAAGTAGATATATTTTCTTTTTGTCTAAATTCATCAAAATTAGCCAAGTCATAAGCATAGAATTTTAAGTTTCTTTCTTTAGTAACCTTTATATCTTTTGTTCTAACACTTCAACTAGCAGCATTTCTAGGATTTGAAAAAACTTTTTTATTTTCTTCTTTAGCTTTTTTATTAAGTAACTCAAAAGAGCTAATAGGCATAACTACCTCTCACCTAACTTCTAGATGATCTTTATAATCAATATATTTAGGTATATTATCTATACAAAAAATATTTTGAGTTACATCTTCTCACTCATTACCATTTCATCTAGTAATAGCCTGAACTAATTCTCATTTTTTATAAATAAGCTCTATTCATAATCAATCAAATTTGTATTCCAAAGTATATGAAACATTATTTATTTTTTCGTTATCAATATTTTTTATAACTCTATCATTAAAATCTCTCAAGTCTAACTCATTATATGTATTATCAAGACTAATCATAGGTCTTGAGTGTTTTACTTTTTCAAAACTAGATTCAATTATTTCAGCTCATACCCTAAGGGTTTGTTTGTAATTAGGATTGTACTTATCTTCTAAAAATTCAAGTTTTTTAAAAAGTATATCATATTCGTTATCAGAAATAATAGGAGATTCTTTATTGTAATAAAGATCACTATGATATTCTATAATTTTTTGTAAATTTTCTAAATCATCTCTATTTAAATCATTATTATCTATATTTAGATATTTTTTGATAATTCTAACACTATGTTTTTGTTAAAAAATAATTAAAAATAACGAAAAAATTAACATTTTGTATTAAAAAATAGCTATTTTTAGCATAAAAAAGCTATTTTAACTATTTTTTAACAATATTATCAAGTAGTATTTTTTTGTATACAAAAATGTAACAAAAACGACTTTTTAAAGGTTTATTTTTTACCTACTATGTATACTTTTTTTGTACAAAAACACAAGTTTTTTTATAAAAATCACAAATAAATAAGTAAGTAACTATTCCCTAATCTAAAGGAAAAACAAGGATAGAAAAATATATTTTATAAAAAAAGGTTATTTTTTTTTGGAAGATTATAATAAAAAGTGTTATAATAGTTATGTAAGTTAGTTCAGACGAGCTACATCTTACATTCCTTAAAATGTTAGCTTCTACTCTGTTAGAATGGTTTTTGCAAAAATCCAGCAAAACACCTCACTTAGATTTAGCCAGACTAAATCAACAAAAATAAAAACAAAAAGGATTGTTAGCTGTATTCATTTAGAGATTAATAAAAATTAATTTTTGAATGAATACAGCTAGCACCAAGAAAACAAATACGAAAAACAATTTTCGAAAAACAAAAACAAAAGAGCATGGTGAATAGCTCTCAAATCATTACCCAAACAGAGTTCAAGTTAGTCGTGTAAACCGACAAGAAAAACAAGGATTAGTTTTTCAAAAACTGATCTTTATTCCCCTTAGCATTGAACAAACACACTTTTTATCGCTTTGGATGTGAATTTAGACACCACACCGCTTAAGTACTATTACCCAATATGCTTAAGCTTTTTTTTGTTTTAAAAACTCTCTAAATTAATCTAGAGAGTTTTTTTATTATACTATCTTTACATAATCTAATTAGTAAATATTATCTATATAAAGTTAATTAATAAATAAAAAAATATGCTAGAAAAAATAAATAAATTTAAAAATCTAATTGAAAACTCAAAAAATATACTACTTATAAATCATATAAGAATGGATCCAGATGCTTTTTGAAGCTTATGAGCATTCTATTTAATAATGAAAAAATACTGAAAAAATGTAAGAGCTATAAACGATGAAAACATGCCTGAAAGTTTTAATTTTTTATGAGCTGATAATATTATAGAAAAAAATTTAGATATAAAATCATACAATCCTGACTTAATAATAAGTTTTGATGCAGCTAGTATATGACAATTATGAGAAACATATAAAAACAATAAAGAGATATTTGATAAAAATGATTTTGTTGTAATTGACCACCATATGACAAATGAAGGATTTTGAAACTTAAATATAATAGATTCAAAAATGTCTTCTACTTGTGAGTTATTGTTCTATATACTTGAAAAAATAGATTTAGTTAAATATATAGAAAAAAAAGAAGCTACATTATTAACTGCATGAATACATACAGATACAAATATATTCTATAATTCAAATACAAATAGTTCTACCCTAATTACAGCAGCTAAATTAATGGATTTATGAGCTGATTTCAGAGCTCCAATGTATAATTTTTTTCAAAAATCAAGCTATGAAAAATTAAAACTAACTTGATTAATTTTTCAATCATTAAAAAGATCTAATAATTGAAAAATAATATGGGTAAAAATAACAAAAGATTTTTTTGAAAAAACAAATTCAAGTGATGAAGATGTAAGTCGAGTTATAAATAGAATGATAAATGTAGATTGATGTGAAGTTGCTTTTATTCTATATGAAACTTGAGACCTAGTAAAAGCTAGTTTTAGGTCAAAAGAATATAGTGTATGAGACTTATGTGCTAGTTTTCCGAACTGATGATGACATAAATTAGCTGCATGATTTAGAAGTGAAAAAGATATAAATACTGTGGAAAAAGAAATTATTGATAAAATAAAATTATAAAGATATTGACATTTTATTATTTTATTTTATATTTATTTAAATTTTTAATTAATTATAAGTAAAATAATGGTAAATTGAACTATTGTTATCCCTGCGTATAATGAAGAAAAAAGAATAGAAGAAACTATACTTAGAGCAAAGGCTCAAAATACATGACACAACTACAATATAATAGTAGTAGATAATTGAAGTAATGACAAAACAAAAGACATTGCATATAATGCTTGAGCTGAAATAGTTGAAGAAAAAACAAAGTGAGTAAAATTTGCAAGATTAAGATGAATAGAAGCAGCAAGAGACTTATACAATTCAAGAATAATAATGCAGTTAGATGCAGATAGTCATATATGACCTAACTGGGTAGAAGAACATTTAAATCAATTTGAAGATGAAAATGTATGAATAGTATGATGAAGCATAAAATGGACCAATAGAAGTATTAGTACTGCAGCTTTTATACATACTTTAGATTTTTTTAGAGGTAGAGTCTTATCTATAACAGACTTAAAAATAAAAGATTACTTCGAAAAAAGAAAATTCTGGATAGAAAAATGAGTAATACCAATTCCATGAACAAATATGTCATATTTATCAGAATTATGATCATGTAGTACAACAGTTTTATGATGAAATAGCTCACTATGAGAAGATTATTTCAAAGCTACAAGAATATATCAAAATCATATACTAAATAATCCTAATTGAGAAGTTAGATTAATAGATAACAAAAATATACTTGTAAATACACCTTCAAGATGAGATCAAGATTTTATAAACTTTATAATATCAAAATACAAGTATAAAAAATCTAATACATGTGAAGCTATAAAAAGATGAAAACTAAATGATGAAAGTTGCCAAATGACGGATTCTAGATAATATATATACCTAAAATAAATTCCTAAAAAAATCTATTATGAAAAAAACAAAAATAATAACTACACTTTGACCAGCTACAGACTCAAAAGAAACTATAAAACAATTATACTTAGAATGAGCAAATGTAGTTAGATTAAATTACTCTCATACAAATTATGAATATTTTGGAGAAATAATAGAAAAAGTTCAGGAATTAAATAAATCATGAGAAACAAATTTAGGAATACTTACTGATACAAAAGGTCCTGAAATAAGAACTAAAGCTATAGAATGAAAAGTCGAACTTGAATTATGAGAAGTTTTTATATTAACTACAATATCAAATGAAGATAATATAACTCCTAATAATAAAAAAGTAATAGTTTGTGACTATGAATATATAGTGACAGATTTAGATATAGGACATATAGTAGATATAGATACAGGATTATTAAAAGCTAGAGTTATAGAAAAAAAACCTTGAGAATTAATTTGTGAAGCATTAAATTCCCACAAGATTTGATCAAAAAGACATTTAAATTTACCATGAGTTAAACTTCATTTACCTTGAATAACACAAAGTGATAAAAGTGATATATCATTTGCAGTTGAAAAATGAACTGACTTTATAGCATTATCATTTGTTAGAAATAGAGAAAACATATTAGAGTTAAGAGAGTATTTAGAAGAAATAAATGCTCCAAAATGAATTCAAATAATATCAAAAATAGAAAATCAAGAAGCACTAGATAATATTGATGAAATAATAGAAGAAAGTGATTGAATAATGATAGCTAGGTGAGATTTATGAGCTGAAGTTCCTTATGAAACACTACCTATAATTCAAAGAGAAATAGCATCAAAATGTAAATATGCATGAAAATATTTCATAGTTGCTACTCAAATGCTAGAATCAATGATAGAAAACCCTATACCAACTAGAGCAGAAGTAACAGACATATTTAATGCGGCAATGCAAAAAGCTGATTGTACAATGTTATCATGAGAAACAGCAGCTTGAAAATACCCTATAGAAGCTGTAAAAACTATGTCTAGAGTTCTAGAATATACTGAAAAACAAATAACATATAAACATGACAAATATTTCTTAAAAGACTTATGAGATCATGAACATAAAAAACAACTAATAAAAAATGCAGTTAATACGGCTGAAAATGTATGAGCTAAAAATATAATAGTTTTTACTAATTCATGATTCATGGCAAAAACTATATCTGCATTTAGACCAAATTTACATGTATATTCTTTTACATTTAGTGACTTTTTAAGAAAAAAATTAACTATATTATTTTGATTAAAAACTTTTTTAATTGAAAATAAATCAAATGAACAAAACTTAGAATCAGCTATAGAGATTTTAAAAGAAAAATGATTATTAAAAAATTGAGAAAAAATAGTTACTATCTATGGTATAGAAAGAAAAACAAAAATAATACCAAGTATACAAGTTATAGAAATATAAAAAAACTAGGATTAAAACCTAGTTTTTTATTTTTGCGAAAATTACTCTATTAATTTTTGGTAAAAGAAATTCAATTTTTACATCACCTGATATAACACAGTTTACATTAATAGAAAAAAGCTTATTTATAATTTTTTCATTTATTATATATAAACTCTCTTGACCATATGAAACTTTGTTATTAACAAAGAGTACTACGACTACATTATTAACAAGTAATTTATTATAAAAATCATCATCTTTTAAGCTATCAGCATCAATAATAAATACATTTAATGAATCTATATCTAACTCTAATAAAGAGCAATCCTCAATACTTACATAAGTAACTTCTAAGTCAATATGACTTTTCATACTAACAAAGGCACTTTGTACATATTTTTCAAAATCTTGAGATACATTTAAGTTATCCCCTACATATAATTTTACTTTTAACACAAATCCTCCTCTTGTAAAAGTTTATTTATAGTATATATTTTATCGATATAGTCAAGAATAAAAAAATAGACTAAATTAGTCTATTTTTTTTATTCTATCTGGTTTTTTATATAAAAACCAACTATAATATAGAGATGGTACAACAAATAGTGTCATTGTTGATCATGCAATTAATCAAAATACTATAGTAAATCATAATCAAGCCCAAAACTCATCTTGCAAAGCCAATGGTAGTACTCAAAAAACTGTTGTTAAAGTGGTAACTATTATTGGTTGTAATCTAGATTTTCAAGCAGATATAACACTGTGAATATTGTCTATTCATTTTTCTAGGTTTCTATTAATTCTATCTATCAATATAATAGCATCATTTACTACAACTCATGTCATAGCAATAAATCAAATCATAAAAGTAATACTATATGGATTTCAAGTTAAAAATAATCAAATATTAACTCAAATAGTAGCAAGTATTACTGAATATAATACTATTAATGGTTGTCTGAAACTATTAAATTGAAATACTAAAATAGAAAATATCAAAAACATTGATATGAACAATGAAGCAATTGTAGATTGTATTAAATCTGCATTTTCTTGATTTTCTCATCATTTTTCATAAGAAATTCATTCAGGGAAATTATAATTAGAAGCATATTCATCAACCTTTGGTTGTATATCTGTAGATAATACTCAAGACTCTAAATCAGCTTCAACTGTAATTGTAATTTTTCAATCATCTCTAGTAATTGAAGTTATTGCTTTTGTGAATTCATAATCAGCAAAATCTCAAACTCTAAGCTTTCCAGCTCTTGTATTTATCATCAAATTTGATATTTCATCAGGACTTAATTCATCTTCAAAATCAGCAATTTTTAAAACTATATCATTATCTTCATATTGTGATTTAATACTTCATGTTTTAAGTCAATTTGTATATAAATATACTTCATTTACTATGTCTGAAGGAGTTAATCATAATTGAGATAATTTATTTTTATTAAATTTAAAAATAAATTGTCATGGTGATTCACTACTTGTAGTAGTAATATTTTTTAGTCATTCAATAGTTCTAAATTCTTCTTTGAATATATTTGCTACATTTTTTAACTCATCAACTTTATTTGAATTATTTGCAACAAGTTTTACTCAAATAGCTTTTCAAGAAGGTGGTCAATTAGAAATAGTTTTTATTGAAACATTTAATCATTCTTCTTCTAGTGAAGATAAATTATTCATTATTTCTTCTTCTACTTCATAAACATTTCTAAGTCATAGTTCTTTTCTTTCATTTTTATTTAAAAGTTCAACATAAATATCTATTTTATTACCAGAAACAGACATATTATAAACTTTTAATTCTTCATGATAATTTATAGCATCATCTATATCATCTAAATACTTAACTAAGCTATCTTCATTAGATCATTCTTTTGTTTCTATACTAGCTTGTATAACTGAATTATCAGTACTTGGAAATAAGATAAATCAGATTTTTGGAGATAAAAATACAAAAGTAATAACCATAAATATAATTGGAAAAACAATTACTACCCTTCTTATTGAGTTATTAATAACTATTTTTTTCAACAAGTTATAATAAGACATAGAAAGTTTTCTAAGCGATTTATCTCTTAAAGATACTTTATCTACATTTTCAATTGTTTTTCATTGTCTTTCATAAGATAAAAATTCTTTTTGTTTCTCTGAAAAACTAGCCTCTAATTTTTCATCAACATGATAAACTTTAGATTCACGAGCAAGTTTTATAAATAAGGCTGAACTTATAGTCAAAGAAAGAAAAAGTGCAGCAACCAAAGTAATAAAAACAGTTATTGGTATATAGGCTAAGAATTTTCACATAACCCCTGGTAAAAACATCAAAGGTAAAAATACAACTAAAGTTGTTAATGTTCATGAAATAAGAGGTGTTTTAAAATCTCTTATAGCTAATAAAACTGCTGTTTTTTTAGAGTATCACATTTTCATTTTTTCACTAGCTCATTCTATAATTACTATAACTGTATCAATAGCAATTCAAAGTGTTAAAACAAGTGAAAAATTAGTAAGAAAATTAAGAGTATATCACATATAGTTCAATACTATAAATGTAACAAAAAATGACAATGGAATAAGTATTGAAGCTATTATTGATTCTTTTAATCAAACAAATAATAATATAGTTACAAAAACAAGTATAAGAGTTTGAACAGCAGTATTAGAAAGATTTTTATAATCCTCTATAATAACTTCTGAAAGATCATTTATATAAAAAATATCTATTCATTCTAAGTTTTTATCTTTTTCTAAAAACTTTTCTAACTCTTCCTTACTTATATCTGAAACATCAAAAACATTTAATCATTCATTTTTATTAAATAATAATGAAGTATAGTTTAATCATGTTTTTCATTTGAATCATAATTTATTTATAGAATCATCTCAATAATCTTTTTCTATTGTAGATATATCCCTAAGTAAAACAGTAGAATTTCCAGAGCTTTTTATTACAATATCTTTTAATTCTTCTATATTAGAAAGTTCTCAATCAAATCTAAAATCATAATTTAAATCTCATATAGTAAAGTTACCAATAGGAGTATTTTTATTATAACTTCTTATTATATTTGATATGTCCCCTATAGATAAAGATAATGTTTCTAATTTATCTTTATCCAATAAAACATTTATTTTATAATCACTAGCTCAAGAAATTCATCACATTCAACTCATATCAATAGATCAAATATCTATTGAAGATAATCATGGGATTTTTCATTCTAAACTACTTTTTATATATTGAGCTTTTTGTATCAAATCGAAATCTGAAAACTTTGAAGCATCTCAATACAACAATACTTCAAACATTAAATCACTATTTGTAGATAACTCTGTTACAAGTGGATCTTCTGCATCTTCTGGTAAATCTACTTTATCTACTCAATCTTTTATATCAGTTAAAACATCTCTTGTATTAGCTGTATTTTCTAACTCAATAGTAATATTAGACACTCAAACAGATGAAACTGAATTAATACTCTTAATTCAGTCTATATCATCTATTTCATTTTCAATTTTTTCTGTTATAAGTGAATCCATATCACTTGGATTAACTCAAGGATATATAGTAGTAACTCATATTATTCAAAACTTTATATCAGGACTAGATTCTTTTGGTATATTAAACATAGAAAATAGACCTGCTACAAAAATCAAAAATATTACAAGATAAGAAACTCTATATCTTCTTACCCAAAATCAAAAAAATCATTTTTCCAATTCTTTTTTTTCTCTTTCTATAGTACTATTCATCTATTTTGTTTTTAATTTTTAAATTAAATTTTTCTTTATCAAAATTATCTACGTAATTTGTAATAATCATAGTATTTTCATCTATTTGATCAAGAATTTCAACTTTTTCTCAATAAATATCTCAAACTTGTAAATCACTTGTATTTATTGATCAACTAGAATAGTAATTGATTGTTCAAATTCAAGAATTATTTATTTTTATAGAATCAAGAGATATTAATTTATTAGATAATTCAATTGGAACTTCTATTTCAATAATATTTCAGATATAATTAGCTTGATTAGGTAGTTTTACTTTTGCAACATACTTAAGATTTTCATCAGCATTTTGAGCTATTGAATAAATACTTCAAGTATAAGTAGTATTATCATTTTTATAATAAACATCTTTTCATTCATAAACATAAGATAATTCATCTTTTGTAAAAGATATGTTTATTTCATTATTTGTTTCACTAAGTATTTTAAAAGACGGAGTTCAAACTCATAATTCTTGTCATTCATCTATCATAATATCAGATATAATACCTGATATTGGTGAAGTTATATTTAATTTATCAGCTTGTTTTATAGCTTGAGAGTATGCTATATTTGCATCCTCTACCCTAATTTCTGCATCTTTTATAGAAGTTTGAGAATCTTTTAGTCAAATTTCTAGATTTCTTAATGTTAAGTCTCTACTTTTTTTTGCTTCTTCTAGAGTAGCTTCCATATTTTCTATTTCTAAATCTAAAGATCTAACATAAATTCATTTATCTTTTTCTAAGTTTTCTATATTTTTTAATAAAGATTGTTCTGTATTTTGATATGTTTCTAAAAAGCTAGATATATTATTTTCCAATCAAATTAATTGTGTTTTATAACCATTATAACTAGCTCTAAAACCTGAAACTTTTGCTTTGAATCAATCTATTTCTGCTTTTGATAAAGATCAAGCACTTTCTATAGAATTAGATAATGTTTGATCAAATGATCTTAAAAATTCTATTATTAAATCATAAGAAAGATTTAATTCATCTAAATATTCTTGATAATCAGTAGAGTCATTGAAATTAACTTCAAGTTTATCAATATAATCTTTTTTTGTTATCAAGTTTCTTAATAGGTTTTCTGTTTTTATCTTTTGACCAGAATCTTTTGCTCATAAAAATGTTTCAAAAGAATCATTTTTATTTTTATTTCATGGTGTAACTCAAAGTATTTCATCTGAAAAATAAGTTATATCGTATAAGAAATCTCTTAAAACAATAAACTCTTTTTCAATATTTTTTTTGAATGTAGTTAAAGTCTCATTATTAGACAATAATAAATTGTTATATTCTATCTCTAATCTAGCTAAAGAATTTTCAATTTTTTCTAGTTCTAAAGAAGAACTCGAGTCAAGATTTTCTACATTTAAATTTTTAAGATTTCTTTCTAAATCAGCTATTGATTTATCTAAATTTAATTTAGTTGTTTCAAAATTTATTTCCAATTTTTCATAATTGTTTTTTGCAACTTGTAATCAATTTTCAGCTGAAGCTAATGCATTTTTTGTAGAAGCAACATTTAAATAATAATTAGCTATATTATCATCTAGAGTTGCCAATAATTGTCATTTTACAACATTATCTCATTGTTTAACAAAAATATTATTAACTCTTCAGTTAGCATTTGAATTAAGATTAATATCTTGACTAGAAGATATAATTCAAGTTTTTTTCAAAATAGCTTCATTAGATAATTCACTATATGACATAGTTTCTATAAGAAAATCTTTTTTTTCATTTGTTTCTTCAACTAGTTCCTCACCTCAACATGAAGAAAGTAAAAGCATTCAAAATATAGTAAGTAAAATTATTTTTTTATTCATTTTATTAATTATTTAAGTTAAAAATTATTCAATAGTAATTCATTGAGTTTTTGCATGCTCAAAAATTTTATTAATATCATCATTTTTATAATA
>ERZ1673962.1267-NODE-1267-length-12605-cov-32.729562_pt1 | contig 12605 bp, 17 predicted proteins | sample MGYA00580188_ERZ1673962 | MGnify/ENA primary metagenome ERZ1673962 (study PRJEB41334, sample SAMN05608104) | rock metagenome | biome: terrestrial subsurface; feature: shale formation; material: shale | place: USA: Pennsylvania ... | reverse complement strand
ATCGACCGCATCGCCGCCAGTCATGGTGATGGTGAGCACTACGCCGAAGACATGACCGACCCGGCTAATTGGCGGGCGGGGGATTTGGTGGAAGTGGTCAGCACAGAGAATGGAGACCCATTGACAGTCGGAGACGTCGCTACTATAGCTGGAGACAGGGTCGGAATGTGCATCCCTGTGACGATGCCGCATCTTCCGCACTGCTATTTTATGATGCCCAAAGAACTTCGCTTCCACTCCCGCCCATCCAGCTAATTCCTCCGCGCCCTCCGCGCCTTTGCCCCGCTTCGGCGGGGATTTTTTTATGTGCTACTATCCAAGCATCACAAGACCGGGACGCAAACATGGCACTGACAGACCAGGATTACATAGACGCGATCAAAGAGCACGGCACGCAGCGCAAGGCAGCCGACGCGCTTGGGGTAAACCGGAGGACGCTTGAGCGGCGCATGAAGCGCATGGCTCGCAAAGGATACAGCCCGCAGCACGACATGACTCACACCGTGCCGGATGGGTTCAAGGTCAAGGGCGTGTCGAGCCTGTACAACAAAGACGGCGTTTTGTCTGCTCAGTGGGTGAAGTCGAGCGAGGACAGGGAGCGGCAGTATCAGTTGATGCAGGAGGCCGTAGCCGCCCTGTCCGAAGAGGTGCCAAAGCAGAAGCCTATAGCTGCCCCGGCGTCATCAGTGGCTGACCTGTTGAATTGCTATGTCATCACGGACTATCACTTCGGCCAGCTGAGCTGGGGGTATGAGACGCGGGGCGAGGACTATGATTTAAAGATTGCAGAGCAGCAGCTAACCGACTGGTTCGCCGCAGCCATTGCGTCAGCCCCAGACGCAGCAGTTGGGCTGTTTGCCCAGGTTGGCGACTTCTTGCACTACTCAGGTAGCGGGCTACAGGCAACAACAGAAGCTAGCGGCCACATACTTGACGCGGACGGGAGGTTTCAAAAGCTGGTGCGAGTAGTCGTTCGCGCAGTGCGCCGCATTATCAACATGCTGCTAGAGAAGCACGACCATGTGCATGTCTTGATGTGCGAAGGTAATCACGACACGTCCGCGTCAGTATGGCTGCGAGAAATGCTGCACGCCATGTACGAGTATGAACCGCGCATCACGGTTGACCGCTCAGCAGACCCATATTATGCATATGAGTTTGGCGACACTTCGCTGTACTTCCATCACGGGCACAAAAAGAAGGTTAGCGACATTGCCCAGGTATTTGTTTCCAAGTTCAGGGAAATGTTCGGGCGTACTCGCCACTCCTTCGCGCACATGGGCCACCTCCACCACATTGACGTTAAGGAGGGTAATCTCATGGTGGTGGAGCAGCACAGGACGCTAGCCGCGCCTGACGCGCACTCAAGCCGTGGCGGGTATAGCTCTGGCCGTGACGCCAAGGTGATCACATACCACAAACGATTTGGCGAGGTTGGGCGGATTACGGTTTCGCCGGAGATGTTGCGCTGAGCCGACGAACGGTAGTTTACACACCAGCGCCAGCGCATATACTGGAGCCATAACAAACACGGAGGGTAGGACATGAGCTATCAGGAATTTCTCGCAGGTCGCGAGGCTCGCAATGCAATTTGCGCAGCACGCGCACAGCAACAACGCGAGCAGATGAGCGACGAAGAGCGCGAAGAGCTCCTCCGCGATCTTGCCGAAGAGGCTTATCTCGCAGCAGAGTACGACTGAGCAACACCGGCCCCAGCAGCGGTATATCTGCTGGGCATCGGAAAGAGCGCGGGCGTTCAAAACTGAAACGGCCCACCGGCACAAGTCGGTACTGGTCCGACGGGCAAACCCAATGCCTGCCATAACAAGGGGCGTGGTCCGCTCTTTTTCCGATGCAGATGAATGCGCAGGCTGATGCGCGCGGTCTTGGAAACAAGCGTGGCGGATGCGTCCTAGGCCGGAATGTCCGGCTGCTATGAAAAACCGAGCCAGCCACTGTGCCGGAGATCAGCACCGGCCATCTGCATCACAGCTGACCCGCCATGCGTGGGCACAGTAACGGCACCGCCTTCTGGCGAGGCCAGCAAGCGCCAACAGCTAAGAGTTGGCCAATACCCCTCGGGAGAGGCTGTATTGGAGTGTGGTTTGATATGCGAAAGCATGCTGCTGATGGGCGTTGATAGCCGGCCTCGCTAGCCGGTGAACACACAGGGATTGCGACCTGCGGTCAATCAACATCAAACCACACTACCAATGCAGGAATGCGCAGTGGTGATGCGCTATTGATTACTAGCGGCTACAGGGTAAAGCCGCAGCCGGGATCACCTCCGGCCCTGCATTACTAGCCGCCTCCTGGCGGCTTTTTATTGCCGAAAATCCAGCGCCGAGGACGGTTAATCGGCAGCGAGTTTCCGAATACGCCAATACGCGGCAGTAATCGCCGTGCCACACGCAGACCGCAAACCGCGCCAACAATTTGCCGCATAGCATTTGACGTGCCATAATTCAGGCATTCGTCAACTGGATTATGGAACCGTTTTATGTCACAACACCAAGCCGCACAGGATGTCGTAGTAGCAGGGGCAAAGCTGGCTCCAGCGGCTGCGGTGGTAGCAACGGACGCAGCAGCGCGTCAGTTTCTAGGGGTCGGCTTGCAGGACTGGGTGTATATTTTGACGCTGGCCTATCTGCTTTTTCAGATTGTGGTGATACTGCCCCGCGTCAAGAGTACGATTAAGGGATGGTTTAAGCGTGACGCCAGCTAAGAAAGCCATAGCCGCCGCAAGCGTCGCCGCAGCAATGAGCGTCGTGGCGTACTTCGAGGGATACCGCCCGGTCGCGTACCTGGACCCGGTTTCTATCCCAACGATCTGCTACGGCCACACGGCAACAGCGCGCATCGGTCAGACAAAAACGCAGGCTGAATGCGACGATCTGCTAGAGTCAGATCTTGGTGAGGCGCTGGAGGCGGTTGATCTTCAGTTACCGAATGCACCACCGCTGACCAGAGCAGCCTTTGGCAGCTTTGTCTATAACGTCGGCGCTGGCGCTTTCAACCGGTCAACCCTGCTGCGTAAGGCAAGGGCGGGTGACTGGGTAGGCGCATGCAACGAGCTGCCGCGCTGGGTATATGCAGGCGGTCGCCAGTTGCCCGGCTTAGTGGCGCGCAGACAAGCGGAGCGTGAGCTGTGTTTAAGTGGATTGCAGTAGCATTTGCTATTGGCGCGCTATCTGCCTACCAAGTGCAGGAATGGCGCTATGGTGAGAAGGAAGCCGAGCGGATTATTAATGAGCAGTCCGTAACAATCGAAAAGCAACAGGACGCCCAAGACCTGACAGAGACCGTCGCGGAGACGTCAAATGAAACTATCCAGGCTAACAACACCGCTGCTGCTGATAGCCGCGCTGCAACTGACAGGCTGCTCAACAAGTTACGAGAACAACGGCTTCAAAGCTCCAGCCTTGCTACCAGCCTCACGACAACCAGACAGACCCTTGATATGCGAACAGCAATGCTCGAGAGCTATGTCGAACGCAGCAGAATCCTCGCTGACTACGCTGAATCAGCAAGAGCAGCAGGACTAAGCTGCGAGGCTCAGTATGACGGGCTGGTGAAGATTATTAACGGAGATCAGGAATGAACTGCGACGACTACGAGGGGTTTTGAAATGACCACAGACCAATTCTGCTATTGGCTGCAAGGCTACTTTGAAATGAGCGAAGAGACGCATCTGTCGGCCAATCAGGTCCAGATGATCAAGGACCACTTGCAACTGGTGTTTGAGAAGAAGACACCGACGCGGATTGTGTGCGACAAGCCCACTATGCCGCCGCTTGATCCGTGGCCGCAGCGCCCAAGCTTTCCGTATCCCGGGATTGGAGTGCCGCCGACTGAGCCGACACAGGTAACCTGCTAATGAAAACCTTCCCCCGCCGCCCTGATGGGACGCGAAAGCCGAAGTTTGAGACGGAAGACGAGCTTCTCGAAACGTTCGCTGAGTACAAGCAATGGCTTGCAGGCAACCCGATCAAGGCGTTTGAGAAGACGCACGTCATCCAAGGCGACCTTGTGCCGTCCTATCGCGAGCTGATCCGCTCGCCAACGCAGCAAGGCTGGGCCAACTTTATCGGCGTGACGCCGCAAGGGTGGCGGTTTATGTGCGGCGGCGACAGCGACGAAGACGCCACCGACATGCAGCGCATGTGCAAGCTGGTTGACTGCGCAATCAAGAGCGAGATGATCGAGCTTGCCGCTGCTGAGGCGATTAACCCGGCGTTTGTGGCGCGGCTGGTTGGCCTTGCCGAGAAGACAGACCACACGTCCAGCGATGGGAGTATGACGCCCAAGGAAACCGGCAACGCCGTACTTGAGGCGCTAAGCCGCAAGCATGCCGCTGACAATTGATGAGATAGTCGAATGCCGAACCGACCTGCTGACGTTCGCGCAAGCCATGTTCCGTGCTCGCAAGGGCGCGGAGCTTGTCTATAACTGGCACCAGAAGGCGATATGCGATGCGCTTGAGCGTGTCGTTCTTGGCAAGACTAAGCGCCTGATAATCAACGTCCCGCCGCGATCTGGCAAAACCGAGCTTGCCGTAATCAACTTCATGGCCTGGTGCATGGGCAACTGGCCGGATTCCGAGTTTATCCACGCCTCATACAGCAAGCGGCTTGCCACGACGAACACATGGGCAAGCCGGGCGATTGTCGAGCACGAAACCTTTGCCGAGATATTCGGGCCACCGGAGCTGCGCCGCGACTCAAACGCCAAGGACGAATGGCGCACAGGATCGGGTGGCATTGTTTACGCCACCGGCTCAGAAGGCACGATAACCGGCTACGGCGCTGGCAAGATGCGGCCAACGTTCGGGGGCGCAATCATTATTGACGACCCGCATAAGGCAGGCGAGGCGACAAGCCCGACGATGCGTCAGAACGTGCTCGACTGGTTCAGCACAACAATGGAAAGCCGGAAGAACAGCAACGACACGCCGATCATCGTGATCATGCAGCGGCTGCACGAAGAGGATTTGAGCGGATGGCTGCTGAATGGCGGCAACGGCGAGAAGTGGGAGCATCTGTGCATTCCAGCCGTTACCGATGACGACAAGTCATTTTGGCCCAAGCAGTTTGAGCGCGAAAACCTCAAGCGGATGGAGCTGGCTAATCCGTATGTGTTTGCCGGGCAGTATATGCAGATACCAGCGCCAATTGGTGGCGGCTTGTTCAAGGAAGCATGGTGGCAATACTACACCGCTCCGCCCGCGACCAGATGGCGCGCCATTTACGCAGATACGGCGCAGAAGACCAAGGAAGCCAATGACTACAGCGTGTTCCAGGTTTGGGGCGCTACCGCGTCGGGACAAGCTGTGCTGCTCGACCAGATACGTGGCAAATGGGAGGCGCCGGAATTGTTGACGCAAGCACGAGCGTTCTGGAATAAGCACCGCTCTGTGAAAAACATGGGCGTGCTGCGGTCGTTCAAGATCGAGGATAAGGCTAGCGGCACTGGGCTGATTCAGACGTTGCGAAAGGAAGGGATGCCGGTAGTTCCGATTCCGCGCAGCACGGACAAGCTGACCCGCGCTATGGATGCCGCGCCGCTGGTTCAGTCTGGCAATGTGCTGCTGCCGGAAAATGCGGACTGGCTTTCTGAGTTTCTCGCAGAGGCTGGCGTATTCCCGAACGGCGCGCATGACGACCAGCTCGATCCTATGATGGATGCCGTTGCTGATATCCTTGGCGGCAACACTCATTCAATCCGTGATATGCTATAAAGCAAATCATTATCATTTAACAAGCGGTGCCTTGACATGACAGACAGCCAAAAGCCACGTATCCGTATTCGCTCTGGTGCATCGCTAGACGGACTTGTAAACGTCGTGTCTGGCCTTGGCACTGCGAAAGCGAAGCGTTCTCATAATCAATTCAGCTATTCGATTCTGAACGACTTCGCAAGCCTTGACGCAGCCTATCAAACAAGCTGGCTAGCACGACAGATCGTCGACGTGCCAGCCGAGGACATGACCCGTGAGTGGCGCACTATCAAGAGCGATGACGCGGACGTGATCCGGGCAGAAGAAGATCGTATCGGCCTGCCTGCGATGACGTCAGAGGCAACGAGCTGGGCGCGGCTGTACGGCGGCGCTGGCATCCTCATGTTGACCGATCAGCCACTGGACAAGCCGCTGCGCCTAGACCGGCTCAAGAAAGGCAGCCTGCAACGCCTGATCGTGTTCGACCGATTCGACATGACGCCTTCCGACCTTAATGTCAGCAACATCCTTGCCGCGAACTATTTGCAGCCTGAGTTTTACACCATCGTTGGTGGCGCTCAGCGCGTACACTGGACGCACTTTGCCCGCTTCAACGGGGCCAAGCTGCCGCGCCGCCAACGTACGCAGACTCAGGGATGGGGTGACTCGGAGCTGCGCAAGTGCTTAGAAGACGTGATGGATATCGTCGCCAGCAAGGACGGACTGGCAGAGCTGATGCAGGAAGCAAACGTCGATATCATCAAGCGCGACAACCTGGCGGACGAGCTGGCAAGCGATCAGGATGAGGCGATTACCGCGCGTTACGCGCTGTTTAGTCAGATGAAATCACTGGTCAATCTTGCGCTACTGGACGGCCAAGAGTCCTATGACCGCAAGACGCTAGACCTGTCCGGCGCTGCTCCGGTCCTTGAACTTCTGATGACGTGGATCAGCGGCGCGGCTGACATTCCGGTTACTCGCCTATTCGGAACCAGCGCCAAGGGGTTGAACGCCACTGGCGAAGGCGATTTGCAGAACTACTACAACAGCCTTTCATCCAAGCGGGCCATCCAGATCGAGCCAGGCTTGCGCCAGCTTGACGAGGTTATCGTCCGCTCGGCACTTGGCGCGTTTCCAGAGGACTTTAACTATGTCTGGAACCCGTTACAGATGCTCGACGAGGAAGCTGTAGCGCGTGCAGCCAAGACGCGGGCCGAGACTGATACCATCTACCTCGACATGGGCGCGGTCCGCGTAAGCCAGATCCAGCGCAACCTTCAAGCCGCCGAGCTGTACCAGTTCAGCGATGAGGAGATTGAAGAGCTGGAGCAGAATGAGGAGATGGACTTATTCAATGTCGAGACGGAAGAGCCTGAGCAGGAAGAGAAGCCAGAAGCATGATCGCAATCGGCATCCAGTACAACGCGAAACTCCAGCGCCTGATCAAGCAGGTCAAGCGGGACATTGACGCAACCGTGATGCCGGAGGTGCGCTACTACGCGCCAGAATACACGCAAGACGCGTGGTCAGACGGCATTCAGGCGGCGATTGATGCGCTGCTGGCGCGATGGGGATCGCCTGCCGTTCGGCTTGTGGCTCAGCGTATGGCTGAAGACTTCGTGCGCACGTCGCTGACCAAATCCAGCCGCGACATGAAGCGCACAGCAGGCATTGACGTGTTCACTGGCTCGCAGCAAATGCAGGACTATTTGAAGGCTGCGACTCAGCAAAACGTCAACCTGATTATGTCGATCCCGAACCAGTACATCGACCGCGTGGGCACGATGGTAATGGCCAACATGCGGTCAGGCATGCGCCCGAAGTTTATCGAGAAGGCGCTACAAGACGAGTTTGGAGTCACGCAACGCCGGGCGCGAATGATTGCGCGAGACCAGACCGCGAAGATTCAGGGCGAGCTGGCAGAGAAGCAGCAGACGAGTGCAGGGTTTGAGTATTTCGAGTGGATCGACTCAGACGACAGCAGGGTACGCCATCGACATCGCCAGATTGCCGAGAGGGTGACGGAATACGGAAAAGGCGTTTACCGCTGGGACGACTTGCCGCTGAGTGATTCAGGTGTTCCGATCAAGCCAGGATCTGATTACCAGTGCCGATGCACAAGCCGCCCGGTCAGCGCCCGCGAGGTCGCCAGATTCCAAGCCCGGAACAATAGTTGATAATGCCAATGATAGAGATTATCATGTTCAGTAATGGCACTACAGGCGCGACAGATGAAATGCACAGTATTTGATCGTCATGGATACCGGATTACTCAGCGGGAATACACCGATGAGGGATTTTTGCGCGTACCCGGTCGAGTCGCTCGCACTGGAGTGCAGGAATATCTGGCGCGCGAACTTGGCCTGGACGGCGATCCGATGCGAGTCGTACGCGTTTACAGGCCAGCCGAGGAAGTGTTCAAGCCTGAATCGTTGCAGTCCTATGACTCGGCGGACGTGACCAACACGCACCCGCCGCAGCTTGTGACAGCAGACACATACCGCCAGCACTCTGTTGGTGTAGTGCGTGGAGCGGGGCGGCAAGACGGCGATTTCGTTGTCGTCGATATGATCGTCAAGGATGCGCGCGCCATTAAAGATATTGAGTCTGGCAAGTGCGAACTGTCGGCAGGCTACACCGCCGTTTACGACGAAGAGTCAGGCACTACGCCAGATGGCGAGCCATACGACTACGTGCAGCGTGACATCAAGATCAACCACGTTGCGATTGTAGAAAGAGCAAGGGCGGGCGCTCAAGCTCGCGTTTTTGACCACAACCCCGAGGAAAAGCCCATGACTGTTAAGGTCACGCTGGACTCAGGCCGCTCGGTCGAAGTGCAAGACGAGGCAACCGCTGCCCTGTTGTCTGATGCATTCGAGCGCCTGACCAAACAGGTTGCTGACGCGCAAGCAGAGGCCGACAAAGCCAAAGCCACCGCTGACGCCGCCGCCGAAGAACTGGAACAGGCCCGCAAAGCTGCAAGCGATGAAGCTATCGCCGCGCGTGTTGCCGAGGTCGCCACTGTCACTGATGCCGCGCGCAAGCTCGCAGGCAAAGAGTTCACCTGTGACAGCCTGAACATCGTCGAGATCAAGCGCGCTGCACTGGCTATTGCCCAGCCCAAGCGCGAATGGGCCGACAAGTCCACCGCCTATGTCGAGGCCGCATTCGATATGTGCGCCGAGAAGGTGGAAGACGAGGACATGGAAGAAGGCAAGGAAACCAAGGACGAGCTGGTAAAACAGCTTGCCCAACTGGCGCAGGACGCAGCACGCCAGAAGACCGAAGACGCACCGGCAGTCAGCCACTATGACGCGCTGAAAGCCAATCTCTCAAATGCCCATAAGGGGGTGTAACATGCCCGTACAAGGCGGAAATGCAATTGATCACGGCTTCGCTTATGCGGGTATGGCAGTAGACGGCCAGACCGCTAACGACGTCTCCAAACTCAACACCGGCTCGGTCAACATCCCGTATGGTTACGGCGTTGTATCCGATGGCGATAACGGCGCTGTGCTGCCGACCGCTGCCAGCACAGCTGCTGACTTCGTGGGTATCGTCAAGCGCGAACTGAACCGCGCTTACACTGCCTCCGAGACATTCGGCGCGCAGGTTGACCGCGACATGACCGTTCGCACCGCTGGCGTTATCTACGCCACTGCCCGCGTAGCAGTTGCCAAAGACGATCCGGTTTATCTGGTTGTTGGCGACGGCACTGGCACCAACCAAGGTCAGTTCTCCAACGTTATCGGCGCTACCGCTACGCTGGGTGTTCTGATTCCGGGTGCCAAATGGACTTCTTCGGCTGGTGCCGGCGAACTGGCTAAAATCTCTCTGGTAATCGGGGGCTGATCATGCAACGCAATAAAATCACCGTAGCACTGGACGCTGCCATTGATGCAATGGGCTACCCGAAGGGCCACGAAGTCGTGTTCTCTGACGGCCTGCCGACCATCGACGACGGCATCGCGTTTTACATCTCGCAACTGGCGAACCTTGAAGCCAAGGTTTACCAGTCCAAATACACCAACATCAACTTCGCAGAGCTGGTGCCGGTCAATACCGCCGTGCCTGAGTGGGCCGACAGCTGGGACTACATCAGCTTTGATGCGGTCACCCTTGGCAAGTTTATCGGTTCCAGTGCAGACGACCTGCCGAACGTTGCGCTGAACGCCAACAAGTCGAGCGTGCCGATTGGCTATGCTGGCAACCAGTACGGCTACAGCCTGGACGAGCTGCGCAAGTCTCAGCAGATGCGCATCCCGCTGGATACCACTATGGCGCAAGCTGCCTTCCGTGGCGCGATGGAGCACGCACAGCGCGTAGCCTACTTCGGCGATGCTGGTCGCGGCATGTTCGGCCTGTTCAACAACCCGAACTTGGCTGTTGACAGCTCGACTACCAACTGGAGCACTGCAACCGGCGCTGAGATTGTCGAAGACATGAACAGCCTGCTGGTCAAGGTCTGGGAAGACTCTGCAAACGTGCACGTGCCGAACGTTCTGGTTCTTGACTCCGCTCGCTGGGCGCAGATCAGCTCCAAGCGTATGGATACCGGCACTGATACCACCGTGCTGGAGTTCTTCAAGCGCAACAACCTGTACACCAGCCTGACCGGTGGCGAGCTGCGCGTAGTTCCGCGTCTGCAACTCACCGCTGCCGAGCTGGCGAAAGGTGGCGTCTCCAACGGCGGCAAGGATCGCATGATGGCTTATGAGTTGTCCGAAGAGAACCTTGGCATGGTTAACCCCATCCCGTGGCGTCCTCTGGCTCCTCAGCTCGACGGTCTGAAAGTTAAGGTGCCCTGTGAGTACAAGGTCAGCGGGACCGAGTTCCGCTATGTGTTCTGCGGCGCTTATCGCGATCACCTGTAAGCTGTAGGCAGTAGGTAGTACAAGGAACCCGCTCACAAGGCGGGTTTTTTGTTGTCACGCGCTATGCCATTGGCGCTATACTTAATGCACAGGTCTGGCACATGCCACCAAGCGGCAACGGTTAGCGATCATTCGGCCACCTTCACCGATAGCTCCGCCCGTTAATGTGCAAGCCAAGGTTCTTGTTTCCCTTTCATGCTGGTAGCTGCGCCAGTGGCGACAGAGCAGCACCAACCGCCTACGGGCGGTTTTTTAATGCACTGGCGAACAGAACAAATGTGACGTATTATTGTTTGCATCTGCATCCAATCGGAGGACCGAAAATGCTTCTGCGCAATCATGCCGCACGACTGATCACCATCAACGCACGCAAAGACGGCGTAACCAAGCGCTACGACGTGCTGCCCGGCGACAACCCGGCAACCGAAGTGCCGGACGAATATTGCAAGTCCGACTTTGTGCGCAATCTGATCAACATCGGCCATCTGTCCGTTGTGCCTGCCGAGTTGGCAGAAGAAGCGCCCAAGAAGCGCGGCCGCAAGCCTGCCGAACAAGCCTCGGAAGATACCGAGAAGGCTGACGAGTAATGAGCTGGAAAGGTGATCTCTCACTGGATGCCATGTTTCTTCGTGTTATTCATGGCCTGCGGGCGCTGACCACGCAGAGCTATTACGACTTTCTTCTCGCCATCGAGACGCTGGACGCGCAAGCTCAATTCATTTCGTCCCGCCTGGAGATTTACGAAGGCGGATTGGATCTGCCAAACACCACGGACTATCCCTAATGGTCGATATCACAGCAGAAGTCATCACCGCATTTCGCGACAAGATGAAGGCATTTGGCGACCTAACCAAGTGGCCTGATGATGTCGTCGAGGATGCGCTTTGCGAAGCTGACGCGGAGACTGGCGGCAAGCGATGGGGAGCGTATGAGGACGAATGCCGCAACTTCAAGCAGCGCGGCATGTTCTACTTCGCTGCGCACTGGCTGGCAACGACTTACCTGAATCAGACTGCTGCCGACGAGGCTGCAATCAGCCCAACTGCCCGCCTTAACGTTGCATCCAAATCCGTGGGTGACGAGTCTGTCACATATCGCGTTGGAGCGATTCAGGCGACGGAAGAGGATTGGCTGTCTCTGACCAACTACGGCGTGCAGTTCCTGCGCCTGCGTCGTCGCGCTGGCATGGGGGCGTTGGCGGTATGAGCATCAGCCTCACGGTCGAAGACTTCCAGAAGTTTCAGGACGAGTTGAATCAGGCGTTCGACGAGTTCACCAGCGATGCAGCCGTGACCGTAGGCATTCACGAGGAAGCGGGCAACGTCGAGTCCGACGACCTGACTATGGCCGCGCTTGGTGCCGTGCATGAGTTCGGGGCGACGATCAATCACCCTGGAGGCACGTCATACGGCTATGCGACCAAGGCAGCAGCAGACCGAGACCAAGTGCGCTTCTTAAAGTCTGGCGCTGGGTATATGGAGCTCGGCAAAACAGGCCCGCACATTATCGATATCCCGGCGCGCCCGTGGCTGGTTCCCGGCGTCACCAATGCAACCGAGAAGCTGACGCAGACAGTACAGGACGGGCTAGAAGACGGCCTGTCACTTGAGCAGATCAGCGAGCAGCTTGGCGCTGTAGCCGCTGGCGAGGTTAAAAAGTACATGACTGAACTTAGTTCGCCTCCGAATGCGCCCAGCACTCGCAGGCAGAAGGGCAGCTCAAATCCGTTGATAGACTCTGGCGCAATGCGGGCTTCGGTGAATTACAAGGTTGGTAGCGGCGATTTGTCGGAGGGGATGGAATGAGCTTGGACATGTTCGGCCACATTGACGACGTATTCCAAAGCGTAGCAGCAACGCGCAAGGCATCTGGCGGCGCTTATGTTGATGGCGTCTACGTGCCAGCTCCGGGGGCGCCGGAACCCTACGTTGTGAACATCCAGCCCGCAAGTGACCGAGAGATTGATTTCATCCGCCAAGCTGGCGAGCGAATCACCGACGTGCGCCGCGTGTATA
>ERZ1673962.1266-NODE-1266-length-12624-cov-4.073753_pt1 | contig 12624 bp, 9 predicted proteins | sample MGYA00580188_ERZ1673962 | MGnify/ENA primary metagenome ERZ1673962 (study PRJEB41334, sample SAMN05608104) | rock metagenome | biome: terrestrial subsurface; feature: shale formation; material: shale | place: USA: Pennsylvania ... | reverse complement strand
CTGTGTCGGCGCCGTCGATCAGGTGCGCGACTGGAACCGCCCGGTCCTGGCCATCTGCGCCACCGGACGCGGCGCTTACAGCCGCACGCGCACGTTCAACAACGGCTTTCCGCGCGGCTATCTCATGCGCCAAAAGCGCGTCCATGGCTTCCAGACTGGCGATTGGGTGCGCGCCGAGGTGCCTACAGGGAAGAAAGCCGGCGTGCATGTCGGGCGCGTGGCCATCCGGCGCACCGGATCGTTCAACGTCCAGACGCCCGGCGGCACGGTCGAGGGCCTGTCGCATCGCTATTGCCGTGTGCTCCAACGCGCCGACGGCTATGGCTACACTGTTCAAACCAAACCTGTAACGGAGGACGCGAGACGGGCCGCCTAACCGCGCTACGCGCGGTGCGCTCTCCCTCCCCGCCAGTCAAGGACGGGGTTTCTCGCGCAAGACTGATGAACGACTCGGACACACTCTCACGCTTTCTCTTCGAACATGCCGGCATCCGCGGCAACCTGGTCCATCTGGACGCGAGCTGGCGCGCCGTGCTGGAGGCGCATCCCTACCCCGAGCCGGTGGCGGCGCGGCTGGGTGAAGCGCTGGCGGCGGCCTCACTGCTGGCGGCGACCATCAAGTTCGAAGGGTCGCTGATCCTCCAGATCCAAGGCTCAGGCCCGATCCGCACCCTGGTCGCTCAGGCCACGCACGCGCGCACGGTGCGCGGTCTGGCGCGCTGGGAGGGCGAGGTTCCGGCGGTCGAGTCGCTGAGCGATCAGTTCGGCACCGGACAACTGGTGCTGACCATCGACCAGGGTCGGGGCCAGCCCTATCAGGGCGTGATCCCGCTGGCCGGTGCGCGTCTGACCGATGCCATTGAGCACTATTTCACCGATTCCGAGCAGATCCCGACCAGACTGTGGCTGGCGGCGGGTCCGTCGCGTGCTTCGGGTCTGTTGCTGCAACGCTTGCCCGAGGCCGGCGCGACCGAAGAAGACTGGAATCGCGTGACCCTGCTCGCCGATACGCTGACGCCCAAAGAACTCCTGGGCCTGTCGACCGAACCGCTGCTGCACCGGCTCTTCCACGAGGAAACGGTGCGCCTGTTCGAGCCGGAGCCGCTCTCTTTCCGCTGCGGCTGCTCGCGCTCGCGTATCGCCGACATGGTCAAGCTGCTCGGCGAATCCGACATCGACAGCCTGCTCGACGAGCACGGGGCGATCGAAGTCACCTGCGAGTTCTGCAACCGGCTCTATCGCTTCGACCCGGTCGATGCGCGCCAGCTCTTCGCCGGCGCCACCCGCCACGAACCGCCGGCGACCCAGCAATGATCCGCTGACGCCCGCCGCCGTCCCGTGGACCATCCTGACATCCTGACGCGACTCCAGCCGCTGCTCGGGCTACTGGCGTTCCTGACGTTCGCCTGGCTGTTGAGCGAGGATCGGCGCGCCGTGCGTCCCCGGCTGGTGCTCGCCGGTCTGGGACTGCAATTCTTCATGGCGCTGGTGCTGCTCAGGCTGCCGGGGGTCAAGGACGGCTTTCTGCTGCTCAATCAACTGGTGCTGTCCATCCAGACCGCCACCCAGGCCGGCACCGAGCTGGTGTTCGGCTATCTCGGCGGCGGGTCCGCCCCGTTCGAGACGATCTATCCGCACAACAGCTTCGTGCTGGCCTTTCGCGCCCTGCCACTGATCCTGGTCATCAGCGCGCTCTCGTCCCTGCTCTTCCACTGGCGCATCCTGCCGCTGGTCGTGCGCGGCTTCGCCTGGCTGCTGCGCCGGACGCTGGGCACAGGCGGACCGCTGGGACTGGCGGCCGCCGCCAATGTCTTCGTCGGCATGACCGAGGCGCCCCTGCTGATCCGGCCCTATGTATCGAGCCTGTCGCGCTCGGCGCTGTTCGGACTCATGACCTGCGGCATGGCCACCATCGCCGGCACCGTGATGGTGCTCTATGCCAGTCTCATCGGGCCTGTGGTGCCGGACGCCATGGGCCATATCCTAACCGCCTCGCTGATCAACGCCCCGGCGGCGTTGGTGATCGCCGGTCTCCTGATCCCCGAGCCGGTCGGAAACATGCCGGTTCTCGACACTCGGATCGAGCGCTCAACCCACGGCGCCATGGACGCCATCACGCGCGGCGCGCTGGAGGCCATTCCGCTCTGGCTCAACATCATCGCCATGCTGATCGTCATGGTCGCGCTGGTCAGTCTGTTCAATCAGGCGCTGGGTCTGCTGCCTGCGGTCGCCGGCGAGCCGCTCACAGCGCAGCGGCTGCTCGGCTGGCTGATGGCGCCGGTGGTCTGGCTGATCGGCATTCCCTGGTCCGAGGCCCAGACCGCCGGCGCGCTCATGGGCGTCAAGACCGTGCTCAATGAGCTGGTCGCCTATCTCCAGCTCGCCGCGCTGCCTCCCGAAGCGCTCGGCGAGCGCAGCCGGATCATCCTGACCTATGCGCTGTGCGGCTTCGCCAATCTCGGCAGTCTCGGCATCCTCATCGGCGGACTCGGGGCCCTGTCTCCCGAGCGCCGACCCGAGATCGTCGCGCTCGGGTTCAAGTCGATCCTCGCCGGCACGCTCGCGACCCTGATGACGGGGGCGGTGGTCGCAATCCTGCTGTGAGCATCATAAAATCCGAATGTTCTGAATTGAGAACGGCAGACAATGCCGCTATCTAGGCCAACCACACGACAATTCTGATGACAGAGAGGAGCAAGACATGGCCATCGAGGTCAACGGCCGCACCATCGCCACGACGGATACAGGTTATCTGGAGAACCACGCCGACTGGAACGAGGACGTCGCCCGCAAGCTCGCCGAGATCGAAGGCATCGAGCTGACCGACAAGCACTGGGACGTGATCAACTATCTGCGCGACGAATACATCAACAACGGCCAGAACCAGCCGATGGAGCGCGTGGTGCTCAAGGACATGGGCAAGATGTGGGGTACCAAACCCACCAGCAAGGATCTCTACCAGCTCTTCCCGCTGGCGCCCACCAAGCAGGGCACCAAGATCGCCGGGCTGCCGGCCGTCAAGCGCAAGGGCGGTTACTAACCCCCGCAACCGTCGAGGCGCGAAGCCGGGCATCGCCATCCCTGGCGTCCTTCGCGCCCTGGCGGTTCAACATCCGCTTCCCCGTCCCATCAGCCCGCGATCGTCCCCGCCAACTGACGCACACGCCGCACCATGGCCTCCAGTCCGTTGCGCCGTGTCAGGCTCAGATGCTGATCGAGTCCGATCTGCTTGAAGAACGCTTCGACATCGAACGCCAGGATGTCGCGTGCCGGCTGCCCCGAGTAGAGCTGCTGGAGCAGCGCGATCAGACCGCGCACGATGTTCGCGTCGCTGTCGGCCAGGAACTCGATGACATCCGTGGTTCCGGGCCGCACCCGCGCGGCGATGTGGACCTGACTCTGGCAGCCGTGCACCGCGTTGGCCTCGGTCTTGAGCGAGTCGGGCATGGGCGGCAGTCGATCGCCCAGGTCGATGATGTGCTGATGGCGCATCGGCCAGTCGGGCAGCAGTTCGAAGACCTCGGCGATCTCGTCGGCGGCGGCTCGCGGGGAATCGGCCACGGCGGCCGGGTAGCTCAGAGTCGGTTCCGGCCCCTCTCCGCTTTCTGGGTTCACACTCTCCCCAGCGGTTCCCGCTGTCACCTGGGGCGCGCCCGATGCGTGCCGCTGACGACTCGCCGAGGCGCGGATCTCACTCAACGCTTCGGCCAGCGCCTCGACCTCGTCCGGACGGTTGTAGACGCCGAAGGAGGCGCGCGCCGTCGAGGTCACGCCCAGTCGGTCCATGAGCGGCTGACAGCAATGATGCCCGGTGCGGATGCAGATGCCGCGCAGATCGAGCGCGGTGCCGATGTCGAGGGTGGCGATCGGCGGATCGTTCATCACCCAGGAGACGACGCCGCTCTTGTGCCGGGCCGTCCCCTTGATCGCAAGCCCTGGAATCGCTGCCAGCCGCTCGGTGGCCAAACGCAGCAGATGCTGTTCGTGCGCGCCGATCGCGGCGACTCCGATCGACTCGACCCAGTCGATGGCCGCCGCCAGACCGACCGCACCCGAGATGTGCGGCGTGCCGGCCTCGAAGCGGTTCGGCAGTCCGGCATAGGTGGTGTGCTCGAAGGTGACGCGCTCGATCATGTCGCCCCCGCCCTGATAGGGCGGCATGGACTCCAACAGCCGGCGCTTGCCGTAGAGCACGCCGATGCCGGTCGGTCCATAGAGCTTGTGGCCGGAGAACACATAGAAATCGGCGTCGAGCGCCTGGACGTCGGTCGGGCCGTGCGCGACCCACTGCGCCCCATCGATCAGCACCAGCGCCCCGGTGGCATGGGCTTCGGCGATGATCTCGGCGACCGGGTTGATGGTGCCGAGCGCGTTGGAGACCTGATTGACCGCCACCAGCCGCGTGCGCGGCGAGAGCAGGCGTCGATAGGCGTCCAGATCCAGATCACCGGCATCGTCGATCGGGATGACGCGGATACGCGCGCCCGTGGTCGCGGCCACCATCTGCCAGGGGACGATGTTGGAATGATGCTCCAGGGTCGAGATCAGGATCTCGTCGCCGGGCTGGAGATTGGCGCGGCCCCAGGTGGCGGCGACCAGGTTGATCGACTCGGTTGTGCCACGGGTGAAGAGGCATTCGACCGGATCGGCGGCGTTGAGGAAGCGGGCGACCCGCTCGCGCGCCGCCTCGTACATCCGGGTCGCGGTGCGCGAGAGCCGGTAGGCGCCGCGATGGATGTTGGCATGATGGCCGCGATGATAGTCGGCCACGGCATCGATCACGCACTCGGGCTGCTGGGTGCTGGCGGCACTGTCGAGATAGATCAGCGGTTGGCCGTCGGTCGGGGTCGTCAGGATGGGGAACTGGGCGCGGATCGCCTCCACGTCGAGCGCGGGGTGATCAGCGTGTGCGGGAGCGGTGTTGAGCATGATGTGGGCCGTCTGTCCAAGGGCGGGCTCGTCGATTCGAGCCGGTCGCGTTCTGATTCCCAGTATGACAGTTGGGCAATTTGAGCGGAAGGGGAACATCGGGCGTGAAGGCCGACCCGGCCGGGTCGGCCCCTGGTCGTTCGGCGTGGATGTTCAGGCGCCCCGCAACCGCTCGGCCAACCGCGCACCCATCTGGGCCGGCGAGCGCACAGTCAATACTCCCGCCGCCTCCAGCGCCGCATACTTGCCCTCGGCCGTGCCCGCGCCCCCCGTGACGATGGCGCCCGCATGTCCCATCCGCTTGCCCGCCGGCGCCGTGACCCCGGCGATGTAGGCCACCACCGGCTTGCTGATCTCGGTCCGGATGACCTCGGCGGCCGCCTCCTCGGCTTCGCCGCCGATCTCGCCGACCAGGATGATGCCCTCGGTCTGGGGGTCGCGCTCGAACAGGCGCAGACAGTCGATGAAATCCAGTCCGTGGATCGGATCGCCGCCGATGCCGACGCAGGTGCTTTGACCCAGACCGGCCTGGGTGGTCTGATAGACCGCCTCATAGGTCAGGGTGCCCGAGCGCGAGACGATGCCGACCCGTCCCGGCTGGTGGATGTGTCCCGGCATGATGCCGATCTTGCACGCGCCCGGCGTGATGATGCCCGGACAGTTGGGGCCGATCAGCACCGCTCCCGTCCCGGTGAGCGCCGCCTTGACCCGCAGCATGTCGAGCACTGGGATGCCCTCGGTGATGCAGACGATGACCCGAATCCCGGCGTCCGCCGCCTCCAGGATGGCATCGGCGGCAAACCGTGCCGGCACATAGATCATGCTGGCATCCGCGCCCGTTTCGCGTACCGCATCGCTCACAGTGTCGAACACCGGCCGGTCGAGATGGCGCTGTCCGCCCTTGCCGGGCGTCACGCCGCCGACCAGGTTGGTGCCATAGGCGATGGCCTGTTCGCTGTGGAACGTCCCCTGCTTGCCGGTGAAGCCCTGACAGATGACGCGCGTCTTGGCGTCGACCAGGATGCTCATGCGCGGCCCTCCCCTTCCACGATGTTCGATGATGTGCCGCTACCACGCCGCGCCGCTTCGACCGCCAGCGTCGCCGCCGCGTCGAGTTCGCCGGCCGTCTGAAGCGCCAGCCCGCTGTCGGCGAGCAGTTGCAGCCCCTGGGACGCATTGGTGCCTTCCAGACGCACCACGATCGGCACCGAGACCCCGACTTCGCGCACCGCCTGGATGATGCCCTCGGCGATCAGGTCACAGCGCACGATGCCGCCGAAGATGTTGACCAGGATCGAGGCGACCTTGGGGTCTGAGAGAATGAGCTTGAATGCCTCGGCCACGCGCGCCGCCGTCGCCCCGCCGCCGACATCGAGGAAGTTGGCCGGCCGGCCGCCCTGGAGCTTGATCAGATCCATGGTCGCCATCGCCAGTCCAGCCCCATTGACCATGCAGCCGATGTTGCCGTCGAGACTGATGTAGTTGAGATCGTGCGCCCGCGCCGCCGCTTCGCGCGGGTCTTCCTGACTCGGATCGCGCCGCGCGGCCAGTGCCGGATGACGCATGAGCGCGTTGTCGTCGAGCGAGATCTTGGCATCGAGCGCCAGCAGCTCGCCGGTGTCGGTGACGACCAGCGGGTTGATCTCGATCAGGCTGGCGTCCGTATCGACGAAGAGCCGATAGAGTCCATCCATCAACGTGCCGAGCGCCTTGATCTGGCCCTCGTCCAGCCCCAGCCCGAAGCCGAGCCGACGCGCCTTGTAAGGCTGGAAGCCGACCACCGGATGCAAGGCGACCTTGAGGATCTGCTCGGGGGTTTCGGCCGCCACCGTCTCGATGTCCATGCCGCCGGCCGCCGAGGCGACGAACAGCAACCGCTCGCTGGCACGATCGACCAGCAGACTCAGATAGAGCTCGCGTGCGATGGCCGTCGGGCGTTCGATCAGGACCGATCCCACCGGCAGCCCGTCCGGCCCGCTCTGGAGGGTGACGAGCCGCGAGCCGAGCAGACGGCGCGTCTCGGTCTCGGCCTGCTCGGGGCTGTCGACCAGCACCACGCCCCCGGCCTTGCCGCGACCGCCGCTGTGGACCTGCGCCTTGACCGCCCAGCGCGTGCCGCCGAGCTGAACGCAGGCGTCGCGTGCGGCCTCGGGACGCTCGACCAGGACTCCATCCGGGACCGCGAGTCCGCGCTCCCGCAACAACTGTTTGGCTTGAAATTCGTGTAAATTCATTCGGATCGACCGTGAATGAGGCGCGCGATCCCCGCAGGCGATCGGCGAAACGGCTTGGTCGGCGCATAATACAATCGAATGCCCGTCGCGTCTGGCGGGTCTGGTCTTTCTCGATCGCGCGCCTCTGGCCCACCCAACCCCGATGGATGTCGAACCCGGAACCGAATCCGTTTATCCGAGCTGGAGCGCCCTGCGCTGGCTCTTTCTCTTCCGGCTGCTGATGGTCGTCGGTCTGGTGCTGGCCTTCTCGCCCGCCGCCAGCGACCCGGCGCTCGCCCGCTCCGACAACCAGCTCGCCTGGAACGTGCTGGTGGTCTATGCGGTGCTGGTGCTGCTCAGCGGACTCGGACTCTCACTGCGCTGGCCGTCACGGATCAGTCAGGTCCAGCTCGCCATCTTCACCGACATCCTCGTCTACACCGCGCTCATGCACACCGCCGGCGGTGTCACCAGTGGGCTGGGAATCCTGATTGCGCTCGCCGTGGCGGCCGGCGCGCTCATGCTCGAAGGGCGGCTGTCGCTGCTGTTTGCGGCTCTGGCCTCGCTGACGGTCATCAGCGAGCAGATCTACAGCGCCATGTTCGGCGGCAGCCGGGCGATCTCCTTCACCCAGGCCGGCTTGCTGGGGCTACTCTTCTTCACGGTTGCGCTGCTGGCGCATGTGCTCTACCGCCGGGTGCGCTCGGCCGAGGCGCTGGCTGCGCGGCGTCAGGTCGACATCGACGATCTCTCACAGCTCAACGAGTTCATCATCCAGAGCATCGGGACCGGCATCCTGGTCGCCGACGGCGAACGACGACTGCGGCTGATCAATACCGCCGCGCTGCATTTGCTCGATGTACGGCGCGCCAAGTCGGGCACCGCGCTCCAGGAACTCTCGGTCGAACTGAATCAGTGGCTCGCCGCCCAGATCCGTGCCGGCTCGCCGCGCGAGGGGCGTCTGACCATCGCCGACCGTCAGGTTCGGGTCTCGCTCAAGCGACTCGGACACAGGTGCGCCAATGGTGTCGTCGTCTATCTCCGCGACAACCAGGAGGCCGAGCACGAGGCCCAGCAGATCAAGCTCGCCTCGCTCGGCACCCTGACGGCCAGCATCGCGCACAACATCCGCAATCCGCTGAGCGCCATCAGTCACGCCGGCCAGCTCCTCTCGGAAGGCCCGGCCCTGTCGGACGAGGACCGGCATCTGCTCGACATCGTCCAGCGCAACAGTGCGCGCATCGAAGAGACGGTGCGCAGTGTGCTCCAGCTCTCGCGCGGCAATCAGGTCGAGCCGCGTCCGATCGAGCTGGCCGCCTGGACCCTGGCCTTCGCCGAGGACTTTCGCGAACAGCACGGGCTCGACGACTCCAGGCTCCAGGTGCTGATCGAGGCGCGTCCGCTCGACATCGAGACCGACCCGCGCCATCTCCATCAGATCCTGGCCAATCTGTGCGAGAACGCGCTCGTCCACGGGCACGGACCCGATGAACCGGCGCACATCCAACTGCGGCTGGGGAGCGATCCGGACGGGATCCGTCTGGAGGTTCGTGACGCGGGTCCGGGGATCGACCCGAGGACCGCGCGCGACATCTTCAACCCGTTCTTCACCACCCGGAGCCAGGGCACCGGACTCGGACTCTACATCGCCCGCGAGCTGGCCGAATCCAACGGCATTCGCCTGACCTACACGGACGTCAGACCGCAGGGCAGCCGTTTCGTCCTGACCTTCGTCTAAACCGTCCGGCGGTCACGGTTTCGTGGTGGACGCCCGCATTCAGGCGTTTTAGAGTCGCGTGGCGAATTCCCCGCCCAAGAACGACGAGAGGACACCCATGAGCACGCCGAACCCCACGGAGTCATTGGACAGCGAGCGCGAACGCACCCGCATAGGTCTGTCCAAAGCCGCGCTGAAGCAGGACTTCCTCGACAATCTTTTCTATATCCAGGGACGTTTCCGCGAGGTGGCCACGCCGCACGACCTCTACATGGCCGCCGCTTTCACCACGCGCGACCGGCTGCTCAAGCACTGGGTGGAGTCGGCGCAGGTCTTCAAGACCAGTCATGCGCGCACCGTCTGCTATCTCTCGGCCGAATATCTGCTCGGCCCGCATCTGGCCTGCAACCTGGTCAATCTCGGCATCACCGAGGCGGCGCGCGAGGCCGGCGAGGAGCTGGGGCTGGATCTCGACGCCATTCTGGAGGAAGAGGAAGAACCGGGCCTGGGCAACGGCGGATTGGGCCGTCTGGCCGCCTGCTTCATGGAATCGCTCTCGACCTGCCGGATCCCGGCCATCGGCTACGGCATCCGCTACGAGTTCGGTATCTTCGATCAGGCCATCGAGGACGGCTGGCAGGTCGAAAAGACCGACAACTGGCTGCGCAACGGCAATCCCTGGGAGATCCCACGGCCCAAGATCCGCTTTTCGGTGGGCTACGGCGGCTACACTGAGTCCTATCGGGACGACACAGGCCGCAGCCGCGTCCGCTGGCGTCCGGCCCAGGTGATCAACGGCATGGCTTACGACACCCCGATCCTGGGCTACGGAACCGCGAACGCCAACCTGCTGCGACTGTGGAAGGCCGAGGCTCCGACCTCGTTCGACTTCCAGGCCTTCAACACCGGCGACTATTACGGCGCGGTCTATGCCAACATCCAGGCCGAGACCATCTCCAAGGTACTCTATCCCAACGACGAACCGGAGGCCGGCAAGGAACTGCGACTCAAGCAGCAATACTTCTTCGTCTCCTGCTCGATGCAGGACATGATCCGGCTGCATCTGAACACGGTCGGCCCGCTGGAGACCTTCGCCGACAAGTTCGTCGCCCAACTCAACGACACCCATCCGGCGCTCGCCGTGGCCGAGCTGATGCGACTGCTGCTCGACGAGCACGTCATGAGCTGGGAGCAGTCCTGGGACATCACCCATCGGACCTTCTGCTACACCAATCACACGCTCCTGCCCGAGGCACTCGAAACCTGGTCGGTGAGCCTGTTCGAACGTCTGTTGCCCCGTCATCTGGAGATCGTCTACGAGATCAACCGCCGCTTCCTCGACGAGGTGCGGATGCGTTTCCTCGGCGACGAGGCGCGGGTCTGGCGCATGTCGCTGATCGCCGAGGGCAGCGAGCGGCGGGTACGCATGGCCAATCTGGCGGTGGTGGGCAGCCGGGCGGTCAATGGCGTGGCCGAGCTGCATTCCGAGCTGGTCAAGGCCACGCTGTTCAAAGACTTCGCCGAACTCTGGCCCGAGCGTTTCCACAATGTCACCAATGGAGTTACACCCCGGCGGTTCATGGTCGTCGCCAATCCGCGTCTGGCCCAGCTCATCACCAAGACCTGTGGTCACGATGACTGGATCCTCGACCTGGAACGGGTGCGCGAGCTGGAGGTCCATGTCGACGACGCCGGTCTGCTGGAGGACTGGCGCGCGGTCAAACGCGCGGCCAAGCAGGATCTGGCGACCTGGATGCAGCAGGCCGCCGGCGTCCGGCTCGACCCGGAATCGCTGTTCGACGTCCAGGCCAAGCGTTTCCACGAGTACAAGCGCCAGCATCTCAAGGTACTGCACATCATCCGCTGCTATCAGCGCATCAAACAGGGCCAGTCGCAGGATCTGGTGCCGCGCGCCTTCATCTTCGGCGGCAAGGCGGCGCCGGGCTATTTCATGGCCAAGCTCATGATCAAGCTCATCAACGCCGTCGCTGAGGTCGTCAACAACGATCCCCAGGTCAACGGCTGGATCCGCGTGGCCTTCATGCCCGACTTCAACGTCAAGAACGGCCAGCGGCTCTATCCGGCCGCCGATCTCTCCGAGCAGATCTCGCTCGCCGGCAAGGAAGCCTCGGGCACGGGCAACATGAAGTTCTCGATGAACGGGGCGCTGACCATCGGCACGCTCGACGGGGCCAATGTCGAGATCCGCGAGGCGGTGGGGGCCGAAAATTTCTTCCTGTTCGGGATGACGGCCGAAGAGGCGCTGCAACGCCAGATGAGCGGCTATCGGCCCTGGGAGTTCTATCAGAACGACGCCGAGCTCAAGTCCGACATCGATCTGATCAACTCGGGACTCTTCTCGCACGGCGACACCCAGCTCTTCCGCCCGCTGACCGACAATCTCGTCAACCATGATCCCTTCATGGTGCTCGCCGACTATCGCGACTACCTGGACTGCCAGAAGACGGTGAGCGAGACCTACAGGGACACGCCGCGTTGGACGCGGATGTCGATCCTCAATGTCGCGCGCATCGGACGCTTTTCCTCGGATCGGGCGATTCGCGAATATGCCGAGCACATCTGGAAGGTGACTCCAAAGCGCATCGAGCCGGCTCACCACAGCCAGTCCTAAAGCCCGGCCGCGTGGATCAAAAATCGCTTGTCTGAACCCGAACGCTGTTTAGAATACGGCCATTCGATGACGACGAGCAGGGACATTCAAGGAGATGCTCAGCCTCATCCAGGAGTCGCCCCCCGAGCCTTGCGGCCTCCCGGATACCATACACATCACAGGTATCCGGGAGGCCGGCACGCGTCAGTTTCCAGCTCGCCCATCCCGTCTCAGCGCGACTGGGCGCCCCATCCCGCCTCCAGCGTTTGATACACCGGTCTCAACCATCCGAGCGGCTGGAGTCGCCGGGATTCTCTTCGCGCGAGTGAACCCTACGGGTGATGGACACACGCAGTCCGTTCGGTGCACTCACGGGGCCGGATCGACGGTCCCGGCGGATCATCGATGTAAACAGGAGTGACACCATGAACCCACCGCTCAAGACACTGTTCGACATCAGTGTACTGGTCGATGCCCTGACCAACGCGGAGCATCCCGCGCCCGAATCCTCCGCCGCCCTGACGCTGGCCGCCACTGGCCATATCACCGGCTATGTCTGCGCCGCGACGATCGAATCGCTCCACGACCTCCTCACGCGCACCCACGGTTATCCGGGCGCGAGCGCCAAACTGAGCGCATTGCGCGCCATGCTCGAGATCGCTCCAGTCGATGCCGAGGTCATCGACTCGGCCATGGGGCTGGGTTGGCGCTATTTCGACGACGCACTCATCCATGAGTGTGCCCGCGTCAACGGACTCGATCATGTGATCTCGCTCAATGCGCCCGACTTCGACGCCGCCACCCTGCCCGTGCTCGCCCCCAGCGAACTGCTTCGCCAGATCCAGGCGGCGGCCGCCTGAGATGGACGACGAGCGCTGTGGGGGACGCCTGGCGTGCCTCACAGTGCAGGCGTGCTGCGCACGGAAAACGCTTGCATCGAGGATCGAAAAGGCTCAAATGACACTCTGGTTTCAGCCATCCGAGCCTTTGTACCGTGACGAGCCACCGACATCCGACCGATGAACGCCATGAGGCGGCGCCGGCCCACTCGACCACACCCGTCCTTGATGAGCCTGCCCGCCGACTTCTGAGTGTTCTGAGCGACTTTGTGCGCGAATCGCATCTGCCCGAGCCGCGCGAGGGTCTGACGCTCG
>ERZ1673962.1265-NODE-1265-length-12628-cov-4.739124_pt1 | contig 12628 bp, 15 predicted proteins | sample MGYA00580188_ERZ1673962 | MGnify/ENA primary metagenome ERZ1673962 (study PRJEB41334, sample SAMN05608104) | rock metagenome | biome: terrestrial subsurface; feature: shale formation; material: shale | place: USA: Pennsylvania ... | reverse complement strand
CGCCTCGTAGCGCCGCTCGGCACCGGCCTGCATCTGCCGGGCTTTTTCGAGCTCGTCGGCGACGCGCTGCCGGCGTGCGCCGAGGGCCCGTTTGAGCGGTCCGCGCAGCAAAAAGTACAGCACGCCGAAGGTAATGCCGAAATCGAGCAGGCGGTAGAGAAAATCCTTGAGCTGCCCGCCGCCGTGGCCGCCGGCTTCGCTGGCCAGGGCGCTGCCTGCCGTCAGCAGTAGCATGCCGCTCAGGCACAAAATCCGTATGCCGCGTCCGCGCCTCTTCACAGCGGCCTCCCCAACAGCCGCTCGGCCACTTCGTCGCCCAGGCGGGCGGCAAGGCTCTGCAGACGCCCGACTTCGCTATCGACCTGATCGCCAACCTTCTGCCGCACCTGCGCCAGCGTCTGCGCCGCCTGGTCGTGGGCCTGCTCCAACAGACGCGCTTCTTCCTGCTGCGCCTGCTCCAGCGCCGCCAGCCGCGCCTGCTGTGCCTGTTGACGGGCCTGCGAAAGCTGCGCGTCGAAAGCTTGTTGCTGTTCGGAAATCTGCGCTTCCAGGTCCCGGCTGCGCTGCTCGGCGTTATCCTTGCGTGCCTGCCGCTGATCCAGCAGCGCCTGCAACGGACGATACAGCAGTCGCTGAAGTATGATGATCAGCAACACGAAATTGCCCGCCTGCAACCAGAGCGTCCAATCGATCTTGTCCAAAGTACTACCTCATTCGTGCAAAAGCTTGAAACAGATATGGCCGGAGATTCCTTTTCCGAAAAGGCAGGATAAGACCGGCAAAACAAGAAAAATGATGCTTTCGCAAAAAACATCAAATGGGATGGCTAGGCAAAAAGCGTCAAAGGCAAGGCGCGCGATTGATGAGTTTTTGCGACGCCATCAAAAATGAACAAAAAAAAGGCAGCGCTGCTGAAAACAAAGGCAATTCTTCTCAGCAACGGCAAACCTGTGTCGCGCATGATGCGGCGCCCGACGGACCGATATTCGATTCGCCATGGCACCTGCTTTTGGGGGAGGAAACAGATATCCCTCATTTGAACGGGCCTCTTGCGACTTTGCCATAGAAGTCCTGTCTCGTCCCGAACTTATTGAATTTTCAAGGTTCTTGATGGTGTGATGATACAGATCCGAGATTCAGGACCGAAGCACGGCAGAGAATCGGAGATAAACGCAAAAAAGGTGTGATCGACGGTGCGGCAACCGCGGGATACATCTTTTCACGAACCACACGACTTTAATGAAAGCAAGGCACGTGCCAGACAACCGTGTCTGACGATGCGCGCCGGCATACAGGAGAAAACCCCATAAGCGCAAGAGAGTTTGCTTTCCCGGTACCCGGAAGGTAACGTTAAAACAAGCAGAGATCAAAGTCCCCGACAACCGAAAGGGAACAGATGACAATGCAAGAAAGTCTTCGGATCCGTCTATTTTTAAGGTCAGGGTAACGCCTGCATGGCGCAAAAGCAACCCCGGTTTAGTTTTTTTCCGAAACCGGCCCTTATGCAGCGTGGCCATTTACGAAGGAAAATGCCGAGAACAGGCAGCAATGTCTTCTCAGATGAGTCCTGCCCAACCAGGCTTTTAAGCCCTACGGAAGGCTGCATCACCTGTCAAAGGCGGCCCGGCCGCAGGATTATTTTTCTCCTTTCACTTTCAGGAGGTTTGAGCGATGATCCCGGTTGCTCCATTCGTAATTCATGAAAAAGACTGTGCATTGCAAGGTTGGAAAAACACGAAAATCGGCGACGGCCGGTGGCGCACACTGGTCAGCGGCGACCGCACGCCATCCGACGCGTTGACAGCCGGCGTCCTGGAGCTTTCTCCCGGCGAGAGGTTAACCTTTGACCTTCACAAACATACCCAGCCTGAAATCTATTACGTTCTGGGCGGGGAAGGCACCGTAAATCTGGCTGGGGAAAAACATGCCGTTGAAGCGGGCAACCTGGTATTCATCCCCGGAGAGATCGAACATACGGCCGAAAATACGGGATCGGGGATCCTGCGCATTTTCTATGTTTTTCCAGCCGACTCCTTCTCCGAAATCGATTATCGACGATAAAGAACCACGCGCCTCGGAAACATCGCCGAAAAACGAAGAAGCCGGACCTTGAAGGGTCCGGCTTCTTGAATTACGGGTTGGTATCAAAGCGAAGCTTTGGAATTGCGACCTACTGCATCCATTCCTGGACCTTGTCTTCGTTCTGCTCAATCCACCGCTTTGCATTTTCATAAGGAGTGGACTGCTCGTCGCGATTCCACACCATGACCTGCTGCATATCCTTCAGCGACCAGTTGAAGTTATCCAGCAAATTGTATACTTCAGGCATTTCCTCTTTGAGCCCCTTGCGAACGATGGTGTGAATTTCCTCTTCGCCTCCGTAGATGTTTTTCGGATCCTCGAGGTATTTCAGGTCCCACTTCGCAAACATCCAATGCGGCGACCAACCGGTTACGACCACCCATCTTTTCTGCTGGATGGCGTTGGCAAGGGAAGCTGTCATGGTTGCTCCGCTGCCGACGATGAGTTCCAGGTTGTCCAGATCATATGCATCAAGAACCTGTTCGGTCTTGGACATCAACCCCGCTCCGGGATCGATACCGATTATCTTGCCGTCGAATTTTTCGGCATTGGCATTAAGCTCTTCAATAGAATCCAAGGTGACATAGGTCGGCACAACCAGACCGATTCTGGTACCGACAAGGTTGGGACCCAGATCAATCACCTGATTTTTCATTTTCTCGAGGTAATGGCCGTGGGTCGTGGGCAACCAGGCCGCCACCATGGCGTCGGCGTCACCGCTGGCAATACCCTGCCACATGGCTGCCGCACTCACAGGAATCATGTCGACGTCGTAACCCATTTTCTCCTGAAGCACCGCCTTGACCAGATTTGTGCTGGCAACCTCGGAGGCCCATTCAACGTAAATCAGGTCGACCTTTTTTTTCTTCGATGAAGTTTCCGTACCTTCCTGTTTTTGACAACCTGTCGCAAACACTGAAAAGGCCAGCAACACCATGAAAAACTTTATCCAGCGCATGTTCATGTCAGAATCTCCTCTTCGAAAGATAAAAATATCGATTTAAGCTTTTTTCCGAACACCAAGTTTCTGGGTCACCCGGTCCAACGCCATGGCCAGAATCACGACGCCGATACCCGCTTCGAAGCCGTTACCCGGTTCGAAACGTTGAATGGCTTTCCAGACCTCTCCGCCGAGTCCTTTGGCGCCGATCATCGCAGCGATAACCACCATCGACAGGGACAGCATAATCGTCTGGTTGATACCGGCCATGATGGTCGGCATGGCCAACGGGATCTGAAGTTTGAAAAGTTTCTGACGCCGGTTGGCGCCGAAACTGTCGGCTGCCTCCATCAGGTCTTTCGGCACTTGTTGAATGCCGAGGCAGGTCAAGCGAATGGCCGGCGGCATGGCGAAAATAACCGTCGAGAAAATAGCCGAAACCGGCCCCAGGCCGAAAAAGGGGATGGCGGGGATGAGATAAACGAAAGCCGGCATGGTCTGCATGAAGTCCAGAATCGGCATGGTCACCCGATTCACACCGGGAAAGATCGCCGCAAGTATGCCAATCGGCAACCCGGCCGCCACGGCAATCAGGGTGGCAATGACCACCAGAGCCAAGGTCGAGATCGTCGGCCCCCAAAGCCCCAGGTTCCAGATCAGGGCAAATCCAAGCAAGGAGAAAATAGCTGCCCTACGCCCGGCCAGCCACCATGACAAGCCGGCAAAAACCAGGATCAGTATCCAGGGGGGAAAAAACATCATACCCGCCACAAGGGCATCGATACCGGTCTCCACTGCATGGGATATGCCGCGCGTGATAAAGGCGAAATTCAGGGTCAGGAAATCGATGGCCTGCTCAATGGTCCTGCCTATGGGAATTCTCGGAACTGCAAAAGTCATTACTTACTCCCCCCTTCCGCCAGGGCGCCGAGCAGCGAGCCGCGGATAATAATGCCTTTGAGATGGTTCTGCTCGTCGGTCACCGCAATCGGGAAATCTTGTTCGGCAAAAAGCTCATTGATGATTGTATCCGCCTCTACGGTAGGCACATCTTTGAGAATAATGTTTTCGAGCGTTTTTTCACCCGTCTTGGAGACGCGCAACGCATCGTCGGCGGTAACGCGACCGATCAGGCGCTGTTCCCGATCGACTACCAGAATATTCGAGATCCCGGTTTCTTTCATTTTATGCAGCGCGGTCTTGGGGCCGTCTTTGGGAAACACTACGGTCGAAGCCTTGTGCATGACCGTTTTGGCGGTCAGGACCTTGGCCAGGTTGACGTCCTCGACAAACCTCTCGACATATCTCGACTCCGGCATGGTGAGGATATCCTCGGGGGTGCCTATCTGGACAATCGCTCCATCCTTCATGATGACGATGCGATCACCAAGCTTGAGCGCTTCATCGAGATCATGCGTGATAAAGAGAATCGTTTTTTGAACCCGTGCCTGCAACGCCAGCAGTTCGTCCTGCATCTCCCGGCGGATCAAAGGGTCGAGCGCACTGAACGCCTCATCCATAAACAGAATGTCCGGATCGACCGCAAGGGCTCGCGCCAAACCGACACGTTGCTGCATCCCACCGGAAAGTTGCTCCGGATGAGAGTCCTCCCAACCTTCGAGACCGACCAGCTTCAGGGCTTGCAGGGCTTTTTCCCTGCGTTTCGCCGAAGCCATTCCCTGGATTTCAAGGCCGAATTCGGTATTTTGCAGCACTGTGCGATGAGGCAGCAGGGCAAAGCGTTGAAAGACCATGCCGAATTTTTTCATGCGCATCCGGCGCAATTCTTCGTCGGAGAGAGCGGTTACGTCGGTACCGTCGATAAGCACTTTACCCGCAGTCGGTTCGATGAGACGGTTTATACAGCGCAGCAAGGTTGATTTGCCACTGCCCGAAAGCCCCATGATTACCAGCAATTCCCCCTTACATACTTCGAAGGAGGCATCGTTGACCCCGACTGCCAGACGGGATTTTTTCATTATTTCATCTTTACCGAGCCCCTCTTCCAGCATCTTCACTCCGCGCTGGGGCTCTTTTCCAAAAACCTTGTAGACCTTTTCGACCTTGATCTTTGGGGCTGAAGTTGACTGATTATTATCCATTTAATTGTCCGTTCTGATGGGTTTTACGTTAAACATTTTCTATGCGGATACACCGAGGATCGTCTGGTGTAACATCGACGAAAAGAGCTCACACCCTTTTTCCGGTCGACATACGCCGACCGGCCGTGCCGCAAGGCCAACACCCTTACGGCCGCACTTGATCCGGCATGGCCTCAGAAATAATATCCGAAGTTGATATTCAGACGCGTGTTGCGTCCGGAGCTGGCATCGCTGTCGCCGACCATATCCCCTCCCATGAAGATCATGTCTTCTCCGGAAATGATATCGACATAGGTATAGAAGGGTCCGGCAGCCACCAGGCACCCTACCACATTTTGCCAGATGGAATCGAAACGGCTGTCCCGCGGCTCGATAATGGTGTTATCCGAGTAGAAGGTCAGGCTGTCGACAGGGCCCCAGTTCACCGGCAGAGAGTAGGCAACGTTGGCGATACCGATCTGGCCTCTGGCCGGAGCGCCCCAAGAATAGCTATAGGCCCCCATGGTAATGATATCGTCGTCAAATCCGTCGGGGTTTTCCGGATTGTAGCCGTAGGCGGCATACATGAGCTGCACGTTCCAACGACCGTAATCGCCGTTCATATGAACCGCGGCGGCCCAATGATCGCCATTGTCTTCGGTCTTGCTGTTGTAGAGTTGCCCCCACTGCCCTGAAACACCGACCTCCGTCGTGCCAAGATCACCGTGATTGAAATTGCGGGTCAGACGCAGATTGAATTGGTTCGACTCTTCGTTGCCGGCACTCTGGGCACCGGCGAACCCGCCGTCGGCATTGTCGATGACGTCCACCGAGTAACGACCGGCATCACCTGCGTTGCCCAATTCTTCATTTTTGTAGAAGGCAAGAGCCAGTCCCCACGGCTCGGGATTGTAGAGGAATTTGACGCCGAGGTCATAATCGTCCTCGAGACCGACGTAGTAAGCGCCGCTGAACCAGAAGTTATGGCTGGCGTAGGGTTGCAGACCAAAGGGAACCTGGTGGATACCGATCTGCCCCTGCAGGTTTTCGGTAAAATTATAGCCGACCCAGGCATGATGCGGCGCGTGCCAATCATCCTGAGGATAAAAACGGTATTCGGCGGAAAGAAGGAAATCTTTTATTTCGCCATCGAGATTAAAGCGAAATGTATCGAAATCGAATTCACCGAAGCGTTCCTTGTCGTTTTCCTGCCAGTCCTGAAAGTTGTAGTTGACGCGAACCGCGCCACCGATGCGAATCCCATCGGCATCTTCCTCTTTCTCTTTTTCGCCGGCAGGGGCTTGTTCCACAGCCACCCTTTTCAGTTGTTTCTGATCGGCGGCCAGCTGGTCGACCTTCTTCTGCATTTCGACGAAACTTTGCAATTGTTCCTTCGTCTCGGAAAGACTCTTTTCGAGGTTCTCTATCCGGGCTTTCAGAACCTCAATCGTCTCGCCCGAGGGATCGTCCTTTGGGGCAGAAAAAGACGGATCGGGCATTGATAAAACCAGAAAAAACACAAAAACGATGCTCAAAAACCGCAACACCATAAAACCTCCTCTGAATTGGAATAAAGAACTACAACCTTCGATCTGTCAGATAAAAACCCGTAACATACAAACATAATCTTAAAGAATTTGCAAAAATTAGAACCCTCTTTTAATACCAATTTAAGACATTTGAACATCATTCTTCCATTCCGGAAACTCTTCAATACCGATACGGCATCAAAGGTATTGTCCAATGACAACAAGTTGGTATTCATCCGGAAGCTCCGACCGAATACCAGCCAACCTGCGATGACGTGGCATATCCTCCCCGCACCCAAAGAGAAAAAACGCACTTTTATCAAAGACCTTGATCCCGGCACAAAAATCGGCACAAGTTACACTCCCCTAAAAGAATACCTATAAGAACCGCTTTGTCAAAACGAATGGTAGGGGTAAAAAAGCGTTAAATCCCCACATAACACAAAGAGCACTTCATACCGACAGGGCGCGAATCAACTCATTTCACATTGTGCGGACCCGGCATAAAGTGTTATAAAAAAGGACCAAAAAGAAAGGATCGAACATACCTGCGATGCTTGAGGAGCCCGGCAAGGCAGCCGGAACCAACGTAGAGAACGACACAAGCGATCAGCTGCTGCCGGCCGAACGGCATATGCGTATCCGCCATCTGCTGCGTGAACGTCTGACCATTCGGGTAGCCGAACTGAGCGAAATGATGGGCGTTTCGGAAATGACCATCCGCCGCGACCTGGAAACCCTGGAACGGCAAGGGCTTATCGAGCGCACCTACGGTGGCGCCGTTTATCGCCAGGATCGTACGTCTCGCGAAGAACCATACGAAATCCGATTCAGGGAATTTCCCGATATCAGGGACCAGATCGGGCGCAAGGCCGCCTCGCTGATCGAGCCTCACGACACCCTGTTCCTCCACTCCGGAACGACGGCCCTGCACGTGCTGCGCCACCTCGATCCCGACATGCCGGTTCGCGTCTATACCAACAACGTCGGCGCCATTCAGGAAATCAGGGGCAAAAGAGCGGAGCTTGTCCTGCTGGGCGGCGAATACCGCTGCGAAACCCATTCCGTGGAAGGACCGCTGACCATGGAGACCATGCAGGAGCTCCACCCCAAAAAGAGCTTTCTGATCCCTGACGGCATCAGCTTGCGCGACGGCATCACCACCTCCTCCTTTACCGAAGCCGCCCTGGAAAGGGCCATGATCCAGCAGACCAGGGGACAGGTCATCGTACTCGCCACTCACGGTTCCTTCGGCCGGATCGCGGACCTGGTCGTCGCCGCCATCGAGAAAGTCGACCTGCTGGTCGTCGATCACAAACTCCCCGAGGAATACCTGCGCGACCTCAAAGCTCTCGGCATCCGGGTGCTGACGGCGGACTAGTGCCAAAACCATCGGCACCCCAAACCGGTACATGGTCGAAGAGATGCTCGGCGTGGTCACCCCTCAACTGAAGCCTGGCTTCAGGTCCAGGATACATACACACCAGAGGCTCCCTTGACGGGCGCCTCTTTTTTTATGTGCTTGATCCGGATCGGCTCTGTAACACCGTTTTTATTCTGGTAATCTCGTAGGAGGAGACTTTTAACCAACCGGAGACAGACTATGGGAAAAAGGCACGAGCTGGAAAACAAATTGAAAGGTGAGTCCCTGGTACGCAAAGGCCTGATGAAATCCCATGCGCATGTCAAACCGCTGCGGCTGATTCCCGATCTGCACGTCATCAAGGTCGGAGGGCATGGAACCATGGACTACGGCCGCAAGGTTGTCGTGCCCCTGGTGGAGGAAATCGGGGAACTGTCCAAGGGCCGCAAGCTGCTGATCGTTACCGGCGGCGGAGTAAGGGTGCGGCACATTCTCGATATCGGCATCGACCTGGGCATGCCCACCGGAGTACTGGCCGAACTCGCGGGTAAAATCAGCGAGCAGAATGCCGAGATGATGGCCCTGCTCCTTTCGCCCTGGGGCGGCACCCGCATCAAAAGCGACGATCTGCTGGACCTGCCGATGATGCTCAAACTCGGGTTTCTCCCCGTCACGCACGGCACGCCACCCTACGGCCTGTTCGAACACCCGCCGGGTACCGGTCTGATTCCGCCTCACCGCACCGATACGGGAGCCTTCCTGATGGCCGAGGTGCTCGGAGCCGAAAGCTGCATCCTGGTCAAGAATGTCGACGGACTGTTCACGGAAAACCCCTTCGTCAATCCGAACGCCGAACTGATCCCCGAGATCACGGCCGACGATCTGCTGGCCATGGATATGGAAGACCTGGTTCTGGAACGCAAGCTGCTCTATCTGCTCAAGGATGCCGCCAACCTCAAAAAGGTGCACATCATCAACGGTCATAAAAGCGGCAATCTCACCAGGTTATTGAGCGGCGAGGCCGTCGGCACCGTCATTCGCGCCTGAGATTTGCGCACGCCCTTGTCCATCGTGTTATAATATAAGAAGAAAATGTAACTACCGCTATCGAGAGCGGTACACTGAGAGGAGGACACCATGGCAGGGAAAATTTTCTATCGTGAACGGGAAAAACTGGTAGACGGCTGCAAGACTCCGCGTTACATCGTGAGCGCCGTGTCGGACGTGAACCTCAAGGTCTACAGCAAGCACATGCGCATGAGCGAGTTGAAACAGATTTCCGAAGCGCTGGGGGCCGAGCTTGTCGCCCTGAAACGCGGACCGAAACACTGATTCTGAACGATTGATGGCATCCGCTTTGAAGGTCGCCACACAAGTGGCGGCCTTCTTTTATTTTCCCGTCTTCTACCTTGCATTATATCCGGCAGGTTATATCGTTTTTATAGACACCAATTCGAGGATGAGTCATCACCGGAAAGGAGGACACACCATGGCAGGGAAAATTTTCTACAGGGAACGGGAAAAATACGTGGATGGTTCAAAAACCCCGAGATATCAGCTCATCGGGCTGCTGGGCGTGGACATGAAGATCCAGGGCCATCATCTGCGCATGAGCGAACTGAAGTTCCTCGCCGAAGCGGCCGGCGCCGAACTGGTAATGCTGCCCCGTGGCCCCAAACATAAAGAAGAGAAAGTGGAAGTTTAAAGAAGAACAAGGGGCTGCCCCATGGGGGAGAACAAAGGATAAAACCATTCTCGCGCCCGTTCGCGTTGCTCACTCAAGCCACAAAGCGCACGAAGAAAACCTGAAACTTCATTTTATGGACTATCGATCGAAAGCCGATCGATACGGTTCTATTCGTTAGTCACATCCGATAAAGATTCAAGTCTTTTTCTCGGCGTTTATCAAGAAAACGGATGAGAGGAGAAACACATTTCTTGGCGGCTTTGTGGCTTGAGCGACTGAAAGGAGCGGGCGCGAGAATCATTTTTAAGACTGCCGGGCGAGGCGATAGGGCTGCGACAATCAGCTAACGCAACTGCATCCGACAGCCTCCAGAAAACGCCGCGTCACCTCCGCAAGTTTTTCGTCCAGACGCTTGAACACCTCATTTGCAATGGTATCGGGCACCGCGCCGTAAAAGGCCTCGGCCACGGCCCCGGTCATGCAGGCGATGGTATCGCTGTCGCCGCCGATCGATACGGCATTGCGGATGGCGTCTTCGAATCCCTCGGATTCAAAAAAAGCCTGCAGGGCCTGCGGCACAGAGCCCTGACAGGTGACGTCGAATCGATACCAGGGCCGGATATCGCTCAGGCTCCAGGTGAAATCGTAATCGAAACGACTGGCGACGAAGTCCCGGATATCGGCCTTGTTCTCTCCGCTGCGGGCCAGAAAGACAGCGGCGGCCACAGCCTGCGCACCCTTGATACCTTCCGGGTGATTATGGGTCACGGCGGCGCTGCGGTGTGCTTCGCTGAGAACCGTCGACAGGTCGTTGAAATACCACCCGACGGGGCTGACGCGCATTCCGGCTCCGTTTCCAAAGGAATAATAGGGCTCGACAGAGTCGCTGCCGGCCCAGCGGAAAAACCGCCCGCCGTAACCGGCATGGGGGTAGAGTCTGAAATATTCCTTGAGCTTGCGGGCGAAAGGTTCGCCGCTCAATAAAGAATCGGCCTGCGCCACGGTCAACACCGAATCGTCGGTAAACCTCGACTCGTCGGTAAACAGCGCGAACGCCTTGGTCTTTATGTTGCGCCACTCGAAGCGTGAACCAATGATATCGCCTGCCAGGGCTCCCAACATTTCTGCACCTCCCGCAAAAATTCCAACAAGAGCGATCGGACCGCTGTTAACCAGAGTTTAACCGTTGAACCAGTGTTTGAAAACACTGTCATTCGAAAACATTTTGCAAAGCTTTCCAAGCTCTCCATTGTATACCGGAAAGGACATAATCGGCCTTTTCAAACAACACAAAATCGTTATATACTCTGCGACCGGTCGGTGTTACATTCGGCTTCATCGGTCGAAATATCTCTTGATATCAATAAGAACTCCACCCCGAACCATGATGCCCGGCAAGGCCTCATATCGGAGACACTGAAAAACCGTCATACTGCTAGGGAGTATGTACTTTGGGCTTTTTGTTCGATTCACTAAAAACCGCACTGGCGATGATCTTTGAGTTCAACCCGGAAGTCTACATTACGGTCTGGACATCTCTGTACGTTTCCAGCATCGCCATCGTCTTCGCCACACTGGCCGGTGTTCCCGCAGGTCTGGCTGTCGGCCTCGGGCGATTCCCTGGACGGAGAGCGGTCATCACCATCCTCAACACGCTCATGGCCCTGCCGACGGTGGTGGTCGGACTGGTGGTGTACGGGTTTTTAAGCCGCGTGGGTCCTCTCGGGCAATTCGGTCTGCTTTTCACGCCAGCCGCCATGGTCATCGGCCAGATCATACTGGCAACCCCGATCATCGCCAATTACACCCTCGGCGCACTGAGTTCTTCGGACAGCCGCATCATGCCGACCGCCCTGACCCTTGGCGCCAGCACCACCCGCGGTGCCATGGTCCTGCTGCAGGAAATCCGTTTCGGGGTCATGGCCGCCATCATCGCCGGGTTCGGAAGGATCATCGCCGAAGTCGGCGTGGCCATGATGCTCGGCGGCAACATCCGCGGCTATACCCGCACCATGACCACCGCCATCGCCCTGGAAACCAGCAAAGGGGAATTCGCCTTCGGCCTGGCTCTCGGCATCTTCCTGCTGTCGGTCGCCCTGCTGATCAACATGTTCCTGAACTTCCTGCAACAGAGGTAAGCCGTGAAGCCCTTTTTATCGCTGCATTCCATCGAAAAACGTTACAACAACCACCTGGCTCTGCAGGTCGACGAACTCGAATTCGAGCCACAGCATATCTATTCCCTGGTAGGACCCAACGGATGCGGCAAAAGTACCCTGTTACAAATCGTAGCCCTGTTGCTCAAACCGACCTTTGGCGAAATGATTTTCCAGGGGGAAAAGGTCATCTGGAAAAAAAAGAGCCTTCAGCGATTGCGCCAGCACATCACTCTGGTTCACCAGTCCCCCTTCCTTTTCAGCCGTTCCGTGCGCCACAACATCGCCTACGGTCTCAAAATGCGCGGCATGCACTCCAAAAAACAGCATCACCTTATCCATGAAGCCCTGGACATGGTCGGTCTCAATGGCTTCGGTCGACGCACCGCGCGGGAACTGTCGGGCGGCGAGCAGCAGCGCGTAGCCCTCGCCCGGGCGCTGGTGCTGCGTCCCAAGCTGTTGCTGCTGGATGAGCCAATCTCCAACATGGACCGGGCCAGCATCGAGGCCTTCGACGGCCTGCTGCCGATCCTGGTCGATCAGGGCATGACCATCATTCAGGCGACCCACTCGCCGGATCAGCCGGAAAGGCTGCACAGTACCATCATCCGCATGGAAGACGGTCGTCTGATCTGAATCGGGCGATGTCTCCATGCCGATACCCGTGTGTCATTTGTCACTTGTCATTTGTCACTGTGTTCAGCGATCTTTCCGCTGTCAATGAACTCAGAATTTCGCGTCCCGCAAACCGCGTCCCGCAAACCGCGTCCCGCAAACCGCGTCCCGCAAA
>ERZ1673962.1264-NODE-1264-length-12635-cov-3.936328_pt1 | contig 12635 bp, 8 predicted proteins | sample MGYA00580188_ERZ1673962 | MGnify/ENA primary metagenome ERZ1673962 (study PRJEB41334, sample SAMN05608104) | rock metagenome | biome: terrestrial subsurface; feature: shale formation; material: shale | place: USA: Pennsylvania ... | reverse complement strand
GCCCTGCTCGATGTGCTGGGCCGTCTCGGAGACGAGCTGCGCTTTGCGCTCATCGTCTCCGAGACCCGCCTGCATCCGCTGGCCGCGCGCCCGGATGAGGCTGTCGCGACCGAGCTGGATGGACTGGCCGTGCGCGTCAGCGCCTCCGAGCACGCCAAATGCGTGCGTTGCTGGCACCATCGCGCCGATGTGGGCGTCAATCCGGAGCATCCCGAACTCTGCGGACGCTGCGCCGAGAATGTCGCCGGCAGCGGCGAGACGCGGCGCTTCGCCTGATCGAACGAACCGCACTTCAACACGGATATTCAGCCTTGAAAAACTGGCTCTGGCTCTCACTGGCGATCCTCGTACTGGATCAGGCCAGCAAATGGATGGTGCTCCTGGCGCTCGAACCCTACGAGGTCGTCGCCCTGATGCCCAACGTCAATCTGACGCTCATGTTCAACACCGGCGCGGCCTTCAGTTTCCTGGCCGACTCCGGCGGCTGGCAGCGCTGGTTCTTCGTGTTGCTGGCGCTCATCGTCAGCGGCGTACTGGTCGGCTGGCTGCTGCGGCTTCCGGCCCATGAACGCCTGCACGCCGCCGCGCTGGCGCTCATCATCGGCGGCGCGGTCGGCAACCTCATCGACCGTGCACTGCTCGGGCATGTGATCGACTTCATCCAGGTCTATCTGCCCGTCATCCCGCTGGCGATCTTCAACCCCTGGCCGGCGTTCAACATCGCCGACAGCGCCATCACGGTCGGCGTGGTCCTGCTGCTGCTCGCCACCCTGCGCGCCGAGGCGCCACGCGCATGAGAATCGCGATCCTCTCGCGCAATGCCTCGCTCTACTCCACGCGCCGTCTGGTCGAGGCGGCGCGCGCGCGCGGGCACGAGACCAAGGTGATCGACGTGTTGCGCTGCTACATGAACATCACCTCGCACGCCCCCTCGATCCACTACAAGGGCGACGACCTCACCGACTTCGATGCCGTCATCCCACGCATCGGCGCCTCCGTGACCTTCTACGGCACGGCGGTGCTGCGTCAGTTCGAGATGATGGGCGTCTATCCGCTCAACGAATCGGTGGCCATCTCGCGCGCGCGCGACAAGCTGCGCTCGCTGCAACTCCTGGCACGCAAGGGCATCGGGCTGCCGATCACCGGCTTTGCCCATGCCCCGGACGACGTGCAGGATCTGATCAAGATGGTCGGCGGCGCGCCCCTGGTCATCAAGCTCCTGGAAGGCACCCAGGGCATCGGCGTGGTGCTGGCCGAGACCCACAAGGCGGCCGAGAGCGTGATCGAGGCGTTCATGGGCCTCAAGGCCAACATCCTGGTGCAGGAATACATCAAGGAGGCCAACGGCGCCGACATCCGCTGCTTCGTCATCGGCGACAAGGTGGTAGCGACCATGAAGCGTCAGGCCAAGGCCGGCGAGTTCCGCTCCAACCTGCACCGTGGCGGCACGGCCTCGCTGATCCGCATCACGCCCGAGGAACGCTCGACCGCCGTGCGCGCGGCACGCATCGTCGGGCTGAACGTGGCCGGCGTCGACATCCTGCGTTCCAATCACGGCCCCGTGGTGATGGAGGTCAACTCATCGCCCGGACTCGAAGGCATCGAGTCGGCCACCGGCAAGGACATCGCCGGACTCATGATCGACTTCATCGAGAAGAACGCGGCCATCGGCAAGACACGCACCCGCGGTCAGGGCTAGTGTTCACTTCAGCACCAGCGTCAGCTGATTCGTGTCGTCATCGATGGTCATGCGAAAACGCCCGAGCAGGCTCATGCCCAGCAGCGAGGTTCCGCCCAGACGCTGATCGTCGATGAACGCGACCTCCACGTCCGCGAGTCGCTTGGAACCGACCCAGATGGCCGCGACCCGTCCGATACGCGCCTCGACCGCGCCGTTGGCCGTCTGGACCTGCTGTTGCAGGAGTGCATCCGGCGTCAGACCGAGCGAGGCGATCCGCGAGACCGGCAGCACCACGCGATCGGCTCCCGTGTCGATGAGCATCGATTCCTGGATGGGGGCACCGCCGGATGTCCCTTCCAGCCCCAGCGTCACCAGATGCGAGACCCCGCGGCGCTGGGTCGCCAGCACGATCTCGTCCCCGCTCGCCGGCGACTCGCCGCCTTCGACCACCATGGGCGGCGGCACATAGGCGGCTTTCTCTCCGAGGATGATGACACGTTCGATGCCGGCGTCCGGCGTCTGCACGATCACATGATCGAAGTCTTCCAGGAGCAGATGCAGTCGCTCGATGAGCGTTTCACCGCCCGAGTGCGCTGTGGCGCCTTGGGTCTGTTCGAGACCGCGCACGTCGAAATCGAGTTCGCGGCTGAGTCGGTCGAGTTCGGTGGCGACTTCGACCCGAGTGGATTGGACGGGCATCGTCCGACCCGGCTCCTGGGCTTGGACCAGCCCGATGCCGAACAACAACAGCACGGCCAGCGAGCGTGGGTCGAACGTAGGCATGGTCGAGCACTCCGTCGGGACGATGAGATCCCGCCATTATAGTCGTCAGTCCTGCACCGAACTGACCCGAGGTCTTTGAAAAAGTCAGGAATATTAGCGTTTCTTAACGTAACATGATCCCCTCTCCAACCCACACGTAACCATACTCGAGGACACGCCATGCTCGACGCCATCCGTGCCCTGTCCAAGACGGACATCGCGGGCGCCGCCTTTGCCGTTGCCGCCATCTATCTGGCCGGAATCGCCCCCACAGCCGAGATTGCCTGGGTGGGCGGTTTTCTGCTGCTGACGGTCTTTCTGTTCGCTTTCGAGGTGGTCAGTGTCGACGTGGCGGCGATCACCGTCATGGTGTTGCTGGGCTTGACGAGCCTGGCGGCACCCTTGATGGGTCTCCAGCAGGGGCTGGTACCCGTCGAGCATCTGTTCGACGGCTTCTCCAGTAACGCCGTGATCTCGATCATCGCGGTCATGATCGTCGGAGCCGGACTGGACAAGACCGGGATCATGTCCAAGGTCGCGACCTTCATCATGCGCCTCGGCGGCTCGACCGAGACGCGCATCATCCCGCTGATCTCGGGCACGGTCGGCACCATTTCCAGCTTCATGCAGAACGTCGGTGCGGCGGCGCTCTTCATCCCCGTCGTCAGCCGCATCTCGGCGCGCACCGGGCTGCCGATGTCGCGCCTGCTCATGCCCATGGGGTTCTGTGCCCTGCTCGGCGGTACCATCACCATGGTCGGCTCCAGCCCGCTGATCCTGCTCAACGATCTGATCCTGACCTCCAATCAGGCTCTGCCCGAAGGGGTGGCGCCGATGAAGACGTTTGAGCTGTTCGACGTGACGCCGATCGGTATCGCGCTCCTGCTCACGGGCATCGTCTATTTCGTGCTGGCCGGACGTCTGGTGCTGCCGATCCGCGGCACCGACAAGCCCGAAGGCGGCGACACCCGCGCCTACCTCACCGAGACCTATGGCCTGACCGACTTCGAGATCGGCGAATTCCGCGTACCCGACAGCGACAGCCATCTGATCGGGATGAGCGTCGATGAGCTGGAACAGACCTGGCGGGTGCGTCTGGTCGGCGTCGAGAAGGGCGACGGCCTGCGCTTCGGCGCCGATGGCGTCGACCGCACGCTCGGCATCACGCCCGGCAGCACGCTGGCGCTGCTCGGCACGGCCGATTCGCTCCTGGACGTGGCCAACGCCAACAAGCTCGTACGCAAGCGCGATCTCGACCGCTTCGCCGAGGTCATGTCCGCGACCAAGTCCGGTGTCGCCGAGATCGTCATCCCGCCCGGTTCCAGCCTGATCGGCAAGACCGCGCGTGATGTCTGGATGCGCAAGACCTATGGTCTGTCGCTGCTGGCCATCAATCGCGGCGGCACCCGGATCACCTACAAGACCGGCGGGGTGCGCAACACGCCCTTCGCCGCGGGTGACGCGCTGGTGGTACAGACCACCTGGGCCGATCTGGCGCGCCTGGAGAAGGATCGCAACTTCGTGGTCGTCACCACCGAGTATCCGCACGAGGAATTGCGTCCGCACAAGGTCTCGGCGGCACTCGCGCTCTTCGTGCTGACCATCAGCCTGATCCTGTTCACCGATCTGCGGCTCTCGGTTGCGCTACTGGTGGGCGCGCTCGGCATGGTGCTCACGCGGGTGCTGACCATGGAGGAAGCCTATCAGGCCGTGAGCTGGAAGACGGTGTTCCTGCTCGCCTCGCTCATTCCGCTGGGGCTGGCGGTCGAACAGAGCGGTACGGCGGCCTGGATCGCCAAACAGACGCTCGAGACGCTCGGTGACGTGCCGGTCTGGGCGATACAGCTCTCCTTGGCCGTGCTGGCCACGGTCTTCACCCTGGTGATGTCGAACGTCGGCGCCACGGTGCTGCTGGTGCCGCTGGCGGTCAACATGGCGATCGACATCGGAGCCGATCCGGCGGTCTTCGCCCTCACGGTCGCCATCGCCACCTCCAACTCCTTCTTCCTGCCCACCCATCAGGTCAATGCGCTGATCATGGGACCAGGCGGCTATCGGGTGACCGACTACATGCGCGCCGGCGGCCTCATGACGGTGCTGTTCCTGGTTGTGGCGCTGACCATGATCAATCTGGTCATGTAGGGCGTACGCTGCATGTCGTCTCCGGAATCGAGCAACGCCTGCCCTCCAGTCGCCCTGGAGATCCCAGACGAGACAGACATCGCGGGTTGTCTGATCCGCGACCGTCACGCCATCCAGTCGCGCCTGCGCAATCTGCGCCGGCGCGCGCGGGCCGGTCAGCCGATCGACGAGGGGCTGATCAAGCTCCGGGACGGCATCCAGGCGTCCCAGGCGCTGGTCGCCCAGCGTCAGGCGCTGGTGCCCCGGATCGAATACCCGCCTGAGCTGCCGGTCAGCGAGCGGCGCGACGAGGTCGCCGAGTTGATCGAGCGCCATCAGGTGATCGTGCTCTGCGGCGAGACCGGCTCGGGCAAGTCGACCCAGTTGCCCAAGCTGTGTCTGGATCTGGGACGCGGGCGCTTCGGGCGCATCGGCCATACGCAGCCGCGCCGCATCGCCGCGCGCAGTCTGGCCGGCCGCGTGGCGCAGGAGCTGGGCGTCGAGAACGGCGGTCTGGTCGGCTACAAGGTCCGCTTCCACGATCGCGTGCGCCCCGAGACGGCGATCAAGCTGATGACCGACGGGATGCTGCTGGCCGAGATCCAGCAGGACCGCTGGCTCAACGAGTACGACACCCTCATCATCGACGAGGCCCACGAGCGCGGGCTGAACATCGACTTCCTGCTCGGCTATCTCAAGGGACTGCTGCCGCGCCGCCCCGATCTCAAGCTGATCGTCACCTCAGCGACCATCGATCCCGAGCGTTTCGCGCGCCATTTCGCCGACAGTGAGCGGCGGCCGGCGCCCATCATCGAGATCTCGGGTTGGACCTATCCGGTCGAGGTGCGCTACCGTCCGCCCGAGGAAGAGAGCGCCGCCGAGTGCGACGAGCCGATGCAGCGGGCGATCTCGGAGGCCGTCGAGGAGCTGGCGCGGGTCGGGCGCGGCGACGTGCTGGTGTTCCTCTCCGGCGAGCGCGAGATCCGCACCACCGCCGAGACGCTGCGCAAACACCATCCGCCCTCGACTGAGATCCTGCCGCTGTTCGCCCGTCAGGGGCCGCAGGAGCAGGCGCGCATCTTCCAGCCGCACGGCACGCGCCGGGTGATCCTGGCCACCAACGTGGCCGAGACCTCGCTCACGGTGCCGGGCATCCATTACGTCGTCGATCCGGGCTTTGCGCGCATCAGCCGCTACAGCCACCGCACCAAGGTCCAGCGGCTGCCGGTCGAGCGCGTCTCGCAGGCCAGCGCCAATCAGCGCAAGGGGCGGTGCGGGCGTGTGGCGGCCGGTGTCTGCATCCGGCTCTACAGCGAGGACAATTTCGCCGCGCGCGCCGCGTTCACCGAGCCCGAGATCGCGCGCGCCAACCTGGCCGCCGTCATTTTGCAGATGAAGCTGCTCGGCTTCGGCGCCATCGAGCACTTCCCCTTCATCGACAAGCCGGATTCGCGGCTCATCAACGACGGCTATCGCACCCTGGAGGAACTCGGGGCGCTCGACGAGTCCGGCGAACTGACCACGCTCGGGCGCCAGCTCGCGCGCCTGCCGGTCGATCCGCGCATCGGGCGGATGCTGCTGGCGGCCGGCGAGCATCAGTGTCTGGCCGAGGTGCTGGTGATCGCCGCCGCGCTCAGCGTGCAAGACCCGCGCGAGCGGCCGCACGACAAACAGCAGGCCGCCGACGAGATCCATGCCAGCTTCAGCCATCCCGAGTCGGACTTCATCACCTTTTTGAACCTCTGGCACTTTCTCGACACAGAGCGCCATCAGCTCTCGCGCAACAAATTCGTCAAGCTCTGTCAGCGCCATTTCCTGTCCTGGAACCGGGTGCAGGAATGGCGCGACATCCATGCCCAGTTGCGCGAACAGTTGCTGGAGATGGGGTTCAAGGAGTCCGCCGCCACGGCTGCCCAAGCGCCTTCGCTGGATGCCGCCGGCTACGAGAAGATCCACCGCGCCCTGCTGGCCGGTCTGCTCGGCAACATCGGCTTCCGCGAGGCCGAGCGCGAGTTCCAGGGCGCACGCAACAGCCGCTTCCTGATCCATCCCAGTTCCGCTCTGTTCGCCAGGCCGCCCAAATGGGTGATGGTGGCCGAGCGGGTCGAGACCACACGCCAGTACGGACGCATCGCCGCCGCCATCCAGCCGGGCTGGATCGAGCGCGCCGCCGGTCATCTGCTCCAGCGCAGTTATTCCGAACCGCACTGGCAGTCCAAATCCGGTCAGGTCGCGGCCTTCGAAAAGGTCACGCTGTTCGGCGTCACCCTGGTGCCCAAGCGGCGCGTCAACTATGGCCCCATCCATCCGGCCGAGGCGCGCGAGATCTTTCTGCGTTTCGCGCTCACCGAGGGGGATTTCGACACCCGCGCGCCCTTCTGGCGTCACAACCGCGAGCTGATCGAGTACGTCCAGCATCTGGAGTCCAAGTCGCGCCGGCGCGACATCCTGGTCGATGAGGAGGCCATCTACGCCTTCTATGCCGAGCGGGTGCCTTCGGGGATCTACTCGACGCCTCAGTTCGAGCGCTGGCTGCGTCAGGTCACGCGCCAGACGCCGCGCATTCTGCACATGCGTCTGAGCGATCTCATGCGCCATGAGGCGTCGGAGATCAGCGCGCAGTCCTTCCCCGATCAGCTCCAGGTGGGCGCCACCGCACTGCCGCTCGAATACCGCTTCGAGCCGGGCGCGGCGGCCGACGGCGTGACCCTGGTGGTGCCGCTGCCGTTGATCAATCAAGTCTCGCCCGACCGGCTCGACTGGCTGGTGCCGGGTCTGATTGAGGAGCGGATCACGGCTCTGCTGCGCGGTCTGCCCAAGACGCTGCGCAAGGCGTTCGTGCCGATCCCGGACACGGCCAAGCGGCTGGCGGCGCGACTGGCGCCGTCCGACCGGCCGCTGATCCAGGCGCTGGCCGAGGAGATCCGGGCCATGAGCGGCGTTCAGATCCCGGAGGACGCCTGGGATCAGTCGGTGATCCCGCCGCATCTGCGCATGAAGATCCGGCTGGTCGACGAGTCGGGGCAGGCGCTCGCCGTGGGCGACGATGCGCTGGCGCTCAAGCGGCGGTTCGCGGTGCAGGGTGCTCAGGGGTTCACCCGGATTCCGAGCGCCGATCTCGCGCTGGAACGCGAGGGCGTGACGCGCTGGACCTTTGGCGATCTGCCCGAATCGGTGGATCTGACCCGCGCCGGGATCACGCTGCGCGGCTATCCGGCGCTGGTCGATCAGGGCGAGAGCGTGGCGATCCGGGTACTCGACTCGGCGCAGAATGCGACCAGCGCGCATCAGGCGGGGCTACGGCGGCTCATCATGCTGCATCTGGGCGCGGACATCCGCCAGCTACGCAAGCAACTGCCGGAGCTGGACCGGATGCGGTTGCAGTATGCCAAGGCGCCGGTGCCGACGGCTCAGCCCGCCGACCTGGCCGACGAGCTGATCGCACTCATTCTGGATCTGACCTTCATCGAGGATCAGCCGCCGATCCGCGCCCAGGCGGTGTTCGAGCAGCGTCTGGCCGCGTGCAAGCCCCGGCTCTTTCCGACGGCCAACGCGGTCTGTCAGCTCATCGGGACGATCCTTGGCGAATACCAGGCACTGCGCAAACGGCTGTCCAACATCAACCAGGTCAACTGGATGCCCTCGGTGCTCGACATCCGCGATCAGCTCGACGCACTGGTGTTCCGGGGTTTTCCGCAGACCATCGCCTATGTCCATCTCAAGGACTATCCGCGCTATCTCAAGGCGATCGGGCAGCGCATCGAGCGTCTGGCCCATGCGCCCGACCGTGATCGGCGCTGGATGAGCGAGATGGCCGGAATCCAGTCACGCTGGCGCGAACGCGAGGCGGCGGCGCGCACGGCCGGGCGTCAGGATCCGCGTCTGGATGAGATCCGCTGGCTGCTGGAGGAGTTGCGCGTCTCGCTTTTCGCCCAGTCGCTCGGCACGGCCTGTCCGGTGTCGGTCAAGCGCATCGAGACGCGGTGGAAGGAGCTGGGACTGTGACAGCCGAGCGCGCGTTGCAGGATCATTCGACCGAATCGTCGATCACGAAGCGATCGCGCCCACCCTGCTTGGCACGATAGAGGCAGGCATCGGCGCGGTTGATCATGGCTTGCAGGCTGTCGCCCAACGCCAGGGTCGCGCCCAGGCTGATCGTGACCGACAGCGACTGATCCTCGTGTTCGATGGGCGTGGATGCGACGGTGGAGCGCAGCCGCTCCAGAGTCATGGCCAGACTCGCCTGATCGATCCCGGTCAGCAGGATGCAGAACTCCTCGCCCCCATAGCGCCCGAGCAGATCGGCCTGACGCACGCCGCAGGCCAGGAGGCTGGCGACCTGCTTGATGACCCGATCCCCGGCCAGATGCCCGTAGGTGTCGTTGACGCGCTTGAAGTGATCGATGTCGAGCATGACCGCCGCCAGCGTGATCTGGCGTCGCTTGGCCCCGGCATAGAGCGTCTCGCCGGTCTCGAAGAAATGACGGCGGTTGTAGAGCCCCGTGAGATAGTCGCGCACAGCGGAGTCGCGGATGGCGCGCACCAGCTCGATCTGCTCGATGTTCTGGATGACGCGGCAGTAGAACTCCTCGACCAGGAACGGCTTGGCGATGCAATCGTTGGCGCCGTTCTTGAGCAGCCGCGCCGAGAGTGCCTGCGTGCCATGCTCGGACAGCCCGATGATCGCCAGCTCCGAACGCGGATGCCGCTGACGCAGCGCGCCGATGAGCGCCAGACCGTCCATCTCGGGCATGTTGTAATCGGTGATGACCAGATCGACACCCGGATCGGACTGCATGACCGCCAGAGCCTCGCGCCCGTTCGCGGCCTCAATCACCTGGAGACGGTGCAGTTCGAGCAGCCTGACCAGATAGGCGCGAAAGGAGCTTGAATCGTCAACCACCAGCACCTTGACGTCGCGGTTGCGATGGATACGCCGCACCAGGGTCGCGACATGATCGATCTCGTGCAGGCTGCTCTTGAGCAGATAGTCGACCACCTCCTTGGTCAGCATGCGCGCGCGAATGGCCTCGTCGTAATGGGCCGTGAGCACGATCACCGGAATGTCATGGGCGCGCACCAGATCGATCGCCTCGCCCTCGCGCGAATCGGGCAGGTTGAGGTCGACCACGGCCACGAAGAAGCGCCGCGCCCCGCTCGCCAGTAGCGCCCTGGTCTCGGCCAGCGAGCCGGCCATCTCTGACTCCACACCGGCCAGTTCCTGACAACGCGCACGCAGCAAGCGGCTGATCGCCTGACTGTCATCGACCAGCAGGACGCGCTCGCCCTCGGCCGATGGAGGGTCGGCGATCACGGCGGGACCGGATGTCAGGGGTATCACAGTCGACATCGTCTCGCTCGCTGTCGGGTGTTGCAGCGCCACGCGGCGTCCGGAGTGACGGGCGGTTAGAGTCCGGCTGCCTCGGCCACGGCCTCGACCACGCGCACCTGCGTCTCCTCGTCCAGATAGGGATGCATGGGCAGACTCAGCACCCGGCGCGCGACGGCGGTGCTGACCGGATAGTCCTCGCCCGGCAGACCGACATGGAACACCGGCTGCTCGTTGAGCGGGATCGGGTAATGGACGGCGGTCGGAATGCCCTGCTCGTTGAGCTTGGCGGCGACCGCGTCGCGATCCTCGACCTGGACGGTGTACTGGGCATAGACCGACAGGTTGTGCGGATGGACATGGGGCGTGAGCACGGGCGCGCCGCCGACATCCGTACCGACCGCGCCGCGTTCCTGGAACAGCTCGGTATAGCGCGCGCCGATGCGGGCGCGGGCTTCGACCTCCTCGGGGAAGATCTCCATCTTCGCCAGCAGGATGGCCGCCTGCAGGGTGTCCAGGCGCGCGTTCAGCCCGAGACGCGGATGATGGTAGCGCCGGTCCTGGCCATGGTTGCGGATCTCGCGCAGGGACTTGGCGAGCGCATCGTCGTCGGTGAAGCAGGCACCCGCGTCACCATAGGCGCCGAGCGGCTTGGCCGGAAAAAAGGAGGTGCAGCCGATGCGCGAGAGCGCACAGGAGCGCCGGCCGTGATAACTGGCGCCGAAGCTCTGGGCGGCATCCTCGATCACCGGCAGCCGATGACGCGCGGCGATGGCGGCGATGGCGTTCATATCGGCGCACTGGCCATAGAGCGAGACCGGCATGATGGCGCGGGTACGCCCGGTGATGGCCGCTTCGATCCTGGCCGGATCGATGTTGTAGGTGACGGGATCGATGTCGACGAACACCGGACGCGCTCCGAGCAGGGCGATCATCTCGCCGGTGGCGATGAAGGTGAAGGGCGTGGTGATGATCTCGTCGCCACGGCCGATCTCCAGCGCCATCATGGCCGCGAGCAAGGCATCCGTGCCGCTCGACAGACCGATGCAGTGACGCACACCGACGAACTCGGCCAGTCGCGCTTCCAACGACTGGACCTCCGGTCCCTGAATGAATTGACCATGGTCGAGCACGGCTTCGATGCGGGCCTTCACATCGCGGTCGATACGGGCGTACTGGGTCTTCAAGTCGATAAATTGCATTCGGATCGCCTCGGCGAGTGTCTCGCCACCTCTCGATTGAACGGCTGCCCCGGACCGGCGCGAGCCTGTTGCATCGGTCGTTCGGGGCATGGAGAATCCGGAGATTATAGAATCGCCGCCCAATGCCGGGGCTGATTTTCGTTGCAACCTCGAAACGCGGGAACCTGACCATGCCCGATCTCTTGCGCACGCTCGCTGGCTGTGGACTGCTGTTGGTGCTGTCGGGACCGCTTCAGGCCCAGACACAGACGTCCGAACCCGCGCCACCCGCTCCGATCGCGGAGGAACCGGGTCCGGAGCCGATTCCAGTGCCGGTTCCATTCGAGGGACTCGACTGGCGCCTGACGGCCTATCGAAGCGACTCCGGCGTGAACAACGTCGCGCCCCGCTCGCGCCCGACAGAGTTTCGGTTCGAGGATGGCCGGTTCTCGGGCAGTACCGGCTGTAACCGGGTTCAGGGCGACTATAGGGTTGAAGGCACTGATTTTCGCTTTGGTGAGGGCCTGGCGGCGACCCGCATGGCCTGCCCCGAACCGCTGATGAAGCAGGAAGCGGCGATCTTCAAAGCGCTCCAAAGTGTGACGCGCTACCGTTATGTCCCGGATCGTCTGGAGCTGACCGATGATCGGGACGATACCGTGCTGAGCTTCACCCGGATCGGCGCGGCGACGAGTGCAGCGGACACCACGGCAGACACGCTGGAAGGCTACACCTGGGTGGCCGAAGCCCTGGTCGACGCTCAAGGGACACTGGCCAACCCGATCCGGGGCACCACGATCGACCTGAGCTTCGACCCGCGCGGACGAATCAGCGGCTCGGACGGCTGCAATCGTTATCTGAGCGGCTTTACGCACTCCAAGGCGTCACTGTCGTTCGGCCCGATCGCGACCACGCGCATGGCCTGCGCCGCCACCGATGGTCGCGCAGAGCAGGCACGCTCCTATGCCGATCTGCTTGGACAGGTGAATACTTATCGGATCGAGGACGGGCGTCTGTTCCTGCTCGACGCCGATGGCGAAATCCTGGCACGCCTGCGAGCCGTGCGCGCCGATTGATCGGAGGCGCATCCCCGTCTTTCGGCTCGACGGCTGAAAGCAATACGTCAGACATTGAAGTCGAACCGATGCGGCACGCCAAAAGCGCGCCGCATCTTGCATCGGCCTATCAGCCGTTGCAACGCTCGAACTCCTGCATGAAGGCCACCAGCGCATCCACCCCCGCCTCGGGCATGGCGTTGTAGATGCTCGCGCGCATCCCGCCGACCGAGCGATGCCCCTTGAGCGTGGTCAGCCCAGCGGCTTTAGCCTCCTTGAGGAAGACCTCGTCCAGCTCGGCGTTGGCCAGGGTGAAGGGCACGTTCATCCAGGAGCGATCCGTCGGCGCAACCGGGTTGGCATAGAAGCTCGACGCATCAATGACGTCATAGAGCTTCCTGGCCTTGCGTGCATTGACCTCGGCCATCGCCGACAGACCGCCCATGTCCTTCAGCCACTTGAACACCAGCCCCGCCAGATACCAGGCATAGGTCGGCGGGGTGTTG
>ERZ1673962.1260-NODE-1260-length-12652-cov-4.205366_pt1 | contig 12652 bp, 21 predicted proteins | sample MGYA00580188_ERZ1673962 | MGnify/ENA primary metagenome ERZ1673962 (study PRJEB41334, sample SAMN05608104) | rock metagenome | biome: terrestrial subsurface; feature: shale formation; material: shale | place: USA: Pennsylvania ... | reverse complement strand
CGTGTAAGGGGACTCCCGTGGGGACGCTATTACAGAATGTTGTAAATTTTGTTTTCCTGTTATTAGCTATCACCCTCTTGATTATTCTATGGGGAAGTGCAACGGACAGCACTAACTCTAATAATCTCTTAGAGCAGATAGAGATGGTGAGGGATGAGAACAGGAAGGTGATTGGGAACAACACCACCTTCTTAGAACAAAAGATAAACTCCCTTGCTAAAGTTCAGAATGATTACCAATACTCAACATCCAGAAAGATTACATTACTGGAAAATAAAGTAGAGCAGTTGTCTAAGAAAGAGCCTAAACAAAGACTAATCAACAATAACAGTCTACACAACTCGCTCACTATCACTGATGTTGCAGTCAAGAGAACAGAAGCTACAAGTGAATAGCTTTGTCAATACAAGAAGAAATTAAAAGCCCCGGAGGAGCCAATTAAGGTTCTTGCCGGGGCTTTCTTTTGTTCACAGGAAAGTGCTTACTCTTCTTCAGCTTGGTCGGCAGCTTCAAGACGTTCAACGGTAGCCTTCAGATAGTCATTCTCCTTCTTCAGACTTGCGTTAGTATCTTGCAACTTCTTCAGTTGCTCCTTAACACTCAGCAACGCCTCCATTGGGAGCGCTTCATAATTCTTCAGAACATCATCACTTTCACCAGCAGAGATAATCAGGTCTGGTTTAACTTCACCATAGCTACCGTCACTACCTTTAAACTTAATATGCTTACCTACAGTGAGTGTGCTTTCAAGTTCAACCTCTGTTGCACCGTAGTAGTCACTTTTAATAGCAACGATGTTGTTCTCCACCATCTTGAGCATATCCTGAACATACTCCACGTTGTCGGTAGTCAGGTTGATGATAAGATCAGTAGCACCGTTTGTTTTAATTTGCATCAGCATAATTTATCTCCTCCAAGATTTAAGTTAGGTGCCGGGCACTACTCCGGCTGAGTGCGTTTTACGATCTTATGCCGAACAGGTGAGGCATTCGTTATTAACAACAACTCCTGAACGACTGTAGACATAATACAGACTCAAGATGTTAGGGTCAAGCAAAGCTTTTGTGTGTACCTTGGAAATCTTCTCTTCATCCTCAGCAAAGAAGAAATTTAGGCTCTGTCCTTGACAAATGTATTTCTGTCGTTGGGAAGCATAGCGAAGAATCACTTCTTGGTCAATCTCAAAAGCTGTCTTAAACACCCACTTCTCATCAGCACTAAGCCACTCTACGTGCTGCACACTCCCAAGGTTAGCAATGATGTCATCAATAGTTTTCTTATTGTAGACTCCACGCTCAACCATGATCTTGTACAACTCCCCGCAAACACGCTTCATACCACCTGCTGCACTCGACTGTTCAAAAGCCATACCCGGATCGGGGAATACAGACTCGCTCACTCCACCCATCAGGATGCTTGTACTCTTTGTAGGAGCACAAGCAGTTCGGTGGGTGTTACGAACACTATATCCTTTACACCAGTCAGGCTCACCAAGCTTCTCTGCAAGATACTTAGAAGCTTCAAGACTCTGGTTGTGCAGCTTACTGAAAATCTCATCGTTGAGAAACTGTGCATCAAGAGATTCATAAGGAATCCGATTCTTCTGCAATAGAGTAGCAAAGCCTAGTACACCAAGACCAATAGCACGCCCTTTCTCAGTGAATGCAACCACCTTCTCCAAACCTGTAATACCTTTAGCCTTCTCAATGAAATCACTGCAAAGGCAGTCAAGGAACACTGTAGCTACAAAGATTGCATCCGTATCCTTCCACTCATCATACTTGCTCAAGTTCATACTGGAAAGAATACAACTGAAGCTGTACTCCTCCGAAGAATGCAACATAATTTCGCTCAGTTTGTTCAAATAGGTTCGCAACGCCTATCCGGTTCTCTTAGAATTAAATATAATAACAATGGTCATCTTTTGGTTTAGTGCTTCTTGCCCATTGAGAAATTGTTTTAGGACTTAATCCTAAAGCTTCTGCGGCTTCTGTGGCACTAGTGTATTCTTTACCTCTTACTACGACAGGTTTTGCGTTTCCTGAAATCTTACCGAACATAGGGTTTTTATCCCCTCTTCTGTCAGTAATGTTCCAACCAAAACCAATCTCCATAGTGCTGTCTATATAACGCTGCTCTATAGCGTAAGCTTCTTTTTTACACTCTGATTCAAAAGAGTGTAAAATTTCTTTAGTAAAGTTCTCACTCCCATATTTCATAAGAGCTTGATGAAAGTTTGTAGTAGAACCTATTTTAGCTTTTCTACAATGACCTTTAAATCTATGTTCTAAACCTTCTGAGGTTATTCCTACATAGAATTTATTGTTTATCTTGTTTGTTATTTTATAAATTATATAGAACATCTGTGACTCCTTACTTTTAAACAGAAATTATATCACAGAAATTCTTAATAACTTCTTTATGAACTCCTGCATGTCCCCATGCAGCTCAGACTATATCATCACCCCATAAGGAGGCTCACCGCTTCCACCCGCTTGGGTGTACTCCATCTCTGGATAGTCGTTACACGTTCCTCTCAGAAGAGAAGCTTCGCTCGGTATTAACTGTTCTAGTCTTCCACCGAATTCAATGAGTTTTACTTGTGCTAGCAATTAACACAAGTTTGACGCTTTGATGTCAAGGTTCAGGTCTTTATACATCCGAGGACGGGCACGATTAGCTGCATCAATCTTAAAGAAGTAACCCTTACCACAAACCATCTTCACATACAATGCACGACTAAAGCGTGTGTTTGCCTCTTTATCTCCCTCATCAAGCTTCTTAATGAAGCTGTCAGTCAGAACCCATCCAATGTTCAATCCATCTGGTTCAGCCAGTAGTTTGTCACAAAGCTCATTAAAATCCCCATGTTCAATGTCAAGGTAACTTGCTGTGCTTCCCCGACGATTACCGCCTTGACTAATCTTAGCCGTCATAGTGGCGAAGTCTTCAATTACGGGAACAACACCACTTGCTGCACCACCCCCACTGATGAATGACCCCCGTGGGCGCACATCACTAAACACACCTGAGCATCCAAAGCCGTGTTTAGAAAGCAGAGCTTGTTCACGCAAAGCCTGATAGAAAGAATCTACACTATCTCCAATGTAGCCGCCCGAACAGCTGACGTTGAGGCCACGAGTTGTTCCTGTGTTACTCAGTACGGGGGAAGCTGGACTAAGCCAACCTTTCCACAACACATTAAAGAATTCTTCTTCCCAGTTACGACCGTCTTTAGGTGCATGGGCTGCAAGAGTTTTAGCAATGGTTTCAAAACGACCTTTAACACCAAGCTCTCCCTCTACTGCATACTTACTCTTAAACATTTGCCAGCTAAGAGTAGAGTACCAATCGGGTAGCAACCCTTCCTCCTGAAACTTCTTACGTTCTACTGACAACTGTTCATACGTTTGCGACATTAAATCAACTCCTTTCGAAAACCTAGTTCATGCTTCTTCCAATTGCGGACATACTGAATCTGTTGCGTATTGAAGAAGTCCGAATACTTGAAGCTACTCAATTGGGCATAGAACCAATCTGACACAACACCTTGTTGTTTCTCAAACATAGGTTTGTAGCCAAGACGATCCAGCACCAAGTTAATCCGATCTTGGATAAAATCCATAATCTCTTCTTTTGTGATGGTACGGATACCACCTTTCTCAAAGATTCTATCACAAAGGGCAGACTCATGTTCATAAACTTTTTCTGCGATTCGATAAACTTTCTTCCGAAGATTCTGCTTACCTTGCGAATCAATCAAACCCAACTGCTCACGTTCAGTGAGGTCTTGCTTAAAGAGCCAAGCAGAGGCCAAGGCGTGCAAGTGTTCATCTTTACTTGAAGCATCAATACCAGCAGTGATGTGAGGGATCAGGTTGTAACCCCCTACGTTAAAGCTCTTCAAGAAAGCAAAGTTACTGAACAGTACAACACCTTCCATAAAGGAGAACGCTGCTGTAGCTTCCAGCGGATCATCGCTATCAGCATACTTACTGATAAACTTCATTCGCTCCCGCATCACTTCATCTTCTTTCCATGCGTTGTAAAAATCATCGGTTGCGATGGAAAGGGTCTCATTAATCAAAGCATAAAATGGTGCGTGTACTCCCAACTCAATGAAAGAGAACGTAGCAGCCATCCGTTGAATCTCAGGACGTGGGAACATTTTCGTAACCTTCCCACCCCAAAACTCTTCTCCACCGAGCATCAACTCATAACGAGTAAAAAGTTTCAACACTGTAGTGATACCGTGACGCTCTCCCTCCGTACATTTGGTACGAATGTCTCCCTCATCCTTCTCTACACCAAGCTCTTCCGCAAACCAAACGATAGCAGTTTGATCTTGTGCCATCTTGATTGCTTGTGGATAGTCAAAAGTGTATGTGTCTTTCGGAGTTTCAATGCGTGGTTTAATAATCTGCTCAGTCATTGTAAAACTCCACAATCTTCTTCAACACGTCTGGGCTATTGCCAACCAACTTCTGCTCATCGCCTAAAATAATCGTAGGTAGAGAACGCACACCATTAAGGGAACCCTCCTTCATACCCTCAGTGGTGTCCATATCTACCTCAGTGAACTGAACACCTTTTGCTTTCAATTGACTCTTCAGAGCCTGACACCCAGAACACCATTCCGCGCTAAAAATCTTAACTTCTTTCAACTCTTCCTCCTTAATAAATAGAAATCTTAAAGCTTAATTATTCATCTTCCCAGAGATTATCTACAGAACCCCGTGGGTTTAGCATTGCCAAGTGTACTCGCTTACTAGCATCTGGGCAAGCAGCAATGTGAGCCTCCAGCGAGGCAGCGCCCATATTTAACCACTCTTTGGTTGTCAACTCAAACCCCTCGTAGCGGATACATTTTACAATATCTCCACGAAGATTGCGATGTGTGCAGAACACTTCATCAACACCTTCCTCAACATCCATACCATTAGCTTTCAAAACAGAGAAGATTTTCTCTTTATCTCCACTCCCATAAGCTTCTTTAAAACCGTCAACCAAAAGCAAATCACTAACACTTAGATAATAATGCACACTCATTTACCACCTCCCCAAAACTTCTCAAAAGCCATCTTCGGGGTCATACCTACTTGATGGTAGCCTACGAACTCTGTAATGTTTTCAATAATACGCTCATGCGCCTCTCGTTTCTTAATTCCTTCCACATGCTTCATTAATACTGCCAACTCCTGAATCCAATCCTCAAGAGGAAACTCTTCTTGAAAGCCTGTCATTTGTTTACTCCTTAAAAGAGTTTTTCTTCAATACCCATCTCAAGAGCTTTCCGATATTGGATAAAGTCTGTTGAATGGAAATTACCGCTTTTACTAATATCATCTACATCACCAGCCTTAGCAATATGCTCTGTTGGGCTGAAATGTGGTGGATCGTCTGGGTACACACCATTACACGGAAGGTTCAACATTGCATAAACATTCTCTGCTTTTTCCATGCTATCGTCAAGCTTCCTGTAACTCACTTGTGCCACACAACTTGCGCTAATCTTAACAGCGTCTTCTATCTCCAAACCAACGTAAGTGGCCGGTTCTGTGGAGATGTAATAGATTGCATCTCCCTTCCCATCAACACCGAAAGAGATGTACGGAAGGTGCCATTCGCCAGCTTTTAGATTGTAAGGATTACTTTGGTTAATTGCAGACTCAATCGCACCAAACAATGCCCGGATTTCTGGTTGACTTGCATAGTGGCAACGTAGCTTAAACATTGCTTTCCAAGCTTCGTGTGTGGCGGTTACAACACCTTTTGTCCACATCCAAGGCTCAACATAGCGGTTGGCCCATTGCTTTGCAAGTCCAATCTTGTGCAGCTTCTCAACACCAAACAGACAACAATCCCGCATCCAAAGAATGACCTTCTTAGCTTCTTCAATCTCTTCTGGGCTTAGCTCTTCACCGGCAACCATACCTGACTTGTTCTTCCGATACTCTACAGGCATCGCAGGGTCATTTGCAATTTGCTCAAGCTGTCGGAGAATTGGAATAGCCCTGCTACTTTGAATGTTCCGACTCTGCGCCTTGTGAGTGTTATTCTCACTCAGCACAAATCTGTGGAATTCCACCTCTAGGGTGATCAACCTTGTATTTCTAAAACTGCTATCTGCAATTACCTCCGCACTTACTCCCACTACTTCTTCTCCTCATTCTGTTCCAAAATCTTATCGGCATAATAACGAATCTTACCCGTCTCATACTTCATATCATTACCAGCCTTACCAGCCCCAACCTTAATTCCCCAAGCTCTAACAAGACTCTTAAGAAGCGTGCCAAATGAAAAGTCATTACCGAAGAAAGCACTAATCATCTCTTCTGTCTTAATGTAGCACTTCCCTTCCTTCTGTCGCTCATTGAGAGTATACAGGAGCCATTCAGCTACAGGAAGGTCATAATATGAACTACTACCACCATCAGACTTAATCGGACCCTGCTGCTTCAAATCTGTATTAATCACATCAAGAAGCTTTTCGTTTTGTGATGGGAAATCATCTAGACTGACAAGCTCTTCACAGTCGTCCTGTGTTAACGCCCACTTGCGCCCCATGTGTTTGAAGTAATACTCTTTATTGTTCCAACTGTTTATGGCGGTTGCTTCTACGTCGTGGTGACTATTTTGAAACAAGCCCATATACTCATAACGATTTGTAGTTACACGAATCTTCATCTCCACCTCCTTTCTTGCGTCTATATGACTTACCGACGCAACATACCCCAACCAAGGCCTTAGGCTTTCTTACCGCCATCTTTCAGACGATTTTCCATCTTATGATCTTCACGCACGGCATTAAACTTAAGCTTTTCTTCAATAGCACCTGCAAGATCGTAACCTTCGTGACCACACAAATCAAGAATCCTAATCACTGCATCAGCCAGTTCAACTTCAACCATTGGACGATGATTGAGCTTATCATCCATCAAACCTTTACGAACACCCTCAAGAGCCTCACTAACCTCTGAGTGAACAAGAGCCAGCTTTGCAAGAATCTCTGTTACGTCACCTTTAGATTTAAGGCCTTTTGTCTGAAGATTTGTCCACCAACCAGCCTTCACATTCTGCTGATACACTTGTTCTTGTAGTTTTGCAATCTCGTCGTAATTAATTGTCAACTTCTTTCTCCTATTTAATCTTCATATAAAAGCTTCCTTGCTTCATTGTCCTTGCGGTGCATTGTTTCATCTTTCTCTTTTGTTGTCAAGCGGTTACGCTACCAAATCAGTTGTCGCCCTTATAGACGACCTCCTTTAATTTAAACCCGTCCCCGAGAATACTCTCTATAGGTAAGCCTTTTTTCTTCAGTTGATGCCATGCTCGCTTGTAGTCCTTCCCAAGTATCTCACACCACCTCCGTAAAGACCAAGACTCTCCGTCTAGATTCTCTATCAAGATATTGTTACTCTTATTGTTTGCTTGAGTGATGTCATCGGCCCACATACAGTTGTCTGGGCTGTAGTTTCCATTCAAGTCCAATCGCTCTAAAGAGTAACCCTTGGGACACAATCCCATATCCTCGTAGAAGTTCTCAAAAGAGCCGCCCTCAGAAAGATTCCATCTGTCGCAAACTAGGATTCCTCGCTCCTTATAATACTCTGACCTATTGTTACTTGGAGAATAGCAACGCCTCATCATATTCTGCCACGACATGTACTCCTTGGACCTCACCATGCCGTGCGTGGTTGTGGTAGGGAGCGCCTTAGAGCAACTGTTGCACAGAGTCGTCCTTTTTGCTTTAACACTGAATGCTAGAGAGTCCCCGTAGTGGCCACAAGAATATCTTACCCTCCATACCCCATTTGTCTTGTAGCCTACAAAAAGCACTCCATTGATTTCAACACCGGATACATCCTTCTTAGGCACTAGGGTTGCAGCGCACCCGCAAGATGCTTGCTCATCACCCTGAACCCTATTCAGCCGTATTTTAACAACATTTTTGCATATTGTACACAAGGCATTGCACATACGGTGCCGACCCTCTATGCCCAACACCTCAACAACCTTGAAGTAAGTTTTCTTATCAAGCCATCTTTTATCCATACTTCCTCTTCAAATACTTTAGGGAAACCGGCATAGGGAGCGCGAAGCCGTCTTCAACTTCATGCAGCATTACAACCCCTCGAAAGTGGTTGTTGCCGCTAAATCCCTTATAGTCTTCAAGGTGTTCATAGCACGCACCGTTAACAATGCCGATCTGGTGCTTCCCGTCAATGGTGGGTCGGATAGCGATATCCAAGACCTGTCTGTGACCAACAACGAAACTCCGACCAACAGTCTTCAAGATGTTCATTGCAGTACCAGCATAGGGCTTACCACTCATAGGGTTTGCAAGGTAGTGGACAAAGTAGATACCATCAATCTCTACAGGTTGTAGGAAAGGGGCGACTTCCCAGCCATACTTCTCAAGGTTTAAGACTTCCATCCCAACAAAACCCTCAAACTCGGGCATACTGTTGGCTACACGGTCAAAGCGATTCTCGTGATTGCCAGTGCAAAACACAAGCCGTGGTGTGTAAACCTTTTTCTTACCAGAACGCTGCTGCTTCTGCATCTGCCACAAAGGTTTGAGTAGGTTTTCCATACCCTTATTCCCCGCCTCAATATCCGCCTTCAGCCTACGCCCCTCAAATGCCTTCGTTCCCCGATCATAAGAGCTAAGGGATTCAAAATCGTATGCGTCTCCAATATGGACAACGACATCCGGCTTCTTGTCAACTATATACTCTCCGATCCAACGCATGTAGTCCAAGTCCAATCCCGGTTTACATTGAGTGTCACCTACCACTAAAATCCTATTCAAACCCCATTCTCCTCTGTCAACTTAGTTTCATTCCAAAACCGACTAAACTCTTCAGCATTTATGGACTTGTTGCGAATAGCTGGCGTATGCCTGCTGCAAGCATATTCCTCAAGAATCTCTTCCAAACTATCCAAGCGACTATTAAGATTCTCAAACTCAAGCATTAGATTTGTATAATGAATGTCTTCTTTCATTTAGAACTTCTCCTGAAACTCTTCGTCGGTATACTCCACCGTCTTAATTTCAACACCAAGAGAACATAATACCTCCCAAGAAAGGTCATTCAAACCGCTGTGCCCCTCATAGACAAGTTTGTCATCCAGATAGGCTACGGTCCAATCTCCTGCTTCTGGTCTATGTAAAACTAGAGTGTTCATTCTTCATCACCCTCTTGTTCAATCTGTTCGACAATAAGATCATCCATTTTACAGAATCCCTACTTGATTCATAAAGATATTTGCAAACACCCCAAATTGTACAATCTCTGCAAAGAACCAACTTGCACAAAACGTCTCTGCGTCCATGTGAAACATTGCTTCGTATTTATTCATTTCTAAGTTCCTCCATTCTCAAGCGCACGCTCTACAACTTCAGTCCAATGACCGCCACCGTTATAATGGTAGGTGTTGAAGTCAATAGAGCCATCTCGGTTTACAGATGCTTCAGCAAATCCGTCTAACTCTCCACCCTCAATCTCAAACTCCACTTTATACCAATCCCCACCAACCTTAACTAAAGTGTCGTCATACCATGTGTAGTCATCCGATAGCTGTTCCAAATATGTTTCGTAACAGTCGTCAAGTGAATCTTCACCCTCTTTTGCAATCACTAGTGCTTTTGCGATATCTTCTGTAATGTTAAAGGGAATCAGCCTCCCCTTATTCCACTCCATCTCACTCATCTCATTCTCCTCAGATAATTAGTGGAAGTTCAACAATCTTGTAGTATGGACCGGGTTGTTTAGGTGCTTCACGAAGATCGTAATTTGTGGTGTAGGAGATAGTATCCTCTTCTGTCACCTGCCGATCAATGTCACTCCGGTGTGCGTACCACCATACCCCCTTGGGTAACTGAGCGGCTTGTTTCAGTTTACGTGGGGAGTGGGAAAACATATAACACTCCGACCACAAGCTTTCATCATCCTTCAAGTATTGCAAGCCATATAATTTATCACTCATCAACTCTCTCCTCCATTAGTTTCTCAATGATCTGAGCACGCCTAGCTTTCTCATTCCCCGCTGGAACAATCCCTTTAGAAGTAAGCCAATCTTTATCAAGCTTTCTCTTACATAGCTCGATTGCGAATTTAATCACCCTTGCCTCATCTATGGAAATTCCTTGAGCTTCAGCATAACTCTTGTTTGAGTGGCATGGTTTGCAAAGGAGGGCGTAGTCTTCTAAAGAGCATTCCCATAAAAGAGCTTGAACAAAACTACCAATCTCCTCTGCACTTCTCATACTGTTATGGCCTTTACAATGATCGACTTCTAGGTCTTTCTGACTAAACCATTCTAAACACTCCTCACACTGCCCCATCTTCACTTTAGGAAATCTCTTCTTAGAACGAGGGTTGGGGTTATCCCTCATCTCTAAACGAGACTTAAGAAACTCAAGCTTAGGGCCATAACGATTCCACAAACCCTTCCGCACACCCCCTCGAACATAACTAAGCCAAGCAGATTCAGATTTCCACAGTTGGGGCCATTGCTCCCAAGGAGTCATACTTCAATCCCCATCTTAATTAGAACATCCTTTAGTTCAATTTTGTTTTTAAGCTCATCCATGGTTCTGAGCATTCGGGCCATGTGCCAATTCTCAGATGCGACATAAAGCCAGTCAATTTCAAACTCTTCTCCTCGCCACCCTGTAAACATTTTAGGCTCTGGGTACAAGTCTTTGTATACTTGAACAAGTGCCACCAGTGCTTCTTTGTCGTCTTTGCAATTGACTAAAGCGTTAAATGCTCCCTTATCTCCCCATCTCTGGTCAGAGGCTGAATTAGCTGCATACCCATCCGTTTTATCAGATGCACACACTTGCCAATAAAAGAAGATACGCCCCTCACCTCTCACTTTACCTTTATCATCAAGGAACAACTTACCAAACTTGTTACAACTTACAATGCCCCGTTCTTGTTGATTTCGATCCCACACGTTGATCGGGCATCCCCAGAAATCTTTATCTTCAATCACGGCAAACCTGTCGGGACGTTTAAAGCACTCAATCACAACACGATCATCGTTTTCAATGTCTGTGACAATCTCTGCTTTAAACTTCTTTCTCAAGTATTCCGTCACCTCTCCAAGAAGAAGAGGTTTCAGAAGACTATCTCGGTCTTTGTACTTAGAGATGGTTGACAGCTCAGTACGAAAAGATTCCCCCTCTCCAAGAAATGCGAGATAGTTTTTTGCTCCTGATGATTTCAAGTCTTTTTCTACCATCACCTTGGCTGTGTGCAGAACATTCTCAATAGGTTCTGGTCGTTGAATATCTTCATATTCAAATTCGTCCCAAAGAAAAGGTGAAGTTCGGGATTTATTTATTTCAGCAAGCTTCCCCCCTTCCTTCTTTCTCCAATCACCATAAAATTCTGTACGGTTGGCCACCTCTATTGTTCGCTTAGTTGCTTTATGCGTGACTAGAACAGACCGTGTTTCACCAGCCGCTGCGGCATGGTACTTAAAAAGATCAAGGTCGATAACAGCGGTAGTTGGTTTCATTCCTTGTTTACTCCATAATATTTAATTTCCGCATCTTCTCTGGCTTTAACGGCGTCTTCAAAATCAAGGAAGTACCCAAGATGTATCTGTTTATCTTTTACGTGTATAGCCGCCACCCACTTACCTACCCTTTCAAACCAATAGACCCCTGTTCGACCGGATGTGTTATTCGAAGCCTTCCGTGTATTGTATGAAGACATATTCCTATCTACCCACCTACAATTTTCCGGGCAGTAGTTTCCATCTGGATCAATTCGGTCCAGAACAAACTTTTCTGGTCTTTCTCCCATATCCTCTATGAAGTTTCTAAAGTCTTCTCGCCAAGAATCACAAACTGTTATGCCCCTACCACCGTAATTTTCGTAACCATCCTCCCTTTCGTCATAACACCTGCCAAGCATATGCCAGTATGAGTTATACTCCCCTCTGTACTTAGTGGTTGCTCCACCGCGAGACTTGTTTTGTTGTGGCAGTTTACTAGATATACAGCAGCATTCTGAATGAGTAGCCGAGGCTATCAACTGTGATTCTATTTTACGTTCCGCACCACACTGTTCGCACCTACAATTCCACACCGGGCGTTTCTTACCATTAGGTCGTACTTTATCTTCCGCTCTATCGACTAGAATATAACTCTTAGATTTATATCCCATATGCAGTTTTATTGGCTTTTTCATCCTCCCTCCTAAAAGAGAGGGGCATATTTCAGCCCCTTAATTCAACACTTACTCAGAATACAATTCGATAACTTCTTGAAGCTTGGTGAACTTCTCAGCCTTAGCTTTCAGATCATCTTGTTTAGCTTTGGCTTTTGCTGCATCAAGAATTTCTTTCACTTCTTCTTTTGGGAAGCCCTCGGTGTTGTATTCTTTATGAAACACAAACTCACCTTGAAGCTCTTTAAGGTCTTCCTTCAGCACCAACAGCTCGGACTCTAGTTGGTATGCGCGGTCGAACAGGTTTTGTTTTTCTTTCATTTTCTTTTCTCCTCAATTAATTAAATACAATTTCTACGTTACCCACTTGACCCTTCTCAATGTCTATAAGAAATTTAAGACGGTCGAAGTCATCACAGTCAAGTTCTTTATCAACAAGAGCATCCATCTTCCCTAGAAGA
>ERZ1673962.1259-NODE-1259-length-12674-cov-37.053015_pt1 | contig 12674 bp, 13 predicted proteins | sample MGYA00580188_ERZ1673962 | MGnify/ENA primary metagenome ERZ1673962 (study PRJEB41334, sample SAMN05608104) | rock metagenome | biome: terrestrial subsurface; feature: shale formation; material: shale | place: USA: Pennsylvania ... | reverse complement strand
CAGAGCATATCGCCTATGCTGCATAGTCGACATAAATTTCCGCCGGGTTAATATGCAAGCGTTGCTGCTTCAGAGCGCAAGCCTGTCAAACGCCGACAGCATGATTGCCCACTACCTGAGCGATGACCTTGAAAAAGCCTATGCTTTCGCGGTTGATGTCGAATCAAACAACGAAATCGTCAACATCTATAAGCAGCGGATCCTCCAGGCATACACCGCCGCTTCAGAGTTCGACCAATTATTGGATCAGATAATCGATCATTAATGCTTTTTAGTGCATTGCACTTAGCCAGACTGGCTCTATACACACAAGGAGCCTGTTATGGATACCGTTCAGACACTTTTATTCTCTACCCACTACCCTATTCCTGCCTGCCATCAACAACGTGCGTGCGCCATAGAACGGGCCATCGCACACGGCACCTCCTTCACCCAGCTTGGGGGCCAACGTATTGCAGCCTGCCCAGAGCTCATTCGATTTCGTTTGGGCCGACAGTGGCGCCTTATCTTCCGTGATACCCAGGGCCAACTCATTCCCCATCGTTTGATCTCGCGACAGGCCTTCGAGGTCGAACTTAAGCGAAGGCGCTAATCCAGCGCACCTATTAACTGTCTGGAGACAAACGTTATGAGCATTGTTGCTTACCAACCCAAAACAATAGATGCACTACACCCTCTGGTCGCGGCGACTGATTTTGAGCGCCTGAAATATAAAAACACTGCTAGTCATGAGGCTGAGATGACCCCGGAGGAATGGGATCTTGCGCAACGGGAGTATCAGCGTTTCCTCACATTGAAACTGCTGTATCCCCAGGAGGTCTTAGTCCCAACGAAGCAAGTGGACACTATTTGGCATGCCCATATCCTGGATACACGCGCCTACCGTATGGACTGCGAACGTCTTTTTGGACGCTTCATTGATCACTATCCGTACTTCGGGATTTACGGTGACGATGATTACCAAGCGCTGCAATCTGCATTTGCCAAAACCTGTGAACTCTACACTCGCCATTTTGGTGAATTACCTGACGAAATGGAGCATCAGGCGACCCGTTGTGCAGAACATTCGTGCCACGTACCCAGTACATGTGCATGCCGTGTTCCCGGCGCCTGCAAATAATCCAGGAGAGAAGATCATGTTCAAGAAGATTCGACCCCAGGATAACTCAGCGAATATCAACAACGCCAACAAAGGCAGCTCTGGCACGAATCGCCAATATGACCAGGGCCAAGGTAATCGCGGCAAGCAACTGAACCCGAATAAAAAGCCTTAAAGTCCTCAGCAACGCCGGCCCTTCGGGGTCGGTTTTGCACTCATGAATTCCTGTTTATCTTATAGCTATTTCTTCCAAGCCATTTACTTACTTTTTGGGACACCATATCAATCATGTTGGACTTACCCAAGTGTGTGGTAGACACTCCTAGCCTAGGATTTGAGCATAGGGTTTCTACAGCCCCGATCAATTTTAAATACAGATCTTCCCGATCTGATACTGGGCAGACCTTAGTCTGCCATTTTTTGTTTCATAAACATGACTCCCAACCCGGATATGTTCTGTTATTCTTGTGTCCTACCGTCACAATTTACAGCCAATAAAGATAATGACAGGGAGTGCTTCATGACTGACGCCATACCCACGCTACAGGATGCCCGGCTGGAGCTGGAGGATCGGGTTGCCGTACTCACGCTTGCACGCGATGACCTGCGCAACGCCCTGACCGGTACGGCCCTGATCGATGACATTGTCACTACCGTTGAATGGGCCAATCGCGCCCCTACAGTTTCTGTACTGGTAATTACCGGTGATGGCAGCGCGTTCTGTGCCGGTGGCAATATCAAGGAGATGCAGTACCGTGATGGCGATCATCGCCAAGGGCCCTTTGGCGGTGGTGCACTGGAACTGGAACGCAAGTACCGTCAGGGTATACAGCGCATTCCCCTTGCGCTGCATCGCGCCGAGATTCCCGTCATCGCGGCTGTTAATGGCCCAGCGATTGGTGCCGGCTGTGACCTTGCCTGCATGTGCGATATTCGGATCGGTTCCGAACGCGCCACTTTCGGTGAGACGTTCGTTAATCTTGGCATCATCCCCGGTGATGGTGGTGCCTGGTTTTTGCAGCGCTTGATCGGTTATCAGCGAGCGGCAGAAATCACGCTGACCGGACGCCTGGTTCACGCAGAGGAAGCGGTCGAGATCGGACTTATGCTGGAACAGGTGCCTCAGGATCAGCTGATGACGAGGGTCATGACGCTGGCTCGCCAGATGGCTGCCAAGCCGCCACAGGCATTGCGCATGAGCAAGCGCCTGATGAAACAGGCACAGCGGCACGAACTGCCGGACTTTCTGGAACTTTGTGCTGCCTGGCAGGGGATGCTGCACAACACCGATGATCATCAGGAAGCGGTGATGGCATTTGTTGAAAAACGTGAAGGCCTCTACAGAGGTCGATAAGATCTAGCGCTGCAGCAGGCGGTGAATGGTTGGCAGCATCTCTTCCACCGCCCGCTCCCCTTCCCTGATCGCTTCTTCTGCTCGGTAAAACTCCAGCAACCCAATATCGGCCAGCGGTGGCGACAGCAGGATATCGGGTGGATCCCCCGCCATGCGGCTACGTGTAATACGGTCCTGTATGATATTGATCGAGCCGGCAATGGCATCAAACATGCTCGGTGAATGATCCTCAGGCTCATCAGCTCCGGTCAGCCGGGTTGTGTATTCGTCGACCAGCTCAGTTAACCGACCCATCACGCCATTGCGCGGCTTTTGTGTTTCGACCGGTTTAGGTTTATGCAGGTGGCGCCCGATGATATCGCCGTTCAGATTGACCGCAATCACCACCTCAGCACCCATCGCTCGGCACAGAGATACCGGCACCGGGTTCACCAGGCCGCCGTCTACCAGCCAGTGGTGATCATGACGAATGGCTGGAAACAGGCCCGGTAACGAGATTGAGGCCCAAACGGCCTGTAACAGTGAGCCCTCGGTAAACCATACCTCACGCCCTGTCTCCAACTCGGTGGCTACCGCGCCATAGGCGCACTGAAGTGATTCAATATGGGTATCGTCATCAGAAATGTAGGTGTTCAGAAAGTGGTGGAAACGTTCAGTATTGACGAAACCTTGACGAGAAAGATTCAGTTCGAAAAATCGAGCGGTCTCGAATCGGCTCAGTGAACGCACCCACTGTTCGAGGCGGTCGAGACTGCCACTTGCACAGGAAGCGCCAACCAGTGCACCAATTGAGGTGCCGCAAATGATTTCGGGCTTAATCCCTTCCCGGGCCAGTGCATTGATCACACCGATATGAGACCAGCCGCGTGCGGAACCACTCCCCAGTGCCAGGCCAATTTTCATGCGTGGATCTCCCTGTCATTTCGACATCAGTTAGACATGCTGACCCGCACAGTAACCTGAAGCCCAGGCCCATTGGAAGTTGTGTCCCCCCAGATGCCCGGTCACATCCAGGCACTCACCGATGAAATATAGCCCCGGGGCCTTGTTGGCCGCGAATGTTTTTTGAGACACCTCAGCCGTATCAATGCCTCCAAGAGTTACCTCCGCGGTACGATAGCCCTCGGTGCCTGAGGGTTTGACCTGCCATCGGTTGAAACGCTCGGCAATCTCGGCAATGCGTGCATTGCGGCACTGGCCAATCTCGTCGTGTATTTGCCAGAGATCGCACAACGTCTGTGCCAGACGCTTGGTCATATGCTGTGCCATGAGGGTACGTACCTCGGCCTTTGGGCGCTCGTCACGTTGCTGCCTGAGCCAGTGTTCAAGGTCAGTCCCCGGCACAAGATCGATTTCAACTGCATCGCCGCCACGCCAATAGGATGATATCTGCAGAATGGCTGGACCGCTCAGGCCGCGGTGGGTAAACAGCAGGTTCTCATTGAATGAAACGCCGTTGCAACTGACTCTGACCGGCTGAGATACCCCTGCCAGTGGCTTCAGGTGCTCCAGCAGATCAGGCTGGAGTGTAAAGGGTACCAGTGCCGCCTGACGCGGTGTGACGTTGAGTCCGAATTGCTCGGCGATCTGGTAGGCAAATCCGGTGGCACCACCGTTGGGAATCGACAGACCACCGGTGGCAACCACCACCGATTCGGCAACAAATTGTCCGCGGGATGTGCGCAACGCATAGCCACTGGTGGTGGGCTTGACTTCAAACACCTGGGTTTCGGTCATAATCTCAACCCCTGCCCATTCACACTCGGTCAGCAGCAGCTGAAGAATTTCCTTGCTGGATTCGTTACAGAACAGCTGACCGGGTGTTTTCTCGTGGTATTCGATGCCATGGCGGTCAACCAGCTCAACAAAATCAGCAGCCCCAAAACGACTCAGCGCCGATTTACAGAAATGCGGATTGTCGCTCAGGAAGTTGGCTGCCGTATTGTGTAAATGGGTAAAGTTGCAGCGCCCACCACCTGACATGAGAATCTTGCGACCGATCTTTTTGGTGTGCTCAAGCAGCAGTACCCGACGGCCGCGGTAGGCCGCAATAGCCGCACACATGAGACCAGAGGCACCGCCGCCGATTATAATGACATCCCGCTCAGACACGCCTTAATCGTCCTGTTCAGCATCGGGCTGGACGGCTTTGTCTTGGGGCTTGTCTTTGGCAGCATTGAGCTTGCGAATCTTGGCCGCCAGCGGCCCTCCATGACGGGTTCCCTTACGCCCGGCAGCCTTGTCACGTTCCAGCGCGTTCTGACTGCCCTGCGCCTTCTCATACACGGACTTCTGTTTCTTGCGCTGTTCAAGTGCGCGCTTGCGCCGCGCTTCCTTGCTGGTCGGATCCGCAAGGCGCTCCTGTTTCTTGGGCTTGCGCTCCAGTACGGTCATGAAGGCGCCGATCTTGCGTTGTTTTTTACCGCGACTCATCAGTTACTCTCCCCGGCTTCAGCGGCTGCCAGTGCAGCGGCTTCGGCGGCGGCCTGTTCGGCCTCAATTCGTTTACGTTCCCACTCTTCGACGGTTTCGAAGGTTATGGGGCCCAGCTTGCCTGCACGCAGCTCAGTGAGCAGGATTTCAGACGCCTTGTGGCGGTCGACAACACCACCTGGACGAAGGCAGCCTCGCTTGCGACCGATCTCATCCAATAGTGCTTCGCGCCCTTCTGGCAGGGTTTTGAGTTTATAGCGTTCCACCAATCGCTGCGGATAATCCTGCAACATAAAGCCTGCGGCATAGGCTGCCACCAGTTCATGTTCTATGGCGGTATCCTTGATCGCACCGCTGGCGGCAAGGCGGTAACCGGAGTCTTCATCCTCGATTTTCGGCCACAGAATGCCCGGTGTATCAGACAGCGCCATGCCGTTGTGCACGCTGTAACGCTTCTGCGCCTTCGTGACGGCCGGCTCGTTGCCGACTTTGGCAATCTTGCGCCCAAGCAGTGCATTAATCAGAGTCGACTTGCCCACATTCGGGATGCCCATGATCATGGCACGTACGGGACGATCCTGACGGGTGCGTGCCGGCACCATCTGCTTGCACAGCTCCGGAATTCGCTTAATCAGGGCCTTCTGCTGCATATCCAGTGCAACTGCCGTGATCGCTTCGCGAGCGTTGAAGTAGTCAAGCCATTCCTGAGTCCGCTCGGCATCGGCAAGGTCCTGCTTGTTCAGCAGTTTCAAAACCGGCTTGTTGCGCCGCAGCTGATCAACCAGCGGGTTTTCACTCGACATGGGCAGGCGGGCGTCCAGGACCTCGATCACCACATCGATCTCATCCATTACCTGCGCAATTTCCTTGCGCGCCTTGTGCATGTGTCCGGGAAACCAGTTGATACGTGACATTAACAATCCAGTGCTTGCAAATCAGGGGGCAGCATTATACCTGCAGGCCGTACTCAACCATACCTGCAGGTGCTTGCAACATGATAAAATTATACACTTCCAGCCTGAAAACGCCGATTCGGGGACATGAATGGACAGTAATACTGAACGGGGACAGCCTCTGCTGGCCCGACAGCCGATCTTCGATCACCAGCAGCGTGTTATCGCCTATGATCTGTTGTACAAGGAAGACGAACACCTGAACGCGATGTTGCAGACGGACCCTGAAGCTGAATCCAGCTCAGAGGTGATTCTGCACGCCTATACCAGTATTTCGGATCAGGGCGAAGTGAAGCGCGTGCCCGCATTTATCCAGATTGCACCACGCATGATTCTGGAAGGCACCATGCCGACACTGCCGGCCAAGCAGGTCGTGATCTGTATTCGCCTGACTGAGCCGGGCAACATGGATCTGCTGCGCGCTCTGCATAAAATGTCGAAAGATGGCTACCGTATTGCGCTCACCGACTTCCGCTTCAGTCCCGAATACGATACTGCCCTTAAAATTGCCAAGATTATCAAAATTGATGTTGGCCAGTTGGATAGCGAGGAAATTCGCCGCCAGGCAGAGCTGCTTGCGCCTTACAAATCTACTCTGCTGGCAACCAACATCACCAGCTTCGACACGCTTGAACACTGCATCGAGAGCGGGTACAAGCTGTTCCAGGGCAGCTTTCTGAGCAAGCCCAAGGTTGTGAAGGGCCGCAAGGTCAATGCCAATCAGATAGCCTTGATGCAGCTGATGCAGGAGCTGCAGAAGCCCAATGCTACACCGGAAAAGCTGGAAGACTTGATCATCCGTGACCCTATACTCACCTATAAGCTGCTGCGCATCGTCAACTCTGCCGCCTACTCACTTGTGCGCCAGGTTGAGTCGATCGCGGAGGCTGTTGTGTTGCTTGGAATGGAGCAGATCAGAAAGTGGGCCACCCTGATTGCGATGACGGCGAACCGAGATAAGCCGGAGGAGCTTACCCGCATCTTGCTTACCCGTGGCCACATGTGTGAAATGATCGCGCAGAGTGAACATCAACCCAACCCGTCCGGTTTCTTTATGGTTGGCATGATGTCGGGCCTTCATGCGATGCTGGATATTGATCAGGAAACACTGCTTGAGCAGCTCCCCCTGGGCGAGGATATCAAAGCGGCATTGGCTAGAGGTGAAGGCAAGATGGGACAGCTACTAAGGCAAGTGATCGCATATGAATCCGGTGACTGGGATCAGTTGCCCAGCGATTTTGATATCTCGCTGTATGAAGCAACCTATCGTCACAGCTTGAAGTGGACCAAAGAGTCGATGCAGGCGATGTACGAATAAACCCATAAAAGAAAGCGCGTATCCGGAGAAGGGGTAGCCGGATACGCGCAGTGTGTACTTCCTTTTCAGCCTGCTCTGACAGGCCAGCGCACATCCGGTACGCTGTTGAATCCAGTATAGCCTTGGCTTTGAGCTTGTCACTGCAAAGTTAAAATATTTTTTAACTTTTCTGTTTTTGTTTTTAAATAACAAAAGGTTGGAAAGGAATTCAAGAAAGCATATGAGGATTGGTCGATAGAGCTATGGGCGGCGGGCAGTTTTGCCCGCCGCAACAGTAATCAGGCGGATGGCAGTTCCAGCTTTTGTTCGGAAACGAGTATGCCGTTGTTATCCGCATAGATAAATTCGCCCGGGTTAAAGGTCACCCCACCGAAGGTAACCGGTACGTTCAGCTGACCGACACCCAGCTTTTCTGTCTTCATGGGATGGGTTCCCAGTGCCTGGACCCCCAGCTCATCCAGCTCGGAAATCGCATTCACATCACGGATACAGCCGTAGATGATGATCCCTTCCCAGCCATTCTGCTGAGCCTTTTCAGCCAACATGTCCCCCAGCATGGCACGGCGCATTGAACCACCGCCATCCACTACCAACACCTTGCCTTTGCCGGGCTGAGCAACTTGCTCGCGTACCAGCGAATTGTCTTCAAACGCCTTGATGGTGACGATCTCACCACCGAAGGTTTCGCGACCGCCATAGTTGCCGAACATCGGCTCAACAACGCGTACCAGTTCCTCAAAGTGATCACACAGATCAGGCAGCAGATCTTGCATCGGGGTGCTCCTTGTTTCAGTTGGCGTAAATGTGCGCCATCATCGCCGATCGATTATATGTTTGCACTACAACTTAGGCATGGGGCCACAGCCCCATACCTTGAGAACTTAAACCGCCGATACTACATCGAGCAGCACCTGTACCGGGTGCGGCAGCTGCTGATCGTCAAAGCGTTTCACCTGAGAGCGGCAGGAGTAGCCAGTGGCCATCAGCTTGCCCCAGTTTTCCGGGTGGTTGACGATATCGCGCCAGCTTAGGTCATAAATATCCTTCGAGCGCTGCAGGTTGGCAGTTTCATGACCGAAGGTGCCCGACATGCCACAGCATCCTGTCGCCACCACATCCAGCTGCTGGCCCAATGCAGAAAAAATGTTCTGCCACTGACGAATGCTCGGTGCAGCAGAGGTTTTCTCTGTGCAGTGAGCCATCAGACGGTATTCGCCCTGAGGCAGAATTTCAGGCAGCTCAACACGCTCCAGCTGCTGACTCAGCCATTCCTGAATCAGCTGCACCGGCGGCAGCTCACCTTCGACAGCGTCCTTGTACTCCTGGCGGTAGGTAAGTGTCATGGAGGGATCGATACCCACCAGCGGCAGGTCTAACTCAGCCAGTTGGTTGAGCATGCGCGTATTGCGCTGAGCCGCCTTGTCAAACGCAGCCATAAAGCCATGGACATGCAGAGGTTTGCCGTTGGGCATGAACGGGGCCACCATGACGTAAAATCCGAGTTTGCCCAGCAGATCAACCAGGTCCAGCACCAGCCGGGTTTCAAAGTAGCTGGTAAAGGCATCCTGCACGATCACCACGGCGCGTTCACGCTGGGCTGCACTGAGCCTGCTGGCGACCTCTGGCGTGGCCCAGTCGATGCCGCGCTGATCCAGACCTTGCCTGAGGCTGTTGGTGCAGATCACGGGGCTGTCGACCATGCCACCGATACGGCGCATGACGCTGCGTACCAATGTATTGCGCATGGCCCAGTTGTACGGAGCCGGATACTTCGACAACGCTGGGATCATGAACTCAAGGCTACCGACCAGATAATCCTTGACCGGGCGCAGATAGCGGCCGTAATAAACTTCAAGAAAACGCGCACGGAAGTCCGGCACGTTAACCTTGATCGGACACTGGCTGACGCAGGACTTGCAGGCGAGACATCCCATCATCGCCTCATGTACTTCGTTTGAGAAGTCATAGCGCCCCTTGCGCCTGGCCAACGTGTTGCTGATTTTCTTCGGCAATGCCAGCAGGCCACTGCGGCTGCGTGCCTTTTCAGCTTCTGCTTTCACATCCACGCCACGGCTGGCCATCAGGCGCAGCCATTCACGGATCAATGAAGCGCGCCCTTTTGGTGAGTGAATACGCTCACGGGTGCCTTTCCAGCTTGGGCACATGGCATCGTTCGGGTCGTAGTTGTAGCAGGCACCGTTCCCGTTACAGTTCATGGCGGAATCGTATTGCTCACGCACCGCCGCACTGATCTGCCGGTCATGCTGCCCCCGCGTCGGGACCGCATCGATCTTGAGCAGTTCGGCTCCATCAATCGCAGGCGTTGCAATTTTGCCCGGGTTCAGCTGGTTGCGCGGATCGAAACAGCCCTTGATCTGCTGCAGTACAGGATAGAGCGGGCCGAAAAACTCGGGGGCATATTCGGAACGCACGCCTTTGCCGTGTTCGCCCCAGAGCAGCCCCTTGTACTCCTGTGTCAGGCGCACCACCTCATCGGTAATTTCACGGATCAGCTTTTCCTGCTCGGGGTCTTTCATGTCGATGGCGGGACGCACGTGCAGTACACCGGCATCCACATGACCAAACATGCCATAGGCCAGACCGCGATCATCCAGTACCTTGCGGAACGCCATGATGAAGTCGGCCAGGTTTTCCGGTGGCACGGCGGTATCTTCCACAAACGGGATTGGACGCTTCTGCCCCTGCGCATTGCCCAACAGGCCTACGGCCTTCTTGCGCATGCCCCAGACCTTGTTGATCTCGCTGGCGCCATACACCACGCTGAAGCCGAAGCTTTTACCCGGTTCGCCGCTGATCTGCTCAAGATGTCGGCAAAGCTTCTCGACCTTTTCGCGCAGCTCCTCCTCATCATCACCGGTGTACTCCACCAGATTGATCCCCTGAATGACCGGGTCGCCCTCTTTCTCGGGGAAGTAGTTACGCACGCTGTCCCAGACGATATCGCCCATTGCCAGATTCAGCACTTTGGAGTCCACGGTCTCGATCGAGGTGGGCTGCCACTGCATCAATGCCTGAGCATCACGCAAAGAGGCTTCAAAGCTGTCATATTTAATGTTGACCAGTGCTGCATGTTTGGGGATCGGCAAGACATTGAGCTTTGCTTCAGCGATAAACGCCAGTGAGCCTTCGGCGCCGCAGAGGATGGAGTTCAGATTGAAACGGCCAGATTCATCACGGATATGGGCCAGATCATAGCCGGTCAGGCAGCGGTTCAGCTTGGGGAAGCAGGTATCAATCTCATCCTGTCGCTCACGCTGAATGCCATCCAGCAGACGGTGTACTTCACCCACACGATCGGTACGTTGCTTAATTGTTTCCAGCTCGGCCTCATCAATCGGGCCGGATTGCCACAGCGTACCGTCCAGCCAGACACTGGTGAGCTCCAGAACGTGGTCACGGGTTTTGCCATACAGCACCGATCCCTGGCCGCTGGCATCGGTGTTGATCATGCCACCGATGGTGGCGCGGTTGCTGGTGGACAGCTCCGGCGCAAAAAAGAGTCCGTAAGGCTTGAGCGCGGCATTGAGCTGGTCCTTGACGACCCCGCCCTGCACTCGCACCCAGCGCTCATCCGGATTGATCTCCAGAATCCGGTTCATGTGCTTTGACACATCAACGATCAGACCATCGGTCAACGACTGCCCGTTGGTGCCGGTGCCGCCGCCGCGTGCGCTCAGTACGATGGAACGGAAACGGGGTTGATCCGCCAGACGTGCTATCAGCACCAGATCTTCACTGTTTTTCGGATACAGCACACCTTGAGGCAGGATCTGATAGATGCTGTTGTCGGTTGCCAGAACTACGCGGTTGGCATAGTCCGGGTTCAGATCCCCCTTGAACCCTTGCTGTTTCAGGGTTTCGATAAAGTCCAGATACAGGCTTTGAGTATCGTCGATGCTGTCAATGCGAGGGATCATGGTGCTCTCCGGGGCTTGTTTGAGGCGCAAGCGGGCTGTCATCAGAACAGAATAGACAGTCTGACAGCCATTGTTCAGTGGCGGGTAATGATGCAGAATCTTCATTTATCATTCAAATGATTAAATTCTATAAATTAATCAATATGGCTAATCAATAATGAGCAGCCCGATCGGTATTCGTCATCTGCAGGCTTTTATTGAAGTCGCGCGCTGCGGCAGCTTTACACGCGCCGCCGAGCACCTGTTTCTGACCCAGTCCGCTCTGACCGCCACCATCAAACAGCTGGAGCAGGATGCAGGGCTGATTCTGTTTGATCGCACCACCCGGCGCGTTGTGCTCAGTGCCGAAGGAGAGCGTTTTCTGCCGGTAGCCGAGCGCTTGTTGTCGGACTTTACTGCAGCCCTGACCGACCTGCGCGCCCGCGCTCAGCTACAGCAGGGGCATGTCAGCGTGGCGGGCTCCCCTTCGGTCGTGACCCGCCTGCTGCCCGCCGCCCTGCTGCAGTTTCGCACCCGCTACCCCTCGATCCTGGTCAACATTCGCGATGAGAGCGCCGGCAGCCTGGAGCAGCGCGTGCTCAACAATGAAGTGGACTTTGCGGTTGCCGGCAACCACTCGCAGCAACCCGAACTCGAATATGCCCCGCTGCTGCGCGATCGTTACGGACTGGTGGTGCCCAGCGACCATCCTCTGGCGCGGCATACCCAGCTGTCATGGCAAGCGATACCCGATGATCACCTGCTGCTGTTGTCGCAGGATACCGGCATTCGTGCCCAGCTCGCCCGCTTCAGTCAGCGAGGTGATATTCCGATTCGATTGGACCGGGTTCAGATTGAGGTATCCAACCCTGCCGCCATGGCGGCACTGATCAGTCAGGGACTGGGCATCAGCCTGCTGCCGGCCCTGGCCGCCGACGTGCACTCATTTGATGGGCTGGTTTTCATTCCGCTGCATGAACCACAGATCGAGCGTGAAATCTGCATCATTACCCGCAAGGGGCGAGCATTGAGCCCGGCTGCAGCGGCACTGCTCGATACTCTTCGAGAACATCTGCATCAGGCTCAGCTGCCCGCCTGGTGCAGCGCAATCAATTGAGCGGGATCTGTTTATGCCTGTGCGACGTAAGGATCTTAAACACAGCCTAGCGTGCATGAGATTACCCAATGCCGACTCGACCGATCCTTTTCTATGATGGCCAATGCCCACTTTGTCGCAAGGAAATTGCCCACTATAAGCGGCTAGACCGCCAACAGCGGGTTGATTGGCAGGATCTTTTCATTCCCGAATCTAGCCCAGAGCACTATGGTCTTGATCGTATTCAGGCAATGCGCGTGATTCATGCGGTTGATCGGCAGGGGCAGCTCCAAATAGGGGTACATGCCTTTATGGTGATCTGGCGAGAGCTACCCTACTACAGACACTTGGCCAGCGTGATCGATCAACTGCACCTGACTCGACCGCTGGACTGGGCCTACCACCGTTTTGCCGTCTGGCGTTTTCGCTCTCGCTGTAAACAGGGTTGCAAGCTGCCACCTGTCAAAAGGGTCACTGACTCATGAGCCTGCAGGTGGGTGTCCT
>ERZ1673962.1258-NODE-1258-length-12677-cov-3.680637_pt1 | contig 12677 bp, 12 predicted proteins | sample MGYA00580188_ERZ1673962 | MGnify/ENA primary metagenome ERZ1673962 (study PRJEB41334, sample SAMN05608104) | rock metagenome | biome: terrestrial subsurface; feature: shale formation; material: shale | place: USA: Pennsylvania ... | reverse complement strand
GTTCAACTGGGACTACTCCTCCCAGCCGACCGGCCCTGTCGTTTCGCAGCTCTACGTAAAGACCTCGAACACGATCACGATCCCGTCCGGTCAGCCGTCTTATGACGTCAGCCTGGCGTATGAGCGGAACGCGACGGAGAAGATGCTCCTGGGTAGCCCCTCCATTCCGGAAGCCTGCCGGATCCGGTCCGGGGCCACGACCTGCTTCGGTCCCAGTCAGATCGACAGCATGACGGTGCAGCCGGGGGACCGGATGTATGTCAGGGTTGTGCCGCAGAAGATCAGCTCGGCCAAGGACGTCCCCTGGAAAACCTCCGAGACCGTCTGGTGCATCGGCGGGTACTGCCTGGACTTCACCCACACGGCGAACCGTCACGTCGACCCGCGCGTTCCGGACGCCTTCTCCATCACTGCGGTAACCGGTGCTGCGGCGGGGACCCCGGTCACCTCCAGCCCGTTCATCGTGGACTGGGATGGGAACGTGTCCTACTCGATCGGTGCGGCGATGCCGATCAGCATCACGGGCGGGGAATACCGGGTCAACGGCGGCGCCTGGATGACGGCGTCCGGCACGCTTGCCCCGGGGCAGACTCTGGAGGTCCGGATGACCGCGCCGTCGGCGGGGCAGACCGGCTCTGCTGATCTGACCGTGGGGACCGTCACGGAGAGCTTCTCCGTCACCTCCGCCCCCTGATACGGGCACGGTCTTGGAAGGACTTGAAAGGGCCGGCAATGCCGGCCCTTTTCTTTGTTTGCGAAAAGCTGGATTTATGTGTTGCGAAAAAAAATATGAACACCTAGTTTGACGCATAAGACGATCGAGCAGGAGATCAGGGTGATCTTTAAGAATGGTATATTTTTCCAGGACATTGGACGGTGTGTCGCCGCCTCTCTCCTTGCCGTGGTCGTTCATGTCAGCGCGGCCGGTGCGACTTCGCTTCTCGAGGAGACCCATCTCATCAACGTGACGCTCGGCTCTGACCTCTCCTCCATCCCCAGCTCGGCCCGCAGCGAGGGCTATGAGCTCTCGGGCGGCGCCAGCATCAGCTTCGATGACTGGTACCAGGTCCGCACACCGGATCTTCGTCTCGAATTTCTCACCGAGATCAGGTCTGACCTGGGCTTTATATGGGGTTTCGGGACCGGGGAGTACGGGGAGAAGTACCGGATCGACCCGAGCCTGAAGATCGGCCTGCTCTACACGGCCCCGGTCGGCGATAACGGGCTCTTCTCCCTGCGGGTGACCACCCGGATCGGGGGACATCTGCGGGAGCGCGCCTGTACGGCCGATTACGGGGAAATCGGCGGGGTCCAGCGCGTTAACTGCCGGCTCGCCGCCACCCCGCTCGAGCCTCGCGAAACGCTTCAATACCTCTGGGACGAACGGCCCGGCGACCGCCTTCAGGCTTCGGTCGGCCTGATGTTCCGGTTCTGATTTCAACCTGCGAGAAAAGGAGACAGAATGTTTACTCGCAAGATCGCCGCCATCGCGGCAACCCTCGCCCTCCTGGCCGGGGCCGCCCCGGCCCAGGAGCTCAGCTTCGGCGCCATGTCGACCCCGCCGGTCCAGGGCTGGATGAGCTCCGACATCGGAGAGGCCTGGTCCCAGGGCTACAAGGGGCGCGGGGCGTCGATCACCGTGATCGACGATTTCAGCTCGCGCAACTACCTGGCCGGCCGCCTCACGGGGGGCTGGACGATCGGGACCCACGGGGTCATGACCTATTTCCAGTCCGCCCTGGTCGCGCCGGAGGCCCGGTTCCGGATCCAGGACTTCACGAACACCCGCAGCGTCCGGCTGACCCGGAATTTCGACGTGATCAACCTGAGCTACGGGATGTTCGCGGCCGACGGGTATGACGTGAACAACATCTGGTGGGGCGCGCGTGAAGGGTCCGTGATCAACCACGCCCGGACCGGAAACGCGCTCGTCGTGAAGGCGGCCGGCAATGACGGGGTCGCCGTCGGCACCGCCACAGCTTACGGGGATCAGGACTACCTCGCGTCAGCGCTGATCGGGACCCGTTCGGCCCTCTTCGTGGGCGCGCTGGACCGGAACGGGAGCGTTGAGGCCCCCGCGTCGATGGCCTGGTATTCGAACACCGCCGGCTCGGACGAGCGTGTTCAGGACCAGTTCCTGACCGTCGGGGTGGACAGCTCGCGCCTGGGGCTCGCCGGGACCTCCTTCGCCGCCCCGATCATCTCCGGCTACGGGGCGATTCTGCACTCGAAGTTCCGGACCGCGACGCCGACCGATATCGCGAACCGGCTTCTCGAGACGGCCCGCACCGATACGGTGGTGAATTACGACCCCTCCGTTTACGGACGGGGTGAGGCGAGCCTCTCGCGGGCACTCGCCCCGGCCGCCATCCGCTGACCATTCGTGGCCGGGGCCCCCTCCATGACCCCGGCCACGATATATGTGGATAAAGACTAAGCGATACTTTTTCGCAAACCCCCCTTCCCGTATAAGAGGCTGAGAGACGGCCCTCGGCCGGAGCCCAATAGGGGGGAATATGATGAGCGGACTGCTCAGACACGTCGGGGCCATCGCCCTTCTTTTGATTTCCGTAACTCCAGGGGCGTTTGCCCAGGAGACCGTTGAACGGGACCCGTTCAGCACACCTTCGATCGAGGATGTGATCAGGGCTGCGGACAGGGACCGGGTCGCAAAGATCACGAATGACCTTGTTGAGGCCCAGATCGGCGCGATCGAGGAGAGGATCATCATCGAGGTCGAAACGCGGCTTTCCGCGCTTCTCGACCGCCGACTGACCGAGTTCAACGAACAGACCAACCAGAACGTCGACGAACGTCTCTCGGAGATGGCGAGCGTCATCTCGAGCCTGAGGGACGAGGTCCCGCAGCAGATCGAACGGGCGATCGCTCAGCGCGTGCAGGCCGGGTCCTCGGACGCGGCCGCGATGGGCCTGATCCCTGAGGGGTCGGTGTTCGTCGCCTGTGTCGATGGCCGGTCCCTCTATCGGGACGCGAACGGTTCGACTTTCTACATGGATAACCCGATGGGAGATGCCGGTGTATCGCGTTGCAGCAACTAGCGTCCTGATCCTCCTCGCCGCTTGCGGGGAGCTTCCGGAACCGAACCCGCTGGCCGGGGCGACTGAAACGACGGACCGGGTCGCCCAGTCCTTCATCGAGCGGGAAACGGAGGCGGTCAGCCGCATCCCGATCTCGGCGAGCGCCTTCAGGCCGATCGAGATCGATTCCACCATCCGGGAGGATCTCGCTGACCGTCAGCTTGATCTGCGTTTCGCGGAGGGGGCGACCCTGCGGGACATGATCACCGTGCTCGGCACCGTGAACGTGCCGATCGTGGTCAACAGCGAGGAGGGGATGGACGCGGCCCTGGACAGCCGTCTCCCGTTCAGCTCCTACCAGGGGAGCCTGGCCGATCTGCTCGACATCCTGCGCCGCGCCAACGCGATCATCTCGCAGCAGCGGGGCGATTTCATCTATCTGGGAACGCTGGCCCGCTACTCGGTAGACCTGCCGCAGGACAACGGCATCATGGAGACGATATCCGGCGAGATCACGGCGCTTGGCGGGGAGGACGTGGTCCAATCCGTCACCAGCGGTCAGCTCATCTACAAGGCGCAGCCGGACGTTCATGACAGCCTGATCGGCCCGTTCCTGGACCGGGTCTCCAACAACCTCGCCATGGTCACCATGCAGGTCGCGGTGGTCTCGCTCGCTCTGAACGACAGCACCTCTCAGGGGTTTGACTGGAACGCGTTCCGTCTGGGGGTCACGACCGTGAACCAGGCGACGGGTGGCGGGGATGGCGGCGGTGACGTCGAGGTCGCGAACACGGGGGGCGTCCCCTCCCTGGGCAGCGTGATCGACGCGACCGCGAACGCCTTCAGTATCGGGCGCACCGCGGAGGGGACCTTCTTCGGGAAGGCGGCCACCTTCACGATCGGGTCCGCGCTGAACTTCCTGTCCACCTTCGGCGACACGGAGATCACCCAGAACGTGGAGCTGCGCACGGTGTCCGGACAGGAGGTGGTGCTTCGGTCCGGTCAGGAGGTCCCCTATGTGTCCGGGGTGACAAACACCGTGGACGAGGGGACCTCAACCGGGTCCGTCCAGACGGAAACGATCCAGACAGGTCTGACCCTGACCATGCGCCCGTTCTTTGACAGCGCGACCGGGCTTGTAACCCTGAACCTGAACCTCGAGCAGCGTCAGATCCTGCAGTTCGTCGAGCTGAGCGCCGGCGACGGGGTCGGCACGATCACGCAGCCGCTCACTCAGGACCAGAACCTTACGGACCTGATCAGGACCCCGGTCGGCCAGACGATCGTTGTCGGCGGGATCCAGAACGAGAGCGTGTCGAGCACCATGACCCAGCCCTCGTTCATGCGTAACACCGACGCCGGGGAGATGCTGGGATCCGAGAACCGCAACGTGTCCCGGAACGCCTTCTTCATCGTCGCGCGTCCGACCGTGACCGTATTCGAGAGGGTTCAGGATGAGTGACGATACGAAACCCAACCCGCCGACACTTGGGGGCCTCTCAGGAGCCGAAGACCGGAGCTGGACGGGCGCCGGAGACACGTCCGGGCCAGATAAGGCTCCGCTCCTCCTCGGCGTCGATGCGCTTGCGAAAAAATCAGATGATCTGGAGCCCATGGGGTTCGGGTCTGACGAGCCTGCGCCGGGTACGGAGGAGACGGTCGAGCCCTCTGAGCAGGCTCCGCGTCGGGGCTTTCTCGCACGTGTCCTCAAGCGGGGCCGGTCAGGTCCCGTCGAGGAGCCGGAGCCGGCGCCCGAGGAGGAGCGTGTTGCTCTGATCGAGGAGGAGCCGGTGCCGGACCCCGAGGGGTCCGCCCAGGTTCAGTGCAGGGGTCTGTTCCGTCGAAAGAAGGTCGAGCCTCAGCCGGTAGCGTTTCTTGAGGATGACGCGGATCTTTCCGCCGAAGACCGCGCGCTCCCGGACGATGAGGCCCAGGACCCGCAACCCTCAGAGGTCATGATCCCGCCCGGACCATCGGCTGCGCCCAGGAAGATCGGGCGCGGGGCGAAGCGGGGCTTCCCGCCCATCCAGGTGCTGATCGGCTGGATCGGGGAGAGCTCCCGCAAGGACGTTATCGAGCACGCGCGCGGCTTCGCCGAGGACCATATCGAGACGCTGGATACGGCCTGGATCGCGATGGCGGAGTTTCGTGGCGGGACCCTCTTCGAGATCCACGAGGGCGGCAGCGGACAGGCCTATCTCCCCGAACTGATAGAGCAGCTGAGCCGGGACCCGGAACAGGTCCTCTGGGTCCCGTCGGGCACGAAGCTTAACCGGGTGGTGACCTTCTCGCTCAGCGAGGGGCGCCCCTTCTCGATGATGCTCAACGAGGTGGACAGCGCGAGGGTCCGCGACTCCGGTCAGGCCCCGGTAGAGAGGAGCGGCAAGATGCGTCGCCTCTCCTCTCGGGGGACCTCCGTCCTCGTGGTCGGGGCGACCCTGTTCGCCATCGGCCTCAGCGCCATGTCGGCCTCCGCCTTCCTCGCCTCCTCGATCGATCAGCAGCCCCTGCCGACGCTCTCCTATAATCCGGAGATCCTCCCGCACGGGCAGATCGTCAGCCTCTCGAGTGCGCTGCGTGACGACCGATGGGTGTCCCGGATCGTTTTCGAGAACGGGGCCTGGCGCGCGGAGTTCGAAACCTTCGATGAGCTGGCGCTTCCGGAGAACACGGATGAGGCGCAGCGCCTTATCGATGAGGCGACGGACCGGGACGCCATCCTTCAACAGGAGCGGGACCGAAAGATCGAGGAGCTGATGTCGGAATGAGAAAACGGGTGATCATCGGGGCTCTCCTGCTCCTGGGCGCGATGGGCCAGGGCGGACTCGCCTGGCACATGTCCAACATCGCCGCAGATAACGAGCGGCTGGTCGCGACCTCCTGGACGAAGGCGGATGCGCTGTGCCGTGAGGCGGTCTCGGAGGTCGGGGATATGTCCGAGCTCGGCGGACAGCTCGAGGTGAACAAGGTGCTCATGCCTGATGAGGACTGGCGGATCGCGCTGATGAACGCGTCGAGCGTGATCTCGCACTGCTCGACCCGCCGCATGACGTATTTCTGCATGGGCAGGGCGTGCGGGGAGGTGACGGACCGGGCGACGACCCTTTCGAACCTTGAGGAGCAGGACGTGGCGCCGTCCGCGTCCGACATTCTGCGAACCGAGCCGGTCAAGATCCTCTTCCGGCTCCAGGAGGTGAAATCATGAAGATGAACCCGCTCGGGGCGCTCTTGCGGATCAACTGGTCCTCACGCGGCTTGCGAATTTTTGACCTGTTCCTGGCCTTCGCGGCGCTCGGATACGGGCTCTACGAGGGGTCGGAGCTTCTGATCTGGATCGGGGTCGCGGCGGTGGCCCTGTCGCTGATCAACCCGATGGGGCGGATCCAGCGCGGCCTGAGCCGGTTCGTTCGTCCGGCCGGGAGGGGCTGATGCTGACCGCTACGACGAGGAAGGCCCCGGGCCGCTTTGACATCTGCCACCTGATCGGGGGCGGGCAGCAGGTGGATATCGGCCAGGAGCTCGTAACCCGCGGCATGATCACGTCCCGCGCCCTCCAGGCCGCGCAGATGGAGCGTGCGGTGACCGGGGGGCGCCTCGGCCCGGTCCTGGTCCGGAACGGGCTGCTCGGACAGAAGGAGCTGATCAACACGATCCTGGACGTGGCGCCCGAGGAGCTCGCCACGGAACGGGTCTCACACTCGCGCATCCCGATCCGGATCCTGCGTCAGCACAAGATCCTGCTCGCGGCCGAGACGGACGCGAAGATCTACGTGGCCACCAGGAACGATGAGCGCGTCGCGCGCGACATCGTATCGGCCTGGTATCCGGACCGGGAGATCGAGTTCGTCGCCTATAACCCCGAACACATGTCCGACTTCCTCACCCGGATGCAGATGACGGTCGGGGCCACGGACGGGGAGGAGGTCGCGGAGGACGAGCGTCTCGAAGACCTGATCTATCGGGCCTACGACAAGGGGGCGTCGGATATTCACGTCACCCCGAAGCCGCGGTCCTACACGGTCTTTTTCCGTATCCTGGGCGAGCGTCACCTCGTTCACGAGGGGCCTCTTTCTGAGTATCGCGCGCTCGTCGCGCAGATCAAGAACCGGGCCGGCATGGACATCGCAGAGAACCGGCTCCCCCAGGACGGGGTCTTCAACATGGAGTTCGCCTCCAAGGTGGTTGATTTCCGGACCGTGACCGTCCCGGTTCAGGACGGCGAATATGTGGTTCTGCGGATCCTTGATCCGGACGCCGTGCGGAACAATCTTGACGATCTGGGCATCAGCCGGGTCGAGCACTGGCGGCGCGGTTTCCGCCAGTCGAACGGGCTCTGCCTGATCTGCGGACCGACCGGCTCCGGGAAGACGACGACGCTGAACGCGACCGTCTCGGAACTGGACCGGTTCGGGGAGGCTATCTTCACGGTCGAGGACCCGGTGGAATACCCGATCTCCTATTCGGGACAGGTGACGATCAACGAGGCGATCGGGCTGTCTTACCCGCGCGCGCTGCGCGCCTTCATGCGCGCGGACCCGGACATCATCAACATCGGGGAGGTGCGGGACGAGGAGACGGCGCGCACGATGATCAGGGCCGCGGAGACGGGTCACATGGTTCTGGCGACTCTGCACGCCTCCACCATCCGGGGCGCCATCTCGCGTCTGGAATATCTCAACATCCCGCCTCATGACCTGCGCTACATCATCCGGTCCATCATGGTTCAGAACCTGGTCAAGACGGTCTGCACCTCCTGCGCCGGCTCGGGTTGCGAAAAATGCTTCGACACGGGTTATGCGGGCCGGACCATCGTGAGCGAGGTCCAGTATTTCGAGAACGAGAACGAGTTTGACCGGATGGTGAATGGTGAAGTCTTCTGGCCGCGCCTCATCTCCGACGCGGTCGACGTGATGGACCGCGGGCTCACGGATCTGCGTGAGCTTGACCGGGTCTACGGGGCCGCGGTCCAGGAGGAGATCGAACGCCGCGGCGCCGCGGGCACGCCTGATCGCGACGGGGGGTAGCCCCCATGTATCAGCTGATCATGGTGCTGATCACGATCAGCCTGTTCGCGGGGCTCCTGCTGGCCGGCAGATCCTATGTCGACCCGCAACGGGTCGTCGGCCTGCAGCGCTCCGAATTCCTCCTGGCTGACCGGAACCGGATCGACCTCGCGTTGCGGACCTACCGGGTCGCCAACGGGGTCGCGGTCCCGGACACCGGCTGGGAGGACGCGATCTCCCCCTATCTGACCGAGCCTCTCGCACCGCTCCCGACCGGTTACTCCTGGTATCTTCAGGACGGCCCCGAGGGGGGGCGGGCCTGCGTCATGACGGAGGCCGGCGCGGTGATTCCCCCGGCCGCCGCCTCCGTCAGCTGCGTGCTTACCGGGATCGCGGCCTGTCTCGCCCCGAGCTCCATCGGGCTGATCGGGGAGCCGGGGTGGACCGGCTGCGAGGGCCTCCTGATCGTTGATGACGCGATGTTGCGGTCCGCGGGCGCGCCCGCCGTTGGCGGGGATGCGAGTTTCGCGATCACGGGTCCGGACGCGGAGACGTACACTTTCGCGGACAGTCCCCGAAACATCTTCACCGGCCAGGTCACGGACCTGTCGGACCTCTTCGCCTTTACCGGGTTCGACGGCGATATCGGCTACTGGTCGACGCCGAACGTGACCACCCTTGCCGGCATGGCCCGGTCCGCCTCGCAGTTCGACGCACCCCTCGGGGCGTGGGACACGAGCGCGGTCCTGGACATGGACGGGGCCTTCGAGGCGGCGACGACGTTCAACCAGGACCTGTCGGGCTGGTGTGTGCCGCTGATCTCCTCCGAGCCGGTCGATTTCGACACCGGCGCCTCGGCCTGGGCTCTGGGGAGGCCCGTCTGGGGGACATGCCCCTCGGAGACGACCCCGGTCCTCATCACGCTCGGCGCGGCGAGCCTGCCGGACGCGGAGCGGGACGCGGCCTATGTCGGCTTCGACTTCAGTTCGGTCCTGACCGTTTCCGGGGCGGAGGCCTCCGAGCTGGCCTGGGCCGGAACCTCCGTGCCGGACGGGCTCATCCTTAACCCGGACGGGACCCTCACGGGGACGCCGACGGAGGTCGGCGGCTTCAACTTCACCGTCGTCGCCTCGCATCCCGGCGGGATGTCCGACGGGCGCAATTACACGATCATCATCAACGATCCGGACCCTCTCATCGTAGAGCCGTGATCCAGAAGGAGGGGCTCGCATGCCGGTCTTCATCGCCAAGGTCTCCGTAGCGGGGCGCACCACGAATGTCACGGTTTCGGCGACAAGCAGGTCCGAGGCGGAGCGTCAGCTCAAGCGCCGCGGCCGGGTCATCTCATTGAAGCGGCAGGTCCTGTTCGATCTTCAGCCGGGCCTGTCCCCCCACGAGCGCTACACCTTCCTCGTCAAGCTCTCCACGATGGTCGCCTCGAAAGTGTCGATGGGGCGTGCCCTGGAGCTGATGGGGGAGGCGTTCACCGGGAACATCCGGCGGGTGTCCCGGTCCCTCTCCGAACGGGTCAACGCGGGCATGAACTTCATCACCGCGATCGAGGAGGAGCGCAAAAGCTTCCCCCCCTCGCTCGTTGCCCTGATCCGGTCCGGGTTCGCCGGGGGGAACGCGTCGAACGCGCTCCGGGAGGCGGCGGAGTTCGAGCAGCTCATGCAGAGCATCCGGAAGGGGTCGATGAAGGAGGTCTGGACCGGGATCGGGTATTTCGCCGCCTCCGCGGGCCTGACGGTTGCGACCGTGGAATATTTCGGTCCGATGGTGACCGGGAACCCGCTGTTTCAGACCCCGGGGGTGGACACGGCCTGGATCGAACAGTTCGGGGTCGCGTTCATGTGGGTGAACATCGTCCTTCTCGCCGCGATCGGTTTCATGATCTTCATGGGGACGATCGGGCGCCTGGCGAACCCGGCCGTCATCGACCGGGTCATCGCCCGGATCCCCTTCTACGCGGACCTGATCCTGGCCAAGAACAACTACATCACCTTCTACAAGCTGTCCCTTCTCGTGAAATCCGGGGTCCGGATCGAGGAGACGCTTGAGATCACCGCGACGGATATCGGGCCGGGCGCGCTGAGGGCGGATATCCAGCGGTCCCTCGATCTGATCCGGAAGGGTCGCCCCTGGGCGGTCGGCATGGAGACGCTCGACCCCACCGACCGGGCCTCGCTCCTGGCCTCCTCGGACCGCGAGGACGTGGCCCGGACGTTCAGGCTCCTCGCGGACCAGTTCCGGGACCTCTACATCTCGCGGATGAAGACGCTGGGCCCGGCCCTGAACATCCTCGCGGCGCTCTTCATGTCGATCGCCTCCGCGATCCTGTTCGGGCTGACCATCCTGCCCATGCTTCAGCTGGCCGCGAGCATATGATGTTTGCGAAAAAAAATAAGAAATCAACAATTTACGACATGGGGTTATCCGAATACGGTTTGATTCGGTTGCGAAAAAATGTATTGATTTGAAGTGTCGTCGGAGAAGCCGGTGATGATATCAACCTTGGCGCCGCGAATGCGAAAATCGGGCGCGCTACTGAAAGGGAACACGGAAAATGTTCAACCTGATCGTCGCGGTCATCTCGATCGCTCTTATCGCGGCCATGGCCGCAGCCTCGATCTTCTACGGCGGCTCCGCCTTCGGCTCCGGCACGGCACAGGCTCAGGCCTCGACCCTCGTGAACAACGGGCAGCAGATCTCGGGCGCACAGCAGCTCTATATGATCGACAACTCGGGCAACCGGGCGGCTACCATCGGCGGACTGACCCCGCAATACCTGCAGGCCCTGCCGACCGCTCCGTCGAACTCGACCGGTGCAAGCTCGGCTGACACCGGCGCCTGGGAAATCTCCGCGGACGGCACCTTCGCCTACATCCCGCTGAACACCGCGCATGCTGGCGCCAACACCTCCCCGGCCGACACCGTCTGCCAGGAGATCGTCGCACAGGGCGGCGCGCTGCTTGACGCAGCCGCAACCACGCTGGCCGCAGCATCCGTGCTGGGCACCGGCGCAGGTGAGATCAACCTCGGCGACGACCAGTTCGGCTGCGTTGTTGACGGGGCAGACAGCATCTCGACCGATGCGGCCGTGGCCCACTTCGTCTTCAAGCTCTGATCCTTTTCGGATGAGCTGAGACTCTGACGCCACCCCCCAACGGGGTGGCGTTACTATTTGCGAAAACGCTTATCGGGGGATAAAGCGCAGATGACCATCCAACAGATTCAGACCGCCCTGCGCGGGGGCCGCGTCTCCGAGGCGATCGAGCTATGCGAGCGCGCCCTGGGACCTGAGACCGATCCGCGTACACGCGCGGAGCTCTTTCACCTGCGCGCGGTGGCCGAGCAGGCGGGCGGCGATCTCGAGGGGGCGGTCCGGTTCGCGCTTCAGGCGCTTGAGCAGGACCCCACCTTCGCGAAGGGCTGGAACACGCTCGCGATCCTTCAGCACCGGGCCGGACGGACCATCCCGGCGATAGAGGCGGCCCAGACCGCGATTCGCGCCGCGCCGGGCATGGCGGAGGCGCATCTGACGCTCGCCTCCCTCTACCGGTCCCGCCGGCGCCCGAGACGCGCAGCGGACAGCTACGCAAACGCGCTCCGGATCGACCCGGACCTCGTCCCGGCCCTCTCCGGCCTGGCGGGGGCGCTCAGCGAGGCGGGGGATGCCGCGGGCGCCTTTGAGGCCTTCACGGCGCTTCAGAGGCTCCTGCCAGAGGACCCCGGGGTCGCGAAATCCTTGGCGGCCACCCTGCTTTATGCGGGCCGGGCCGAAGAGGCGGCCCGGCAGGCGGACCGGGCCCTGGAGCTGGAGCCGGAGAACCTGACCGCGATCAAGATCCGGCTCGAGCATGGCCCCCTGGAGGGGGCGGGGGCAGCAGAGGCGGTCGCGGGTCGCGTGGCCGCAACCCCCGACGCCCCCTGGCTGGCCCGGGCGAGCCTCCTCGTCGCCCTGGCGCGCCGGGCGGAGCGCGGAGGGGACCGGGATGCGGCGTTCCGGCTCTGGGAGGAGAAGAACGCGGTCGCAAGCGCGGCGCGACGCTACCCACGCGCCGATACTGAAGGCTACGTCGAGGCGATCCGGACCACCTGGACGCCTGAGCTGGTTTCCCGGGTCAGGGGGCTGAGCGCGCGCCCGGAGCGGCCGGTCCTGGTCCTCGGCATGCCCCGGTCCGGCACGACACTGGTCGAGCAGATCCTCGGCGGGCACGCCCGGGTCTCCGCGGGCGGGGAGCTGAGGGACCTCGCCGACCTGGTCCACAACTTCATGCCGGGCCGCTCCATCGCCCGGATCACCGAGATCCCGGACGGGGACCTCCCGGGCAAGATCAGCCAGATGGGCTCCATCTACGCGGACGCGCTCGCCCAGTATGGGGGCCCGGACCGGGTCGTGATCGACAAGATGCCGGAGAACTTCAAGCTGGTCGGGCTGGCCGCGATCCTGATGCCGAACCTGAAGGTCGTCCACGTGCGGCGGGACCCGCGCGACGTCTGCTTCTCGATCTGGAAGCTCCAGTTCGACAATCTTGGGCATGAGTACGGGAACCGGTTCGAGGACCTTGCCCATTACTACCGGGTCCACGAGGCGCTGATCGCGCACTGGAAGGCCCTTTTCCCGGGCCTGATC
>ERZ1673962.1257-NODE-1257-length-12682-cov-4.241625_pt1 | contig 12682 bp, 7 predicted proteins | sample MGYA00580188_ERZ1673962 | MGnify/ENA primary metagenome ERZ1673962 (study PRJEB41334, sample SAMN05608104) | rock metagenome | biome: terrestrial subsurface; feature: shale formation; material: shale | place: USA: Pennsylvania ... | reverse complement strand
CAACCTCGGCCAAGAGATCGTGGAGGAGAGGCGGGTCGACGGGAAGGCGGCGAAGCGGGCGCTGGCAAAATGGATGGCGCTTCACCCGACGAACGTCACACAGAAGGTCCGGTTCATCATCGAGCATTTCTCGAAGAACGTGGCCCACCTCTTGGACGGGAAGGCGAAGGCCATGGTCGTCACCAGCTCTCGGGCCTCCGCGGTCCGGTACAAGCGCGTGTTTGACGCCTTCATCGCGGCCAACCCCGCTTATGGGAACATCCGGGCGCTGGTCGCCTTCTCGGGGAAACTGACCGGGCGCGAGGTGATGCACCCGAACGATGACCTTCTGAAGGGGGACGCGTTCATCGTCGAGGAGGACGCGGAGTTCACCGAGGCGAACATGAACCCGGACGCGGCCGGAAAGGACCTGCGCCATGTTTTCGATCGGCCCGAGTACAGGGTCATGTTGGTCGCAAACAAGTTCCAGACCGGGTTCGACCAGCCCAAACTGGTCGCGATGTACGTGGACAAGAAAATCGCAAACGCGGTTGAGATCGTTCAGACCTTCTCCCGCCTGAACCGGACCTTCCCGGGCAAGGACCAGACCTTCATCGTCGATTTCATCAACGACCCGGACGTGGTCCGAGCCGCCTTCGCCCAGTATGACCGGGGCGCCCAGATTGAGGAGGTGCAGGACCTCAACGTCATTTATGACCTGAAGGAGTTCCTCGACGATCAAGGGGTCTATGATGAGACCCACGTCCTCGATTTCCAGAAGGCCCGGTTCCGGACCGCCGCGGCCGCCGCCAGCGGTGCGGATGACGAGGCGGCGCACAAGGCGATGTACGCCGCGACGCAGGAGCCGACCGACGCTTATAACCACCGGCTCACGGAGCTTCGCAACCGGGCGACTGCCGTCGAGGACGCCTGGCAGAAGGCGAAGGCGGCCGGGAACGAGGACGGGATGAAGCGCGCCGATCACGATCGCGAACAGGTCGAGACGGCGATCGTGTCGTTGACGGACTTCAAGGCGGGCCTGGCCCGGTTCGGCCGCCTTTACGCCTACGTCGCGCAGCTGATCGACCTCGGCGACCCGGACCTTGAGGTCTTCGCCGCCTTCTCGAAGCTGCTGGCGAACAGGTTGGACGGGGTGCCCGCGTCCGAGATCGACCTGCACGGGATCGCCCTGACCGGCTATGACATCGTGGAGCGGGAGGAGCCGAAGAACGGGGATGATGAGGAGCCGCCGACCCTCGAACCGGTCAAGGGCGGAGCCGGTGGCGCACGTCCGGGCGCGCTCCCGGTCTATATCCAGGAGCTCATCGAACGCCTGAACAGTCTCTTCGGGGAGGCGAACCCGCTCGAGGATCAGGTCGCCTTCGTGAACCAGGTCGCCGAGATCACCCGCCAGAACCCGGTCGTGATGGCCCAGATCGACAAGAACAGCAAGGATCAGGCGATGAAGGGGAACCTCCCCGGGGCGGTCCAGTCCGCGGTGGTCCGGGCCATGTCCTCGCACAGCGCGCTCGCCACGCTCCTTCTCAGCAAGGACCGGCAGGCCCTGCCGATCCTTGAGGGGGTGATCTACGAGATCCTGAAAAGGGGTGAGACGCTGAACATTCACGACGGGTGACGATACACCTTTGAACTATGAGCGGAACAAAATTGATTTTTAGCCTTGGTGGCGGCAGTTAGACAATTTGATAACTGCTGAATTGAGGTAGTGAGCAGGAAGGACGACGAATTTGGAGTATATAGCAGAAATCGGGTCGGCCATGTCCCGGTTCATTTTTTTCGGTTCTTCTTTCCTGACCCAGGAGGCGGCGCCGGGCCTCGTCTCCATCGGTATCCTCACGGCGCTCTTGATCGCCTCTGTGATGGTCTGGATGAGCGCCAGGCGCAAGCTCACCGCACTGAAATGGCTTGAGGTTCAGGTCCGGGCGACGACGGATAAGCAGGAGTTCGCAGCCGGGGTGAACCGGATAAGCCAGGAGGCGAAAAAGGTCCGGACCCGGAAAGGGTACGCCCACATCACGGCTGCCTGGGACGAGTTCCGCGAAACCCTGATTGAGGATAAGGGTGCAGATCAACCGATTCTGCGAAACAGCGTACGCCCGTCCAGCTTCTTTAATCTTGAAGATCTCCATTACGGCCCGGCCTTCTCCCGGTACGTTCCGGGTCTATTCGTGACGGTCGGCCTGTTCCTGACCTTCCTGGGGCTGATCGCCGCTCTGCGGCAGATCACCGGAATGAGCGAAGCCTCCCCGGAGGAGATGCGCGCTTCTCTGGACGGGCTTCTCGGGGCGGCCTCTGCCAAATTTATCATGTCTCTGACTGGGCTATTTGCGTCTATCTTGTTCACCGTTTTACTCCGCGCCCTCACCGGGAAGGTTGAAAACCGGATCCACACGCTGTGCGCCGCCCTTGAGAAGCGGCTCCTCTTTGTCAGCCTCGAGGAGGTGGCGATGGAACAGCTGACGATCGCGCGTGGGCAGAAGGACAGCTTTATGGAGGTCGGCACCACCTTGATGGCAGAGCTTGGGCGATCCCTCCAGAAGGAGATCCCGGAATCCATATCCAGCTCGATCAGCACCGCGATGGCACCGCTGCTGGAAAAGGTCGGTAAGGCCGGATCCGACGGGGTCGGACAGATGGTGACCGACCTATCGTCCCGGTTCTCAGAGGATGTGGGGCGGGCGCTTTCGGACGCCAGCGCACAGCTCTCGGCCGCCGGGGATAAAATCGCAAGCCTATCGGACCGGATGGACAGCAGCTCTGGACAGATGGGACAGGAGATGGACGCGTCAGTCGGCAAGCTCGCACAGGCGGCAGAGGACCTGTCGGCTCGTCTGCAGAAGGCCGCGGAGACCACGGACGGGAAGCTGAACGAGGGGGCCGAACGGCTCCTGGGGATCATGAATGAGACCCTGGACGGGATTCGGCGCAACACGGCTGAGGGGGCGGACGCCCTGAAAGAGGCCGCGGCGGATATGCGCGCCTCCGCCGGGACCTTCCGCGAGGAGCTGGACGCGGCCGCGTCCAGCGGGTCGGCTGCGGTCCGGTCCCGCATGGAGACGGCCGGATCTGAGGTCGAAGGGGTTATTACAGAAGCCGGACGCGGGATGGCGGCGCTGGTCACCAGCAGCGGTCAGGACCTTCTGGCCGCCTCCGGCGAGTTCCGCGAAAAGATCCGAGAAGATTTGGTGGAGCCGATCATCGAGGTGGTGGAGCAGCTCGACAAGATGGCGGATCGGCTGAAGGACGGATCAAGTCAGATCGCGACCGCAGCTGGAAACATCAAGTCCGGCAGTGAGGCGACCAAATCGGCGGCCGACACCCTCACGACCGCGTCGCGTGATCTGCAGGCGGCGTCCGGGCCCATACGGACCAGCGTGGCGCGGATCGAAACCGCAACGACCGGGCTCGCCACGAGCACGGCGGAGGCGGCTGAGACCGTGATCAGATCCTCAAGGGCGACCGCTGAGAATGCGGCGCGGGTGCTGGACGCCGCTAAGGCCGCTCTAGGCGCGGAGCAGAAGCTGATTGAGACCTCCCTGACTAAACTGGGGGAGGCTTTGGACCACATGGAGCGCCAGCGGGAACAGATCGACGACATGGACGAGAAGCTCGGAACCGCTTTTACCCAGTTCGCCACCCACGTCCGCACCTCTCTGGAGACCTTCTCACAGCACGTGCGGAACATGAACGGGGAGCTTGCCCCCGCCCTGAACACGATGCGCGAGATCGTAGATCAGGCGGAGAAGTTTATACCTGAGCAGAGGCGTTAAGGATGCGGCGTCTGGAGCGAGGCCGAGCCCGGTCAGAGGAGGAGGAGTCCGTCTTCGTCACGATGACGGACATGACGATCAGCTTCCTGCTGATCATCATGATCCTGCTCGCCTTCTTCGCGACCCTTCTCAACGATGACGAGACGGTCGCCGTGAGCGTATATGAGAGGGTGCGCCAGGAGCGTGACGTCCTGCGCGTTGAGAACCAGGATCTGCGTGACGCCGTTGAGGCGGTTGAGGCGGAACTAGCCCGGGTCAGAACGCAGCTGGACATGATTACGGATGAGCGCGACCGGCTGAAGGGGGAGCTGATCCAGCTGCGTGACGTAAATGAGGCGCTTCAGGCACGGGTTTCCGAGCTTGAACAGGAAAATGAACAGCTCCGTTCCCGGGTAGATCAGCTGATCGCCGAGATCGAACGCCTGCGGGAGGTGATCGCGAGCCGCCAGGCGGCCAACCCCCTAGAGGCTTACCTGTCTCAGGCCATGGACCAGAGGCGGGAGATCATCGTGGAGCTGCGCGAGCGGCTCCTGATAGAGTTCCCGGAACTTCAGGTCGTGATCAGTCCAGAGCAGGACGCGCTGCGCTTCCAGGGTGAGGGGCTGTTTCAGAGCGGATCCAGCCGTCTTGAGTCCCGTCAGCGTCAGATCGTGGAGACGATGGGGCGACTTCTGGACGAGATCCTGGTCTGTTTCACCCTCGGAGAGCGGGCGGAACGGGGGCCGGACTGTGAGAGCGGGAACGCGCTCATCGAGGCGGTTCAGATCGAGGGGCACACGGACAGCGACGGATCCGACCTGAACAATCTACGGCTCTCCACGGACCGGGCAAACGCGACCCTGCTCGTGATGCTGGATGAGGACCGGACCATCCTTGCGCACCAGAACCTGCGGGGCCAGCCGGTTATGTCCGTCTCCGGATACGGGGAGATGCGGCCGATCGAGACGAACGAGACCACGGAGGGGAAGTCCGCGAACCGGCGGATCGATCTCCGGATTATCATGTACGCCCCTAGCACCGTAGAGGAGGTGGAGGAGGTCGGGCGGCGTCTTGCCGGGCTTCGCAGCGCGGGGGGGTCGGAATGAGCCTGATCGAGGCGATCGAAAAGGGTGGACGGCTCTCGCCGTTCACTGTCCCGGAGCTGCGGTATCTAAGCGCGGCCGCTGACCGAGTCCGAGAGCGGTGGCCCGATGTTCGGGTGACCAAAACGGATCAGGAGCGCGAGGCGCTGGCCCAAAAGCTCCGCGAAAGAGTTGAAGGGGACGACTGGGGGGATACCCGCCTCTCCTTCGTCGTTACGGCCGCGTCTGCTGTCTTTGACCCGGAGCGGCGGGACCGCCCGGACCTGGCTCGCACCCGAGACTTCATCTACGCCGAGATCGCCGCCTCCACCTCGGAGACGCTCCTGTCCGGGCTTTTTAGAACTTATCTCGACAGCTACGTCCCGAAGGGGACGCACACCGCCACCCTCGCGACGGCCCTCGGTGCGGCGGTTCCGCGGATGAGCCCGTCGGGACGCCTCCTCCTGGACGCGGTCCCGGAGCTCCTTGATCCCAAAACCGGCCCGGACCGCATCGCGGTCCGGATGTCCGAGATGTCAGACCCTTATATGGAGCTCCTCCGTCTCGGGGTCCGCAACCCGCATGGTGGCGGGTTCATGGACTTTGCGCACCTCGCCCTCACCTCGCGTGTCCGATCTCACCTTTCAGAGCGGGCCCTGATCGACTGGTACGTCAGATGGCTTCGGCCGCCTGGTAAGGAGGAGGCCCGCACCACCGGGGCGGAAGCGGCGATTGAGGCGCTCATCCACCCATGGCTGAATAAGACGCCGGAGGATAAGCTCAGATCCTACCTCGTCGAGACCCTGATTGAGCTCTACGGGGACCCGCGGATCAAGTCCGGCGGGGTATGGGGCGGGATTGACGCGCGCTACATGGCGATCGTGCATCGCTGGCTGACACGGGAGGACATGCGCTTCTTCACCGGGGTCGTGGACGCTGTCCAAAAAGACAACATGTGGATCAAGCGGCGTGATTTCTGGCTCAAGCTCTATGATGAGGGCAAGATCGATGCGGCGTGGGCGGCGTTGTCCTCTCAGGCATTCGAGTACGCGCGCGAGCACCTGATGCGACAGGATGCGAAGAACGCCTATACCCGGGTCGGGTATCAGCAGGCGCGCCAGAACACGTCCCTCCTGATCATGAAGATCGGAAATAAGATCATGGTGGACGGATGTCATAGTTACCGGACCCACGTGTTTGACGTCGCGGACCCGATGGCCCCGACCCTTTTTGAGGAGGGGTACAACTGCGATGAGATCATGCGCGCCTCTGACCGCAGGGCTTCGTTCGCCTCAAAGTCCCACAGCAGCATCCCGTCCTGGAGCCGCTGGGTCCGAGATATGATCAACTCAGATGTTCCGTTTTCGAGTCAAACCCGGAGCTACACTAAAGTGTCACGACCCCGCCCGCCCAAGGCCCGTTACACCCCCCCGACACGTCCCGAGACGTCGACTTACAGGGATCGTCAACCGGCGGGGCAGGTTTTCGGTGGTGGGGCAGCACAGACTGACCTTTTCGGGTCTTCGGGGCGCGTACCTTCGCCTGCCGGTGCAGACCGGACAAGTCCGGCGGCTCACAGCACAAGGACGCCGATAAGTGCCGCCGCCGCCGGACGTGTACAGCACGCATCTCTCGGTGTGGCGAAACCAGACGCTGGTGCCCCTGCACCCCTAAAACAGACCCGGCTTCCGAATCTTACCGACCAGATGATCGCCTACGGGCCCGGGGCCGCAGCCGCGGTTCTCGCCTACCTCGAGGCACCAGGTGACGGCCGGACCCGCTCACTCCTGTCCCCAAATTCCAGAGAGGGGTTGGCCCGGGTCCGTGCCGTAAAGGGGGACCTCCCCCTCAGCTTGCGGAACGCGTTAGAACATCTTCTGCTTAACCTGAAAACGAGCGGAGTGGACCTTGATGATCTGTTCTCGAAGGCCGAGGAGCCGCTCATGCCAGCTCAACCAGCTGACCCGCCCGCCACACAAAGCGTTGTGGAAGCTTCTCCGGAGACGGGCGGCGCACGGTACCCGCTGATGCCGAAAACGGCGGAGGGCCGCCTGGAACACCTCATGAAGCATGTTGACGCGCTTGAGGAGATCGGGATGAGCCAGGCTAAATTCGAACGGCGAAAGGACGCGGTGGTCTCCATCAAGGCGCTGAGGGAGCGCCCCTCCGATCTGCTCCCGTCCCAGATCATGGACCTTATGGGGTTGTACGATCAGCTCAGGCAAAGGGAGCTGGATGAGCTGCCCGCCTCGCCTGCCGCCGCCTCAGCATCGGCTCCGCCCGCTACCGCTCCGAAAGCAGCCCCGGCATCCGGGGCCCAGAGGTTCCCGCCGCTTCCGGATCATCCTGATGGGCGCATGGACCTCCTTCGTGAGCATGCGGATGCGCTTGAGGATCTCGGTATGTGGAAGCGGACTTTCGAGGAGCGCAAGGCCTTCCGGGTTGCGTTCCAGAAGCTGAAAGAGCGGAGACCGGACCTTCGCCCGACAGAGATCGCCGATCTTCAGTCGCTCTATGAGGAGCTACGTAAGGGCGGAAAGGACAAGCGCAGATGATCCAGCTCACCTATGATCAGGCCGGGGTAACCCTCGAGTTCAGGTCGCGCCAGTCCCTTATTGACCGGCTCCTGTCCCGCCAGGCGGAGCAGGACTTTGATCACGATAAGCGGATCAGCTTCGCCCTGGCGGACCTGCGCGCCAGCGCGGAGGAGCGGGGCGAGGAGGCGGAGATCTCCGGCGGTCGGATCCGGCTCTCCCACGGGGCGCTGAGCGGGCTGTCATCTGAGACGGCGGACGCGCTCGGGCTCCCGCCGCTGGTGGATCTCATCCTGCGAACGGACGTTCTGGGTCAGATCGGTAGTCCGGACTTCCGGCTTTCTCATGACTGGATCCGGGACGGTAAACGGGAGATCGTAACCCGGACCGGCGCGATCCTGGAGACGTCCGGCGACGGGGCGGACGGGCTCCGGCGCCTCCCCGGCTGGATGCTCGAAGCGCTGGAGGTGGCGGACCGGTTCCGGGCCGGACCGGACCTTGATGAGCACTGGGAGGCGCTGGCCCGGTTCCGGCGCGCCCTGGAGCCGGGGGTCCGGATGGACGGATCCGATACGGAGGCCCGGCTCGGGATGACGGACTTCCTTTCTGGGCTGGAGGTTACTTTGACGGACCGGTTCTCGATCAGCCCTCAAGGGGCGGATCAGTTCGCCATCATTCCGTTTCTCGGCGAGACGGTTGAGGCGGCCGAACGCGAGGGGGGGCAGATCAGCGAGACGGAGGCGGAGCTGCAGGAGGGTCGCCTCCGCGCGTTTCAGGACAAGGCCTTCGCCCGCGGCGCCCGGCCCGCCTATAAGATCGGCGCTCAGAGCTACCTGGTGGTTGACCCCTCAGCGGCCCCCGTGCTGAAGGTGATGACGGAGATGCAGCGGGCGGACCCGGTCACCCGGGCCGCCTTCGTACGCAACCCGCGCCAGCGGATCACGGAGGCGGTGACGGAGCATCTCCGCTCGAAGGGGAAGCTGGACGGGCTCTCCCCCGCCCAGGAGCAGGACCTGATCGAACAGGCCGCCGAGCCCGCCTTCGTCGAGACCCGCGAATACTCCGAACGGGTGATCGGCCTCACCGTCTACGAGAAGCCCTCAATCGAGATCGCCGGGTCCGGCACCACCTGGCTGCCGGAGGCGTTCACCGGCGCAGCGGCCGAAACGATCGAGGCGATGGCCCCGGATCAGGTGGAGCGGCTGATCCAGGAGGTGGAAACGGCGATCGCGGCCGGTGAGCCGACGGTGAGCGTGGGGGGCGCGGAGATCCCCGCGACCCCGAGCAGCCGCGCCGCGCTTGAGCAGCGTCTCGAGACCATCCTTAACCCGGAGGAGCCGGAGAGGCGGCCGGTGGTCGAGGAGGAGATCGATACGCGGGTCGGACCGATCATCCTCGACACGGCCGATAACATCGAGGACCTCACCTGGGCCGCGAAGGTCAGCCCCCGAACCCGGATCGCACCGGACACGCTCCCGGACGTCGTGAAGTCAGAGCTCAAGGGACACCAGACCGAGAGCTTCCAGTGGAAGCTTGACGCCTGGACAGCCGGGCTCCCGGGCGTTCTGAACGCGGATGAGCAGGGGCTCGGGAAAACCCTTCAGGCGATCGCATTCCTGGCCTGGATGAGGGATAACATGTCCCGCGCGGAGCGTGGGCGGACCGGCCCGGTTCTAGTCGTCGCCCCGACCTCCCTCTTGGTGAACTGGGAGGAGGAGGTGGATAAGCACCTCAGATCGCCCGGGCTCGGGAACGTGGTCCGGCTCTACGGGTCCGCCCTCGGGGGCAAAAAACGCCCCAATCAGCAGGGCGTTGAGACGGATAGCGGAAACGCGGTCTTGGACCTTTCCGACCTGGAGGAGGCGATCGAGGAGGGTCGCGGTCACCGGTACTGGGTCCTGACCACCTACACGACGCTGACGAACTACCAGCACTCCCTCGCGAAGATCCCCTTCTCCACCGCCGTGTTTGACGAGATTCAGGCGGTGAAGAACCCGGTAAGCCTGCGCGCCAAGGCGGCGCTCGCGGTCAACGCGGATTTCCGGATCGGGTTGACCGGCACCCCGATCGAGAACAGCACGGTCGACCTCTGGGCGATCATGGAGCAGCTCACGCCGGGCCGGTTCGGCTCATTGAAAGCGTTCCGGGAGCGGTTCGGGGAGCCTGCGGAAGGGAACATGCGCGAGCTATATTCTCTGGTGTTCGAGCGGCAGGAGGGGCTGCCCCCGGTCGCCCTGCGACGCCTGAAAGATGAGGTGGCGCGCGACTTACCGGAAAAATCGCGTATGCTGCATCCCCAGCTCATGCCGGAACCTCAGGCGGCCGCTTATGAGACGGCCCGGGGCAAGCTCGCCGCGGGCACCCGTGGCGGCGCGCTGAAGATGCTGCACCACATCAGGTCCGTCTCCGTTCACCCGGACGCCTCCTCTCCGGCTGAGGACGAGACCTATATCGGTATGTCCGCCCGGCTCCAGGCCACGATGGACATCCTGCGCGGGGTCAGCGTGCGAGGCGAACGGGCGCTGGTGTTCATCGAGCACATCAAGATGCAGTACCGGTTCGTCGAGCTGGTGAAACGGGAGTTCGGCCTGCCGCGGGTCGACCTGATCAACGGGAGCACCCCGATCCCGCGCCGTCAGGAGATCGTGAACCGGTTCCAGCGGCACCTGAAACGTGATGAGGGGTTCGACCTGCTCGTTCTGGGCCCCAAGGCGGCCGGGACCGGACTCACCCTGACGGCCGCCACGCATGTGATCCACTTGTCGCGCTGGTGGAACCCGGCCGTGGAGGAGCAGTGCAACGACCGGGTTCACCGGATCGGGCAGACGAGGCCCGTGACCGTGCACGTCCCGATGGCGATCCACCCGGGATATCAGCACAACTCGTTCGACTGCCTTCTGCACAGCCTGATGACCCGGAAGCGGCGTCTCGCCAGCTCCGCCCTCTGGCCGATGGGTGATACTGAGGAGGACGCGGGCCGGCTTCAGGCGATGCTCGCTGACGGCGGGACGGCCACGTCCGGTGACCCGGTCGGGGTGGCGATGGAGCTTATGTTCCAGCGCGACGGGGCTCTGCTTGAAGAAAGAAATAAAGACGGTTCGATCTCTTACCGGTAAAGATTTCGGAGACCTAATTCGTGGGTAGGGTCAGTTTGGATCTGTCGCGGTTTGATGCCGGTCTATATGCAGGAACTGATCGAACGCCTGAACAGCCTGTTTGGGCGAGCTTCTCCCATCGAGGACCAGCTCGCCTTCGTGAATCAGGTGGCAGCGATCACGCGGGAAAACCCGGTCGTCATGGCGCAGATTGGGAAGAACACGAAGGACCAGGCGATGAATCGGAACCTGCCCGGAGCCGTGCAGGCAGCGGTGGTCCGGGCCATGTCATCTCATAGCGCGCTCGCCACTCTGCTGCTGAGCAAGGACCGGAAGGCGCTGCCGATCCTTGAGGGGGTGATTTACGAGATCCTCAAACGGGGCGAGGCGCTGAACATTCACGACGGATGAATGCTGTCGGGTCTTTCGCCGGATCCTGCTGCCTGGCCCAAGATGGGTCCCGTCCGTGCAGCCGGGTATCTTGGATACCCTCCATGCGGATGGCCTGATCAGTCGGCCCTAAGCCTCGAGGTCAATGTCGCCTGAGATCGTTCCACGCGCAGCCGCGAACGCTGCGACGAACCCGTCCTCATCTGATTTCCTAGGGCCCCGGGGCGGGGCTGGCTCATCGGGGTTGGCGCCGGTTTCTGATTTCAACGGCTTGACTGTGGGTTTTCTCATTCATGCACCGGGGGCTGTTCCAGCCCTTCGGGCTTTACGTTTCATACGGGGCCGCTCATTTGAATGAGCATATCGATGGGTGCCGGGATGGTGGAGTGCGAAAACAGACCTTGATCACGTTTTCCGACGCGGATGAAGCGTTGCGCTCGTTCATAAGCGCAGGACTTCAGCGGTGCACTCCGGACCGTATCCAGGCCCCGCACGCCCTTAAATCCACATCACGAACCCGTGAGCGATTCGGGAAATATTATATGTATACGGCTTTTTCTAAGGTCTGATGGCGGTCGCAGGTACGTTCAGAGAAATCTTTCTGTGGAAAAAGTCCCGGCTCTACTGTCAATGACCCTCTGTCTGGTGAGCGCTATACGCCCAGATCCTTATCTGACAAACCCTTGATTCTATTGGTCCTGATAAAAATAATAGAAAAAGAAATTCTATTTTTCGCAATAAAAACAACGCCTTGTCGATCTGCCGCATTGAGAGAAGGGGGTTCCCTTTTCCTCTCATTGTCGCGACAAAAATGAAACCCAGACCTGAAGCATCTGCCGCCCTCAGTTTGCGGCGAAAGGAATAGAAATGACCTGATGACCAAAATGACCGCGCACGTCGGTGGAACGACGCACGCGGCCTATTCTCGGAGAGACGAGCCCTCCCATCACATCCGTAAGGTAGCCCCGGGCTCCCTTTCGAGCAAGACGGCTCTTCTGTCCATTTCGACTTATCCACGAAAAAACCGGCCCGGAAACGGCGCTGGACAGGAGAGATCATGATCACGACAAACAACCCGTCCAGTCTGAAAGTCCTCGCCCCGAAGTCCGGGAACTGGGTGGACGCCGCTGCGGGGCGCGCATGACCTATCATTCCCCCATCTGGCCGCCGCCCAAGCCCAGCCGGGCAGAGCGTACCATACCGAGGAAGTCATCTGATCATTTTCTCGGAGAACTGACGTTCGGGGAAGAGCTGGGCCAAGGTCAGGTGCTGACCTTTGAGAGCTTTCTTGAACACAACGTCGCACTGGTGGCGATTTACACCCCCGGCGTGATCGATATTCGAGAGCAGGTGGAAGTTAAATTTGTTAAGGCGAACAACGATGTTGGGACCCACTGGATCGACTTTGTCACGACTGAACAGGGTGGACGCCGGACGGCGATACTTGTTAAGCCACTCCGCTTTGCAAAAGCCCTAAGCTTCCGTGATGAGGCCGCTCGTGTCAGGGCAGCTGCCTCGCCTCTGATCGCGGATCGTCTTGTGATCGCGACGGAACGCACCCTTTTGGGGGGCAAGCTGGCCCGGGCCGAGCAGTTCCACGCGTCTAGATTTGCCCAGCCAGCACTGGACCGGCGCGTGCGGGACGCCGTGCGGGGATTTCTGGGCCCCTCGACCATCCGCGACTTTCTTGCCTTCGCCGGGGTTGGTCCGGATGGGTTTCACGCAACGCTCCGACTTATCCGGTTTGGCATCCTCACCGCGCCGACATCGGGCATTCTGACGATGAATTCGATGATCCACAGGGAGGTTACCCTCTGATGCGCATCTTCAGC
>ERZ1673962.1256-NODE-1256-length-12687-cov-3.575364_pt1 | contig 12687 bp, 10 predicted proteins | sample MGYA00580188_ERZ1673962 | MGnify/ENA primary metagenome ERZ1673962 (study PRJEB41334, sample SAMN05608104) | rock metagenome | biome: terrestrial subsurface; feature: shale formation; material: shale | place: USA: Pennsylvania ... | reverse complement strand
CCAGCTTGATCGTCTCGATCTCTTCGGGCGTATGCGCTTTGGCGTCGAAGTGGCGCTGGGTCACGACAGCCGGCTCCTTGACGAAGCCATCCTCCAACGCCCGCGCCAGCGGATAGTCCATCACCCGGTTCTTGAACGGCACCGGCCCGCGGCTCGATTCGACGAAGGGCGTCGCCGTCAGCTCCAGACCGAACAGCGGCTGCAACTCATTGATCGCGCGCATCCCGGCCTGGGCGCGATAGCGGTGCGATTCGTCCATCAGCAGCACCAGGTCGGGCAGATTGGCCAGATGATTGAAGTAGCTGTCGCCCAGTACTTCGCGCATCCGCTTGATGCGCGGCTCCTTGCCGCCGCGCACCTCGGAGTTGATCTTGGCGATGTTGAAGATGTTGATGCGCACCTCGCCGAACAGCGTGCCGGCAGCGATGTTCTGCTGGTCGTAGTTTTCGCCTGTGATGACGCGTGGCGCGTCGATGGCGAACTCGGACAGACCCTTGAACACATATTTGGGCGTGTTCGGTGTGAAATCGGCGACGAGCTTGGTGTAGATGGTCAGGTTCGGGGCCAGGACGAAGAAATTGCGCAGACCGTGCGCCAGATGCAGATAGGCGATGAAGGCACCCATCAGGCGTGTCTTGCCCACCCCCGTGGCGAGTGCGAAGCACAGCGACGGAAAGTCGCGCTCGAAGTCTTCCAGCGTCGGGAACTCGGCTTGCAGGGTGGACAGGATGGCCGCAACATCGCGCTGGTGATCGAGCATCTCGGGCGCGGCGTCGAGGGCGCGCACCAGCCGCGCGAGCGATTCCGCCTGCGGCGGACGCAGTGACAGCCGGCCCTTCACTGCATGCAACACGCGCGCTTTCATCAGGCTACTCCTTGGTGAGGATGGGAGACGGCGCGCATTGCTTCCAGTCGTTGCAGTAGTACAGGAAGCTCATCCTGAATGATGCTCCAAACCGTGTCGTTGTCGATGCCCAGATAGCCGTGAATCAGCCGGTTGCGCGTCGCGACGATCAGTCTCCAGGGAATCTCGGGATGCTGTTTGCGCACGGCATCTGGAATATGGGTCGCGGCCTCGCCGATCAGCTCCAGATTACGGAGAGTGGCGTCATAGGTGAGCGCGCTGGCCTCGAAAGCGGCCTGATCGAAGTCATCCGTATACGCGAGCGCCTTTTCGGCAAAGCCGATCATGTCGTCGAGGTAAAAGCGCCATTCGCGCACGGGTTCAGACATGCTCGGTCTCCCGCTCGATGAAGGGGCGAAGCTCGGGGCGCAGCGCTTTTTCCGATACCAGATCGACCGGACAGCCCAGCGCGTCCTCCAGATAAAACTGCACACCAAAATAGCGCTCTGCCGTCGCCGCGCCATCGAAGGCCACCAGGACATCCACGTCACTGTCGGGTCGCGCCGTATCGCGCACCGTGGAGCCAAACAGTGCCAGCCGGATGACGCCGAAGCGTTGCTGTAACACCGGTTTGGCCCGTGCCAAGACCGCCAGGGCTTGATCTCGATTCATTGGCCATCTTCCTCGAACAAGACTCCCTGCACCGGGGGTGCTTTCCCGCGTTGAGTCGTTCTCAGGGCTGCGGCCGGTTCGGTGCGCTTGGGTTGTGCCAGCGGCAGATTGGCGACGTTGAGGCTGTAGTCGTCATGGCCCCATTCGCAGCGGGCGAGGATGGTTTGGGGAATCTTTTTGATGGTCAGATTCGGCCAGCGGGTGACGGCTTCAGCGGCGGTCACGCCTCGAAAGGCGGCGCACAGGATCAGCAGGCTACGCTCGGCGCCGACGTCCTCGGCCAGGGCCTGCAATTGCTCGGCGGATAGGTTTTGGGTGGTGACGTAGATGAAGTCGCGTTCGCTGGAGTGGCCCTGCTGCCACCAGCAGGTTTCGGAGGGCGCGTAGGTGAAGCCTTCGAGTTTGCACAGCGCCTCGGCCAGCATGGCGGCGTTGTAGTCGGGGTTGATGATGGGGTTGCCCCAACGGTCGTTGACGATCAGCGTAGGCGCGAGCCGGTAGTAGCGGAAACCGCCGCCGCCCCGCCAGTTCACGGCCTGGCTGATGCCTCCCTGGTCCTCGCCGTCGATGACTTTCTTCAGGCGCGGGATGACGTGGGTGTGACAGTGCTCGCCCAGTTCGACCATGATCCAGCGTCGGCCCATCTTGTGCGCGACCGCGCCGGTGGTGCCGGAGCCGGCGAAGGAGTCGAGGACGAGGTCGCCGGGGTTGGTGGCGATCGTCAGTATCCTATGAAGTAGTGCCTCGGGCTTTGGGGTAATAAAGCCCGAATCACCAAAGAGCGCTAAAACTTCTCGCTTAGCATCTTGGTTTCCGCCAACTTCCTTATAAGTCCACCAGGTTCGCGCTATGACTCCATCCTTTGCATTTTTAAGGTAGACTTTTTTTGTCGGCATAGCATCGCCATCTTTTCCAAAATAAATCTCCCCCAGCCCCCTTTGACGTTCAAATTCTTCCTTTGGTAAAGCCCAATGTCTTCCAAGTGAAGGTTTTACAACTCTGCCCGAAGGAAGAACAATCTCATAGCGGTACTTTTCACGCTTTGCCCCATTCTCGGTTCGCACATCCAAAGGATATGTGCGCCAAGGCCCCTCTGGATCATTATCCGGGTTTTTGAATCGCCCTTGCTGCTCCGCGTTTCTCGGAATCAAGTTCCATCCTGAGTTGAGCCATACAGATGATTTGCAATAAACAAGAATGTGGTCATGGTCAGAGCTTAATGCTCTGCCATTGCTTTTTGGTGTATAAACTTTCTCCCAAACAACATTTCCAACAAAATTCGCGCGCCCAAAAATTTCATCGCAAAGCACTTTTAAATAATGTGCTTCATTATCATCAATCGTAATCCACAGCGACCCATCCTCCGAAAGCAACCGCCGAATGATCTCCAGCCGGTCGCGCATCAGCCCCAGCCAGATCGAATGCTCCAACCCATCGTCGTAATGCGTGAAGGCGCTGCCCGTATTGTAGGGCGGATCGATGAACACGCACTTCACCTGGCCGGTCAACTCCTGCTCCAACGCCTTGAGCGCCAGCAAGTTGTCGCCAAAGATCAGCCGGTTGTCGAAGAGATCCTTGTCCGTAACGCGATGTCCGGCGTGGTAGGACTTCTCGGGATCTTCCAGCAGAATACGCGGCTCCAGTCGGGGGCGCTTCTCCTTACCGATCCAGGTGAGTTCGAGTTTCTGCTTACTCATGATGTTGCTTTCACAGTTGTGGCGCTTTGCTTGAAAGATAATCGAGCAAGCGTTTGCGCGGATATGTGTCCGCTGCATTTTGAATATTGCGTAGTGGTGCTATAGCTGGATCGTTGGCCAGCGCGAAATGCATTTCCATTAGGTCGGCCAAGAAGGTCACGACGCTGCCTTGATTTCGGAAGCACGCCAATGGTCCTTCAGAAACGATTTGTTTTCGACCAAGGTCGAAGGTTTGCTGCCGAAGCTGGTCGAGCGGTTGACTGATCAGCGCGGGAATCGTCACCGGATCGATGACAGTTGCCACGCCAATCTTGTTGCGCAGGCGCTTCATCATGACCGCCGTGATGACGTGAATACCGTGCCGATAAATCAGGCGCTCCTGGCTACGCGCCGGAGCCTTCTGCTCGTAATCCACCACGAGGGCGCGAATCGCGCGGTGGCACAGGACAGCGTTTATAACCGCTACCCCTGACAGGGCAGCAGTGAACAGCGTTCGGTACTCGCTGGAGTCGGGATTGGCAAGCCGCGTCGGCTCACTCTTGAGCCAAGCCGCGTAGCGCGGATCGTTCTGTAGCAAGGCCAGCGCCCGCAGCGCCTCATCAAGCATGATGGTATTGGTACCGTTCGCCACATCCTCGGGACGATAGTGGTAGTCGAAGCCGAGGTGGGCGATCTCCTGCCGCAACCGCTCCTGGTTCTCGTCCAGTGAAGCGAAGTTCGCCGTTTGCACTGGGTTCTGATGGTTGCGGGCCTTGGTCACCCGCTTGCCAAACACCCCATCCGCCGACGCCTTGATCAAGGTGAGCATCACCCTGGCGTCATCGATACTCTTGTCTGGATACTGGTGAACGAATTCCGCCGCCGAAGCCACCGTTTGCGCGCCGTTGATGATGGACAGGCCGCGCACTTTGAATTTCTTGACGCTATTCTTGTTGGCCTTCGGGTCGATAAGGTCGCAGACGGCCGTGACGCCATTGTTCAGGTAGAAGAAATCAGCCGGGGCGTCATGCAAGGTCGTCTTGATGGCCTTGTTGACATCAGATTTACTACTGCCGAGGAAGTAGCGGATGTTGCATTCGTACAGAGCCTTGCCGTGCTTTTGGTGCAGATCCACCAAGTCGGCCAGGCGCGCGACGCCATAGTACGTGGTCCGGGGGCTCTCGACCTTCGCGTGCTTCTGTAACGCGATATCCGTGTTCACGAATTGGTAGGCTTGTTCTGCCAGCAGGTCGCGGACAATCTCCGTCGCAGTGTAGAACTCCACCTGCTTGACCAGTCGTTCCTCATCAAAGTTTTCATCGTCGAGCAGTGCCTGCAAAGCGTCGCTAGCGGTCTTCGAAATGCCATCACCCGTGTAGGGTACGACCAGCTTGATGTGGCTGCACGCATCAAGTGCACCCTCAATGTCGGACTTCCGATTCTGGACATTCCGATTGAACGCAGCAAAGTCCTGTTTGAGCAGCAGGCGAATGCCTTCGCAGAATGGAAGCGCATCCTCTTGCTTAAACTGCTCAGACTCTTTCAACTTGGTTTGCAGCAGGTACAACGTCTCTGTCGGCGCATGATAGTGGATCGCGTCGATGCCCTTGTCGTCGAAGTCGTCTACAACCGAGGCAGCGGCCTCCAGCGGAGTGATGTCAAGCAGCTTGTACAGCGCAAAGGCACTGAAGGCACGAGACAGTTGCTTGGCCTGTTGTTCTGCTACTGGCTTAGTCGTATTCAGTAGCGGCGGTAAAAAAGACATAAATCGCTCTGTCAACACTTTCTTCAGAACAACCATGTATTGCGGTTCGAGCGCTGCCATCAAATTTCCCTCCAACGAATGCCCGAGCGTCTCTACAATCTCGCAAAACTGGACACGTAGTAATTCTATTAATCGATCTGCCGGGCAATCACACCAACTCCCACTCGACAGTGAACAGCGTGCACTCTTCCACCTGCTGCTGGAGCTGCCTCTCCAACTGCTCGATAAGACTATTACGCTGGGCTTCGACTTCGTCCTGCCGATCGAATAGCTCACGGCGCAGTTTGCCGCGCTTGGTTTCCAGTTCGCGCTGCTTTCTCTGCCACGACAGCTTTTCTTCCAGCGTGGGTGCGGTCGCGGCGGTGCGGCGTAGCTCCTTGATCTCGCGGTCGACATCCTTGATGTACTGCTCAAGACCCAGTTTCAGATCATCGGCCCAAGCGTCCAGCTTCTGGACTTCCTGCTCGAAGTAACCGAGGTTGCGCTGATTGATCTCGCGCAGGAGTCCGCTCTTTCGCGCCTCCACCTCGGCCAGTAAGTTGGCGTCGACGGTATCGCCCGCTCCCGCCGCCTGGATCTTCGCGGGCAGGCGCAACAGCTTTTCCGGGTCGTCTTCCGCCAGCACAACGCCGTCGATGGTACTCGCGGCAACCAACAGATGCTGCTCTCGGTTGCCGAGCGCCGCCACCGAGATCAATTTCACGATGAGCCATCCAGCCCGGCCACGATAGGCTTCCAACGTGCTGACCCTCGAACCATAAGCGTCGTAGTCGAAAACGAGGCGCGCACGGCCGAGCGTGCGCGCCTTGGCCTGCCGAATCACCCACAGTGCCAGCGGATGATTGATTCGGTACAGATGGGCGTCACCGGAGCGGCGGGGCAGTTCGTAGCGTCCCAGCGGGATTTCATCCTCACCGCTCGCCCCGCTCTCCGAGGGATAGGGGAGACGAAACAGCTCAAAACCAGCCTCATCGAAATCCGCGCAATCACCCAACTCTACCAGGGTCAAGTCCATCAGTATCCGCTCGAAGCGGTTGCGCACGTTGCAACTGTCCTCGGCCCGGATACGCAGCTTTTCCTGGACCTCTTCGTCGAAGTTTTCGAGCAGGATCCGGCGTGTTTTGACCATCGCCTCGTTGATCTCGCTGGAGAGGTCGAGCTGGAGTTGCTCGAAGCTGGCCTCGATGTCCTCGGTTTCGCGGCAGTGGCGGTAGATCTCGGCAATTCGCCGCTCGAAATCGACACCGGAGCCGATGGCGCCCAACACCTCGTCGCTGGCCCCGAACACGCCCTCGAAGAGTTGGAACTTCTGCGCCAACAATTCGTAAACGCGCTTGTCGGCCTCGTTGCTGAGATCGACGAAGTTCACCACGACGACGTCGTGCTTTTGACCATAGCGGTGGCAGCGTCCGATGCGTTGTTCGATGCGCTGGGGATTCCAGGGCAAATCGTAGTTGATGACGAGCGAGCAGAACTGAAGGTTGATGCCTTCAGCGCCGGCCTCGGTAGCGATCATGACCGTGCCGCGCTCCTTGAAATGCTCGACCAGCGCGGCGCGAGTATCCGCCGTCTTGGAGCCTGTGAGGCGGTCGGTGCCGGCATGGCGTTTCGACCAATCCTTGTAGATGGCCTGAGCGCGCGCATCATTGTTGGTGCCGTTGAACAGCACGATGCCATCGCCGTAGGGCGTGTCGACGAGGAGGTTGAGCAAATAGTCCTGAGTGCGCCTGGACTCAGTGAAGATGATGGCTTTCCTGGCGGCCCCGAGTCGCTCCAGTTCGGCGAAGGCGCGTTCGAGCGCGATGAGGAGTGCGGCGCCCTTGGCGTTCTCTCGGATGTTGGTGGCCAGCGTCTTGAAATGCCGAAGCTCTTCGATCTCCCTCGCGATGGCGTCGCGTTCATCGCGGCTCAGAGCGATGGCGTCCGCATCCTGGACGTTCCACTCATCGATGGTTTCATCGAGCGACTCGTAGTCCTCATTCAGCTCCTCGGACAGGTCAGGGACATCGGGCGCTGCATCGAGCACGCGCTGAAGGCGCTTGGCCATCGTTTCCAAGGCACCGGCAATCGCATGCGTACTGGAGGCCAACAGCTTCCATAGCACGAGTGAAATCAGTTGACGCTGGCCATCGGGAAGGGCCTTGAGATTTGGCCGGCGCAGGTAATCGCCGACGAGCCAGGAGAGTTCCTGTTCTTCGCTCGATGGTGTGAACTCCTGGACGATAGCCTTGCGTGCTGTGTAGGAGACATACGGTTGAACTTGTTTGCGCAGAGTGCGCTTGCAGACGGGGCCAAGCCGGCCGCGCAGGCTGTCCAGGGACTGATCTCGGCCTGTGAACTGGGCGCGAAAACTGTCGATGTCCCCGAAGACGCGGTCATCAATGAGACTGACGAGGCCATAGAGTTCCAGCAGCGAGTTCTGCAACGGCGTGGCGGTCAGCAGTACCTTGGAGTGAACGTGCGCCAGCGCGTTTTTGAGCGTCTTGGCGATGACATTGCTGGGTTTGTAGACGTTGCGCAAGCGATGCGCTTCGTCGAGCACGACCACATCCCAGTCGATCCCCTTGATGTCGTCGGCCTTGGTCTTTGCAAACTGATAGGAGCAGATGATAGGGCCTGAATCCGTCGCAAATGGGTTGCGTCGCGCCTGCTTGCGGATCGCATTGTAGCTCTTGGCTTCGAGGATCAGTCCTTGCAGACTGAACTTGTCCTGCAACTCTTGATGCCACTGCTTGCGCAGGTTGGCGGGGACGATGATCAGAAGGCGACGACGGCGCTCGGCCCAGCGCTGTGAGAGCACGAGGCCGGCTTCAATGGTCTTTCCGAGTCCGACCTCGTCAGCCAGGATGACACCGCGTGAGAGCGGATTGCGGCAAGCGAAGAGCGCGGCCTCGACCTGATGGGGATTGAGATCGACCTGTGAGTCGACCAGGGTGGAGGCGAGCGATTCCACCGAGTCGTCCGCCGACTGCCGCGTCAGCTGCCAAGCGATGTACTGGCTTTGATAGGCTGTCAGAGGCGACGGCTTCAGCAACGCAACTCCTCCCAGTGTGCTGTATGGATGCCTTGAATGGCTGGGATCAGGTCTAGAAATGGCGTTTGATAGAGGCGGCTTGCGCCGCCGTTTTGGGCGGCCTGGCTGAAGTCGCAATGACACCGAGCGACTGTCCGAGCTTGGATGTGGTTCTAGAACGGGATGTCGTCGTCGAAATCGGCCCCGCCGCCGAAGCCGCCGCTGTCCTGATTGCTCGGCCGGGGCGCGTTTGGTGCGGTTGGCCGGCCACTGCCCGAACCGCTGCCGCCGCGTGCAGACGGCGGGGCGTCGTCAAAGGGCACGGAGGAGGCACCGCCCGGCCGACTGTCGAGCATCTGCATGGTGCCGCCCATGTCGACGACGACCTCGGTAGTGTAGCGATCCTGACCATCCTGGGCCTGCCACTTGCGGGTGCGCAGCTTGCCCTCGACGTAAATCTTGGACCCCTTGTGCAGATACTGCTTGACGATCTCGGCAAGCTTGCCGAAGAAGACCACGTTGTGCCACTCGGTCCGCTCCTGCAACTCGCCCGTATTGCGATCCTTCCAGCTCTCGCTGGTGGCGATGCGCACATTGGCCACGGCATCGCCGCTGGGCATGTAACGCACCTCGGGATCGGCACCCAGATTGCCGATCAGGATCACCTTGTTGACACCTCGTGTCGCCATGTCTCTCACTCCCACCGGTCGCGCGCGGACGCCGGTTATCGATCTCATATAAATCCGAAAGCGACCAGTCGACTAGCCGGTCGGGCTAGGCGTTGGCCGCCGAAAACGTCTGCAATCTTGCCCAATCGGTCTGACGACTGTCCACCTTGAGATAGGCGACGCCCTCGTCGAGGGCGATCACGACTTCTTTCACGCCCGGAATCTCCAGCAGCCGCCGTTCCAGGCTGGAGACATCGAGCGTGGCGCCCGAGGCGCCGAGCGCGATCACATGACGACTCAGGTTCTCCGGGATCGGCAGCGTCCAGACCAGCCGCAGCCAGAGCAGGGCCGTCAGCATCCCGACCAGATAGACGGACGCGACCCCGAACTGCTCATGCGCCAGCCCGCCGAGCAGGCCGCCGAGAAAGGCGCCGACGAACTGCGAGCTGGAGAAGACGCCCATGGCCGTGCCCTTGGTCCCGGCCGGCGCCGCCTTGGAGACCAGCGAGGGCAGCACCGCCTCCAGCAGATTGAAGATGGTGAAGACTACCGCCAGCAGCACCCCGACCAGCCACAGCGTTTGATTGAACAGATAGAAGCCCAGCATCGAGAGCGCGAGCACCGCCACCGAGCCGATCAGGACCGAACGTACCCGTCCGCCCCGCTCGGCGAGCACGATGAAGGGCACCATGGCCAGGATCGCCACCAGTACCGCCGGCAGATAGAGCATCCAGTGCTCGGTCACGGGCAGTCCGGCCTCGCGCAGCGACAGCGGCAGCACCACGAACAGACTGACCATGGTCAGATGCAGCATGAAGATCGCCAGATCCAGCCGGATCAGTGTCGGATCGCGGACCACGCCGGCGAGCTGATCGAGCACCGGCTGGGCGTCGCGATGGACCTTCGACTGCTCAGGATCGGGCACGACAGCGGCCAGCAGCAGCATCCCGCCGAGTGCGAGCAGGGCCGTGAGCCAGAACAGCCCCGAGATCCCGATCAACCCCGTGAGCGGCGGTCCCAGTACCAGCGCGGCAGCGAAAGACAGGGCGACACTGATCCCGATCGCCGCCATGCCTTTGGTACGCACCTCGTCGCGGGTGAGATCGGCGGTCAGGGCGATGATGGCCGCTGCGATCGCGCCGCTGCCCTGGAGCGCACGCCCGATGATCACCCACTGGATGCTGTCGGCCAGGGCCGCGACCAGACTGCCGATCAGAAACAGCACCAGCCCGCCATAGATCACCGGCTTGCGTCCGATGCGATCCGACAACAGCCCCAGCGGGATCTGGAACAGCGCCTGGGTCAGCCCATAGGCGCCGATCGCCAGTCCGACCAGCAACGGCGTGGCGCCGGGCAGGTCGTGAGCATACAGCGCCAACACCGGCAACACCATGAACAGCCCAAGCATCCGGGTCGAGAAGATGGCGGCGAGTCCGGCGGCGGCGCGGCGTTCCAAGGCCAGCATGGGCACGTTCGGGATCTCGGGATGGGAGCGGTTTGGTCGATTCACGGGCCGGCCTGTGTCTGTCGGGAACATAAGGATCGAATCATAAACTGCGTTCAGTGTGAGCGGCAGGGTTTTCGGAGAACACTTGCCGGCTGTCATCACCCGGTCACATGGCTCTGCTGTAATGCAGCCCTTCCAGCCGCCCCGCTGTTGCATCCATCACGCGCCCCTCTCCATCGGCCACCGAGACGCCGACCGACTCATGACTATCCGAAAAAGCGTCACCCTTGCGGCGATCCTCGTCACCCTGACGGTCGCCGCCGCCCTGATCCTGGTCGCCCAGGCCGGCAACCTCCGAATCGAACAACGCCTCACCCAGGAGGCGGCCTCGGGCCGCAGCCTGGTCTGGAACCAAAGTCTGGAACGTCTGTTCGAGCACATGAACACCGGCATGGTCGACTTCGAGCGCGACTTCGCATTGCGGCAGGCGCTCAAGAGCGGCGATGCGCAGGCCGCGCGTCAGGCCGTCGAGTCACTGATCAATCTGGTCAGCGAGCAGGGCTATTTCGATCAGCTGATCGTGTTAAAGCTCGATGGCGAGCGTCTGTATGGCGATGAGGCGTCGGCTGTCTCCAGCCATGTGCAAGCCCTGGTCACGGCTGCGGCGGCCGACGATCGGCCCAAGCACGGCCTCGGACTCGATGCGCAGGGCGAACCTGTCGCGCTGCTGGCGTTTCGGCTGCTGGTGCGCCATGAACCCATTGGTACGGTCGTGTTTCAGAGATCACTGGGCACGGTTCTGGAACGGTTCAAGGCCATACAGGGCGCCGAGGTCTATCTGGTCGGTGCCGAAGGCTCGCTGTTCGCGGGCACGCGCCCGGATCTCTTCGAGCAGTTGGGGCTGAGCTGGCCGGCGCTGGGACGGATCGACCGCCAGACCCGATCCATCGATACGGCGACCTACACGGCCACGCTCCTGCCGCTGCCCGGCGTCGACGGACAGCCGCTGGCGCATCTGGTCAGCGTCGCCGACGCTACGGCCGTCCATCTCGAACAGCGTCGCTTCGAGTTCATCGCCTATACCGGGGTCGCCCTGCTGCTGATCCTGGCGTCCCTGGGCTTGTTCTATTACATGCGCCATGCTCTGCGTCCCCTGCATACGGCCGTTGTCACCGTATCCGCGCTGGCCGAGGGTGATCTGAATGTCTCCTTCGAGACCGGACGCCAGGACGAAGTCGGAACATTGATGCGTGCGCTGCAGAGCATGGCCGAGCGTCTGCGCCACATCATCGGCACCTGCATGTGGCCAGCGGCGATCTGCATGACTCGGCGAGCAGCATGGTGCGTCTGGCCGAGCACAGCAAGATTCAATTCGACCGCCAGAAGGCCGAGACCGGTCATGTGGATAACGCGGTCACGCATTTGGCCAATGCGGCACAGCAGGTCGCCGACCACACCAGCCGCGCCGTCGACGCCACCAGCGACGCCCGCCGGCGCATCGAGCACAGCCGTCAGATTCTCGATCAAACGACGCAAATCATCGAAGCCCTGGCGCATGAAATCGATCAGGCCGCCGAGGTGGTGCTGAGTCTGGCCGATCGCAGCCAGTCGGTCGGCAACGTGCTCGGCGTGATCCGCGAGATCGCCGGCCAGACCAATCTGCTGGCCCTGAACGCCTCGATCGAGGCGGCGCGCGCCGGCGAGCATGGTCGCGGCTTCGCCGTGGTCGCCGACGAGGTGCGTCAGCTCGCGCAGCGCACCCAGCGCTCGATCGAGGAGATCGAGACGCTGATCGGCGCGCTACGGAGCAGCTCCAGTGCGGCCGTCGAGGTCATCCATGCCAATCGTGACCGTGCCCGGCAAAGCGTCGATCACTATGGGCAGGCGGTTCAGAATCTGGACGCCTTCTCCGAATCCGTGGCGATCCTGACCGACATGACCCATCAGATCGCCGGCGCCGCCGAGGAGCAGAGCCGCATGGCCGAGGAGATCGCCGTGGCCATCAATCAGATCGCGGCCCTGGCGCAGGATCATGCCGAGGCGGCCGAGTCGGGATTCGGCCAGGGTGCCCAGTTGAACGACCTCTCCAAGCTGTTGCACGAGCAGGTGGCCTACTTCCGGATAAACTGATACCCGGTTCCGGAATCGCGAGAGACCCGTCAACTACCCCCGCCTGAAGGCGGGGGCTTGTGAGGCGACTCACGAGCCGGGTTGACCAGGGACAGCGGTGAACATCCGCTCCGTTTGCAACAGGTCGTTGAGACCCACTCCGGGATGCTTCCTCAGTCCCGGACCCTGGAAGGTCGGAATCATGCAGGCGAAAGGCAAAGCGCCGAAGGTTCCGATCGCCGCCGCGAGGCGGGAGCCGGTTGCAGACATTCCCGAGGGGAGCGAGCTGTGAGGCTCCGTCACCAGGCCCGTAAGGGCAGGTTTTTTGGAATCGATCCATGGCTGTATTCGTACTCGACAAACATAAACGTCCGCTGATGCCCTGCACGGAGAAACGCGCGCGGCGGTTGCTGGAGCGCGGACGCGTGGTGGTGGTGCGTCTGGCCCCGTTCACGATTCGCCTGAAGGATCGGATCGGCGGGACGCCTCAACC
>ERZ1673962.1255-NODE-1255-length-12693-cov-3.357335_pt1 | contig 12693 bp, 9 predicted proteins | sample MGYA00580188_ERZ1673962 | MGnify/ENA primary metagenome ERZ1673962 (study PRJEB41334, sample SAMN05608104) | rock metagenome | biome: terrestrial subsurface; feature: shale formation; material: shale | place: USA: Pennsylvania ... | reverse complement strand
CCGGGCCGTTTCGGTACGCATCGTGCGCCAGGGCCGGGCTATCTATCTGGTGATGAAGCCCCGACCTGAACGCCCGCGTTCGACAGCTCACAAAGCCCCTGACGTAGTTCACGACACGCTCAGGGGCTTTTGCTATACTTTTTCGACCGATAATAACGATGGCTATGGCACGGATCGCCGGAAATGATGACAAAAAAGGAACTCCCCCTCCGTAAGTTGCTGAAATTCCGGAACGCCTGGGTTGCCTGGGGCGTGTTCCTGGTTTCAGTCATTGCCACCATTCTGCTCTGGCAATTGTCCATCCGCCTGGTGGAAGATCGCACCGAGGCCCGCTTCCGTACCCAGTCCCTTCAGCTGAGAACTGCCATTGAAGAGCGTTTGCTCAATTACGAGCAGGTGCTGGCCGGCAGCGCCGGGCTGTTCGCTGTCAGTGGCCGCGTTACCCGAGAGCAGTGGAGCGAGTACGTCAATAAAGTGGACATCAACCGCTACTACCCGGGCATTGAGGGTATCGGGTTTGTCGAGCGCATTGGCGTGCGCCAGATGGCGGATCACATCTCTTCGGTGCGGGCCCAGGGCATATACGATTACCTGGTCCGGCCGCTGGGCAAGGGGCCCTACTATTACCCCATGGTGTATCTGGAGCCGGGTACCGACAGGAACCGGCGGGCACTGGGGTACGATGCGTTCAGCGACCCGGTGCACCGGAGTGCCATGGAGCGGGCGCGGGATGCCGCGGTGCCCATGGTTACCGGCAAGGTGGTGCTGGTGCAGGAATCGGTCGATGAAGACCAGGCCGGCTTTCTCATGTATTACCCGGTTTTTCAGGGCGGTGAGGTGCCGGAAATCCGGGCCGAGCGACGCATGATGCTGGCGGGCTATGTGTTCAGTGCATTTCGTATGAACAGTCTGTTTGACGGCATTGTCGGGCTGATCTCCCCGTTCCTGGACGTTCGCATCTACGATAACGGCGTAGTGGCTCGCGACACCCTGATGTACGGCTCCAACCTCGGTTCCCTGGAAAACGATTTCAGTTTTGAAATGAGCCAGACCGTGTCGCTCGGTGGCCGGGACTGGTTGCTCCAAACCCGCTCCACTCCAGCCTTTGATTACCTGGCCTCTGACGCGCGCCCGCCGATTGTGCTGGGCTCCGGCTTGGCTATCAGCCTGTTGCTCTGGCTGTTTGCCCTCGCCCTGATCCGTTCGCGGATGATTGCCCAGGCCAGCGCCGGCCGTTACCGGGCCATTACCGAGGGGGCCGCCAACGTAACGCTGGTCCTGGATGAAGAGGGCCATGCCCTGTACGCCAGCCCCTCCAGCAAGGATATTCTGGGCTTTGATCCGGACGCAGTTGATCAGCTGGAGTTTGACCAGCTGGTGCATGCGGACGACTGGTCGGCCCTGAAGCGCGGCTTCAAGGATGCGATGGCAGAGCCGGGCAAGCAGATGCCGGTGGTGCGGGCCAGAATACGGGATGCCCAAAGCCGCTGGCGCGATATGGAAGGCACCTACACCGCCATGCTGACGGTTCCCGGGGTGAATGGCGTTGTGCTCAGCCTGAGGGACCTTACCCAGCTGAAGGCGGCCCAGTCGGAATTGCATCGCCTGGCCTTCTACGATCCGCTGACCGGGCTGGCAAACCGGCAGCTGTTCCGGGACCGGCTGGACCACGTGGTGCGCCGGTGCCGGCGCAGTGGCGAGCCGGCTGCCCTGATGTTCCTGGACCTGGACGGGTTCAAGCGAATCAACGATACCCTCGGCCATGACGCCGGTGACGAACTGCTGTGCCAGGTGGCTCAATGGCTGCAGGGCTGTGTCCGGGAAGAAGATTCGGTGGCGCGGCTCGGTGGTGACGAATTTGTGGTACTGCTTTCGCGTATCAGCGATTCCGACGCTGCAGGGCGGGTCGCCGAGTCGATTCTGCGCCGGCTTTGCCAGCGTATCCGCCTGAACGAGCACGAGGTAGGGGTAACTGTCAGTATCGGGATCACCATGATTCCCGACGACAGCGAAGATGCCGGCACCCTGATGAAATACGCAGACCTCGCCATGTACCGGGCCAAGGAGGTCGGCCGCAACACCTATCAGTTCTTTACCCCGGCGATGAATATCAAGGCGGCCAGGCGGCTGTTGCAGCAGGAAGAGCTGGCAACCGCCCTGGAAGGCGACCGGTTTGTACTGCATTACCAGCCGAAACTGGACCTGGCCAGCCAGCGGGTAATCGGGGTAGAGGCCTTCCTGCGTTGGCATCATCCGGAAAAGGGATTGGTATCGGCGCAGCAGTTTATCAGCCTGGCAGAGGAAACCGGCCTGATCATCCGCCTCGGTGAGCTCGCCCTGCGCCAGGCCTGCATCCAGGTACAGGCGCTGGAGCGGGCGGGCTTTGAATCCCTGAAAATGGCGGTGAACCTCTCGGTACGGCAGCTCACAGATTCCGGTTTCCCGGATCTGATGCGCCGGGTGATTACTGAAACCGGGGTATCACCGGACCGGCTGGAGCTGGAAATGCCCGCCGAGCTGCTCAATGAAGACCCGAGACTGGTGCGGGAGTTGCTGGTGTCGTTGAGTGATCTTGGTGTGTGCCTGATCCTGGACGACTTCGGCACCGGTTCCTGCTCTCTGGCTGCCCTGCAGCAGTTACCGCTGAACGTGATCAAGATTGATCACCGGTTTATCCGGGACATTCCCTACAATGTCAGCGCCACCGATGTTGCTTCCGCCGTGATCGCTCTTGCCCGCAAGCTGCACCTGACGGTGGTGGCCGAGGGCGTGGAAACACTCCAGCAACTGAGTTTCCTGAGAACCGCCGGTTGTGCCCAGTGTCAGGGCAACCTGTTCAGTTATCCCCTGGATGAGGATGCCCTGATTGGCTTCCTGATTCGCCAGTATGAGAAACCGCTGATTTCCTGATCATGGCAATGGCCGGCGGTAACCGGTAAAATCACGCCGTTCCCGGATCCCGGTAGCGGCCCCTCCGGGCTCAATCCTACGTCTTATATGAGTAATCATTGTCTGTGACTGAACTGAGCCGAATCCGTAACTTTTCCATTATTGCCCACATCGACCACGGTAAATCCACGCTGGCGGACCGCTTTATCCAGATTTGCGGTGGCCTGACGGACCGTGAAATGGCCGAACAGGTCCTGGACTCCATGGACCTCGAACGGGAACGGGGCATCACCATCAAGGCCCAGAGCGTAACGCTCAACTACACCGCCAAAGATGGTGAAACCTACAAGCTGAATTTTATCGATACCCCTGGCCACGTGGATTTTTCCTACGAGGTGTCCCGCTCATTGTATGCGTGCGAAGGTGCGCTGCTGGTGGTGGATGCCGGGCAGGGGGTCGAGGCCCAGTCTGTGGCCAACTGTTACACCGCCATCGAGCAGGGGCTGGAAGTTGTTCCTGTCCTGAACAAGATGGACCTGCCGCAGGCCGAGCCCGACCGGGTAGCCGCCGAAATCGAGGACATTATCGGAATCGACGCCACTGACGCCGTGCGCTGCAGCGCCAAGAGCGGCCTGGGCGTCGAGGATGTGCTGGAAGACCTGATCAAGAAGATTCCGCCCCCCAAAGGGGATCGCAGTGCACCGCTGCAGGCGCTGATCATCGACTCCTGGTTTGATAACTACCTGGGTGTTGTGTCACTGGTGCGGGTTACCGAAGGGGTGCTGCGCAAGGGCGACAAGATTGTCATCAAGTCCACCAAGAAAGCGTGGAACGCGGACAAGGTCGGTATTTTCAACCCGAAGCCTACCGATACCAATGTCCTGGAAGCAGGCGATGTGGGCTTCGTGGTGGCGGGCATCAAGGACATTCACGGGGCACCGGTGGGCGACACCATCGTGCACCACAAGTTTGCCGAAGAAACCCCGATGCTGCCGGGCTTCAAGAAGGTGAAGCCGCAGGTGTATGCCGGTTTGTTCCCGGTCAGCGCCGATGATTACGACGATTTCCGGGATGCCCTGGAAAAGCTGACCCTGAACGATGCTTCGCTGTTTTTCGAGCCGGAAAACTCCGATGCCCTGGGCTTCGGCTTCCGCTGTGGCTTCCTGGGCATGTTGCACATGGAGATTATCCAGGAGCGACTCGAGCGGGAGTATGACATTGACCTCATTACCACCGCGCCCACGGTTATCTACGAAGTGCTCACCAAGCAGGGTGAGACCCTGTCGGTAGACAACCCGTCCCGGCTGCCGGATATTGGCTCCATCGAGGAAATGCGCGAGCCGATCGTAGAGGCCAATATCCTGGTGCCCCAGGAACACCTGGGTAACGTGATTGCCCTGTGCGAGGAAAAGCGCGGCGTTCAGAAGAACATGCACTTTATGTCCACCCAGGTGCAGGTCAGCTATGAGTTGCCCATGGCGGAAGTGGTGATGGATTTCTTCGATCGCATCAAGTCGGCCAGCCGGGGCTTTGCCTCACTGGATTACCACTTTGTGCGTTTCCAGACGGCCAACCTGGTGCGGCTGGATGTGCTGATCAACGGCGAGCGGGTAGACGCCCTGGCCCTGATCGTTCACAAAGACCTGGCCCACCGCAAGGGCCGGCAGCTTGTCGAAAAGATGAAAGAGCTGATCCCCCGGCAGATGTTCGATATCGCCATACAGGCGGCCATCGGAACCCAGGTGGTATCACGGGTTACGGTCAAGGCCCTGCGCAAGAACGTAACGGCCAAGTGTTACGGTGGTGACGTCAGCCGTAAGAAGAAACTGCTTCAGAAGCAGAAGGAAGGTAAAAAACGTATGAAGCAGCTGGGCAATGTCGAGGTGCCTCAGGAAGCGTTTCTTGCCGTGTTGAAAGTCGATAACTAAAACTAAGGCGCCCGGATGGACATTGATTTTCCACTGGTACTGGTAGTTCTGACATTGGTAACCGGTGTGATCTGGCTTGCCGACAAACTGGTTTTGAAGAAGCGGCGCCTGGCCGCGGCGGGGGCAGAGGATGCCCCCGCCAAGGAAGCGCCAGCCGAACCCTGGCTGGTGGATATCAGCCGGTCGTTCTTTCCGGTGCTGGCCGTGGTGCTGGTGCTGCGGTCATTCCTGGTTGAGCCGTTCCAGATTCCCTCGGGTTCCATGTTGCCCACGCTGGAAGTGGGCGACTTCATCTTGGTCAACAAGTATGCCTACGGCCTGCGCCTGCCGGTTGCCGGTACCAAGGTTGTTGAAATCGGCGATCCGGAGCGGGGCGATGTGATGGTCTTCCGTTACCCGGAAGACGGTTCCACCAACTACATCAAGCGGGTGATCGGCCTTCCGGGTGACCATATCCGCTACCGTAACAAGCAGCTGTTCATCAATAACGAGCCGGTGGCCCGGGACTTTGTGGCGCGTCTGCCGCCGATGGAGCGCTGGCGCGAGCAACTGGGGCCGGTTGAACACGACATTTACCTGACCATGGGCCGTGTCAGCAGCACCGGTGAGGGCGAATGGGTGGTGCCGGAAGGGCATTACTTTGTTATGGGCGACAATCGCGACAACAGTAACGACAGCCGATTCTGGGGTACCGTGCCGGACGACCTGGTGGTGGGCAAGGCCTTTGCAATCTGGATGCACTGGCAATCGCTGACAAGTCTGCCATCTTTTGATCGAGTAGGCTCTATTGAGTAATCCATTGTTCCGGAGACAGAAAAGAATGAATAACAAAACTCCTGCAGGCCTGAAAAAGCAACAAGGTGGCGCACTGGCCATGATGATCATCGCGCTGTTCTTCGGTGCGCTGCTCACCCTGGCGATCAAGATCGGGCCGGCCTACATTGATGACATTACTATCCAGGAAGCACTGGAAAGCCTGGAAGGTACCGAAGGCCTCGGGCAGATGGGGCCGGCACAGGTACGCACACTGATCAACAAACGCTTGAGCGTCAATAACGTCCGGGGCTTCGATGCCAAGAACATCACTGTGGAAAAGAACGGTGAGTTTGTGGTGATCAAGGTGGACTATGAGGTTCGCAACAATATCATCGGGAATGTGGACAGCATTGTTCATTTCCAGCACGAGTATGAGTTAGAGGGCAAGTGAGTTCACAACCAGATCTTGATCAGTTACAGCGCCGGATCGGCTACCAGTTCAGGGAACCTGAAAGGTTGCTGCTGGCGCTGACCCACCGAAGCTACGGCAACCAGAACAATGAGCGGCTGGAGTTTCTGGGCGATTCCATCGTGAATATGGTGATCGCCGAACATCTGTTCCTCCACTTCGAAAAAGCCCGGGAAGGCCAGCTGAGTCGCCTCCGGGCACGCATGGTCAAAGGCGTGACCCTGGCGGAAATCGGCCGGGAGTTCCAGCTGGGCCAGTATCTTCGCCTGGGTTCCGGTGAACTCAAAAGCGGTGGTTATCGCCGGGAATCCATCCTGGCGGATGCCGTGGAATCCATCATCGGGGCCATTTACCTGGACAGTGATTTTCACACCTGCCGCGAGCAGGTGCTGCGCTGGTTCAAGGAGCGGCTGGCGAAACTGGATATCCAGGATACCCAGAAAGATCCGAAAACCCGGTTGCAGGAATACCTGCAGTCCCGGCAGTTCCCGTTACCCCGGTATGAAGTGATTTCCGTGGACGGCGAAGCCCACAACCAGACCTTCCATGTGTCCTGCGCCCTGCCGTCACTGGATCGGAAAACCTCCGGCACCGGCAGCAGTCGCCGTATTGCTGAACAGCAGGCCGCCCGCAGTGCCCTGAAACAACTGGGCGTGGAGAACGACTGATGAATGATATTACCCGCCCGGAGAATCCGGACAGCCGTTGTGGCTTCGTAGCCATCGTGGGGCGCCCCAACGTGGGCAAGTCCACGTTGCTGAACCATATTCTCGGCCAGAAGCTGAGTATTACCTCCCGCAAACCCCAGACCACGCGCCACCAGGTGCTGGGCATCAAGACCGTGGGTCCGGTGCAGGCCATCTATGTAGACACCCCGGGCATGCACGAAGAAGAGCCCCGGGCCCTGAACCGCTACATGAACAAGGCTGCGACATCGGCCCTGATCGATGTAGACGTTGTGGTGTTTGTGGTGGACCAGCTCGCCTGGACCAGCGCCGACGAGATGGTGCTGGAAAAGCTGAAGCGCCTGAAGTGCCCGGTCATCCTTGCGGTTAACAAGGTCGACAAGATCGAGAAGCGGGATTTGCTGCTGCCACATCTGGAAACGCTGTCGAAGAAGCGGGAATTCGCCGAGATTATTCCGCTGTCGGCCCTGAAAGAGACCAACCTGAAACCACTGGAAGAAGCGGTGGGCCGGTATCTGCCGGAGAGTGTGCATTTCTACCCGGATGACCAGATTACGGATCGCAGCGAGCGGTTCATGGCTTCGGAAATGGTGCGTGAGAAAATCACCCGGCAACTGGGTGCGGAATTGCCGTATTCCGTGGCGGTCGAAATTGAAGAGTTCAAGCATCAGGGCAAAACCCTGCATATTTCGGCCCTGATCCTGGTCGAGCGTGAAGGCCAGAGGAAGATCATCATCGGTGATAAGGGCGAGCGCCTGCGCCAGATTGGCCAGGATGCCCGCATGGATATGGAGAAGATGTTCGGCTGCAAGGTGATGTTGCGGCTGTGGGTCAAGGTTAAGCGGGGCTGGGCAGACAGCGACCGGGCCCTGAAAAGTCTGGGCATGAGCGACTTCTGAGGCCGCCATGGTGGCCTCTAAGGGAGCTGTGCAGCAAGAGCCGGCGTATGTGATCCACCGCCGGCCCTGGCGGGAAACCGCCCTGCTGGTGGACCTGTTTACCCTCAACCATGGCCGCATGAGCCTGGTTGCCCGGGGTGCCAACAGTGCAAAAAGCCCCCTCAAGGCCCAGCTGCAGCCGTTTCAGCCCTTGCTGGTCGACTGGACCGGCCGCAGTGACCTGAAAACCCTGGTGCAGCTGGAAGTGCGCTCTGCACCGTTGCTCAGGCAGACCCTGTCGCTCTACAGTGGCCTTTACATCAACGAGTTGCTGCAACGGGTCTTGCCGGTTGCCGATCCTTATCCCACCCTGTTCGCCAGCTATATCGATACCCTGCAAGCCTTGACCGGCCTGGCCGGCCGGGGTGAGCTGGAGCCCTTGCTGCGTCGCTTCGAGCGGGAGTTCTGTTCCGCGCTGGGCTATGACTTTGCCTGGGACCAGGCCACCGATACCGGCTTGCCGGTCAGCGCCAGCCAGGTATACGGGTACGACCCGGCCCAGGGCATTGTGTCGGCGGCCAGCCGTGATGCCCGCCTGAACCAGTTGCCCGGGGAGGTGCTGATAGCCCTTGCCGCCGGTGACTACACCAGTGAGGCCAGCCGCAAAACCGCCAAGCGGGTGATGCGTGTACTGGTAGACTACCTTCTGCAGGGTAAGCCCCTGCACAGCCGCAATCTTTTCAGCCAGACGGTTTCGTCTTCAGGGAGAACGTAATGAACCCCAGAGTGTTGCTCGGAGTGAATATCGACCACGTGGCCACCCTTCGCCAGGCTCGGGGCACCCGTTATCCGGACCCGGTGCAGGCCGCACTGGTGGCGGAGGAAGCCGGCGCAGACGGCATCACCATTCACCCCCGGGAAGACCGCCGGCATATCCAGGACCGGGACGTATTGCTGCTCAAAGAAGTGCTGCAGACCAAGATGAACCTGGAAATGGCGGTGACCGACGCCATGCTGGCCTTTGCCGAACAGGTACGGCCGGAGTGTGTGTGCCTGGTACCGGAAAAGCGGGAAGAGCTGACCACCGAAGGCGGGCTGGATGTGGATGGCCAGGAAGACCGGGTGGCCCGGGCCTGTGAACGGCTGGCGAAAATCGGCGCAGAAGTGTCACTGTTTATTGATCCGGACCCGGTCCAGATTGACGCTGCGGTGCGCTGTGGTGCGCCGGTGGTGGAACTGCACACCGGCGAATATGCCGAGGCAGAAACCCCGGAGCAGGCGGATGCCTCTTTCCGGATTCTGGCGGATGCCGTGGCCTATGCCCGCAAGAAGGGGCTGATCGTCAATGCCGGCCATGGCCTGCATTACCATAACACCGAGCGGGTGGCGGCCATTCAGGGCATCAATGAACTGAATATCGGCCACGCCATTATTGCCCGCGCCGTGTTTACCGGCCTGAAAGAGGCCGTGCGTGATATGCGGGCGATTCTGGATAGCGTACGCCGCTAGGCTTGCGGGCTTGTGGCCGGCTGGTGCTGTTCCCGGAACAGTTGCTGCCAGTCGGTCTGCTCGCTCCAGTCCTGCAGTCGGGCCATCGCGGCCAGCAGCTGGTCTTTCTGGATTTCCAGGTCCTGGGCCTGGCACTTCAGGGCGGTTTCAAACCGGTTGGTGGCTGTGCGCAACTCCGGAACGCCACAATAGCGGGTGGCGCCGTGGAGCTTGTGTACACACTCCAGCAGAACATCCAGTTGCTGCTTTTCCCATAGCTCAGGGATGGCCTTGCTGTCGGTATGCAGCTGTTCCAGCAGCATGCTGAACAGCTCCTCCGCCAGGTCAGCCTTGCCGGCGGCCAGCTGAATACTCTCGTCAATACTTACGCAATCCTGGTGCGTCCGGCGGTTAGACGGCCGCAGACCGCGCCGGGTATCCCGCACCTCGGAAATCTTGAACCTGGGCTGGCTGCCGGAGCACTCGTAGCCCGTAAATTCCCGTACCAGTTCAATCAGCTGGGCGCTGCTGATGGGCTTGGGCATGTAGCCGTCAAAACCCTGCTTGGCCAGTTTTTCCTGTTCGTCGGCCAGGGCATGGGCGGTCAGGGCAATGATCGGTGTTTGATGGGAGCCGGAATCCAGGGCCCGGATACGGGCAGTGGTTTCCACCCCGTCCATGCCTGGCATTTGCAGGTCCATGAACACCAGGTCAAAGGGCTTCTGCCGGGCCTTGGTCAGGGCTTCGAAGCCGCTGGAGGCGCTCTCGGCATCCAGGCGGCAATCTTTCAGCAGGGTCATTACCAGCTTCAGGTTAGCCTCGTTATCATCCACCGCCAGGATGCGCGGCACCCGGCCGGCGCCGGAGGTTCTTGTGCCGGGCACGGGCTGGGGCAGGGTGCCCCTGCCGGTATGGATTCCGTGAATCAGCAGCAGTAATTCGTCATACAGGGGATCACGGCACACCGGCTTGGTCAGGTGACCGCTGGCCAGCCCGGACAGCGGCAGGTCGTGGGTCTCCAGGGTGGGCGTCAGCAGCAGGGTGCGGCAGTCCCGCTCCACCTCCAGGCTGCGCACCAGGCTGCAATACTGGCTGGAGTTCAGCAGGTGCCGGGTAATGCCGAGCAGGACAACGGCATAGCCTTCCTGGCGGCGCTGGGCTTCTTCTACCTGTTCCATCAGGGCGCCGGGCGAGGCCACCCGGTCAACCGCCACGCCCCATTCCCGCAGCAGGTGTTCCACCGCAAGCCCGGTGGTTTTCTGGTGCTCCAGATAGATAATCCGCTCGCCTTTCAGAGCCTCCCTGGAGAAAGAGCCTTCGCCGGTGACGGACAGTTCCGGTGTCAGTGTGAACCAGAAAGTCGAGCCCCGGCCCAGTTCGCTCTCCAGGCCGATTTCACCGCCCATTTCTTCGACCAGGCGCTTGGAAATCGCCAGCCCAAGCCCGGTACCGCCATACTGCCGGGCGGTGGAAGCATCGGCCTGGCTGAAGGCGTTGAACAGGGATTGCTGCTGGGCCCGGGACAGCCCCACCCCGGAGTCGGTTACGCTCAGGCGCAGGGTGACCCGGTTGGCCTCCTTGTCCTCGTCTTCCAGGCTGGCGCGCAGTACGACTTCGCCGGTCTGGGTGAACTTGATGGCGTTGTTGACCAGGTTGGTGATCACCTGCTTGACCCGGAGCGGGTCGCCCATGATGTTGTCCGGCACGTCGTTATAGACCAGCGGAACCAGGTCCAGGTTCTTGGCGTGGGCCGCCGGTGCCAGCATGACCATTACCTCTTCCACGATATCCCGCAGCTGGAAGGGCACGCGGTCCAGGATCAGTTTGCCGGCTTCGATTTTCGAGAAATCCAGGATGTCGTTGATGATGGTCAGCAGGATTTCCGACGACTTGCGAATGGTGTTCAGGTGGTCCCGCTGTTGGCGTGGCAGGGGGCTTTTCAGCAGTAATTCGGTGAAGCCGATAATGCCGTTCAGCGGCGTGCGGATTTCGTGGGACATGTTGGCCAGGAATTCCGATTTGATCCGGCTGGCTTCCAGCGCCTCTTTGCGGGCAAAGTCCAGTTCGATGTTCTGGATCTCGATGGTCTCCAGGGTTTCCCGAAGATCCCCGGTGGCCTGGTCGATGTTCTGCTGCATTTCTGCCTGGGCCTGGCTCAGCTCCGACGCCATCTCGTTCAGGCCGGATTCCAGCTGTTCAAACTCCGGCCCGGCCCGGGTGTATACCCGGGTATCCAGCTTGCCTTCCTTGAGCTTGGCCACCGCTTCATTCAGCTGGAATACAGGGTCGGTAAAGGCCCGGCTCAGGCGCAGGGAAACCAGCAGGCTCAGCAGCACGCCGCCAACCACCAGCATCAGGGAGATCAGCAGCGCCTGGTAGGTTTCTTTTTCGGTGCGGATATGGGACATCTCTACCGCCACCCAGCCCAGGGGCTCAGCCAGCTCGGTGGCGGATTCCCGGGCGTCCGGGTCGAGCATGGTTTCGATCATCAGGTCTTGCAGGTACACCGGGGTGACGAAGCGGGTGCTGCTGTCTGAACTCAGTTTGACCGGTCTTTCCGAGCCCAGGGCCGAGGCAGGGATGGTTTCGGTGCTCCCGGGGCCGCTGTGCAGCAGGCGTTGGCCGTCCCGGTCGAAGAAGGTGATGGAGCGGACATCCTGCTCTTCCAGCAGTGCCGTGGACAGGCTGCTCAGAAGGCTGCGGTTGGCGGTAAACAGGCCATACTCGGCACCGGCCGACAGTTGGCGGGACAGGGATTCGCCCCGGTCGTTCAGCAGGTTTTCGATGTTCTTCACCCAGCTGTAGGTAAAGAACAGGCCCAGCAACAGGGTGGTCAGAAGGGTGGGAACGAGGGTCACCACCAGAACTTTTTTTCGAATGCCCCAACGCCGCATACTGTGTTCCCGTCAGTCTTACGAGCCCGGTGCTGTGTTGGCAGCCAATACCGGGTACTTCCCTGTCAGCATAGATGATCCGGATCGGAATGACTGTGGCCGCCATCCCGCGTATGATTCAAAGCCGAAAGTGTATCACAGGGTTTGCGTATGATTTTCCCCACCATTGAAGATTATGTCGGCCACACGCCACTGGTTCGTTTGCAGCGGATACCGGGCGATACCTCCAATGTCATCCTGGCCAAGCTGGAGGGTAATAACCCGGCCGGTTCGGTAAAAGACCGGCCCGCCATCAGCATGATCCAGGAAGCCGAGCGCCGGGGTGAAATCCAGCCGGGTGATACCCTGATTGAAGCCACCTCCGGCAACACCGGTATCGCCCTGGCCATGGCCGCCGCTATCAAGGGCTACCGGATGGTGCTGATCATGCCCGATAACATGAGCGAAGAGCGCCGGGCCTCCATGCGAGCCTATGGTGCGGAAGTGGTGAATGTTACCCGCGAACAGGGCATGGAAGGCGCCAGGGATCTGGCGATCCGTATGGAAGCCGAAGGCAAGGGCAAGGTGCTGGACCAGTTCAGCAACCCTGATAACCCCCTGGCCCACTATCGCAGCACCGGTCCGGAAATCTGGGAACAGACCCAGGGCAAGGTGACTCACTTTGTCAGCTCCATGGGCACCACCGGCACCATCATGGGCGTGTCC
>ERZ1673962.1254-NODE-1254-length-12701-cov-3.511071_pt1 | contig 12701 bp, 8 predicted proteins | sample MGYA00580188_ERZ1673962 | MGnify/ENA primary metagenome ERZ1673962 (study PRJEB41334, sample SAMN05608104) | rock metagenome | biome: terrestrial subsurface; feature: shale formation; material: shale | place: USA: Pennsylvania ... | reverse complement strand
TGCTGCAAGCAAAGACTATATCAGCGGATGGTTCAGAAACCAGGTTATCGCTGAGGAGCCAGGCTTTGCCAACGCTCGAGGCGCCTGTAAGTTCGCTGAACTTCAGTACAACAGCTGATTGTGCCAGGGGCTGATAGATGAGGCATCGATTTGTTTGCCCGCTTTACAATAAGCACCCCAAACATCAGGAGGTGATAGATCACCTCCTGCAATTTGCAAAGACCGATCGTGGACGTGAGCTGGCCCTACTTGTAGTCGCCGGCTACCAGTCCATCTATGGTCGAAACCCTGATGCATCTCCTCAATCTATCAGTCCGGACATTTCCGATTTCCTTAATCAAATTGCTGCAATACATAAAGGCGCACCTACGCAACAAAACACATCAAGCCCTTTAAATAGTGCGCCAGAGGTTCTTCAGCAAGCTGATAAGACTACTTCAAATAACGAAGATACTGTTCAAGACAATAAAGAACAGAGTAAACTTGAAGAAACTAAAGATAAAAATAAGCCGAAATCTTCAACTAGAAACCTGACGCCACCCTCACTATCCAAGAAACCCGAAGATGGTCTTCTTGATGAGCCACCTGAGGGTTCAGATTCAAGCGATGACATTGTTGATCCGCTTACTTCAATAGGCAAAATGTTTAGGTAATAGAACAAGGGATTTCGGCCAATAATAGGAACAATAAATGGCCGACGGTTCTGGAAAAGGTGTAAACGAAGAAGCTCTTGGCGCCATTATGGTAATAATGGCGGTAACAGTTGTTGCTCTCATTTCGTACAATTTTCATTATCTTGCTGATGCATGGCGATGGCTTCGTTTTGGCGAGCTTTATTTGCTTCAATGGATTCCAAGATTTGAATTGCCCGTATATGGTGTAATTGATTTTGGAAAAGCCGTTTATTTCCTTGGAAACCTTTCCGAATATGGTCTTACTTATAAGACGATAAATACATTTGACAATATCTATGGTGTATTTATTGGGGTTCCAATCGGCCTTTATCTTATCTACAAGGGCGCAACCCTTTCCTCGATAGATCCAAATATGACTCGAAAGCATGACATCGAGTCAATATTCGCTTATTTCGTTTCTATATACCCCCACCTTCAGGAAATTTACGACGCACATCCTGAAAATAAATCCCTGCACTATAACCGTGCCATTCCCGACACATATCGGTGGGGAAAAATGGTCAACCCCTTGAAGTTTGCAACCATGAATCCTCCCCTGCTTCTGGAGGCAGAGGCAAAAACCAACGCCACCTATAAACAGTCAATATTTTCGAAGGGTGACTTTGATGACGACCTTGCTGAAAGAGCCTTTGCTAAACAGCTAGGGCCTCATTGGACTGGTGTTTCCAATCTTGAAGACTATGAGAAGGTAACCTTTGAATACCTCAGGGATCGTTTGCCGGTCGACAATGCCCGGGTTGAGGCTTTCGTGGATCGGTGCTGGAGAACAATGATCAAGCTTTCGGTAAAGCATGGACGAGACGAATGCCCTGTTAGCAAGAAGCTAACTGAAGAAGAAAATGAACTCATGCAGCTTTACTGGAACGCCTTTGAAAAAGAAATGCTGATCATTACCGGGAATTCCAAAAAGGTAACCGATCCATCTGAGATTAAAGCCATTAAGCAGAAACTTCTTTCCGAAGAAACCGTTCTGGATCTTTGTAGCGATAAGCCTGGCAGATTTAAAGCGCAATATCGGAAAATAAGGGCGATGCAAATTATGGGTCGTCATGCATATGTCCGTACTGGACTAATGGAAATGAATGCCGAGGCCTGCCTGGGCGGCCGTATCAGCGTTGAACCCATTAAGAGCATTGTAAAGAGTAATTCGCGTCAGCTTTGGTACGCCCTAAAGGCATCAGGAAGAAAAACCAGCTTTCCTGAGTCTGCTGGATGCTTTGCTCACTGGTTGATGGAGAAGGAAATCGGACAGCCAGTGTCAGCACCGTGTGTTCAAGAGGCTGTCCAGGCACTGCGCAGAGATCTTAATGTCGAGGAATAATAAAAATGTCTAATCAACCGAGACAAGTATACGGAGTCACTAAAAACGAGGATCTAAATCCTGCGCTTTTACGACGTGATATACGTCCGTTCAGAGTAAAAATGCAGCAATTCTTCAACAAGAATGGCCCAACCGTCGTCATGATGATTGGTATTTTTGCCTTGGCAAACGCATTGGTACCAATCGCCATGTTTCCAAAGTTCTCTGAGCTGGCATTGGTTCTGGGTCTTCTTTCTGCATTCTATACAAAAAAACAAATAACAGGATACCCGTTAGCTGAACCAATAGCACCTAGCGATAACGCGAAGCAAAGAGAAAAGAAAGGGCTCTACCTTCTTGGAAACGAAAATGAAAACTGGGGGAATTTGTGGCTAACGAGTTCTGAAATTCGGACTCACGTCCTTGTTTTTGGAACCACAGGCTCAGGTAAGACTCGGTTTTTATTGGGAATTTTGTACCAGGCTATGCTTTCTGGGTCGGGAGCTATGTACGTCGATGGGAAGGGCGATAACACGGTTTGGTGGCTTGTTTATTCCTTTGCCCGACGAACGGATAGAATCGATGACCTTCTTTTGATCAACTACCTAACCGGTGGAAATAACTACTCCATGGTCGGCAAAAAGAAAAAGACCGATGGAAAACCGATGTCTGAGGAAGATTACCTTAAGCGCTCTGATGGTAAGAGCCTCGATCACCGTATCTCTAATACGACAAACCCACTGGCTCAGGGAACAGCAGAGCAGCTCAGATCCCTACTCGTTGGCTTGATGAGAGAATCTGGAGGCGAGGGCGAAATGTGGAAGGGTCGAAGCTCATCCATGCTTAAGGCGCTCCTGGAAACGCTCACAGTTCTTCGTGATGAGGGTGAAATTAACCTCGACGTCGACACTGTCCGTCACTATATGGTTCTGGATCGAATTCTTGAGCTCACCAAGCGTAAAGACCTTCCAGAAATGGCCATTCTATCTCTTAAAAAATACCTGCTTGAATTGCCAGGATTTACTGAAGACGATGCCGAAATGGGCGTTTTGAATGGCGAGTGCTACAAGCAGCATAACTTCTTGACCATGCAATTGACGGAGGTCATGTCTGACCTTTCCGGAACCTATGGACATATTTTCCGTGCTGAATTGGGAGAGGTGGACTTCAAAGACCTTGTATTTAATTCCCGTATTTTGTTCGTCATGCTGCCAGCCTTGGAGAAAGATCCTGATGCCCTTGCCGGACTCGGGAAGATGATCGTAGCCGGTGTTCGTTCAGCGCTTGCCCCTGCGCTCGGTGAGGACGTTGAAGGATCCAAGAGTTCAGTAACCGAAGTGAAGCCGACAAATGCCTTAGAACCTTTCGTTCTAATCTTAGACGAATATGGTTATTACGCAGTAAAAGGTTTTTCGGTTGCCGCAGCTCAGGCCAGATCTTTGGGGGTTTCCATAGTCTTCGCGGGCCAGGATTACCCTTCATTCACCAAAGCATCCAAAGAAGAGGCCGAGGCGATCGTTGCGAATACCACGACCACGATCTGTATGAAGCTTGAAGATACCGGAGAGACAGCTCAAAAGATCATCGATCGTGGTGCTGACTCTGAAATCAGTAAAACCTCAGGTTACAGAAGAAAAGACGGTAGCTATAAGTACCAGGATGAAGGCTCTTCAAGAACCGAAAAAGTTAAAACGATTGACATCAAAGACCTCGTTGCACAAGACCAAGGTGAGGGCCATGTAATCCGAGGTAAAGATGTTTATCGATCAGCCTTATACTTCGCTGACCCGAAAGAGGTCGACGAAATCGAGCTGAACAAATTCCTCATGGTTAACCGACCAAAGAGGATGGTAATCGACAACATATTCGGCGCCTATGAACAGATTGACAAGATCATCAACGGTGAAACCAAATCCGATGATGACCTGGATTTCGACGAAGGCATCAGAAATCTGTTCAAGGACTTCAACATGGCGGTTTCGCGTCAAGTTGACGCGAAGAATGCGAGTGCTTTCGCCGTCGGATCTATCTTCATTCGTAGTTCTCTGAAGGATGAAATAGATGCAAGGCAACAGGAGGTGGAGATCAACCCACTACCAGTGCCTGAGATGGCTGAGGTAGCTGAATCCTCCCCATCAGGTGGTCTCCAGGCTAAACCCCAAAGGACACAGGCCTCAGAGTATGATCCTGATTGGTCGGATGAGCCAATGCCTGGTGCTTCGAAAGGTGGTTTTGAGGTCAGCTCAACAAAAGTTGCCCAGAGAGTGGTTTCCGAGAAAGAAGCACTGGCAGCTGTTTCCGAAAAGGATCCTGACCTGTCTGTTTCCAGGGAGGCAGAGAAAGCAAGCCAGGAATTCAGTGAGCTACTTGCAAAAACAATTACCAACGTTGCTAAGCGAGACGGTGTGGCGATGTCGGCCAAGGAAAAGAACGACATCAAACCACTGAATCAAATATCTGCCTTTGGATCCGAAGACCCAATGTTTGAATTTGATGTTATCAGTGAAAAGACGCAGGCATACCCCTCCGGTGAGACGCCGAATAAGCCAGACACATCGGAAATTATGTCTTGCCTTGAGAGCGTACGGCTTGAGCTCAGGGAGCGAACAAGCGGAGCGAAAACTGAATAAAAAGGCGGGGTTATCCCCAAGCCGTTTGGGTTAAGTGTGGCTGAGCTTGGCTAGCCCAAGCGAAATCGAGAAACCAGCGACCAAAAATCGCTGGTTTTTATTATTCAAAATTACTGAATAAGAACGCGATTACGTCCTTATTTTTGCCGTGGCAAATTTTCCGACCGACCTCTACCATCGATCCATGAACCTTCGATGGAGTTCCTGTCATGACCTTAGAAACGCCTTCTCAAGCATCTCCTCAAGAAATGGCTGTGACAGGTCTTAAGATTTGCCGTCGAATTGCAGATAGCTGGGGCCTTAGCGAAGCTGAAGAATCAGAGCTTCTTGGGGTTTCGCCGCAGTGTAATGAGGTTTCTCCAGATTCTCTGGAGCGATTTTCGTACATTCTGGGAATCTACAAGAATCTGAGGATACTGTTTCCAACCGAGCAGCGAGCAAGCGAATGGGTAAGGAAACCAAACAAAGCTTTTGGCGGTAGGCCAGCAATAGAAGTCATGATTGAAGATCCAGCCCCAGTACGGCGGTATCTCGATTCTCAGTTGGTTTAACCGATCATCAATTGGCCTGGTGACTCAGATCAGACTTTCTTTTTCTTCTTTTTCGATATCTCTGGAAAGTCTTGATCGACTTTCTCCAGGAACCATTCCTTCATGGTTAATCCGCGCTTCTTGATCTCTCGATGAAGCGCCTCTTTGTCCTCTGCATCTATCTCTAAAACGATCCTTCCGGACTTACCTACAGCCATACCACCTCCCAGATTAATGTCATGTCACATGACGTAATATTGTTAATTGTAGTTTAAAAATTCACAAAACGAAAATGCCTTGTAATTAATGGCCTTAAAACATGTAATGTCACATCATATCACTTGACATAACATTGATTTACACCTACAATAAAGGTAATCATCAAGAATCTAAATAAAGGGCGTCTACATGGATCCAGTTCAAAACAATCAGGCAACATCACTTTCCTCTTTCGTGTGGGGCGTAGCCAATGATCTCTGGGGTGACTTCAAGCACACCGACTTCGCCAGGATCATTATTCCCTTGCTGCTTCTCAGACGTATGGAATGTGTTCTTGAGCCAACGAAAGAGGCCGTCTTGAAAGCCTATGAGGCTGACAAGGACACCGGGATTGATTTGAATCTTGTTCTTCCAAACGTATCCGGTCTGCCCTTCTACAACACCAGCCAGTACACCCTGGAAACCGTTGGCTCTACGCATACTCGGTCGAACCTTGAGCAGTACATCAGCCGTTTTTCCCCGAATGTTCGCCTGGTTTTCGAGGAGTTTGGTTTCAACAACACCATCGAAGAACTGGAAAAAGCGAAGCTGCTTTATCGGATGGTGCGCCACTTCGCCAACATCGATTTGCATCCAAACGTAGTTTCTAACCGTGTTCTCTCCAACGCTTATGAAGACCTGATTCGGAAATTTGCGGCATCGATCAACGAGAAGGCTGGGGAATTTATGACCCCGAAAGACGTTGTTCGACTGACCACTAAGTTGGTTTTGAGTGCTGACGAAGAGATTTTTACTGAGAGCGGCGTTATCCGGTCAGTCTACGATCCTTCATGCGGTCTTCTAGGTTTTATCACTGACGCCATGGACCAGATCGAAGAGATGGGTTCTACCGCGAAAATCGTGCCTTATGGACAAGAGCTTGATCCCAAAACCCACGCCATGGCGCTGACATCTATGCTGATTCAGGGTTTTGATGGGAAAAATATCGTTCAGGGAAGCACGCTGTCCAATGACAAGCTGAAGGACAAACGCTTCCACTATGGGCTCGCGAATCCTCCCTTCGGCATCAAGTGGGACAAAGATAAGCCGACCGTTGAGAAAGAGCACAAGGAGCTTGGTTACGCCGGTCGTTTTGGCCCAGGTCTCCCGCGTGTCAGTGATGGCTCTATGCTGTTCCTGCTGCACCTTGTTTCTCGAATGGAAGAGCCGGAGAACGGTGGTGGCCGTGTAGGTATCGTGCTCTCAGGATCGCCATTGTTTACCGGTGATGCCGGTTCTGGTGAATCGGAGATTCGTCGTTGGCTGCTTGAGCAGGACTACGTTGAAGGCATCGTTGCCCTGCCAAACGACATGTTCTTCAACACCGGTATCGGCACCTATGTCTGGATTCTTTCCAACAAGAAGTCCGATCAACGAAAAGGTAAGGTGCAGCTCATTAACCTAGCCGATGTTTGGACGTCCATGAGGAAGTCCGAGGGCACCAAGCGCCGATACCTGACCGATGATCAGATCGATGATGTGGTTCGTCTCTATGACGGTTTCACGGAATCAGAGAACTCAAAAATCTTTGATACCACAGACTTCGCTTTCCGCAAGGTGGCTATCAAGCGCCCGCTTCGTGGCAAGCTGATCGTCAACGAAGAAAGCATTGCATTGCTGCGCGAAGGAAAGCAGTTCCAAAAGCTATCAGAAGAACAGCAGGAAGCATGGATCGGCTATTTTGAGGATCATCATGGCGAGCATGAATACGATTGGGCGCACGGCCTGGTTAACCGCCTGAAGAATACAGGGAAAATTGGAAAGACGACCAAGGCACTCGGAACTGAGTTTACCAACACACTGTTCCAGCAAGATCCTGAAGGCGACATTGTAACCGACTCCAAGGGCAATGTCGTTCCTGACACATCGCTGAACGATACTGAGAACGTTCCCTTCAAGCAGGACGTAGAGGCCCACTTCGAAGAGGAAGTTCTGCCTCATCTTCCGGATGCGTTCATAGATCACAGCGTCCGCGATGAGAAGGACGGTGAGGTTGGCATTGTTGGCTACGAAATCAACTTCAATCGCTACTTCTACAAATATGTTCCGCCTCGCTCATTGCATGATATTGATGCAGATCTGAAGACTTCTGAGGCTCGCATTCAGGCGCTGCTTGAGGAGGTGGCGGAATGAGCTTCCCTCAGGCTGAGAAAAATCCAATTCAGCTCATAAAGTTAAAGTACTTGGCAACGTGTAATGATGACGTCCTTAGTGAGAGCACTGACCCTGAAAAGGTGATCGAATATGTTGATATAGGATCTGTAGATAGGGTCTCGGGGATACAGAACACGGAAAACTATACCTTCAAAGATGCCCCATCAAGAGCTAGGAGGCTGGCTCAGTGTGGCGATATAATCGTTTCAACAGTTCGCACCTATCTTGAGGCTATAGCGCCAGTCGATGAAAGGCACTCAAAAGCTGTTTTTTCTACCGGTTTTGCTGTTGTTAGGCCAAGGGGAATGCATGCTGAATTCGCGAAGTATGCTCTTCGTTCCCGAGAATTTATAAGTTCAGTGATTATCGAGTCGGTTGGTGTTGGTTATCCTGCGATCAGCTCAAGATCACTGATGAACCTTAAAGTTCCTGTACCGAACCAAACCGATCAGAAAGTCATCGCCCACTTCTTGGACAAGGAAATCAGTAGAATAGATGCTCTAGTTGAGGAGAAAAGGGCCTTCATCAATCTCCTTAAAGAAAAACGCCAAGCCATGATCTCACATGTTGTGACCAAAGGCTTGAATCCAAATGTGGAGATGAAGGATAGCGGGGTTGAGTGGATTGGGGAGATTCCGAGGCACTGGGATGCTAAAAGAATTAAGCATGTGGCAAAAGTAAACCCCTCAACTAATAGACCAGAAATACTCCCGGATGAATCTATTGGCTTTGTGCCAATGACCAATGTTAATGAGAAGATAGGCGTCATCAGAAAGGTTGATGTCAGAAAATATTCGGAAGTTTCTTCGGGCTATACTCTTTTCCAAAATGGAGATGTTATTTTTGCCAAAATAACGCCCTGTATGGAAAACGGTAATTGCGCCATGATTGCAGATATGAACTATGGTATTGGATTTGGAAGCACTGAGTTCATCGTATTCAGACCTGGCAAGTTAATTATGCAAGAGTACCTTCATATGGTTCTTCGTAATAATGAACTCAGAAAAATCTGCAAGCGTTTCATGTCTGGGACAGCTGGCCAGCAAAGAATTGCAACGCCTTTTCTGGAAAACTTTCCTTTGGCTCTTCCTCCAATTGAAGAACAAAAGGCTATCGTTAAAGAAGTTGGTAAAAAAGTGAAAAGACTAGAATCCTTAGAGGATGAGGTTCGCAAATCAATCGAGCTTCTGAAAGAGCACCGAACCGCTCTAATTAGCGCAGCCGTAACAGGAAAGATCGACCTACGAGACAAGGAGGTAGCGTAATGCCACAAGCCCATCACGAAATTAACTTGGAGGCCTACGTTACCAAGAAACTGGTCGCGAACGGTTGGCTGGAAGGCAAGCCAGAAAACTATGATCGTCACCTGGCACTGTATCCAGAGGACGTTGTCGAGTGGGTCAAAGCCTCCCAGCCTGAGAAGTGGGATAAGCTCTACTCCATCAATGGTGAGGAAACTCGAAACGTTCTTCTTAACCGCCTGGATAAAGAACTAAAGTCAAAAAACGGTGGCACCATCAATGTCATCCGTCACGGTTTCTCTATCGCAGGTGCCGGTCGCATTGATATGAGTCAGTGCGCCCCCGAGGACAAGAACAACGAAATCCTGATCGAAAAATACAAAGCCAATCGGCTGCGGGTTGTACGCCAAGTGAAGTACAACCCTACCCGAGAATGGTCTATCGATATCGTCCTATTCATAAACGGCATCCCGACAGCCACACTGGAGCTTAAAACAGACTTCACTCAGTCCATTGAGGATGCTATCACCCAGTATAAGGAAGACCGGATTCCTGAATACAAGATGGGAGCCAAAAAGGTTCCAGAACCTTTGCTGAGTTTCAAGCGCGGTGCCGTAGTTCACTTTGCGATGTCTGACTCTGAAATTGCCATGACTACGGAGCTTAAGGGCGATAGCACTTTCTTTCTCCCGTTTAACAAGGGTAACAGTGGTCACGCTGGCAACGCGCCCCGAGAAGATGGTGAGTATCCCGTAGCGTATTTCTGGGAGGAAGTTTGTACTCGGGATAGCTGGCTTCGTATCTTCCACAGCTTTGTCTACGTTGAGACCAAAGAGAAAGTAGACAAGCATGGAAAACCCTACAAGGCCGAAACCCTCATCTTCCCACGGTATCACCAGTTTGAAGCCGTAAACAAGATGATCCAGGACGTTAAGAAGAATGGCCCTGGATACCAATACTTGAACGAACACAGCGCAGGCTCAGGTAAGACAAGCACGATTGCCTGGACTGCCCATGACTTGATCAAAATCCGCCATGATGACGGCACCCCGTATTTCAACAGTGTCGTTATTGTGACTGATAGGACGGTCTTGGATGCCCAGTTGCAGGACGCTGTTCAACAACTGGACCATCAGTTTGGTGTTATTGAGGCTATTGATTCCCAGCAGTTCGGCGACTCAAAGAGCAAGCGGTTAGCACAAGCACTGAAAGAAGGTGTTCCGATTATCGTTGTAACGATTCAGACCTTCCCCTTTGCCATGGAAGCCATCCTGACCGACAAGACTCTAAAGGACAGGAATTTTGCGGTCATCATTGATGAGGCTCATACCAGTCAGACCGGTAGTACCGCTCAAGGCTTGCGGGCAGCCCTGTCCATGGATTCCAAGAAGAAGATGGACAAGATGGATATCGAGGAAGTTCTTCTCGAAATTCAGAAGTCCCGTGTACGGCCTTCCAATGTGTCTCATTTTGCGTTTACGGCCACACCCAAGCATTCCACTCTGACATTGTTCGGTCGTTGTCCTGATCCTTCTCAGCCGCCTTCTGACATCAATAAGCCGGAGTCCTTCCACAAGTATACTCAGAGACAGGCTATCGAGGAAGGTTTCATTCTGGACGTTCTCCAGAACTATATTCCGTACCGTGAAGCCTATCGACTCGGTGTTCAGGGTGTCGAAGACAAACGCGTTGACAAAAAACTTGCGAACCGTGCACTGGCTCGCTGGAAATCGTTGCATCCAACTAATGTCACTCAGAAGGTTGAGTTCATTGTTAATCACTTCATGAATTCAGTGGTAAACCTGTTGGACGGTGAAGCCAAGGCCATGGTGGTCACCAGTGGTCGAGCCCAAGCCGTTAAATACAAGATGGCCTTCGATAAGTACATCCAGAAGCACAACCTTCAAGGGATCAAAGCTTTGGTCGCCTTTTCAGGCAAAGTGCCTGGCCATGATCTTGGAGAGGATGATCCGAAGGAGCCCTTGGGATTCGATCCTGAATCCGAGTACACCGAATACAATCTCAACCCTGATGCAGATGGAAAAGATCTGAGGAATGCGTTTGAGGAAACCCAGTTCAATGTGATGATTGTCGCCAACAAATTCCAGACCGGCTTCAACCAGCCGAAACTGGTAGCCATGTACCTGGATAAAAAGATCAGCGGTGTTGAGGCCGTACAAACCTTGTCTCGCCTGAATCGCACTTACCCAGGCAAAGAAGACACTTACGTTATCGATTTCGTGAACGATCCAGAGACTATCTTGGATGCTTTCAAGTCATATGATGACGGTGCTGAGATGGCTGAAGTTCAGGATCTCAATGTTGTTTATGAGATTAAGTCTGAGTTGGATAACGCAGGTATCTATAATCAGTCAGACCTTGATCACTTCAAAACGGCTCGCGGTAAATTCCTGATTGGAAAAGATCTGCCTGAGAACGTTCACAAGCGTCTCTACGCCGCAACGCAGCGCCCGACTGATATCTACAACGCCAAGTTCAAAGAGCTTTCTGATGCCATCAAAGAGTGGGATAAAGCGTTCGATAAGGCTTACAAAGCCAGTGACGAAAAAGGCATGTCCTATGCAGAGGCTAAGCGCAGCGAACTGAGCAAAGAACGTGAAGAGTACAAGCGCTTCAAAACCGTTCTGAGTCGGTTCGTTCGGGTTTACAACTACATCGCCCAGCTTATTGAACTGAGTGATGCGGAACTCGAAAATTTCGCGGCATTCTCCAAGCTGCTTAGCCGCAGACTTGATGGGGTTGCTCCAGAGAATGTTGATCTCTCCGGCATTGTGCTTACTCACTACTCAATCAAGAAGCGAGATGGAGATCCCGAAGGTGAGGCAGAACCTGTCCGACCAATTACAGGTGGCGGTAGTGAGCCCGTTGATCGTGAAAAAGAATTCCTAACTCAGATCATTGGGCGCATGAACGATATTTTCGGGGACGTATCGGATCAGGATACCCGAGAAAACTTCCTGGAAGGCTCTTACGCCTCTTTGTTCAAAGATCCAACTGTCGCTGAGCAGGTGGACAAAAACACGAAAGAGCAGGCTATGGAAGGTGATCTATTGACGGTTCTGATTAATAAAATCTTCAACCTTCGAAATGACTACAAAGATTTGTCTGACGTGGTTTTCAAAGATCAGGACGCTCTGGCTGCCTTCGCCTCACTTCTGATTGATAAGCGAAAGCATGATCTTGAAAGTCAAAGCTGATATCTGCCCCTAGACTATACGCAAGGCATATCAACCTTGCGTATAGTCAGCCCTACCGCCTTACTGATACCTCTTGTAGTACAGGATTTTCTCTTCAGGAATGGGTGTTTTTGCCAGTCCTAGTTTCATAGCTGGTGTAATTTTTCGTGTTGATCGGCTGCAATAGTTGTAATGAATTCTGAAGATGTCGCCAATGATCGTGTACATATCAGGGTTGTATGCCGAGTACCCATGCCAGATCCTTCCCATCCCAGTTCCGGACTGAAACGGCCTTTCAAAGTACATCGACATCCTTCGGATGTTCATAAAGAACCGGTCAACAGGTGCCAGGGTCACCATCCTATAGAGATTGGCCTGGTGCATGATGTCGTATTTAGAAAGATCGGTAACGGCGGCCACCATCTTTTCTGGTTCGGCTTTTGAGACCAACGGGTGTTCTATCCACCACTCAGGGGAGTTCGGAATTTTAATTGGTTTCTGGAGGCGTTCTGCAATGATGCTATTCGTGACCTCCATGATTTCGCTATAGGTGAGCTGCCTTACCGGTGTTCCCGTTATCTCTGAGACCATTTTGCGGAACTGCGCAACAAGCTTTTTCTTTTCATCGTTGGTTTTGTTTTTCGACGCCCGGACCAGGAACCCGTCAGACCGCCCCTCGGCAATTTCTTCTCTGAA
>ERZ1673962.1251-NODE-1251-length-12727-cov-3.172191_pt1 | contig 12727 bp, 14 predicted proteins | sample MGYA00580188_ERZ1673962 | MGnify/ENA primary metagenome ERZ1673962 (study PRJEB41334, sample SAMN05608104) | rock metagenome | biome: terrestrial subsurface; feature: shale formation; material: shale | place: USA: Pennsylvania ... | reverse complement strand
GGGTGAGGTTCTCCAGCACCGTGAGGTGGGGGAAGAGGTTGAACTGCTGGAACACCATCCCCACCTCGCGGCGCACGGCGTCGATTTGGCGCAGGTCATCACTGAGGGGGATGCCATCCACCTCGATCGAGCCCTGCTGGAAATCCTCCAGGGCGTTGAAGGTGCGCAGGAAGGTGCTCTTGCCGGAACCCGAGGGCCCCATGATCACCACCACCTCGCCCTGGTGCACGGTGAGGTCCACCCCCCGCAGGGCATGGAAGCCATTGGGATACCACTTCTCGACCCCGCGGGCCTCGATCATCACGGCTGCAGGGGTAGTCATCGGGAAGGAGCGAGATTTGGATTGAGACGGGTTTCAAGGGCCCGGCTGCCCAGGCCCAGGGCGGCACAGCAGCACCAGAACAGCACTGCCAGCACGAGATAGACCTCCGCATTGCGGCCCAGGAAGGCCGGATTGGCCATCACCGTACGGGCGGTGCCCAACAAGTCCAGCAGACCGATCAGGGAGAGCAAGGTGGTGTCCTGAAGCAGGGTTATGAACTGGCCCACGGTGGCGGGCAGGGCCACCCTCATGGCCTGGGGCAGCACCACGTGGATCAGGGCAAACGGCATGGACAGTCCCAGGGAGCGGGCCGCCTCCAGTTGGCCCGCCGGTACGGCGGCCAAGCCGGAGCGCACCGCTTCGGCCACATAGGCGGCCGCGAAGAAGGTGAGTACCCAGGCCGCCCGCCAGACCCGATCTGGGGCCAGACCGCCGGGCAGCAGAAAGCCGAGGATGTTCTGGCCCAGAAACAGCAGGGTGATCAGCGGGGCGCCGCGGATGAACTCGATGTAGAGCAGCGAGCCCCAGCGCAGTAGGGGCAGGTTGCTGCGCCGCCCCAGGGCCAGCAGCACCCCCAGGGGGAAACACAGCAGGATCGCGAAGGTGGCCATCAGCAGGGTGAGCAGCAGCCCGCCCCAGTCCGAGGGCGCCACCTGCACGAGCCCGAGGCCGCCGCTGATCAGCACCATCCCCACCAGGTAGAGCAGGGGCCAGATCAGCGGAATCAGCCGCCGAACCAGGGGGGGAAGGGCCTGGCCCCAGCGGCCCGCGGCCCAGCGGGCCAGCAGCAGCAGGGCGGTGATGGCCCACCAGCGCAGCTGGATGGCCAGGGTTAACTGGAGAGCCAGGGGGCGCCAGAGGGCGAGCAACACCAGAATCGCCGCGGCCCAGCGGTCGTTGCGGGGCCACAGGATGGGGGGAGGTCCGGAGCTTCCGGAGCGGGGCAATGCCCGCAGCAGGCCCCAGCTGAGCCCGGTGGCAAGGGCCAGCAGGGTGGTGAGCAGCCAGAGGCGCCACTGCTGCTCCAGCGGGTAGCGCCCCACCGCAAACAGGGTGCTGTTGGCGCTGATCACCGTCCACTGGGCCTGGAAAATGGCCCACTTGGCCAGGCCCAGGGCCGCGGCCACCAGGAAGCCGAGCAGGGCAATGGAGATGAGGCCATCGAGGCGACTGCCAAACAGTTCGCGGCGCAGCCACTGCCAGGGCCCTGGGCGAAGCGTCGCAGGAGGTGCAGGGGCCATCTTCAGCGCTCCTTGAGTTGCACGAGGCCGTTGAGGCCGTTCATCAGGGCTGAGATCACCAGGTCGATCACCAGATAGGAGCCCAGCAGGATCAGCATCACCTCCACGGCCCGGCCGGTCTGGTTGAGGGTGGTTTCGGAGACGGAATAGAGGTCGGTGAAGCCACAGGCCACGGCCAGGGAGGAGTTCTTGGCCAGGGAGATGTACTGGCTGTTGAGACCGGGCACGATCACCCGCAGGGCCTGGGGCAAAACGATGCGCCTCAGGGTCAGCAGGGGGGCGAACCCCAGGGAGCTGGCCGCCTCCCACTGCCCCTTGGGCACCGAGGCAATGCCGCCCCGCACCACCTCAGCGATGAAGGCGGCGGTGTACACCACCAGCCCCGTGAGCAGGGCCCCAAATTCCACGGTGAAGCGCAGGGGAGCCTGCCAAACCCCATTCACCAGTTGGGGATCCCCCAGAAACAGCCCAGACTTGGCCAGCACCAGCCCCGGCAGCTGGATCGCATCGGTGCCATTCGGCAGGGCCAGGAACACCACGAAATACCAGAAGATCAGCTGCAGCAGCAGGGGGATATTGCGAATAACCTCCACATACACCCGGGCCAGGCCCCGCAGCAGCCCATTGCTGCTGAAGGAAGCAGTGCCGATCAGGGTGCCCAGCACCGTGGCCCCCACCAAGCCTGCAATCACCACCCGCAGGGTGTTGACGAGCCCCGCCAACATGGCCCGCCAGTAGGGAAGGCTGGCATCAAAGGGCAGGATTGTTTCGGCCAGATCGAATCCCGCCGGTTGGCCCAACCAGCTCCAACTGAGCAGCAGGCCCCGGGCGGTGAGATTGAGCAGCAGGTTGGTGAGCAGGAAGGCCACCACCACTCCCACCGCCAGGGCCACCACCCCCTGGACCAGCCAGGGCAGGTAGCGGCGATTGCGCCACCAGGGGGGGGCTGCAGATCGGCTGGTCATGGCAGCGAACCGGAACTCAACGCCCTCACAGGAAAGGCGGCGAATACATCAGGCCACCTTTGATCCATTGCTGGTTGACACCTCGCTCGAGCTTGAGGGGCGAGCCCTGCCCCACATTGCGCTCAAACACCTCGCCATAGTTCCCCACGGCCTTCACGGTTTTGACAACGAAATCGGCGGGCAGGCCGAGCTGCTTGCCAAGGTCGCCCTCGACGCCGAGGAAACGGCGTAGCTGGGCAAGGTTTTTGTTGGCTTTGGCCTCTGCCAGCTTGGCGTCGATGTTGGCGGCGGTGATGCCCATTTCCTCGGCCTGGATAAGGCTGTAGACCACCCAGCGCACGGCATCGGCCCAGGCCGGATCGGCATTGATGGTGGCGGGGTTGAGGGGCTCCTTGCTCAACATATCGGGGAGCAGGAGGTGCTCGGCGGGGTTGGGGAAGCCGGTTCGCTTGGCCGCCAACTGGGAGCGATCAGAGGTAACAGCCACGCAACGACCCTGCAGATAGGCCGCAAAGGTCTGATCCCCAGACTGGAATTTCAGCGGCGTGTAGGTGGCATTGAGCTCCCGCATCCGGTCGGCCAAGTTGAGCTCTGTGGAGGTTCCTGTCTCCACACAGATCGGCTTACCGGCAACGTCCTTGAGGGATTTGATACCGCTGCTGGCCGGCACCAGCACGGCCTGGCCGTCAAAGAAGGTGGTTGGGGCAAAGGCAAGGGCGTTGCCGCCAGGCGCATCGCGGCTGAGGGTCATGGTGGTGTTGCGGGAGAGCAGATCCACTTCGCCGCTGCCCAGGGCTGCAAAGCGCTCGGAGGAGCTGAGGTCGCGGTAGGTCACCTTGGCGGGATCACCCAGCACCGCAGCAGCCGTGGCCTTGCAGATGTCGACGTCCAGGCCGCTGTAACTACCGTCAGCCCCCACAAAACTGAAGCCCGGCAGCTTGCCATCCACGCCGCAGTTGAGGGTGCCCCTGCCCTTGATCGCCGCCATCTTCTGGCTCTGGATGCCGCCGCCATCGCCGGCGCAGCCCACCAAGGCCAGGGCGGCGAGCAGGGGGATGGCGAATGTAAATCTGGGGAACATCAGATGGCTGTTGTTTTGGGGAGTTTGCCAGCAGTGGGGACCCAAGGTTTGTTCAGGCGGGGCGCTGCATCCGCCAGCGCAGCATCTGCCAGACAAAAAACACCAGCAACAGGGGCAGCACAACCACCAGAACCACAAACCGGAATTCATCCTGGGCCGTGGTCAAAGTCTCGGAGAGCACCTGCTCAGCCAGATAGAGCCCGTAGAGGCCCACCAGGATGCCCCCCTCCAGTCGGGTCACCACCCCCCGGGTCCAGAGGATGGGCAGCAGGGCCAGGGTGGTGAGCACCATCAACGGCAGATCCCGGCTGATCACCACCGGATCCACCAGCAGCCCCTCGCCGGAAAAGACGCCGCAAACCCCCAGGATCACCAGCTGGTTGAGCAGGTTGCTGCCCACCACGTTGCCGATGGCCAGATCGGCCTTGCCGCGGTAAGCCGCCACCAGCGAGGTCACCAGCTCCGGCATGGAGGTGCCGGCTGAAACGATTGTCAGGCCGATCACGGTCTCGGTGACGCCCAGGCCGATGGCCGCCGCAGTGGCGCCCTTTACCAGCACGTCGGATCCCAGCACCAACAGCACCAGTCCGCCGGCCAGCTTGGCGGCGGCCACGGCAGGGGTGGCCCGGTCGCCCTCATCAAAATCGCCCTCTTCATCTGAATATTCGGAGGCGGTGCGCATCTCCCAGATCAGGTTGATCGCTGTGCCCACCAGCAGGGCCAGGCCTGCCTGCCAGGTGAGCCGGCCCCCGGAGGCCATGCCCCACACCGCCATCGAAACGCCCAGCAGCAGGGGCACGTCCCTCTTCACTAGACGACTTTTAACCCGCAGCGGCACCACTAGGGCACTGAGGCCAAGCACCACCAACACATTGAAGATGTTGCTGCCCACCACGTTGCTGACGGCGATGGCATCTCCACCTTTGAAGGTGGAGATCAGGCTCACGAACAACTCCGGCGCACTGGTGCCCAGGGAAACCACCGTGAGGCCGATCACGATCTGGGGGATCCCCAGCAACAGGGCCAGGGCCGAGGACCCAGCCACAAAAAGCTCACCGCCACCAAACAGGAGCACGATGCCCAGAAGGATTTCCAGGGCACTGGGCAGGAAATTCATCAGTTGACGCCGATCGGGCTGCGGAGGGGGTTGATTCTGAAGGGTTACTTGAAGCTGGATTTTTCCGGGGGCCTGAGCCCTAGCCTGATGCCATAACCCTGCCCAGCCCGAGGCACCCTGGATGGAATTGGACCCTAATGCCAGCGAACTAGATGTCCTGTTTACATTCCTGGGCCGGATTCAACATGACCAAGCCCTCCGAGACCAGCTCAATGAGGTGATCACAGCCCCCGATGTGGTGGCGATTGCCGCTGCCGGAGGCTTCTGTTTCCAGACCAGCACCCTGCTGGACCTGTTTGAGCGCTGCAACGAAGCGCCCCTGGCCCGCCAGGGGCTGATGGACGAGAAATTGATTCGGGTCTACCTCCAGCGGGAGCGACTGCAGGCCCCCTAGCCTCAGCGCTGACCTAGCAATTCCTCCCAGGTGAGCAGCTGGGCCGGGGGCTTGCCCTGGGGGCGCTGGCTGAGGGAGCAGCTGGGATAGCTGGCCCGGCCGGGATGGGAAGAAGGGCGAGCCACGGTCAATGAAAACGAAATTGCGGATGAAGAAGGGGGGAACATGGAAGGTTCAACGGATATGGACTGCGCACCGAAACATTGTGATTCCGCCATCTGGCAGACCCTCCGAGGGAGGGCGGTTGCTAATGGGGATTTTGCCCTTCGCTATAGCAAGAGGCAATAACCCAAAAAAACCATCCTGGGAATCAGGCTTGGAGGCCCCCCTGGAAGCGAGGGGTGCGGGTGCTGGATCCGGCGTGCGCGGGCTTGGGGACCCGCCGGCTTCTGCCGGATCTGTAAATAGTAGCTCCTGGGAGCTTTGGCGAGCTGGGCTGACCAGCAAAAACCAGTGGGGGCAGGGGGACTTGAACCCCCACAACGTCGCCGTCTGCGGATTTTAAGTCCGCTGCGTCTACCAATTCCGCCATGCCCCCGGCCCGGCCATCCTAAATTGGTGGCAACACGCAGGTTTGCCGTGCAGCTGCCCGGGTTTCTTCAATCCGTTTCGCCTGATCTGCTGCTGGTGTTGGTGGCCTATGCCCTGATCGCAGGCACCTACCTAGTAGCTGTGCCCCTGCTGCTCTACGCCTGGATGATCAAGCGTTGGACGGTGATGGGCAAGCTCGAGCGCTTCGGGGTCTACGGACTGGTGTTTCTGTTTTTCCCTGGTCTGATTTTGTTTGCTCCCTTCATCAACCTGCGCATGGCAGGCCAGGGCGACGTGCTCTCATGACCAACGGTCGGGCCCTGCTGCTGGCCTTAGGGGTATTTGGCTTGGGGGGCGGCGGTTATTGGCTTTTTCAGGCCGGGGGCTTTGGGGGCTTTTCTGCTGGTATCGCCGCCTCTGCCCTGCTGATGGTGCTGGTACTCGCCTGGACGGGCAGCTACCTATTTCGGGTGGTCACAGGCAAAATGACCTTTATCCAGCAGCGACTCCAATACCGCGAGGCCTACGACGCCTTCACCACTGAGGCTCTGCAGCGCAAGTTTGACGCCCTCAGCCCTGAAGAGCAGGAGCGCCTGCTAGGCGAAACGGGCCAGCTGCCAGAAGCTCCCCAGGGCGAGGCATAGGCTCACTGGCCGAAGCCCTTCTAGCTGCTGTGTCTGCTGCTGTGTCTGCTGCTGTGTCTGCTGCTTTGTCTGTCGCCCCCACCCAAATCCAGCAGCGTTTCAACTCCCTTCGCCAACGGGGGCGCTGTGCCCTGATGCCGTTTTTGATGGCGGGCGATCCGGATCTCGCCCACACCCGGGCCAGCCTGCTGGCCCTGCAGGCCAATGGCGCCGACCTGGTGGAGCTAGGCATTCCCTACAGCGATCCCTTGGCCGATGGACCGGTGATCCAGGCCGCTGCCAGCCGAGCCCTCAAGGCTCGCACCACTCCAGCCGGGGTGCTGGAGATGGTCAGCTCCCTCCAGGGTGAACTGACCATCCCGGTGGTGCTGTTCACCTACAGCAACCCCTTGCTCAACCGCGGCATGGAGGCCTTCTGTGCCGCCGCCGCTGCCGCCGGAGCCGCCGGCTTGGTGGTGCCCGACCTACCCCTTGAAGAGGCCGAGAAACTCTCAGCGATCGCAGCAGCTGCCCGCCTCGATCTGGTGCTGCTAGTGGCGCCCACCACGCCAGCCGAGCGCATGGGAAGAATCCATCAGGCAAGCCGCGGCTTCACCTACCTAGTGAGCGTCACCGGCGTGACCGGGGTGCGCACAAACCTTGAGTCCCGGGTGGGCGATCTGGTGGGCCAGCTCAAGACCCTGGGAGATACGCCAATCGCCGTGGGCTTTGGCATTTCCGGCCCGGAGCAAGCCCGCCAGGTGCGCGACTGGGGCGCCGATGGGGCAATTGTGGGAAGTGCCCTGGTCAAAGTGATGGCGGCCGCCCATGGCCAGCAGGGCGACGTTGCCGCCGCGGCCGGGCGCTTCTGCGCCGAGCTGCGGGCCGGGCTCGACGCTTAGCGTGAGCTGGCCGTTCATGGGGCGCTGGGGCCAGCTGAGGCCAACAGGCCCCTCAGGCCGTTGAACAGGCGATCCAAGGCTTCCGCCAGTTGGGGCCCATCCAGCAGGCCATAGCTCAGCCGCAGCACCGGCCCGCCGGCCCGGGCCGGATCTAGGCCAAAGCTTTCCCCACTGAGGGCCGCCAGCCCGTACTCCCGCACCAGCCGCCGCATCAATGTGTCTCCCGTCAACGGGCCGGCAGCGGCCCTATCCAGCTGGAGCAGGCCATAGAAGGCGCCATCGGGATTGGCCCACAGCTGCACCGGCAGGCCGCTATCGCGCGCTTCGGCCACGGCCGCCAGCAGCTGCCGGCGGCGGTCGGCCAGGCCGGCAATCCGGGGCGCGCACCAGCTGGGTCCGGCCCTCAAGGCGGCAAGGGCCCCATGCTGGGTCAACCGCGGTGGACAGATCAGCACCGTGTCCTGCACCTTTTGTAGGGCCGGCAGCAAGGCGGCGGGTACGGCCATGTAGCCCAGCCGCCAACCAGCCATGCCATAGGCCTTGGAGAGGGAATGGAGCGACACGGTGTGGGCCGCACTGCCGCTCTGGGAACCGGCACTCCAATGGGGCTCGCCTCCATGGACAAACAGCTCATAGGCCTCATCGCTGATGTGCAGGAGGCCGTGCAGGGCACAGAGTCGGTTGATCGCCGCCAGCACAGCCGCCGGAATCACAACCCCACTGGGATTGTTGGGCGACACGGTGACGATGGCGCGGGTGCGGGGTGTGATCGCCGCAGCCAGGCGCTGGGGATCGGGGATGGCACCGCCTTCCACCAGCACCGGAACGGCGCCGGCGAGCTGCACCGCCATCACATGGTTGAAGTAAAAGGGCAGCGGCAGAATCACCTCACTGGGCCCAGCTGGCGAGCCCTCGGCAATCACCTGAACAACGGCGCTGAAGGCCATGTTGCTGCCCGCGGTCACCAGCACCGCTGCCCCATCGAGGTCGAACCCGTTCTGGCTCAGGAGCTTGCTGCTGACTGCCTCCAACAAGGGCGAATCCCCCTGCAGGGCGCCATAGCGATGCAGCTCAGGCCCACCAGCTGCCAGCGCCGCGGCCACGGCCCTGGGGACGGTCTCGGGCGGGTCCCACCCCACCATGCCCTGGGCAAGGGAGAGGCTGCCCGGGCTCTGGCGCACCAGGGCGGCCAACTCCGGGATCACCGGGCTGAGCACCCCCTGGAGGCGACGGCTTGGCCCTGGCGGTGCCAAGGGGCTCAGAGGTTGTATTTGGCCGTCGACTGCTGCACGCAGGTGGTCTTGGCCTGATCCAGGCTCTGGCCTTGTTTGAGCATCCCATTGGCCACGCAGGTGCAGGTGTCATTGACCATGCCGGCAGGCGGGGTCTTACCCGACTTCTGGAAATCGGCCTGCATGGCACTGGAGCATTTGCCAACAATGATCTGTTGCATCATGTTGGCGTGGGCCGGGGCCGCCACCAGGGCGGCACTGGCGCAGGCGAAAAGGAGGGGCAGGCGAAGCATGGAGCCAGGGCTGGACATGGAGGCGGGGCTGTTCATGGAGGCAGGGCTGAGATGGGAGCAAACCGGGTAGAAGCCCAGCCTGGTTCCAGTTTTACCACCGCGGGCCGGTTCCTGAGGTCTAGGCGGGTTCCTAGGGTCTTGGCCGTTTCACTCGCCCATCTGCCATGCGCTTCGTGCTCTGGGGCACCTACTGCGACGAAGCCCTGACCAGGCGCGCCCCCTATCGGCAGGAGCACCTGGCAGCCCTGCAGCGACTTAAGGATGCCGGCACCCTGGTCACCCTCGGACCAACCGAGGGCAGCACCCACGTTTTCGGCATTTTTGAGGCGGAAAATCAGGAGCTGGTGGAAGCCATCGTCAAGGGCGACGTCTACTGGCGCCATGGGATCTGGACTGAAGTGCAGATCTACCCCTGGATCCAGGCTTTCTGAAGCCAGTCAGCCCCGCGGCCAATCGAGCAGGGCCTGCTGCCACACATAGGCCGCCACGGCCTCGGCACCTGTCTCCCCGAGCACGGCCCCGTAGCCGGCCATCTGGCCCCGGCCAGCGACCGCGATCTCGAGGATCCCGGCGGGTCCATTGATGCCATGGCGCTCGAGGGCTGCCAGCTTCAGGGTTTGCCCCCGGCGAATGATGTTGCCGCCGTTGACATGGCAGCCAGCGCAATGGTTGCTGAACAATTCAGCGAGATCGGAAGAGCACACGTCTGAACTATTCAGCGCCTGAGAGGCCTGTAGCTGGAGCCGGGGCAGCGCCAACCAGCAAGCCGATAGCAAGGACGATCACCAGGGCCATCGACATGGCCATTGAAAGGGCCATCGCCTGAACATGCTTCTGGCCCACCCTGAAAACCCTGGAACGGAGATTCCAGTGTGCTCCCACAGGCGCTAAACAGGAGCCGGTGTCATCCCAACCGCCCTGGCTTCCAGCCCTCTGCCACCCCTCACCCTGCTGCACAGCGCTGACTGGCAGATCGGCAAGCCCTATGGCCGGGTCCAGGACCCGGACAAACGGGCCCTCCTGCGCCAGGTGCGGCTCCAGGCCATCGGCCGGATCGCAACCCATGCCGCCAGCACGGGAGCCGATTTGGTGGCGGTGGCCGGAGATCTGTTCGACTCCCCCACCCCCGGCAGAGCGGATGTGAGTGCCGTGTGTGCCGCCATCGGCTCCATCCCCTGCCCGGTGCTGGTGATCCCGGGCAACCACGACCACGGCGGCCCTGGCAGCGTCTGGCACAACCCCTACTTCCAGGCAGAGCAACTGCGCCGCGCCGCCAACCTTCAGGTGCTGCTGGAGCCCGCACCGCTGGAACTCGAAGCGGCAGTGATCCTTCCCTGCCCGCTGCTGCGGCGCAGCGACAGCGCCGATCCCTGCGGTTGGCTCCACACGGTCAACTGGGCCCAGCTGCCGGCGGACAAGCCCCGGGTTGTGATCGCCCATGGCTCGGTGCACGGCTTCGCCGCCCCCGATCTCGACAGGAGCGGCGACGGCGCCAACAACCGGCTGCGCCTCGAGGGGCCCTGGCTGGACCAGGTGGACTACGTCGCCCTGGGGGACTGGCACGGGGTCAAGCAGGTTGCCGCAAAGGTTTGGTATAGCGGCAGCCCCGAACCGGACCGCTTCCCCCGCAGCCCTGACTACCGCTCCGGGTTGGTGTTGCAGGCCCGGATCGGCAGGGGGCTGAACCCCCAGGTGACCCCCCTGGGCACCGGGGTGCTCGGCTGGCATCCCCTGCGGGTTGAGTTGCACCAGGATGGCGATCTAGACCGGCTTGAAGATCAGCTGGACACCCTGCTCGGCGGCCGGATTGGCAGCGATCTGCTGCTGCTGGAGGTGGGCGGCAGCCTCAGCCTGGCCGGCCACCGCCGCTATGGGGCCCTGCTCGAGCGCCTGGAAGCCCAGCTGCTGCGGCTCAAACTGCGGGGCCGTTGCGAAGCCGCTCCCGGCGAGGCTGAGCTGGCCGAACTCACCCAGCGCCCCTGTGATCCGCTGGTGGCCCGCGTGGCTGGGGAACTGCAGCAGGCAATCGCCACCGGCGCAGGGATCGGAGATGAAGCTCTCGGCGCCAATGGGTTGGATCCGGCCCTGTTGCGTCTTGCCCTCTGTGAGCTGCACCAAACCGTTGGGCAGCTGCAGGGCTGACCATGCGCCTGCTCCATGCCAGCTTGCGCCAGGTGCGCCTCCATCAGCATCTGGAGCTGCGCTTTGATCCCCATTTCACCCTGCTGGGCGGCGCCAACGAGGCCGGCAAAAGCACGGTGGTGGAGGCCTTGCATAAGGTTCTCTTCCTACGGGCAAGTGCCACCGGCCGGGCGGTGGACGAGCTGCGCTCACGCCTGCACAGCGGCCTGCCGGAAATTGCAGTGGGCTTCGAGGCGGCCGGAGCCCGATGGGAGCTGCGCAAACGCTTTTCCGGCGCCAGTGGCACCTGCCAGCTGGGCAGCGACGGCGGCGTAGCCCTACAGGGGGCTGCCGCCGAGGAGCAATTGGCCCGCCTGCTGGGCGTGGAGGGGCCGATTGAGGGCCGCAGGCACGGCCAGTTGCCCCAGCGCTGGGGCCATCTCTGGGTGCGTCAGGGAGAGTCGGGCAGCAACCTGCTGGCCGGCCCAGGCGAGGCCTATGACCTCAAATCCCTGGTGCAGCAGTTACAGCAACGGGGGGCCGCAGCTGCCCTGGAATCGCCCCTGGATCGGCTGGTGGGGGAGCAGCTGCAAGCCAGGCTGGATCTGCAATTCACCGCCACGGGCAAGGTGAAGGCCGGCTCCCCCCTGGCCGAGGCGCGGCAGCGCTGCCAGGAGGCCCAGGCAGCCCTGGAACAGGCCCAGGGCCACCGGGCTGAGCTGGAATCGGCCATGGAGCAACTGCAGCGGATCGGCGCAAGGCTGCAGGCCATCGACTCGGTGGAAAGACCCCGGCTGAGGCGAGCCAGCCAACTGGCGAGCCAGCTCCGCCTGCGCCAGGCCCAGATCAGCCCCCTGCAGCAACAATTTGCCCAGCTGGAGCTGGTCCTGGCTGAGCAGCAGGCCCTCCAGCAGCAAGGCCTCGACCTGGAGGCCCAACAGCAGGCCTGGCAGCAGCAGCTGGCCAGCCTGCTGGAGGAGCAAGCCACCCACCAAGCCGGCTGCCGAGCTGGGGAACTGGCCCTGCTGGAGCTCGATGGCCAGCAGCGGCAGCTGGCAGGGCGGCTTGAGCTGGCCCAGCAACTGCGAGACCTGGCCAGCCTTGAGGAGGAAGCCCGGCAGCTGAACGCTCACCAACAGCAGTTCGAGCAACTTCAACGGGATGCCCAGCTGTGCAAGCAACGTCTGCTGGGGCTGGCACCGATCGATCAGGAAACGGTCCGGGCCCTCAGACAGGCGGAACAACAGCTGGCCCAGGCCCAAGCCCGCAGCCAGGCAATGGCCACCGCCATTGCCCTGCTCGATGCCGACCAATCGGTGACGGTAGGCGGCCAGCCACTCCTACCGGGTGAAACCCTGCAACTCAGCCGCGCCGCCGAGCTCAGCATCGGCGGCGGCGTGCGGCTGCGAATCAGCCCTGGTGGGGGCAAGGCAAACCTGGAGGCAGCCGAAGCGCTGGAGGCCCGTGCCCAGTCCCTGCTCAACCTGCAGCAGCAGGCCGGGGTCGGCAGCAGCGAGGCGGCTGAGCAGATTGCCGGGCAACGCCAGGAGCTGGAGCGGGAACTGGCCCGCCTGCGCCAGGCAGCTGGCGCCATCCCCTGGAGCCGGCTCAGCGAGCAGATCGGCGCCCTCGAACCCCGGCGAGAGCGCCTGCTGCGCCATCTCGAGCGCCATCGGCAGCTGCGCCAAGCCATCGCCCAGGAAGACGGGCTGCCAGACCAGAGGGAAGACCTGGAAAGCTGGCTGGATGCACTGCGGCACCAGAGCAGCCAGGCAGGCCTGCGCCGCCAGCAGGTAGAAGCTGGGCTGCAAGCAAGGCGCCAACAGCTGGCCGATCGGATCGCTGAGCTCGGCCAACTGGAAAGGCAGCTAGCCGAGCTCGGCGGCTCCCTCGCCCCATTGAAGC
>ERZ1673962.1250-NODE-1250-length-12731-cov-3.131272_pt1 | contig 12731 bp, 12 predicted proteins | sample MGYA00580188_ERZ1673962 | MGnify/ENA primary metagenome ERZ1673962 (study PRJEB41334, sample SAMN05608104) | rock metagenome | biome: terrestrial subsurface; feature: shale formation; material: shale | place: USA: Pennsylvania ... | reverse complement strand
GGTGGGGAGAGCAGGGGAAGAAGGTCTGGAGACGGCCACCTCAGCAGGATCCTGCTGCCCCCAGCGAAAGGCCTGCTTAACGTTGCCGTATCCAGGCCAGGCCCATTGACGGTCCAATTCAACAGTCCTGAGCTCTCCATGGACCCCAGCGCCAACCACCACCCGGGCAAGGGGCTCCACATCGGCCATCCCTGGCCCCTGGGTGCCAGCCTCACCGCCAGGGGTGTGAATTTCTCCGTGGTTGCCCCCCTGGCCACCCGGATCGAACTGCTGCTCTTCAGCCACGGCGACGCCACCGAAGCCGACCGGATTGTGGAGCTCGACCAGCGGCACCGTTCCGGCGACCACTGGCACGTGGAGGTGGAGGGTCTCGGGCTGGGGAGCTGCTACGGCTATCGGGTGTTCGGACCGCTGCAGCCCGGCGGCCATGGCTTCAACCCGTCCAAGGTGCTGCTCGACCCCTGTGCCAGGGCCATCGCCGGCTGGAGCAGCTACGGGCGTGGCAGTGCCGTAGGAGCGGCCCCGAACACCAGCCAATGCCTCAAGGGAGTGGTGACCGAGCGGGATCGGTTTGATTTCCATCACGCCCCCAGGCCTCGCCACAGCTGGCAGAAGAGCGTGATCTACGAGCTGCATGTGGGCGGCTTTACCCAGGGGCCGGGCTGTCCCGTGGCTGAGGAGCACCAGGGGCGCCTGCTGGGCCTGATCCCCACCCTGCCCTACCTGAGCGAGCTCGGCATCACCACCATCGAGCTGCTGCCGGTGATGGCCTTCGATCCCCATGACGCGCCGGCGGGTCGCCACAACTACTGGGGCTACAGCCCCCTGAGCTGGATGGCCCCCCACCCCGACTACCTGGTGGGCGACGACCCGCTCAGCGGCCGAAACCAGGTGCGGCAGCTGGTGACCGCCTGCCACCGGGCAGGCATCGAGGTGCTGCTCGATGTGGTGTACAACCACACCACCGAGGGCAATCAGGATGGACCAACCCTGAGCTGGCGCGGCTTCTGCGATCGCCTCTACTACCAGCAAAGCGCCCGGGGGGACTACCAGGATGTCAGCGGCTGCGGCAACACAATCGCCGCCAATCGCCCGCTGGTGCGACGCCTGATCCTGGAATCCCTGCGCTGCTGGGCCACCGAACTGGGCATCGACGGATTTCGCTTCGACCTTGGAATTGCCCTCAGCCGGGGCGACAACCTGGCACCGCTGGACACACCGCCGCTGTTTGAGGAGATGGAGGCCGATCCCGACCTCAGCGACCTCAAACTGATCAGCGAACCCTGGGACTGTGGCGGCCTTTACCGCCTCTCTGACTTTCCAGCCCGCCGGGTGGCCACCTGGAACGGCCGCTTCCGTGACGACCTGCGGCGCTTCTGGAAGGGCGATGAGAAAACCTGCTGGACCATGGCCCAGCGGCTCAGCGGCAGCCCCGACCTGTTCACCAACGCACCGGTGCACCCGGGCCAGTGCATCACCTTCCTCACCGCCCACGACGGCTTCACCCTGGCCGACCTGGTGAGTTTCAACGGCAAGCACAACCTCGCCAACGGCGAAGACAACCGCGACGGCGACAACCACAACAACAGCTGGAACCACGGCATCGAGGGGCCCAGTTCCGACCACGCCATCACCGCCCTGCGGGAGCGCCAACTACGCAACCTGCTCACCAGCCTGCTGCTGGCACCGGGGGTGCCCATGCTGCTGATGGGCGACGAGGTGCGCCGCAGCCAGGGGGGCAACAACAACAGCTGGTGCCAGAACAACCCCCTGGGCTGGATGCATTGGCAGCCGGACGAAGGCGACCTGGCCCTGAGGCTGTTTATGCGCCGGCTGCTGAAGCTGAGGGCCCACCTGGCAGCCCTGTTCAACCCGGAGCAAAGCATCGATGAGACGCCCCAACGGCGCAGCAGCGATCGCGGCAATCTCTGGCGGCAGTGGCACGGGGTCGAACTGGACAAGCCAGACTGGGCCAGCTGGTCCCACACCCTGGCCTGGAGTCTTCAGGACAGCCGTCAGGGCCCCATGGTCTGGTGTGGTCTGAACTCTTACAGCAAGGCGATGCACTTCGAGCTGCCCGCCAGTCCCAACGGCTGGCTGCGGGTGATCGACACCGCCCTCCCCCCCGGCGACGACCTGCCATCGGAGCCCCAGCCCTGGCTGCCCACCGGCGCCCCCCTACAAAGCCGCAGCCTGATGCTGCTGGTGGCGGCTCCGTTGCTCAAGGGAACGGAGCTCTAGGAGGAAGCCTTATTGAGAAGCGGCCTTATTGAGAAAAGGAAGCGGGCGGCGGGAATCGAACCCGCATCATCAGCTTGGAAGGCTGAGGTTTTACCACTAAACTACGCCCGCAGCAGTTACGTCCGAGTCAGCACGGATGCACTGAAGCGGTGCCGTGAGCTCGCCCCCAGCAGGAGACTTGCTTCCCTCGGCTCCTGCATTATGACTCGATCACCCCGCCTATCCAGAACTGCCGTCTGTGACGCCTGACCCCAGCGCGGCAACGAACCCAAGCCTGGGCAAGTCGGCCCGGCGACGACTGCTCTGGAGCTACGGCCTCGGCGATATCGGCACCGGCATGGCCGCCACCCAGCTGGGCTTCTATCTATTTGTCTTCTACACAGGCGTAGTGGGGCTGCCGGCCTGGATGGCGGGCCTGGTGCTGATGGTGCTCAAGGTGTGGGATGGCATCAACGATCCGCTGGTGGGCTGGCTGAGCGACCACACCAAACACCCCTGGGGGCCGCGCCTGCCCTGGATGGCCGGCAGCGCCATCCCCCTGGGCATGGCCCTGGTGGCGATGTGGTGGGTTCCGCCGGGAAGCGACTGGCAGAAGTTCGCCCTGCTGGTGCTGATCCAGCTGGTGGCCATGGCCCTCTACACCTGCGTCAACCTGCCCTACTCGGCCCTCGCCTCGGAGCTCACCGGCTCCACCCAGCTGCGCACCGAACTGAACGCAAGCCGGTTCACCGGCTCAATCCTGGCGGGCCTGGCGGGCCTGGTGCTGGGGGCCCTGCTGGTGGGCCAGGGAGCGCCTGGCTACCTGCGCATGGGTTGGGTTTCCGGGCTGCTGCTCACGGTTTTCACCCTGCTGTGCTGCTGGGGGCTGGCTCCCTTCGCACGCACCTGCCAGCGGCCCAAGGGCCAGCCCGAGCCGCTCGGCCGCCAGCTGAGGCGGCTCGCCGCCAACCCCCGCTTTTTGAAAGTGCTGGGCCTCTACCTGCTGCTGTGGTGCGCCCTGCAACTGATGCAGCCGGTTTCGCTGATTTTCCTGGCCGTGGTGATGCACCTGCCCGAAAGCTGGAGCACCTGGATCCTGATCCCCTTCCAGCTGAGCGCCCTGGTGGGATTGCAGCTTTGGAGCCGGGTAGCGGGCCGCTATGGCCGGATCTGCGCCCTGCGCTGGGGCACCGGCCTCTGGATCGCCGGCTGTCTGGCGGCCATGCTGCTGATCCCCATGGATTCCAGCGCAGCTCCCCTGGCCACGGCCAGTAACAGCCTGGGGCTGGCCCTGCTCGTGCTCACGATCGTGGTGATTGGCCTCGGGGCCTCCACTGCCTATCTGATCCCCTGGGCCCTCCTGCCCGATGCGATCGATGCGGACCCCGACCAACCGGCAGGCCTCTACACGGCCTGGATGGTGGTGACCCAGAAACTGGGCATCGGCGTGGCGGTGTTCGCACTCGGCAATGTGCTCAGCTGGAGTGGCTACCAGGCCAGTGAGGGACTGGTTCAGCCAGGCTCAGCCCTCACCACGATCCGCCTCTGCATGGGCCTGATTCCAGCGGTTCTGATCGCTGCTGGCCTCCTGGTGATGCGACGCTGGCCTGAGAAGGGTCTGCACCGCCGGCCGGTATCGCCATCACCATGAAGCGTCCCGTCTGGTTCAAGACCCCCCGCTGGCTGTCACGCCTGGGCTCCAGCCTGCTGATCGGCGGCCAGGCGGTGAGTGCCGTCGCCAAGGGCCGCATCGGCTTCAACGACCTGATGCAGGAGCTGATGGAGGCCGGCCCCGGCAGCTTTCTGATCGTGCTGATCACCGCCCTGGCAGCCGGCACGGTGTTCAACATCCAGGTGGCAGCGGAGCTGAGCAAGCAAGGCGCCAGTGCCACGGTGGGGGGGCTGCTAGCCCTGGGGCTGTCGCGGGAAATAGCGCCCCTGCTCACCGCCACCCTGCTCACGGGCAAGGTGGCCACGGCCTATGCGGCCCAGATCGGCACCATGAAGGTGACCGAGCAGATCGACGCCATCACCATGCTGCGCACCGACCCGGTCGAATACCTGGTGGTTCCCAGGGTGCTGGCCATGGTGATCATGGCGCCGGTGCAGTGCCTGCTTTTCTTCTGGGTGGGGATCTGGTCAGGCCAGGTGAGCAGCACGATCCTCTACAGCATCCCCCCATCGGTTTTTTGGAACTCCGTACGCACCTGGATGGAGCCCGACGACCTGCCGTCGATGCTGCTGAAGGCCCTGGTCTTCGGCCTGCAGATCGCCGTGATCGCCTGCGGCTGGGGCCTGACAACCCGCGGGGGCCCCAAGGAGGTGGGCACCAGCACCACCGGGGCCGTGGTGATGATCCTGGTCACCGTTGCCCTGATGGACGCCCTGCTCACCAAATTGCTTTTCGGCTGATGCCCTCCCCCAACTCCCCAACTGGCGATACGGAGCTGAGCCCTGGCTCCAGCGGCGTGGTGCTGGCGCCCAGCTACGGCGTCGCCCTTGGGGTGATCGGGCTGGCTCTGGCCGCCCTTGGCCTCCTTCCCCTCTGGGGCGGCGCACTCTGGTTGAGCCTGTCGGTGGCGCTGTTGGGCCTGTTTTTGCTGTTGCAGACAAGCCTGTTGCGGCTGGAGTTTGGCGGCGATGCCATGCTGGTCTGGCGCCAGCAGACCCTGCTGCGCAGCTTCCCCTATGCCGAATGGCTGGGCTGGAAACTGTTCTGGCCAGGGTTGCCCGCGTTGTTTTACTTCCGTGAGCAGCGCAGCATCCACCTGCTGCCACTGCTCTTTGATGCCGCCACCCTGCGGGAGCAACTGGCCCAGCACCTGGGCCAACTCAACCCAGCGGAGCGTTCCGATTCCGATCGCGATGACTGACGACCCCAGCCCCGAACAAGCCTGGAGCGACCTGGCCCTCACTGAACTGCGCGAGCGTCGCGAGGCGTTGCTGCAGGAAATCGGCCAGCTGGAAACCCGCCGCAGCCAGATCCAAAAAGAGATCGAAACCAGCTTTGCCGGCCAGGCCGATGCCATGGCCAGGCGCATCAAGGGCTTCCAGGACTATCTGGTGGGCGCCCTGCAGGACTTGGCCGTGGCGGCCGAGCAGGTGGAGCTGGTGCCCCAGCAGCTGCTGGTGCAGCCTTCCCCCCTCGACCAGCCTGCCCCAACCGGCACCAGCCCCGAACCAGCCCCCGCCGCCGGGCCGGCAACGGGTCTGTTCAGCCAGGATGAAGCCCTGATCCGCGAGCGCCTGGCTGGCTTCGGCGGCCAGCCCGATTTCTACGCCAATCCCTGGCAGTTGCGCCGCACCCTGGACCCCGGCGGTGCCGCCCTGCTCGCAGACTGGTTTCTCAGTCAGGGCGGCAGGGGTGCCCAGGCCAGCTGCGGCAGCCGCAGCCACAACGCCCTGGTGGCCGCCGCTGCCATTGCCATCCTGGGCGAGCTCTACGGCGAACGCTTCCAAACCCTGGTGCTGGCAAGCCAGCCCGAGCGCCTAGGCGAATGGCGTCGAGGTCTGCAGGACTGCCTGGGCCTGGAGCGGGAGGATTTCGGACCCTCCAGCGGCATCGTGCTGTTCGAACGGGCCGATGCCCTGGTGGAGCGGGCCGACCGACTCGAGGAGCGAAACGAACTGCCCTTCATCGTGATCGATGCCGGCGAACTGACAATTGAGGTGCCAATCCTGCAGTTCCCCCTTTGGCTCACCTTCGCCGCAGGTCCCGGCGAGATCGCCAGTGACGAATCCTATTGAGCGAACCGCCATAGCCCCCATCAACATGACCCTGATCACCCTGCCCCTGCTGTTCGCTGGCTACCTGCTCGGCTCCATCCCCAGCGGCTACCTGGCGGGGCGCTGGCTGGCGGGGCTGGATATTCGCCGCGAAGGATCGGGATCCACCGGAGCCACCAACGTGCTGCGGGTGGTTGGCAAGGGCCCGGCACTGGCGGTGTTTCTGGTGGACGTGCTCAAGGGCGCGGCTGCCGTGCTGCTAGCCAAAGCCGTACTGGATCCCCTGGGTGTGGGGGTGGTGCTGGCCGGTCTGGCGGCCCTGGCAGGCCACATCTGGCCGGTGTGGCTGGGCTGGAAAGGGGGCAAGGCGGTGGCCACCGGGCTGGGCATGCTGCTGGGCCTCACCTGGCCGGTGGGCCTGGCCTGTTTCGGCATCTTCCTGGCCGTGCTCAGCCTGGGCCGGATCGTGTCCCTAGCCAGCGTGGTGGCCGCCCTGGCCCTACCGCTGCTGATGCTGGGCTGGTTTGCCGACCAAAGCCTGGCGCCACGCTGGCCCTATCTCTCCCTGGCCCTGCTCACCACCGTGCTGGTGGTGTGGCGCCACCGCAGCAACATCGAGCGACTGCTGGCCGGCACAGAACCCAAACTGGGCGCCCCAAAACCCTGAGGCTGGGGCTGAGGCTCAGGAGGCTCTGGGGGGTCAGCCCAGCTCGCGACTGCGCTGGGCTGCGGCCAGCACCGCCTCAATCAGGGCCGAGCGCAGGCCGGCCTGCTCCAATTGGCGCAGGCCCGCGATCGTGGTGCCACCCGGAGAGCTCACCATGTCCTTAAGCTCTCCTGGATGGAGGTTGCGCTCCAACATCAACTTCGCACTGCCCGCGAGGGTCCTCGAGGCCAACTGCTGGGCCAGGAGTCGCGGCAATCCCGCTGCTACGGCGCCATCGGCCAAGGCCTCAGCCACAACCGCCACAAAGGCCGGCCCGGAGGAAGTGAGCGCCAGAAAGGCATCCAGCTGAATTTCGGGCAGCTCATACACCTCACCCACCTGGGCAAACAGCTGCTCCACCCAGCGACGTTGGCCAGCGGGCACGGCCTGGGCAAAGGCCAGGCCCGTGAGCCCGGCTCGCACCAGCGCCGGGGTATTGGGTACGGCCCTCACGCACTGCCATCCGGGGAAAAGGCGCTGTAAGCGCTCCAGGGATACCCCGGCCAAAACCGAGATCAGCAGCCCGCCGGAGCCAGCGGCAGCAGCTTGGGCAGCCCCCTCGAGCTGCTGGGGCTTGACCGCGAGCAGCACCACCGGCGCTGACCAGGCAGCCTGGGGGTCGGTGGCCACGTTGAGGCCATGGGCCTGACGCAACATTTCAGCCGAGGCCTCACTGGCCACCGCAGCTCGCACGTCCCCGGGCTGAACCAGCCCGGCCTCCAGCAGGGGAAACAACAGGGCCCGGGCCATGCGGCCCAGGCCCACCACGCCAAAGCTGGGCGCCATCGGGTGGCCTAGAAGGCGCTTGCCTGGCGACCCCATGCCGGGCTGGGTGCGGCCACCGGCTCGGGACTATCCACACCGCGGCTCAAGGTGGTGGGGGAGGAGGCCTCCTCGCTGGAGGCGGTGGTGACCGTTACGCAGCTCGGTGCAAACAGGAAAATGCTTTCGCCCACTCGCTCCTGCTGGCCATCGATGGCGAAGGTGCCGCCAGCTACGAAGTCCACCGAGCGCTGGGCCTGGTCAGGCTCCATCATCGTGAGATTGAGAATCACGGTCTTGCGTTCCCGCAGGGCCTCGATTGCCCGGGGCATTTCATCAAAACTGCGCGGCTCCATCAACATCAGCTCCGCACCGGCCGTCGACAGGCCCGGCATGCCGATCACATTGGTGCCCGCGAAGGGATCGTCTGCGGTGAAATCGGAGCTCAAAACCAGGGGACTTGAGCGGATGGGCGGGGTGGGCTCGGGCAGCTCTCCACCGTCATAGTCGAGCTCATCGTCGTAGTCGCCGTCGAGATAGTCGTCTCCTGAGACAACGGCACGCAGGCGGGAAAACAACGACACAGAGCGGGCCTCGCAGGATGCTTTCACATAAATAGCGTCCCACACCAATGGCGGCAAGGCTTTCCGCTGCAATTGGCCGCCAGGTCAGCTGGCCAGAACCGGCCGCTCCCCAAACAGAAGGCTGCCGATCCGCACCCAGGTGCTGCCCGCCGCAGCCGCCTCTTGCCAGTCGCCACTCATCCCCATGGAACATTCCGGCAGCCCCAGGGCCCCGGCCAGGGCGGCACACTCGCGATACAGGCTGCCGCGCTCAACAGGGCTGAGTCCCAGCGGGGCAATGGTCATCAGGCCCATCGATCGCAACGGCGCCAGGCAACTGAGCTCGGGCCAGTGCTGCTGGAGCTCAGCTGGTTCAAAGCCAGTCTTGCCGGGATCGGGCCGGAACTTCACCTGAAACAGCACCGCCGGAGCGCGATGCTCCTCGGCCGCGATGCGGGCCAGGCGACGGGCCAGGGCAAGGGAATCGAGGGAGTGGATCGTGCCGAATTGGCGCACCACCGCGCGGGCCTTGTTGGCCTGAAGGCGGCCGATGAAATGCCAGTCGAGGGGTTCAAGATCGGCAAGCTCCGCCTGTTTGGCCGCTGCCTCCTGGAGCCTGCTCTCGCCGAAACTGCGCTGGCCCGCAGCCACCGCCTCCCGGATCCGGGCGACCGGCTGGCCCTTGCTCACCGCCAACAGCCTGCACCCGGGGGGCAGGCTGGCGCGCACCAAGGCGAGTTGCTCAGATAAAGGTTTGGTCAAACAACTGGCGCCAATGGGCTTGGGCCTCAGGGCAATCGCGACGGGCCCGGGCGAGATTCTGCTCGGCGTAGTGGCGGGCATCCATCAAGGGCACCACCTCAAAACTGGCTCCCCTGGACTGCAAAGTCACCACAAAGAAAATGCGCTGGGCATAGAGGGTGGCGTAGAGGTCCTTGCCCTCGGCCACCGCAGCCACCCGGTAAAGCATCCCGAAGGTGGGATGGTTGAGATAGCGCTCGGGAATCGCAAATGCGCTGCTCACCAATACGCTGCTCACCAATGCGGTTGTTTGGGGCCATTAAAGGTCACCGACTTTCCAGCGCAGTCCCAGCAGCACCAGCAGCCACGCCGCCGCCGAGGCGTTGAGCAGCTTCTGCACCACTCCACCGCCCTGGGGCCTGGGCAGCTGATCGGGCGGCAACCAGCAGCCCCCTCGGGCCAGCAGGGCTTCAGCCCCCTGCTCGGCGCGCAGCAGCACGTTGGCCAGTAGCCGCTCGCCGAGGGCGAGCACCAGGCCCAGGCCGGCCTTCCAGCCCAGGCGCTTGAAATTCACTGCCCTGGTTGCAACAGATCGCAATAGATTTTGCAATTCCTCCTGCACCAGAGGCAGAAAACGCAGCGCCAGCAGCAGGGTGAAACCGAGCCGCTCCACCGGCCAGCCCAGCCGGCCCAGGGGTGCCAGTACCCAGCCAATCGCCCACACCAGCTGCTCCGGGGAGGTGCTCAGCAGCAACAGGTTGGCGCTGTGAATCAGGGTGAATAACAAGGTGGCTCCGTTGAGCCCCAGCTCGGCCGAGCGCCGGGTCACCACCAGGGGACCCTTGCGGAAAAGCACCCAGGCGGCGCCGGAGCGTTCCGGCGGCTGGCTGCCGGGGGGGCCGGGCTCCAGGCGCAGCTCCGCAGGTGGGCGCTGCAGCTGCCCCGGCGGCAGGGAACCGGCCGGCAGAAAAGCCGCCAAGCCACCCACCAGCAAGGCCAGGGCCAGCAGCAGCGGCACGCTGCGGCGCCAGAGCCGCCAGCTCAGGCCGCTGAGGGCGGTGATCAACAGCAGTAGACCCACCAGGGCCAGGCACCAGATCGGCCCGGCCAGAATCGGGGTCACCAGAAAGGCCACGGTCCAGGCCAGTTTCAGGCGGGGATCCAGCCGCCGCAGCCAGCTGCCGCCCCCGGCCTGCTCCTCCAGCTCCGGAGCTGCAAACTGGCCGATCGGGATCTGGCGCAGGAAGTCCACTCAGCCGCCCCCCCCCAACAGCCAGGCTTCAGCGACCACGAGTCTGGCTGCGGGCCAGCTCCTTCTCGGCATCGCGCTGCTGCTTGCCGCGCCAGAACAGCTTGATGGGTGTGCCCTCAAAGCCCAGGCCCTCGCGGATCTGGCGCTCCACATAGCGGCGATAGGTTTCACCGAACAGCCTGGGCTCATTGACAAACAACGTGAAGCTGGGGGGTCGCACCGCCACCTGGGTGCCGTAATAGAGGCGCCCCTGGCGGCCTCCGCGGCTGGTGGGCGGCGAGCGCCAGCTGAGCGCCTCGGTGAGCACCTCGTTCACCACCGAGGTGGTGACGCGGCGGCGGTGCTGCTCCACCGCCAGCAGGGCCAGGGGGAAGACCGCCTGCACCCGCTGGCCGCTGAGGGCCGAGGTGAACAGCATTGGCGCCCAGTCGAGGAAATAGAGCTTGGCCCGGAGTTCCTTCTCCATCGCCGGCATGGTGTGGCTGTCCTTCTCAATGGCGTCCCACTTGTTGACCACCACCACGCAGGCGCGGCCATCTTCTTCAATGCGGCCGGCCAGGCGCTGATCCTGCTCGGTGACGCCGTCGAGGGCATCGATCACCAGCACGCACACATCGGAGCGCTCGATCGCCTTGAAGCTGCGATTGATGCCGAAATATTCGGGCCCATAGCTCACCGAGCGGCGGCGGCGGATGCCCGCCGTATCGAGCAGTTTCCAGGTTTTGCCCTCCCGCTCGATCGTCGTGTCGATCGTGTCGCGGGTGGTGCCGCGAATCGGGCTGACAATCGCCCGGTTCTCGCCGCAGACGGCGTTGAGCAGGCTGGATTTGCCAACGTTGGGGCGGCCGATGATCGCCAGCTGGATCGGCTCCTCCGCCTCCTGTTCCTCGCTGGCAGGCAGGAAGCTGAGCACCTGGTCAAGCAGGTCGCCGGTGCCGGCGCCATGGATGGCCGAGATCGGGTAGGGCTCGCCCAGGCCCAGGCCCTAGAACTCCGCCGCCATGGCCAGACCCGCATCGGGCGACTCGCACTTGTTCACCGCCAGCAGGGTGGGCACCCCCTGGCCCCGCAGCCATTCGGCGATCGACTGATCGGCAGCCGTGCAGCCCTGCTGGCCGTCGACGATCACCAGGGCCACGGCCGCTTCGGCCAGGGCCAGGCCCACCTGCTCGCGAATTTCGGGCAGGAATTCGCTGTCGTCGTCAAACACCAGGCCACCGGTGTCAACCACCCGGAAACTGCGATCACCCCAGAAGCCCTCCTGGTAGGTGCGATCGCGGGTCACGCCGGGCTGGTCGTGCACGATCGCTTCGCGGCTGCGGCAGAGCCGGTTCACCAGGGTGGATTTGCCCACGTTGGGGCGGCCAATAATGGCAACGACCGGCAAGGCCAAAGCAGGTATCACAACAACTGTCGTGCCTTGACCCTACAGATCACCCGGATGGCCCGCCACCGGATCGGCCGGCTGGTCCAACAGTTGCGGCAGCGGCCCCAGATCCGGCAGCGGCTCGCCCCGCTCGGCCAAATGGGCCAACAGCCAGTTCACGGCGGTAGCCCGGCGGGTGCGGCGCGGGTAGAGCTCGCCGATCGTGTAGCCCCCGAAACCCAGCTGCTGCTTCAGCAATTGCTTGTGCTCCTTGGCGATCGAGCGGGTGAGGGCCACCGCCGGGGGGCGCTCGGCGATGAACTGGGGTTCGATCGGGAACTGCTCCCGCCAGGCAGCGCCGGTAGCCGGGCCCGCGCTCCAGCGGCCGGAGCCGTTCTGCTCGTATCCCAGGCGCGGCCAGATCAGCTCACAAACGAAGCGATCGCTGGTGCGGTCGGCCAATACCGCTTCCAGCAGCGCGCGGCTCAGGGGGTAGGGCACGGCAGCGGGGGCGGCCTGAGCGGAAGCCATCGGCCTGGAGCATCAGAATCGGAACACCATGATTAACGCTTCTGCCCCGCAGGTCCCCCTGCAACTCTCTGGCAACGGCACTCCCCGTGCCCTGCGCTGCCGGGTGCTGCAGTCGCCGCTGGCGGGGGTGAGCGATCGCATCTTCCGGGCCCTGGTGCGGCGCTGGGCCCCCGACGCCCTGCTGTTCACCGAGATGGTGAACGCCACCAGCCTGGAGCTGGGCTTCGGGTTGCAGAAGGTGGAGGAGCTCAGCAGCGAGAGCGGCCCAATCGGCGTGCAGCTTTTTGATTACCGCCCCGCCGCCATGGCCGAGGCGGCCAAGCGGGCCGAGGCCGCCGGCGCCTTTCTGATCGACATCAACATGGGTTGCCCGGTAAAGAAGATCGCCAAAAAGGGCGGCGGCAGCGGTCTGATCCGCGATCCCGAGCTGGCCGCCCGGATCGTCGACACCGTGGCGGCGGCCGTGGCGATTCCGGTGACGGTGAAGACCAGGCTGGGCTGGTGCGGCAGCGACGCCGATCCGGTGAGCTGGTGCCGCCAGCTGGAGAGCGCCGGCGCCCAGCTGCTCACCCTGCACGGCCGCAGCCGCGAGCAGGGCTTCAAGGGCAGGGCCGACTGGGGCGCCATCGCCGCCGTGAAGCGGGCGCTCACGATTCCGCTGATCGCCAACGGCGACATCAATACGCCGGAGGACGCGTTGCGCTGCCTGGCCCAGACAGGCGCCGACGGGGTGATGGTGGGCCGGGGCACCATGGGCGCCCCCTGGCTGGTGGGTCAACTCGATGCGGCCCTGGGCGGCCGGCCGATCCCGCCCACCCCCGGCCCCGCCGCGAAGCTGGCCCTGGCGGCCGAGCAGCTGCAGGC
>ERZ1673962.1249-NODE-1249-length-12745-cov-4.180693_pt1 | contig 12745 bp, 14 predicted proteins | sample MGYA00580188_ERZ1673962 | MGnify/ENA primary metagenome ERZ1673962 (study PRJEB41334, sample SAMN05608104) | rock metagenome | biome: terrestrial subsurface; feature: shale formation; material: shale | place: USA: Pennsylvania ... | reverse complement strand
AGGCCGGGGTCATGGCGCGCTCGGCGGCGGACGCGGCCTTCATCCTCGACGAGATGGCCGGCTTCGACGAGCGCGACTCGACCAGCGCCGACGTTGCGGTTCCGGACTATGTCGACGCGCTCGACGACGATCTGCATGGTCTGCGCATCGGGCTGCCGAAGGAATACTTCGGGGCCGGACTCGATGCGCGCATCGGCGATGCGGTCATGGCGGCGATCAAGGAGTACGAGGCGCTCGGCGCCGAGATCGTCGAGATCAGCCTGCCCAACAGCCCTCTATCGGTGCCGGTCTATTATGTGGTCGCGCCGGCGGAGTGCTCATCCAACCTGGCGCGCTTCGATGGGGTGCGTTACGGCCATCGCTGCGACAATCCGAAAGACCTGCAAGACCTCTATGAGCGCAGTCGCGCCGAGGGCTTCGGTCCCGAGGTCCAGCGCCGGATCATGATCGGCACCTATGTGCTCTCGGCCGGCTATTACGATGCCTACTATCTCAAGGCGCAGAAGATCCGCCAGTTGATCGCGGACGATTTCAAGCGCGCCTTCGAGCAGGTCGACGTCATCATGGGACCGACCAGCCCGACGACCGCCTTCCCGCTCGGCTCCAAGCTGGACGATCCGGTGTCGATGTATCTCAACGACATCTACACCATCGCCACCAACCTCGCCGGACTGCCGGGGATGTCGATCCCGGTGGAACCCGTCGACGGTCTGCCGGTCGGGTTGCAGGTCATCGGCAACTACTTCCAGGAAGCCCGTCTGCTCAACGTCGCCCACCGCTACCAGCACGCGACGCACTGGCATCAGGCCGCACCGGCCGGTTTCGAGTGAACGCCCGAACCGCCCGCTTCTCCCCTCGCCGGAGAGGCGGGCGGGGGAGAGCAGCGCGATTCGTCCTCAGAGCAGAAACAGGGTCGCCAGCCCCAGAAAAGCCAGGAAGCCGACCACATCGGTCACAGTGGTCAGGATCACCCCGCCGGCCAGCGCCGGGTCGATGCCGAACCGTTCGAGCGCCAGCGGCAGCAGCGCCCCGGCCAGGGCGGCGGCCAGCAGATTGATACTGATCGCCGCGCCGATGACCAGCGCGATCTCGGGATCACTGAACCAGACCCAGGCGATCAGCGCCACCACCAGCGCCCAGATGACGCTGTTGATGGCCGCCACCGCCAGCTCTTTCATCAGCAACCAGCGACTGTTGTTGGACGTGAGCTGGCCGAGCGCCAGCCCACGGATGGCGAGCGTGAGTGTCTGAGTCCCGGCGATGCCGCCCATGCTGGCGACCACCGGCATCAATACCGCCAGCGCCACGATCTGCTGGATGGTGTCCTCGAAGCGTCCGATGACCCAGGCGGCCAGAAAGGCCGTGAGCAGATTGATCCCCAGCCAGAGCGCGCGGCGGCGCGCGCTCAGGATCACGGGTGCGAACATGTCCTCGGTCTCCGACAGGCCCGCCTGACCGAGAAACTGATGATCGGCCTCCTCACGGATGACGTCCATGACGTCGTCGACCGTGATGCGTCCGAGCAGATTGCCCTCCTCGTCGACCACGGGCGCCGTCACCAGATCATGCTGCTCGAACCGGGTGGCGACCTCGCGCGCACTCCAGGTCGCCGGAATGGCCTGGACATCGAGTGTCATGGCTTCGGCGACCGAGTCCTCCGGGTCATGGGTCAGCAGGTCGGTCAGATAGAGCACGCCCAGATAACGGCCCTTGCGGTCGACCACGATCAGGTTGTCGGTGATGTCCGGCAGCCCGTCCTTGAGCCGGCGCAGATAGCGGATCACCACGTCGAGCGTCATCTCGGGACGCACGGTCACGGTGTCGCTGTTCATGAGACCGCCGGCGCTGTCCTCGGGATAGGACAGCGCCTTTTCGAGCCGGTCGCGCCGCTGCTGATCGAGCGACTTGACCACCTCGCGCGTGATGGCGAGCGGCAGATCCTGGATGAGGTCGGCCAGGTCGTCGGTGTCCAGGGTGCCGATGGCGGCGATCAACTCGCCGGCATCCATCAGGGCGATGAGCTGCTCACGCACATCATCGTGCAGATAGGCCAGCACCTCGCCGTCGTATTCGGCATCGACCAGATTCCACAGCAGCTCGCGCTCCTTGTGCGGCAGCGATTCGAGCAGATGGGCGATCTCGGCCGGTTGCAGGGCATTGAGCATGCGCGCGGCCTGACGCACCGCGCCCTGTTCGAGGACGCGACGCAGATCCTCGAGGCGCGTGTTGTCGGCAATGGAGGTCGCGGGAAGGCTCATAGTCACCTGCTGGCGCGGTCGCTGAGTCGGGAGTCCGGATCGTCCGGTACGAGCCGGGAGGCGACTATGCTACCAGTTCAGGGCGCGGGCGTGGACGCTCTGGCGGTGTCGAAGGCCGCGAGCAGATCGGTGGAGTCGGACTCGTCGAGCCGGGCGAAAAGCCGGTCGGCGCGCCGGGCCAGGGCGTCGGCATCCGAGTCGAGCAGGATCTCCTTGATGTCGAGCAGGGCGCCGGGCTGCATGCTGAACTCGCGCAGTCCCAGGCCGAGCAGCAGCCGGGTGAAGCGCGGATCGCCGGCCATCTCGCCGCACATCCCGACCGGGACGTCGAGCGCGCGCCCGGCCTCGATGGTGAACCGGATCAGGCGCAGGATGGCCGGATGCGTCGGGTCGAAGAGATCGTTGACCGCATCGTCCAGCCGGTCGATGGCCAGGGTGTACTGGATCAGGTCATTGGTGCCGATCGACAGGAAGTCCATCCGGCGCGCGATGGCGTGCGCGGTGAGCGCGGCGGCGGGCACCTCGATCATGGCCCCGATCGGCATGGCGTCGTCATAGGCCAATCCGTCGCGGTCGAGCTGGCGTTTGAGTTCAGCGATGATGGCCAGGACGCGGTCAATTTCGTGGACGCTGGTCACCAGCGGCAGCATCAGCCGCACCGGACCGAGCGCCGAGGCGCGCAGGATGGCGCGCACCTGGGGCCGGAACAGCTCCGGTTCCTTCAAGCAGAGCCGGATGGCGCGCAGTCCGAGCGCGGGATTGCTGACGTTCGAGCCGGGCCGGGCCAGGGCCTCGCTGTGCTTGTCGACCCCGAGATCGAGCGTGCGGATGGTGATGGGCCGGCCGTCGAGATCGGCCAGCATGGCACTGTAGTTGGCCAGGTGTTCCTCTTCGTCCGGCAGGTCGGCGCGGTTCATGTAGAGGAACTCGGTGCGATAGAGTCCGACTCCGTGCGCCCCATTGGCCTTGGCCAGCTCGACGTCCTCGGCCAGCTCCAGATTGGCCTGGAGCCGGATCTCCACGCCGTCGCGCGTGCGGGCCGGACGGTCGACGAGCGTGCGCAGTCGGCTCTGGCGCACCTGGATCTCGCGCAGTCGCCGGCGGTAGTCGGCGACGAGTTGCGCGTCGGCATTGGCGATGACCGTCCCGCTCGCGCTGTCGACGATCAGCAACTCTCCGGAGCGCAGATAGCGGCTGATATCGTGCAGCCCCATGACCGCCGGCACGCCGAGACTGCGCGCCAGGATCGCGGTATGCGACATGGGACCGCCGTACTCGGTGACGAAGGCCACGGCGCCGCGATGATGCAGCAGGATGGCATCGGCCGGCATCAGGTCGCGCGCGACCACGACATGGCCGGCCAGATCCCGCTCGGCGAGCATCGGTTCGCTCGGCTCGCCGCGCAGAAAGATCTGGATCTGGCGCACCACATGCTCGATGTCGTCGCGGCGCGTGCGCAGATAGGGATCGTCCATGCGGTCGAAGACCGCGATCAGGGTATCGCGCTGGCGTTGCAGCGCCCATTCGGCGGTGCACAGCTGCTCGGCCACGATATGGCGCACGCCGTCGATGAGCGCTGTGTCCTCCAGCATCAGCAGGTGGGTATCGATGAATTCGACGATCTCGATCGGCGTGTCAGGCGGGATCTGGGCATGCACCCGCTTGAGCGCGTCGCGCGCGGCCTCGACCGCCAGATCGAAACGGGCGATCTCGTCCTGGATCTCATCGGCACCGATCGGTGCGTGGGTCACGCCCCCCTGTCCACGGATGTCGACGAAGGCCGGACCCAGTGCGATCGAGTTCGGGGTGCCGATCCCGATGCCCTGGAAGGCGAGGGTCACTCTGGTTCTCCGAAGCGGTCCAGTATGAGTTGTTCGATGGCCGCCATGGCCTCCTGTTCGTCTGCGCCCGTGGCCTCCACCACGACCGTGGTTCCCTGACTGGCGGCCAGCATCATGACGCCCATGATGCTCTTGCCATTGACGCTCTGGCCACGGCGCTCGACCGTGACCTCGCTCTCGAAGCGATTGGCGCACTGCACCAGCTTGGCGGCCGCCCGCGCGTGCAGACCGAGCTTGTTGCGGATCTCATGTTCTTGGCGAATCATCCGGTGTGATCCTTCTGGCTAAGAGTAGTACCTGAATCGCCTGTGGAGGCGTTTGAATCGGTGTGAGGGCATCCGGGTCGGACGCGCTTCAGTCGCTGCCGCGCACGCCATCGCGACCGCCGCTGAGAGCCTTCTCTGTCAGGGCGTCGAGATCGAGCGCGGCGTAATTCAGGGTCCGCAGCAGCATCGGCAGGTTCAGACCGCTGACCACTCGCACGTGCGTATGCGCGCCGGCAAACGCATACGCGATGTTGGCCGGCGTGGCGCCATAGAGGTCGGTCAGCACCAGTACACCCTCGCCCTGATCGATAGTCGCGGCCAGCTGCCGGCAGTGACGGAGGATCTCCTCGGGCGGCGTGTCGTTGATCACTTCACAGCAGGCCACCCCGACCGGCACTCGGCCGAGGATCTCGCCGGCGATACGCAGCAGATCCATTCCGAGCGAACGATGGGTGACGAGCAGAACACCGACGCTCACGCCAGTTCCCGGTGGCGGACGATGACCTTGTGGCCAAGCGACTCCAGGTGCTCGCCGAGCCGTTCGGTCATGTAGACCGAGCGATGCTGGCCGCCGGTGCAGCCGATGGCGATGGTCAGATAGCTGCGTCCGTCGGTCTCGAAACGCGGGATCCAGCGCTCGAAGAAGGTGAGGATGTCGGCGCGCATGTTCAGCGCCTCGGGGCTGGACTCCAGGAAGCGCGCGACCTCGGGATCGAGTCCGGTGAGCATCCGCAGTTCGGTCTCCCAGTGCGGATTGGGCAGACAGCGCACGTCGAGCACGAAATCGACGTCGGGCGGCACGCCATGCTTGAAACCGAAGGATTTGAGCAGGATCGAGATCCGGGGCGACTCCCCGCCCAGCAGCCAGCCGCGCACCTGATCGCGCAGTTCGTGCACATTGGTCTGGGTGGTGTCGATCACCAGGTCGGCGCGCTTGCGCACCGGTTCCAGGAACTCCTGTTCGAGCTGGATGGCCTCGCGCAGCGAGCGGTCGCTGTTGGTGAGCGGATGACGTCGCCGGGTTTCGCTGTAGCGCCGGATCAGGATCTCCAGCTGGGTCTCCAGGAACAGCACGCGGCATCGATTCCGCGCTCGCGCGCCGCGCTCGCCAGATCGGGCAGCTGGCGCAGTGCCTCGGGATTGCTGCGTGCGTCGATGCCGACCGCCGTTTTGCCGAAGGCCTCGTCGAGCGTCTTGTGCAGCCCGAGCACCAGATCCTGGAGCAGGAAGAAGGGCAGATTGTCGATGCAGTAAAAGCCCATGTCCTCCAGCGTGTGGAGCGCGATGCTCTTGCCGGAGCCGGACAGACCGCTGAGGATGATCATTTGCATGGGGCGTGCCTCCTGTCGAGCGATCGGGTTCGGGATCAGTCTCTGGCGACGGGTGGATCCGGCCGATCCAGGCGGATGGCGCGCGCCTGACGGTCGATGAAGTCCACGCCGGCGTCATAACCGCGGATGCGCAGGATCTGGTGCCTGACGGCCGCTTCCACCAGGATCGCCAGATTGCGGCCCGGCGCCACCGGCATGATGATCTTGGGGATGGCCACACCCAGCACGTTCATGGCCGACAGACTGCCGGTGAGTCTGTCGATGCATTCGAGCTCGGGCTGGGCCAGCGGCTGGAGATCGACGACGAGGTTGAGCGTCTTGTCACGCAGGACCGCGCCCTCGCCGAACATGGCGCGGATGTTGAGGATTCCAAGTCCGCGCACTTCCAGGAAGTCCCTGAGCGTCTCCGGACAACTGCCCTCGATCACCTCGGGCGCGATGCGGGCGAAACGCGGCGCGTCGTCGGCGATCAGCCGGTGGCCGCGCGTGATGAGATCGAGCGCCAGCTCACTCTTGCCGACGGCCGGCGCGCCGATCAGGAGCACCCCCATGCCCAGCACCTCGATGAAGACACCGTGGATGGTCTTGCGCTCGGCCAAGGCCTGAGTGAGGAAGTAGCGCAGATGGTTGATGAGTTCCTGATCGCCCAGCGTGGAGCCGAGCAGCGGCGTCCGGGTGACGCGGGCGCGTTCCAGCAGATCGGACGTCGGGACGATGTCGTCGCTCAGGATGATGGCCGCCGGTCGGTCGGCGAACAGCCTGTCGAGCGTCTCGTCGTGGGCGGTGCGCCCGAGTGCCGCCAGATAGGTCTGCTCGGGCGGACCGACGACCTGGAGTCGATTGGGATGGATGAGATTGAGCGAGCCGATCAGCGACTGCCCCGGGTCCGCCCCGCGCAACGGGCGGGGGGGCTGGGGCTCAGGGGTCAGCCAGCGCAGCTTGAGCTGGGTACCGGTCTGGGTGACGACGCTCTGGAGGCTGTCGATCATGTGAATCGACCGGTGTGCATGGGCCTAGGAGGCGCTCAGGACATGCAGGATCTCGGCGCGTGAGCCGGATTCACGCAGTCGAACCCGCCTGTTCGGGTCGCTGAACAGGCTGGCCAGATGCGCGAGCAGTCGCAGATGCTCCTCGTTGGCCGCCTCGGGCACGAGCAGCGCGAAGGCCAAGTCGACGGGCTCGCCGTCGGCGGCGTCGTAATCGACGCCCTGGACGGTCTGCACGAAGGCGCCCACCACCTCGCCGACGTCCTTCATGCGCGCGTGGGGCAAGGCGATACCGTGGCCGAGTCCGGTACTGCCCAGACGCTCGCGTTCGAGCAGATGCTCGAAGACGGTTTCGGTCTGAAGTCGGGGATGATCGCTGGCGAGCAGCTCGGCCAGCGTCTCGAGCAGGCGCTTCTTGCTCGCGATCTCGAGGCCGCATCCGATACGGGCTTCGTTGATCAGGTCAGGGCCTAACATGGCTCCAACTCCTGCTAACCACTGACGCGCGCGCGGGCGGCCAGGGGGTGATGGCTGATCCAACCAGGATGCCGCCGGCATTCGATGCTGGTCATGGATTGGGGTACCTCGGGCGGACGGACGTGGCCGGTGCCGTCTCGATGAAAGACACCTCGAACGCCGGTGGCGCCGGCCTTCGAGGTGTGACGGGCGTTGCATCCATCACCTTGGAAGACACGGCTTCCAAGGGAGTGGAGTGGCCGGGTTCATTCGGATTCGGCCACCTTGACGGCTCCGCCGCGATGGCTGCTCTTCTTCTCCTTGTAGCGGATGACCTGGCGATCGAGCTTGTCGATCAGGCCATCGATGGCCGCATACATGTCCTCGTGCACGGAGTCGGCGAAGACCTTGCCGCCATTGACATGGAGCGTGGCCTCGGCCTTCTGCTCGAGCTTCTCGACGCTCAGGACGACATGGGCGTTGATGACGTGGTCGAAGTGGCGTGCCAGACGCTCGAATTTGCTGTCGACATAGGACTTCAGCGCATCGGTGACGTCGATGTGATGACCCGTCAGATTGATTTGCATCATTGGACTCCTTCAAAGATTCAAACGGCCTGTCAAGCCAGGCGTTTGCGCTCACTCGAGGCTGGGATACCCATGGCCTCGCGGTATTTGGCGACTGTTCGGCGCGCGACGTCGATGCCCTGATTCGCCAGTTCCTCGGCGATCTTGTTGTCGCTGAGTGGCTTGCGCGGGGATTCTCCCGCGATCAGCTTGCGGATCAGGGCGCGGATCGCCGTCGACGAGCATTCGCCGCCAGATGTGGTGTTGACGTGGGACGAGAAGAAATATTTGAGTTCGAAGGTGCCTCGTGGTGTATGCATGTATTTCTGTGTCGTCACCCGCGAGATGGTCGACTCGTGCAGCTCCAGTGCCTCGGCGATGTCGCGCAGGACCATGGGACGCATCCCCTCGTCGCCATGTTCGAGGAAGTCCTGCTGCATCTCGACGATCTTGGCGCCCACGCGCAGCACCGTGTCGTTGCGGCTCGCCAGACTCTTGATGAACCAGCGCGCCTCCTGCAGGTGACTCTTGAGCGTCTGGCCGTCGGCGCTCTGGTCGGCGCGCCGCACCAGACGCGCATAGTCGGCATTGACCCTGAGTCTGGGGGTGATGTCCGGGTTCAATTCGACCTGCCAGCGGCCCTCGTTCTTGCGCACGAAGATGTCGGGGACAACGTACTCCGAGGCCGTCTCCTGGATCAAGCGGCCCGGCTTCGGATGGAGCCGGCGGATGAGGTCGAGCGCGCGGGTCAGGTCGCTCTCGGGTTCCTTGAGCAGGCGCGCGAGGGCGGTGACGTCGCCGCGCGGCAGATGCTCGAATCCGGTCTCGCACACAGCGATGGCCAGATCGCGCCAGGGCGTCTCGCGCGACAGCTGGCGCAACTGGATCAGCAGGCACTCGCGCGGGTCGCGCGCGCCGACACCGGCCGGATCGAGCGACTGGACGCGGTGGATCTGGGTCTCGACCTCATCGGCGCCGATCGTGGGATCGTCGATGGTGGCCACGAGTTCCCCGACGTCGGCGCGCAGATAGCCGTCGGCATCGATGGCGTCGATCACGGCCTGGGCGATCATGAAGTCGCGCTCACTCAGGCGGCTGAGGTTCAGCTGCCAGGTCAGATGATCCCAGAGCGTCTGCGGGCGCGAGCGGTGCAGCAGCGGGTCGTAGTCGGCGTCGTCGCTCGAACCCGACGCCGTCGGCGGCAGATAGCCGTCGAAGACGTCGGCCCATTGGGTGTCGACCGGCAACTCCTCCGGCATCTCGTTGGACTCGGCGCGCACCTCGCGCTCCAGGGGCGATTCGGACGGGGTCTCGTCGGTCTGGAAGCGGTCGTCGTCGAGCCGGGGCAGACGCGCGTCCTCCAGCACGCCGGCGTCGAGACGCTCGGATTCCTCGCCTTCCTCCAGCATCAGATTGCTTTCGAGCGCCTCCTGGATCTCGTGCTGCAACTCGAGCGTCGACAGTTGCAGCAGTTTGATCGCCTGCTGCAACTGGGGCGTCATGGTGAGTTGCTGACTGAGTCGAAGCTGAATGGATGGCTTCATCGATCGAGTGGGCGTCCGGCTGTGGTCCGTCTAACGTGATTTGAGCAATAAGGGTGCCTGTAATTTGAGTCTAGTCTACATGGAAAAATCGGCACCCAGATAGACATCGCGCACGCGCTGGTTGGCCAGCAGCTCGGCCGGCTCGCCGGCGGCGATCACGGTGCCGCTGCCGATGATGTAGCCGCGGTCGCAGATGGCGAGCGTCTCGCGTACGTTGTGGTCGGTGATGAGCACGCCGATGGAGCGATCGCGCAAGTGGGTGACGATGGATTTGATGTCGCCGACCGCGATCGGATCGACACCGGCGAAAGGCTCGTCGAGCAGCATCACCGAGGGTTCGACCGCCAGGGCGCGCGCGATCTCCAGCCGCCGGCGCTCGCCGCCCGAGAGACTGAGCGCGAGCGAGTCGGCGACATGCGCGATGCCCAGATCCTCCAGCAGATGCTCGCAACGCTCCTCGCGCTCGGCGCGCTTGAGGTCGCGTCGCGTCTCCAGGATGGCCAGGATGTTCTCGCGCGCACTCAGCTTGCGGAAGATCGAGGGCTCCTGGGCCAGATAGCTCAGTCCGGCGCGCGCCCGGGCGTGCATGGGCAGGCGGGTGAGGTCGCGCTCGTCGAGCAGGATGCGGCCCTGGTCGGCATGGATCAGACCGACGATCAGATAGAAGCAGGTCGTCTTGCCGGCGCCGTTGGGTCCGAGCAGGCCCACGACCTCGCCCGGCTCGACCTGGACGCTGACGTCCTGGAGCACCTGGCGGTTGCCGTAGCGCTTCATCAGGTGTTCGGCGCGCAGACCGCTCATGACTCGTCCGGGGTGATGGTGATCTTGACCCGGCCCGCGCCGCCGGCCCGGAAACGCGCCTTGGCCCGGTCGTAGAGGATGCGCTCGCCCGTGAGCCGATCCTCGCCCTGGATCAGCAGACCCTCGCCGATCAGCACCAGCTCGTCCTTGTCGGCGTCATATTCCATGCGTTTGGCGAAGGCCTGGACCTCGCCCTGGTCGTCGTCGAGCAACTGTTTGTAGCGGGCCGGTTGGCCGAGCGCAATGATCAGGCGCGGCTGACGATCTTCGCGATGGTAGACGGTCACATGGTCGGCGAGCAGGCGCATGCTGCCCTGGTCGACCTGGACATGGCCGACATAGACGCTGGTGCTGTCGGCCTCGTTGACCTCGACTTCGTCGGCCTCGATATAGAGCGGCTGCCTGGCGTCGGCTTCGAGCGCCCAGGCATGCGTGCCGAGACCGAGGCCGAGCAGGAGGCCGAGGAGCGGCGGCCACTTGGAAAAGCTGGAGAACATGGGACGCCTCATGGTGCTGGCTGGCGTTCGGGTTCGGGTGAGAGCCGGATGCGGGCGCGGCCATGGAAGCTGGTGCGCGAGCTGTCTTCCAGGTACCACAGCTTCATCCCGTTGGCGGTCACTGAGTCGCCGTCGCTGTCGATGCGCACCGGCAGATCGGTCTCGGCCAGTCCGGTCTGGCGCCAGATGTCCATGGCTTCGGTTTGCAGATGGACCGGGCGGTTGGCCGCGTCGGCCTCGCGGTCGAACCGAACGGCGCCGGTCAGGCGCACCTGATCGCCGCCGGCCTGCACCTGCCCCAGGCGTGCCTGAGCGAACCAGGGCGGCCCGTCGGGCCGATAGAGCACCAGACGCGGCTCATCGAGTTCGGAGAGATCCTCGTCGGCATAGTGGCGCAGCCGCTCGGCGCTCAGGCGCCGGCTCGGCCGGCCGCTGGCGTCGGTCTCCAGGGCTGAGAGTCCCTGGACGACATAGTCCGGTCGCCGCTCGCGCGGTGCGCGGACGCCATCGTCCTCGGGCAGGGAGCGAAGCTGCCACCAGGCGCCGAGTCCCAGGAGCACGAAGCCGATCCCGAGCAGCCACTGGCGGCGTGCTCCATGCTGACGCTCGGCGAAGTGGGTCATGCGTAGGAGGCCAGCAGGGGTTCGAGATGTCCCTGGGCGTCGAGGATGAATTCACAGGCCTCGCGTGCCGCGCCGCGTCCGCCCGGTGCCGTGGTGCGCCAGTGGGCCAGCTCACGCACCCGGGGATCGGCGTCGGCGACCGCGATCGCCAGCCCGACCCGGCGCATCACCGGCAGGTCGATGATGTCGTCGCCGACATAGGCGACCTGATCGTCGGTGAGTCCATGGACCTGCTTGAGCTGTTCATAGGCCGGGAGTTTATGGCGATACCCCTGGAAGATGTCCGAGACACCCAGGCTCTCCATACGCATCCGCACCACGTTGGAGGTCCGCCCAGTGACCACGGCCAGGCGGATTCCGCTCTCCTGGAGCAGAACCATGCCGTGACCGTCGCGCGAATTGAAGGCCTTGTACTCCTGGCCATCGTCGCCGAGGTAGAGACTGCCGTCGGTGAGTACGCCGTCGACGTCGAAGATGACCAGCCGGATGCGTGAGGCGCGTTCTCGAAGCTCTGTCATGTCGTGATTGAATCGCGTCCAGGGTTGGAATGCGTGCCCTTGTAGCCTTTTCGCGGCATGGGGTCAATACGAGCACGGAGTCGCTCGAATCCGGCGGGCCGATCCTCAGACGACTCCAGCGCGCAGCAGATCATGCATGTTGAGCGCCCCGATCAGGCGCCCCCCGGCGTCGACCACGAGCAAGCCATTGATGGCGCGCGATTCCATGAGACGCACCGCCTCGACGGCCAGCGCGCCCGACTGGATGGTGGCGCATTGGCGCGTCATGACCGTATCGATCGATGTGTGATGGACGTCGATGCCATGGTCGAGCGCGCGGCGCAGGTCGCCATCGGTGAAGACACCGGCCAGGGTGCCATCCGGGTTCACCACGGCGCTCATGCCCAACCCCTTGCGTGAGATCTCTTCGAGCGTATCGAGCAGCGACGTGCCGAGCGCCACCCAGGGCAGGCGTTCGCCCTGGTGCATCACGTCGTCGACGTGCAGCAGCAGGCGCCGTCCGAGCGTGCCGGCCGGATGCGAGCGGGCGAAGTCCTCGGCGGTGAAGCCGCGGCTTTCCAGGAGCGCGATGGCCAGCGCATCGCCCATCGCCAGGGCCGCCGTGGTGCTGGAGGTCGGCGCCAGACCGAGCGGGCAGGCTTCCGTGGCGACGCTGATGTCGAGATGGACATCGGCCTCGTGTGCCAGCGTGGACTCGCGCCGCCCGGTCATGGCGATCAGGGGGACGCCAAGCCGCTTGAGGAGCGGCAGGATGGTCAGCAGTTCGGCGGTCTCGCCCGAGTTGGAGATGGCCAGCACCACGTCACGCGGGGTGATCATGCCCAGATCGCCGTGGCTGGCCTCGCCGGGATGGACGAAGAAGGCCGGACTGCCGGTGCTGGCCAGGGTGGCGGCGATCTTGCCGCCGATATGGCCGGACTTGCCCATGCCGAGCACCACGATGCGCCCGTCACAGGCGAGCATGTGGCCGCAGGCGGCGACGAAGGCGTCGTCCAGGCGTTCGGCGAGCGCCGCCACGGCGCTGGCCTCGGTCTCGATCACAGCACGCCCGAGGCGCT
>ERZ1673962.1248-NODE-1248-length-12750-cov-43.950374_pt1 | contig 12750 bp, 9 predicted proteins | sample MGYA00580188_ERZ1673962 | MGnify/ENA primary metagenome ERZ1673962 (study PRJEB41334, sample SAMN05608104) | rock metagenome | biome: terrestrial subsurface; feature: shale formation; material: shale | place: USA: Pennsylvania ... | reverse complement strand
TTTGCATCTTGGCATCTTCGGTAAAACCAGGGCGCTCCTCGATGAACACCAGGCTACCGTTGGTCTCATGCCCGCCCAGCGCAGCTGTCACCAGCAGTTGAACGGACGTGGATACAATCGGGTTCGCCTCCATCATCGACCATTGGTCATAGATGGCTTGACGGGTGCGAGCCTTGCGATTTCCGGACGCCATCAAACTGGCGACCGTGGTCATGCCCGCGCCGTATAGGGTGGTATCCGACTGTTTAATGTCGCTCGCTGACGCTGTCTCGTCTGTGTAAGCTTTAGTGTTGCTGCCGAACAGGGAGAAGATGCCGCGTCGCTGCGTTTTGGGATTCTTGGCCATGACGCTGATTGTGCGCCAGCGCCATGGCTTTGAAGGTGGGGAGTTTCCGGTTCATCACTCAGATAGGGAATGCAACCAGCCAAATTGCCCGCTTATCGACTGGGATATACAATTAAGCATGATATGCAAAAACGAAACAGCAGGGTTCGCCATGAGCAGCTTCTTTGATGACCTGATGGAAAGTGTGCAACAGATGGACGAAATCCACCGGGGCGAACGACAGCTGCCCAACGCAACCACCGTTGAAGCGGTTGATGAGTTGGAATCCGGCAAGGGCAAGCGGTTTGAGAGTGCCGACGAGCTGTTCAAGGATCTCGAAATATGAATAATCGCATTCGTACCCGCAAGCCGGTTCACCCTGGCATCGTATTCAAGGCTGATGTTCTCGACCCGCTGAACCTGAGCGTAACCGAAGCTTCCCGAAAGATGGCCGTTGATGCCGCACACCTGCAAGCATTCATTGACGGTAACGTGCCGTGCGATGACGGACTGGCAGGCAAGATTGCCGCCATGACCGAGACGACCCCTGAGAGCTGGCAGGCTATGCAGGCCAGTCATGACCTGCATTCAACTACCTGCAAGTAATCCGCCTATGCGGCGGTGAAGTGCAGGTTGATACCCACTTCGGCCTTCTCGTTTTTCTAAACCGCCTACACGGCGGTGAAGACCCACCCGTTGCGGTCACTGGGCTTCTTGCCATTTCTAAGCCGCCTACACGGCGGTGAAGCTGGAGCAGGCCGCAGAGACTCAGGCGCGTATTTTCTAAGCCGCCTACACGGCGGTGAAGGTGAAGCCGGAGGATGCGGGGCAGGTTGATCTTTTCTAAGCCGCCTACACGGCGGTGAAGAGCTGGGCCAAGGTCACCACCACCGAAGCCCCTTTCTAAGCCGCCTATACGGCGGTGAAGGACGCCATCAAACTGGCGACCGTGGTCATCCCTTTCTGAGCTGCCTACGCGGCAGTGAAGCGCCTGCGCTTGCTCAGCCTGACTCTCTTCAATTTTCTGAGCTGCCTACGCGGCAGTGAAGGTGTAACGTCGAGAGTGGCGGCTTCCATATCTGTTTCTGAGCTGCCTACGCGGCAGTGAAGTCTTCTCCTTGTCGACCAACGCGATTGTCGGCTTTCTGAGCTGCCTACGCGGCAGTGAAGTATTGAGTGCCGCCGGGATGACGGCTCATCTCTTTCTGAGCTGCCTACGCGGCAGTGAAGTACAACAAAATCACTATAATCTCTTGTTTTTGAATGCGCAATTGCTCGCTTCGTGCGTTTTACCCAAAAATACGAGCGATCGCGCATTTCGTTGAATATCAATGCGCTGCAGACTGGTCGGTTTTGGTTCATAACAGCGGCAGCCAGTAAGGCTCCGTCCGGCTGGACAGTCCATACCCGTTCAATACACCCTGCGGCGCTGGATCGGCGCTTTCCATGACCTGTATGCCCATGCCGTAGCGGTGCCCGTTTCCGGTTGATGTCATGTAAATCGTGGGCAGCGTGTCCATCATCGCCAAGCCTTCGGCCCGAAGCTGCTGACGACGAATCGCGAAAGCATCCGTATCCTTTGGTTGTCGGCGTCGATTGGGCAACCTGAACCGGGTGTAGGCAGCCCACTTGCCAACCTCGGCAGGCACTGTGCGAATGCGCATTGGGATCGCAAGCCCGTTAAGTGCTTTGCGGGCCTCGATGGCATCAGCAATCACTTCAAGATGGTCACCTTCGACAGCGAATAGCCGCACCAGCGTCCCCACTTTGCGCTCAGCCCCGGCTTTGCACTCAGGCAGCGCCACTGCCACCGTTCCGGGGTGGTCGTGCAGATGCTTATGTACCGTCTTGACGACTTCTGATGCCAGAATCGGCGGCATCATGCCTACTGCCGGTACGAGTTTGATATCCATGTAGTGCTTCATTTCATTGGCTGACGCAAGCCCTATTCGGTCTGCGCCAGCATCCTCCTTTGTCGAGTTGAACTTCAGGATTAAAGTGCGGGTCACTCGCCCGCTTCGCCGTACACGCCACCCCTCATCAGGGCACCGATCAGAAACATGCCGTCCGGGGTGTTGGGGTTGATCTCTGCCATGCGTGTTGCCAGTGCAAACGCAGACTTACTACCCGCCCCTTTGTGCTTGCGAAGCATCGACATAGAATCAAGATTCGCGCCCTCAGGCTCGATCGGTATTGGCCGATGATCATACGCTTCTGCGTCCGGATACCAGGTATCAATGGTGCGCAGCGCATTGCCAATCTTCTGGTCACGCAGTGCAGCCTGCCCCATGCGCCGAATATCACTGTAATCCAGCATGTCATCAGCGGTAGTAAACGTGCGCGACTTGTCGGCCACTCCCAGCTTATACAGTGGCCGGGCAAAGCCTTTGGGCTTTTTGGACACATAGTTCTGTGAGGGGAATACTTCGACCGATCCCGTGAACCCAAGGCTTACGCGCGCTTCAATCGTCATGCCGCCAGTGGCTTCGCCCTGAAGCATGTGCTGAATGTAGTCACCCAGCTGCTGCTCTTCACGGGTGTAATCGCCAAAGGCATTCAGCGGCAGCTCAAGCGCATCAAACCCGTCTATGTTTATGCGCTTGTCCTGCGTACTGGCGCTGATCTCGATTGCTTCGCCCAGGCTACGGTTGCGCCAGAGCCAGCGACCATTGAGGATATTCCGCGCGGTGCGAAGAGACACCTCAGCCAAGCCATCACTGTTGCGGGCAGCGCTCACGAATGCCTCGTATTGCGCCCGCAGCGCCTCTGTTAACGCCTTGTCGGTCTGCTTATTGACCGCACACGCGTGCAAGCCTTCTTGTAGCGGCAGAAAGCGCAGATTGAACCGCACCAGGAAGGCGTCGGCATTCACTTCTGTGCGCGCTGTTTCAGTTACCTGGATCTGCGAGGGTTCGCGCTCCTTTGTGTTATTGATGTTCTGAGTGCCACGAATTCCGTGACGCACAACCGGCAGGGGTACTTCAACCCCGTCAACAAGACTGTAAAATGCGCCATCGCTGATCACACTGCGACGGGTGAAGCTGGTTACACCGGGTAGTTTTGCCATTACTTTAGCCATTGCTGGGCTCCTCTTGATTCAATAAAAAAACGTCTTGTGTTGGCCAGTTTTGCCGCCAAAAGCATGATTCAATCAGTGTTATATCCTGTGTTTCGTTTTGCGTGGGGAAAGCGGATGTTTGCCGGATGCTGACCAGCTCCACCAACCCCAGGAGCACTTCTGCGAACGCATGGGGCAAGCCATTACGCGCGCCAGCCGTATCGACAGGATCTGTTAGCAGGGCATACCCCAGAGCAGCCGGGACCAGCCAGCGACGCCTTCCCTGATGCTCGGGCTGAACGCTTCCATCGGTGTGCGCCAGCAAACGCTCGATGCGCGTCTGTGTGTCCGATACCAGCCAAGGCGACCGGTCGATAGCCACAAAACCACTTCGGCATGCAGCAAGAATACCCGCCAGATCATCTTGCACCTGAGGCTTTTCAAAGTGTGTAATCACGCCACCGGCAAGCCGTGCCATACGTCCAAGAAATTGCGTTGCGGCTGACAGCAGACTGTCGGCATCAATCTGATCTGCGTCGAATGACATAATCACTGACCAGGTGCCATTCATGCTGGCCGTTGGCTGGATCGAGTTGGATGGTTTTTTCTTGTCACCACCCGCTATATCTTTACCGTTGAACGCTGTCGCGCCCCGGAATTGATGCGGATAGTACTCAGTGCCACCCGGTCGGGCTTGGTCAAGGCTTTGATCAGCCAGCAGGTAAGCGTCATGGTGGACAAGCATCACCCCTTCTGGGAACGCACCTGTTGCATGTCCGAAAGCCTCGCCCATGAGCACTGCTGGCATGACAGGACATAGTGAGATCACACCCGCAGTCACCATTGCGTTTGCGCGCTGCACATCCAGTCGTGGAAGCAATAGATAACGCTTGTTCATCTGAAGCCCTCCAGGACTGCACTGGCAACGCGGTGCTGATCGGTAGGGCTCAACGCGATCCGTCCAGACTCGCCGTCACGCCCGGCAGCGACACGACTGGCTGAAAGCAGGCTGGCAAATCGGCGAGCTGCTTGTTTCTTCCACTCATGCCCTCGCGCTGAGGGCATCAACCACCCAGCCTGAAACCGGGCTTCTTCGGTCTCGCCATGCCATGCGGGATTTGAATCCGGCAGTGAAGCTGCGTGTTCTTCCAGTACGCGCCTAGCCTTTCTGGCCTGATTCTCCCAGCTCCCCCATAGAGGCTGCAGATAGGCACGCTCTGCACGCTTGTGCGAGGCAGGCCATACCTTCAAGTCGCGCCCTTCTCTGCGCACGCTGTCGAGGAATGACTTGTAGTCCATGATTAGCGCTTTAGGCAGTCGCAAGGTTAGGCCACGATAAAACAGGCGATGCGCGTATTTCAGGTCATCATTTTCACGGGGCACGCGATCAAACACGAATGGACGGCTCAAGCCTTCATTGACGCGAGAGCCCACGTTCTGCGGCTTGTCTCCGCCATAGGGAAATGAACGCACCCTGGGGATCAAGCCTTTTCCATTGTCGCCCTGCTCGCTCTGGTCGAAGCGCGCGGCGTAGGTGTCATTGAGCAGCTTTGCCATGCCTGCTGCACTGAGCGGGCTTACCGCCAAATAAGCCTCATCCTCAGGTAGTGGCAATAGAATCTGCTTCAGCCGCGACAAAGTCTGTGCCTTCGGGTCGGCAACTTTGCAGGGATGCCGGCCTGATGCTGCATCCAAGTACACACCGGCAACTTCGCTCATCTGATCCTTAGCAAGATCAAGCTCTGGCGGGTTGATGACTTCCTCGCCCAGGCATACCCGAACATCCTTCATCCGGATATTTGTGGGCTTTACGTAATCCAGCTCAATAAGTGCCCCGGTCGCTTTACGGTTGATGTCGTGCAGGTGCGTTCGTGCACTCACGTAAGGCAGGTCAAGGGCCTGTATGCCTGACAGCCGAATACCGCCCCCCGGTGCGTTTGAGTTTGTGAGCTTGTTCGAGAAATGCACCAGGTTGTCCAGTATCCAGTTGGATAGCGCGCTTTGCTGCTCTGAGTTTTTCATTCTTTTGCCCGGCGCTGGTGTCCATGACTCCGCGCCATCCTCCCGTTGCTTGTTCGATGAGCACTAGACTAGAGTTATTTTCATCCTGTGGCAATTCTTTTATGTTTCATTTTGATATATATTTAACGCTATGGTTTTAAGTGAATTATCTTTTTGAGGAGATTGGAACTTGTCATCTGCAACTATCTACCAACAGGACATGATCGAACGCTACGTTTTGCGCCGGACAATCCACACCGGTCAGTTCCGCCGAAGTGATCTGGACGGCATCAGTGAGGGCTCGGCTGCAACGAAGTATCGCCTTCTCAATCAGATGTGCTCGGCCTACAGCAACTTGATTTATCAGGACAAACGCTGCTACCGGCCCCATAGCTATGTCGCCCTGGATACACGAGACCCGAACAGCGCCAACTCCATCCTGAATGAGATCCTGTTTAGCCCCATCACACGGCTGCAGGCTGGGCTTGATATTGATGATGCGCCAGGCGTTGTGGGAAGCCTCAGCGTTCAGTACGGCAAGATTCGGGCGCAGCGCCTCCCTGATGAGGTCGATTACACCCCCCTGCTTCACGCAATGGTGCACAAAAAAGCCTTCTCGGTGCGCTATGTAGGCAGGAAAAAGAATGATCAGGCGCGGTGGCGATGCATCTACCCGGTCGCATTGCATCGCATTGCTGATCAACTGCTAGTAACCGGGTATGACCTTGATGAATTTGATGCTCAAGACGTACTAACCGCCCCTCTAAAGCAATTTGTTCTTTTCCGCATGCTCGAACTTCGCCCCCTCTCGATCACGCCAAGCATTCAGCTGCAGATTGACGCAATCAAAGATTCAGGCATTGGCCGTGCGACGGGCCGCTGGTATGTCGTCTCACTGAACCCCAAGATGACGCCTGACCAGTCACTGGCTGCCCGCCGCGAGCTTGGCCTGGATAGCCAGAACCGCATTCTGTTGGATGATGCGTCGCTATTCCATTTTCGGCAGCGCCACCTGCAACCCAAAGCGGTCACATCTGACTGCATTGATCCGGTGGCTGTGAGCATGGAGGCCATAACGTCATGAATAGCTGGGCCAACCTCGCCTCACTCCTGGCTCGCGCGGCAGGCTTGAGCCATGACATTGGGAAGGCCACTGTGCATTTCCAAGAAAAGCTGCGTGGACAGCAGTCTGCATTGAGTGGTGACCGAATCCGGCATGAGTGGATCTCGGTGCGGGTACTGGAAACATGGCGAGGCATGATGCGCGCCTGGCAGAAAAGTGCCGATGCAGGCAATGCCGCCCCGCCGCCCACATTGAAGGATGCTTGGCACGTAATGGCGGATGATGGCATAGAGCGGCTACCTGCATTTATGCAGCCCCTGCAGCAGGGCCATCGGATGATTAAGCAGACTGTTGTCGCGCCCGTATGCAAGGCTGACGATGTTGTCGATTTTGCTGTAATGACACACCACGGCTTGTTGGGGCCAACGGCGCGATCAAGCCACAAAGACAGATCGGTCATTCCCATGGCGGAGACGCATGTCAGGCCATTCATCGATCAGCCAGTCGATGCGTTTAAGCAAATGCCGTCCGATACTCAGGGCTTCCCTGAAAGCCTTGAAAGCGCGCTCTGGGATGTGCTTCAGCGTATTGATGCGGACCTGCCCGCGCAAGAACACCAGCAAGCGCCTTACTGGAAGGGTTTGGGCATGATAGTCCGAATGGCTCTGATTGCCGCAGATCATCAGGTGTCCAGCCGCTCAATGGCTGGTGACTTAATCGTGGATAGCATGAGTGACCGCCTGTATGCCAACACCAAACCGAATAATAACGGGGTCGGGCGTAAACTTGATCAGCCGCTGGACTGGCATCTTGAGCACGTTGGTCAGGAAGCCGCCAGCTGGGTAGAAAAGCTGGCCAAAATTGAAGGGCTTGCAGGTCTTTCGACCGCTGCGCGCGCACGCCTACATGGCGACAGTACTGAATCTCGCTTTGCCTGGCAGCGGGACGCGGTCAACCATATCCGTTCGCAATATGAGCATCCCGAACAGCGAAACACTCCCCGCCTTGTACTGAACGCAGCGTCCACCGGCACGGGGAAGACGCGCGCCAACCTGATGATAGCCGATGCAATGACAGCACCAGAAGCGCCGTTACGCATATCTATTGGCCTGAACTTGCGCTCGCTTACGCTGCAAACGGGTGAAGCGATTTGCGCAGACCTTGGCCTGCCCAGGCAGCAAGTAGCAACCGTAATGGGGGATGCCTTTCTGAAGGCGGCACACGACACCACGCGTGCAAAGCTTGGCGCTGTGGACGAGGATGAGGATGAAACCGACACGGCTGATGGGCGCGCGATCTGGGAGATTGGTGGCAACGTGGATCCTGCTTGCCCAAAGTGGGTGCGTGAATGGGCTGAAACCTACGGCGGCTGCCGTTCAGAAGAAAAAACGTGCGCCCTGCTCGGGACCCCGCTTTTGGTATCCACACTCGACTACCTGATTGATGCGGGTAACCCCGGTCGCCAGGGCCATCATGTAACGGCGGCTCTGCGCGTGGCAGGCAGTGATTTGATTCTTGATGAAATTGATAATTACAGCCCTCAATCCCTAGGTGCGGTGATGCGACTGATTGAAATGGCGGCCCTGCTTGGGTGTAACGTCATCGTCTCCAGCGCGACACTCACGCAGGGATGTGCTGCTGCAGTGGTGCGTGCATTTGAGGCCGGTGCGCACATGCATGGCGCCATCAATCACCACTCGCATGTAGGCTGCCATATCACGCTGGTAGACAACTACCAGTCACCCTCAAGCCATACAGGGGCTTCGGATGAGATTGAGCCAATCATTGCGCAGTGGCTTGATGGGCTTGCCGACCACCTACACCAGGAACCCTGTTATCGCTTGGCGTACATACAGACCGTTGCTGAAGGCGAAACGCCAATTGATAGATTTCAACACTCGATCAGCGCCGCAATACAACAACTGCACCACAATCATGCATGGTTGCACCCATCAGGTAAGCGCGTCTCTTTCGGCGTTGTCCGGGTTGCCAACATCGAACCTTGCGTAGAGATAGCTACCCGGCTGCAGAGCGAGCCAGGCTACCGGGTGTCGGCTTACCATTCTGAGGATTTCCGGTTGCGCCGATGGGTGAAGGAAAGCGCACTGGACAGGCTTTTTAACCGCAAGCGAGGGAACGAAAACATCTTTCAGGATGCAGAGCTTGATCATATGATCCGACAGGCTCCGGAAGAAGATCTGGTCTTTGTAGTTGTGGCTACGCCAGTGGAAGAAGTCGGTCGCGATCATGATTTTGACTGGTCTGTGATTGAGCCGTCCTCAACGGCATCCATTGTGCAGATCGCGGGGCGCGTCAATCGACATCGACGCCTGCATGTCCAGGCACCCAATATCGCCATCCTTGATCGTAATCTTCGATCATTGAAGGGGTATGCTGACTGCTTCAGGTATCCGGGCAATGCGAAGATATACACTCACAACGATCAATCAATGGCCGCACTACTAGCCGGTGCCAGCGGCTGGCAGGCGGCAGGACTTGTTATAACGCCTACGCTTGTGTTCGGTCACAATGGTGCAATGTGCGCTTTGGCGCAGGATGATCAGAATCAAGCCAAACGCATGCTGGCTGAAGCTGAAGCGCAGGTTATTACAGGGTGCGCCCCATCGAAGACAGCACTTGCATGGCTGACGCGTCGTCACTATATCGATTTCAATCTTCGGCACGATCCTCAACCAACAGTGCGATTTCGCGCCCGGTATGACCGGCATCAGAACCTGTATTTCGAGATCCATTCACCTGCCTTGAATGAATCGGGATTGGCGCGAGATTGGGCAGAATGGCACGTAACGGAAGATGTTGAGATTCGCCCCAACGACAAAGTCGGCTGCTGGGATATGCTGTCGCCTTCGCTTGATCAGCTGCCAAGGATTGCAGCAGAAATGGGTCTGGATGAGCACGCAAGCATGGAGATATCGTTGCGAGACCAGGATGGTGTCACATTCGTGATTGATGAGTGCTTTGGGCGCGCCAAAAGCGTAAGACTCTGATCCCGCCTATAGCCGGTCGAGTGACAGGACACCATGCCTGTCACTCGATACCTTTAGCATCATCAAGAGTCAGGCTCACTCAGAAGCGTCTCCACCAGCTTGCCTGCCTTTGAGCGAGGGCCGAACACCTTGGCCAAACCACCGGCATCCTGTACGGACTTGGAGTTTTCCAGCTCGCGGATATGCTCAAGGGTGCGGTTACGGTCGACAGTCAGGCTGCGCTCGATCAACTTGTGCGCTTTAGGTGCGGCCCATTTGCGGGTTTCCGCAACCAGCGCGGCTTTACCCTCCTCCAAATAACCCAGAATATGCCCGGCCTGTTGGGTAATGCCGCGCAAGTCCGAGCCCAGTGCTTGTTCTACCTGAACCTCTTGGGGGCGCATCTTGTAGAGCGTTTCGCCTATGCGGTCACGCTGGGCCTGCAACTGGTCAACGCGCCGGGTGTATTCATCCATGTGCCGCTCATTGGCGCGATTGTACTTGCCCATGTCGCGACCACTGCGGCCAGTCACAATCCAAGATGGGTTACTGGTGCTGAAGCGCGCATTCCACTGCGCGAACTCCGCTTGGGCCTGCAGGTAGGATTCGATCAGCTCTTTGGCCAGTGCCTGCTGCTCCGGGGTATCCAGCGTGTGGTTTCGCTCGACCAGTTCATTCAAAAGGCTTTCCGCTTCGCTGCGGAGTTCTGCATTGAAGTCGCGGCCACCAAATACATGATTCGTGCGGTTGTAATCATCTATCAGCTGCTGCTCAATGGCCGGCACCTCCAGTGCGAGGCCGTGGGCAGCTATTGTAGACGCACTGCCTTCATCGGTCGGCTGACCTTCATCCTGAGATTGTGCTATATTGATATCAGAGGGTTCCGCTCCCTCTCCGGGACGGGCAGGTGTAGGCCCGGAGTGCGTAGCGCTGGTTTTGTCATCCCCCTTGCCAGTGGCATCGGAATCCTTATTTTCTTCCCACCCTGTCAGCAGCCATGCATTACTACCTTCCCGCTTCACCATGATTGCAGAGTACTTGCCGTCTGTAATGGTAGCTTGGCTCACATCTTGATGGTGATGGGTTAGTGTAATCTCGCCTGTAGCGACCACTTTTGCCACTTCCTCTGCCACAGCGGCAGCCTCCTCCAGGCTCAGGCCATCCTTGCGCATTCGTGCCTCAAGGATATGCGCCACACCCTTGGCACCTTTGCGCTTACCGGATGCAGTCGGCTCCTTGCCCTCTTCGCCCCAGATAAAGTCAACCGCTCCGATATCGTCGCGCACGACAGCAGCAAGGACATCAGCCTGTGCCTCAATCACATCGTGCATGGCAACAACGGCGCTTGCGACAGGGTCGACAGACCGCTGGCCTTCTCGATAGGCGGCGCGTCGATCCTCCATGCTGACCAGTTGCCTCAGCTCCTCTGGCATGACCTCGCGCCCTACTGCCTCACGGATCAGCGCCACCACGCTGCCCGCCAAATTCCCTGCAACAGACATACTACGATCTGGGTAGTCACGCCCAAGCTGCCTGAATACGCCCAGAATGGCTTCCCGGTCGGGATCATTATCTGATTCAACATCGTTGGGTGCATCAAGCTCGCCCAGCTGCTCACGCAGGCTCAAGGCTTCTTTGGCCAGTTGCAGGCGCTGGACAATATTGCCAGCCCCCGCACCCAGCGCCAGGATATCTTTGCGTACCTTGGCCAAAGCGCCGACCAGGCGGAGCCTGGCAAGCGTCGATTTAGCTTTGCTACTTTCGGTAGCATCAAAAAAAAGATTCATCAGTCGTCCTTAGAGGTTGGCAGTGGCCTGCATAACGGCATTTTGATAGACCATGGCGGCCTGCTCGATCAGGGTTTCCATCTCGGCATCGCCAGCGTGACGACCGAAGATTTCGCCCAGCTTATCGGCGATATCGGACGCCAGCGGATCGGCAATGGTCTTATCGATGATGGACTGCAGGTAGGCGGTATCGGCCTGTTTTTCAGGTTCCACGGCTTGCTGATCTGGCTCAGTCATCGGCTCAGGCTCCATTTGCGATTCTGGCTCAGGCTCTACCGGCGTGCTGAACATATCCAGCGACTCAATGGCGTATTCGCCTTCACCGTACTCCTTGTCCAGCTCACGGTTGGCGGCGGCAATGATCTCTTCCAGACTGGCTTGCTCGCTATCACCGAACATATCCACGGTCTGGCCTCGCTCGGCTTCTGTGCGTAGGAACTCAGCCATGGCACGAAATGCCACACCCAGACGCTTGCTGCTGCGGTTGTTCTGGTTGATGAACAGGGCCATGGCGGCAGTAGCCGGCGGGATATCGCCGAACAGGCCGCGTTGGTTGACCATTTCTTCGACACTGGCACCCTCGGAGCGCGCAATACGCACCAGGTTGGTAGCATCGATGATGGCCTGCACGGCCTGTTCATTTAGTGAAACCTCGACGCTGTCCACCAGCTGAGACGCCAGCGCACCGGCACCGTCCTGATCGGCAGCTTGGGCACGGATAAACTCAGGCGCAGCTGCATTCAGTGCATTGATCACGTTCGCTACTTCGGGCTTGCTGACATCGGCGGCCATCTCAAGCAGGCGGTCGTCGTTGTAGGCCTTGGCAAAGATCGCTGCTTGAACGCGGGATATCAGTGACGCGGTCGGAGCGCCGTCGCTTGTCAGGTACTGCGCCGCTTCGGTGTCGCCCAGTGACTGCATGAAACCAGCCAGGAAGTCGCGGTTGCCAGTGGCCAGCAGATCGCCATCGTCTGACATTCGCGCAATCAAAGCCTCATCAATACGATCTGCATCAGCACGGGCCTTTTCGGTGGCGGTCATACTCAGCTTGTCATCCTGATTGGCTTCAATGGCGAATTCACGGCGATCAATGGCGGAGGTACGCACGCGAACCAGCACCGGGGCCTTCATGCCGCGCACCTTGTCGGCGCTCAGACCGAAGAATTCAGCTTCTTCCATCAGCCATTCGCGGTATTCATCTGCCTTGCCGGAGCGGTATGCTTCCTGAATCGCCATGGTGCGGCCGTTACCAGATTCCACTACGCCATCAGGACCCACAATCGGTGCGCCGGTGTCGGCACGGCGGGTTTTGCCCAGGCTGTCTGGGTCAAGCTGGTTGGCGGTCTTCTTCACCCAGGCGATAGAGGCGTCACGGCCACGGTCACGCGGCTGCAGCTCTTGCGGGTAGTCAGGGTTGGGGTTGCCTGCAGAATCGTGCGAGGCGATCAGGCTATCAGCTTCAACCAGGGTAAAGCCGGTTTCGATCTGCGTGCCTTTGGCGGTTTTCACCAGATTGGTCGCACCTTCGG
>ERZ1673962.1245-NODE-1245-length-12762-cov-12.282285_pt1 | contig 12762 bp, 13 predicted proteins | sample MGYA00580188_ERZ1673962 | MGnify/ENA primary metagenome ERZ1673962 (study PRJEB41334, sample SAMN05608104) | rock metagenome | biome: terrestrial subsurface; feature: shale formation; material: shale | place: USA: Pennsylvania ... | reverse complement strand
GCGCACGCTGGCGCGGTGGGCGTCCTTGGCCGAGTCGATGAAGTGTGGCAAGGCCACTGCAGCTAGGATGCCGAGGATGGCGATGACCACTACCAGCTCGATCATCGTAAAGCCCTTGTTTCGCTGCATTCCGCTTGTCCGCTGTCGGTTTTCTGTCATCTGGTTACCTGTGAGTGGGCACTCTGCAACCGCCGTGCCTGTCGGGTCACGTCTGTAATCATGTTTTTCGAAGCTCATCACCCCCTCCCCTGCGCCGCGCTACCCAACTCCCACATCGGCAAAAACACCCCGAGCGCCAGCACCAGCACCATCACGCCCATGCAAACGATAAGAATTGGCTCGATGGCATCAGCCAGTTGCTTGAGGTCGTAGTCGACTTCCTGTTCGTAGAAATCAGCCACTTCAATAAAAAGGTCGTCCAGCGCGCCGGTTTCTTCGCCGACGGCCATCATCTGCAGGACCAGTGGAGTGAACAGGCCGGAATTGTGTGCCGAGCGAGTCAGGGCTTCGCCGCGTTCGACGCTTTCGCGGATGCCAAGAATTGCCTGGCCGATATGCTGGTTGCCGACGCTGGCGCTGTTGATCGAGAGGGTTTGCAGCAACGGCACACCGGCGCGGTACATCATCGCGAAGGTACGGGTGAAGCGCGCCAGGGCGATGCGTTCGAAGATGCCGCCGACAATGGGCAGGCGCAGTTTGATGCGGTCCCACTGGAGTCGACCGGCATCGGTCTCGATCCATTTGAAGAAGGCGTAAAGCCCGCCAACGATGCCCAGCAGCAACAGCCACCAATAATCGCGCATAAAGTTGGAGGTGCCGATCAGCACGCGGGTGGCCCACGGCAGCTGGGCGTGGAACTGGGCGAACACCTTGGCGAAAGCCGGGATCACCAGCAGGTTGATCACAGCGAGCGCGACGCCCATGGCGACCATGACGAAGATGGGATAACGGGTCGCCTGCTTGATGCGCTTGCGGGTTTCGCGTTCCAGCTCAAGGTAGGCCGACAGCTGTTTGAAGGCCTGGTCGAGCTGGCCGGTGTTCTCGCCAACGCTGACCATGCTGACGAACAGGTTGTTGAACACTTTGGGGTGGCCGTTCAGCGCTACGGCCATGGATTGACCGCTCTCCAGGCTGGCACGCACGTCCTGCAGGATCTGCCGAAAGAACAGGTTTCGGTTCGACTCTGCCAGACCGCCGATAGCGCGGATGATCGGCACACCGGCCTTGCTCAGACTGTACATCTGGCGGCTAAAGATAATCAGCTCATCGAGATCGACGCGCTTGCGCCGGAGCTTTTCGCGCAGCACCGCCAATGCATCACCGCTGCCAGCCTGACTCTCGCGGGCTTCGATGGTCAGCGGAGTGATCTGTCGTGACAACAACTCGCCCGCAACGGAATCGGCGCTGGCACCCTCGAGCGCACCGCTAACTTTGACGCCTTGGGCATTACGGCCGGTGTAGCGGAAGGCAGGCATCAGATTTGCCATCCAAGTCTTGCGAGCAGCGCACCGCTCCGCGCGGACCGCCCGCCCCGAGGTGCATACAGATCGACGCATTCACCAGCCTGGGATGACGAGCACAAAGCATGGCAGCAACCATCGACGCGATGCGCCGCCCTGCGCCCATGGATCGCCAGCAAGCTGGCTCCTACAGGTTGCGCGTGCGTCATGGTCGGTTCGCCTATGCCTTGCATGCGTCCATAGGCGCGAGCGTGCTCACGAACGTGATTAGCCGCAGCGCGCTCATGGGTCGCCAGCAAGCTGGCTCCTACTGTAGCGGTGCAGTGGCGTGGCGCAGCCTGGGCGTTCACACCGTCACCTCGTCATCCGCCAGGGTGGCGCACACCTTGAGCACTTCATCGACGCTGGTGATGCCAGCAATGGCGTAATCCAATGCACATTCGGCCAGCGGCCGGTAATGCGGTTGCTTGCGTGCGGCTTCGGCGAAGCCTTGCGGATCACCACGGCGCAGCGCGGCGATCATCGGTTCGTCGAGTTCGAGCAACTCGTAGACACCGATCCGGCCGCTGTAACCACTGTTGTGGCACTGGTGGCAGCCGCTGCCGCGACGGAAACGCTTGTCGGCCAGCGACCCGCCGTGCAGCGTTTCAAGCCAGACCAGCTGACGCGGATCCGGCTGGTGCTCTTCCTGGCAGTTTTCACAGACGCGACGGATGAGGCGCTGGGCCAGCACCGCGTTCAGCGCCGTGGCGACGAGGAAGGGTTCCACACCCATGTCGATCAGGCGCATGGCCGATGTCAGGGCGTCGTTGGTGTGCAACGTCGACAGCACCAGGTGACCGGTCAGCGCTGCACGCAGGCCGATCTCGGCGGTTTCCTGATCGCGGATCTCGCCGACCAGCACGATGTCCGGGTCCTGACGCAGCGCAGCTCGCAATACGCGCGCAAAGGTCAGCTCGATCTTGGCATTGACCTGCACCTGATTGACCCGCGGCAGGCGGTATTCCACCGGATCTTCCACGGTGATGATCTTCTTCTCCGGGCTGTTCAGCTCGGAAAGTCCCGCATAGAGCGTGGTGGTTTTACCCGAGCCGGTCGGCCCGGTGACCAGCACCATGCCGTGGGGCCGTTGCAGCAGACGACGGAAGCGCTCGAGCATCGCCGCCGGCATGCCGGTGCCGTCGAGCTGAAACATCGCCCCGCTCTGGTCGAGCAGGCGCATCACCACCGATTCGCCGAACTGCACCGGCATCGTCGACACACGCACATCGAGGTTGCGGCCCTTCACCCGGATGTTGAAGCGACCATCCTGCGGCAAACGCTTCTCGGAGATGTCCAGGCCGGACATGATCTTCAAACGCATGACCAGCGCCGAAGCAACGCGATGCTCTTTCATCACCTGCTCGTTGAGTACACCGTCGATACGTTGACGGATCCGCACCACGCCTTCGTCGGGTTCGATATGAATGTCGGAGGCTTTCATCTGCACGGCATCTTCGAACAGCGTCTGCAACAGGCGCACCACGGGCGCGTCGCTGTTGCTCTCAGCCCCGAGGCGCGACAAGTCGAAATCGCTGTCTTGCAGTTCGCCTTCGAGCTCGCCGGCCAGCGAGGCGATTTCACTGGTGCGTCGGTAGAGCTGATCGAGGGCGCCCAGCAGCTCGCTTTCACGAACCACCGCTGGGAATACCCGTTTGCCCAGCAACCGCTCCATTTCGTCCTGGGCGAAGAGGTCGAGTGGATCGGTCATGCCGACCAGCAAACCCTCAGCCTGGCGCGACAGCACGATGACGCGGAAACGCCGAGCCATTGCCTCGGGCAAACTCTGAGTCAGCTGATTGTCGAACTTGTAGTGTTTGAGCTCGACGAAGGGGATCTGCAACTGCTCGGAAAGCGCCCGAAGCAGGCGTCCTTCATCGATAAAACCGAGATCCAGTACCGTGCGGCCGAGCTTGGAGCCGGTCCGCTTCTGGTCCTGCAATGCGAGCTGCAACTGAGCGTCACTGATCAGCCCGGCCTGGACCAGGAGGTCGCCGAGGCGAATCTTGCGCTGGCGGATGTCCTGAGTCATTGCGCCCCTCCGAGGGAACCGGCACGTTCAGTGGCGAACTGACGCGCGCTTTCATTCAGGCCCTGCCCTTGCAGCGCCTGGCGATAATGCCGACCGGCCTGTGCCGGCTGATCGAGTTGTTCCAGCGCGATGGCCAGGCCGAGCTGCCATGCCCCCTGCCCTGGTTGAATAGCGATTAGCTGACGGTAGGTCGCAGCGCTTGCGGACCACTCGCCGACCTGTTGGTACAGCGCAGCAAGCAAGGCGTGATAGGCGGTGTTGCGCTGCAGTGCCGGCGCGTTCTGCTGCAACGTCGCGATGGCTGCGCCTTGATCGCCGAGTTGCAACTGGCCGCGCGCGAGCAGCTCACGCAGCTCGGCATCGAACGGGCGGGCCTGCAGCTGAGCCGGCAGCCACTCCAGCAACGCGGCGGTATCGCCCGCGCCGAGGTAGGCACGAGCCAGCCAGCGGCTGATCTCTGCGCTGTCCGGTTGTGCCTGGTGCAGTGCCTGCAGCTGCCGAATAGCCGATAGGTGATCACCCCGACTCAGCGCGTCGCGGGCCTGCGCCAGTGCATCGGGCTGATGCGCACCGATCGTGATATTTCCAGCGCCTGCGGGAACAACGGGCTCTGCGGCAACCGCAGCACGGGGCACGGCCTTGGGCTCAAGTGTCGTTTTGGCGCGGGCTGGATCGTTGAGCGTTTCAGCCGGCTCGACGTCACGGGTCACCCAGTCCGGCAATTGCGCCTCGTCCATATCCGGCGACTCGGCAACCGGCATAGATTCAGTCTGCGGGTCGGGATCAGTCGCACTGCCAAACGACACGTCCAGCCATAGCTGCGAGCGATCACCGACCGATTCGAGGCGATCAGCTACGTTCAGCTGATCACCGAAACCGATGATCAGCACATTAACGTCGCCGTCCTGCGCCTCGACGCGCCAAGACAGCGTCTGCCCTTCTCTCTCGATGCGCCCGGTGCGGGCCTCGCCCTTGAACTGCACATCGCTGAGGCGGAAGCTGACCGAGCCGTTCGTATCGATTCGCTGGTAGCTGACGGATTGATCGAGCAGCAGCTGCAGGACGAAACGCCGCCCATCGTTCTGTGGCAACACCTCCAGCAGTCGCGTCAGCGCAACAGGCTCTGGCGTCGGCGCAACTTCTTCGACCGGTGGCGGGACAGCGACAGGAACCGCAGCCAAGGGCTGCGCGGCCGGTTGCAGGCGCCCAGAGAGCAGGAAAAGCGCAACGGCCAGTACCCCGATTGCGGCAACGATCAGCAACCCGCGACGCAAGCGCCCATAGCCCTCACGCCGTTTCGCAGCGGCTTCGTCCACGGCATAAAGGCTACCCAGCTGCTCACGTTCGGCCGGTGCGGCGCGGCGCGCCTCAAGATCCCGCAGCATGTCGTTGACCAAGCTCACGGCAGCACCTCGGTGAGTTGCGCCAGCCATGGCCAGGCACCGGCGATCAGTGCCAGCGACAGGCACCCAGCGGTCATCTTCCAGCCGAAAAGGCCTGAGGTGCTTCGCCAGAACGGCTTCGCACCTTCGGTATCGTCCAACGCCCGGCGGACATGCCGCGCCAGGACCTGACGTGCCCCTTCACCGAACGCCACCATCAGGCATTTGTTCGCCAGGATGTTGAGCAACCTCGGAATTCCGCCACTGCCTCGCACCAGCAAACGTACCGCCGCAGGCTTGAACAGCGGCTCGCCCCGGTAGCCCGCCACGGCCAGGCGTTCCTGCAGGTAGCGCGTAGCATCGCTCACATCCAGCGGGCGAAGGCTGTAGGAAAAGGTGATGCGTTGACGCAGCTGACGAAAGTCTTCGCGGGCCAGGGTCGCGTCCAGTTCCGGCTGACCGAACAGCACCACCTGCAACAGCTTGTTGTGTTCGGTCTCGAGGTTGGTCAGCAGGCGCAGGGCTTCCAGCGTCGCAGTCGGCAGCGCCTGGGCTTCGTCGATCAGCAGAACGGTGCTCTTGCCCTGCGCGGCCAGCTCGATCAAGCGTGCGTGGAGGGCGTTGAGCAAGCCGTGGTTGTCCAGCTCGCTCGCCTCGGCAATGTGCAGTTCTTGCGCCAGCGCCTGGCGCAAAGCCATTGGCGTCAACGTCGGATTCGGCAACCAGGCGACCTGATAGTGAGCGGCGTCCAGTTCGTTGAGCAGCGCGCGACATAGCAGCGTCTTGCCCGTGCCCACTTCACCGGTGACCTTGATGAAGCCCTCGCCCTCACCCAGCGCCACGCGCAGCAGATTGAGGCAGGCCTGATACGGCGCCAGCTGAACCATGAAGCCTGTGTTCGGTGTCAGCGCGAATGGCTTCTCGCGCAGGCCGAAAAATGCTTCGTACATACCGGCGGTTACCTGGTCGACCGGAAGGATTCGGCGGATTTACGCAGATCATCCAACCAGACCTGGTCGTCCACCACTTGTGGCCGCATGAGGATCACCAGCTCGGTCTGCAGCAGGGCTTTGCGTTGTTGCTGAAACAGCGTGCCCACTATCGGCAGCTTCGAGGCCCAGGGAATGTTTGCATCGGTATTGGTGTTGCGGTTTTCCAGCAGGCCGCCGATGACCACCACCTGACCGCTGCGGGCACGCACGATGGAATCGGACTGACGTGTAGTCGAGAGCGCCAGCGGCAGATTGAAGACATTGTCCGAGCCGCCCAGCTGGATGGTCTTGTTCTGGTCCTGCACGCGGCTGACTGTCGGGCGCACGTGCAGCGTGACCTGGCCGTTCTCATCGATCTGCGGGGTGACGTCCAGCGATATGCCGGAGAAGAACGGGGTCAGCGTGATGTCCAGATCCGGTGCAGTGGTGCCGCCCACGAGCGACGTCGTGGTGGTCGAAACATCGGTCACGAAGAACTCGTCCGTGCCGACCTTGATGACCGCCTTCTGGTTGTTCAGTGTCGAAATCCGCGGACTGGACAGCACACGCACCTCGCCTTGGGTCTCCAGCAGTTGCAGCACGCCGCTGAAATCACCGACCTGCACCGCAGCACTGAACACACCGCCGACGCTGTTCGGCCCGCTCAGCGCGTCACCCTGCACGCCGAGGCTGAAATCAGCATTGCCCATGCTGCCGAGCTGAGCCCAGTTGATGCCGGACTGAAAGCCTTCGGACAGATTCACTTCGAGGATCTTGGTTTCGAGGATGACCTGACGTTGCAGGTTGCGCTGCGCCAGGATCAGAAAGCGCTCTACAGCCTGCTGATCCGCGCTGGAGGCTCGCACCACAAGCAATCCGCTTTGCGGATTCACGACGACCTGATTGCCTTCTTCGCCGCCAATCATCATCTCGATCACGGCTCGCACTTCGCTCCAGAAGTCCACGTTGCTGGTGGTCAGCAACTGGCTGGCATTCACCGTCGAGGAGGTACTGCTGGTCGTGGTGCCCGCCGCGCCGACGCCGGTGCTGTCGCTGCTGGTGACCTGGCCCGAGCTTACGCGGGTGTCTGTCATGCCCTGGCGCTGGACGTTCAGGTAGTCGAGATCGTAGGTGCGGGTAATCGCCTCATTCGGCTGGATCTGATAGCCGTAGGCGGTACGCTGGTAGTCATAGCCGTAGCTATCCCGAACCGCCGCCAGGGTTTCTTCGAAGGTGACGTTACGCAGACTGAAGGTTACGTTGCCGGTCACGCCGGGGTGCACCAGCAGATTTTCTCCGGCACTGTTCATCAGGCTGAGGAAAAACTCGCGGGCCGGCATGTCGCTAACGGCCACGTCGAAACGAGGCCCCGAGACGACGAGCTTGTCGGCTGCCAAAGGTGGGATCAGTCCCGCCTGCACCGAAACTGGCGGAACCACCTTCAGCTGGTTCTGTTCCAGGCTTTCCTCGAACAGGCGGTTGCTCTGCTCGTACAGACGTTGATCGCCGTCTTCGAAGGTCTGACAGGCAGAAAGCAGGCAGATCAGGCTCAACACGCCGAAGCGAGACATCTGGGTCGGCATCATGGCTGGGTACGGCTCGTTTGGGTGATGGGGGTGCTGAGGTGCAGTTCTTGCTGCTGACCTTGGCGATCAATGACGACGGCGTGCCGGTGAATTGCAAGGATGCGAGCATCTCCCACGCGGTCTCCGACCTGCAGGCTGTTTCCGTTGATCACGGCGCTGGCGCGCCCGGGGCCACGCAGAATCGCCTGCAGGTGCAAGCTGGCAGCCGCGTCTACCGGCGCATCACCAGCCGCCCGCCCGGCCGGCGGTTGCGTGGGATCCAGCGCGACGACAGGCGCGGCGGCAAACAGCGAAGCCAGGCAGAGAAGTTTGACTGCAGTTCTAAACACCGACCCACCCCGCATCGCGACTCAAGGTATGCAAGTCGAGGGTGACGCGAGCCCGGCCAGCGCCCTCCTCACCGACTTCGTAGTTCAGGCTGTCCCAATGCAAACGCCAGCCACTCGCCTGGACGGCGTTGAGATAGGCCAGTAGATCGAAATAGCCACCTTCGAGGGTCAGACGCAGACCATGGCGATAGAACACCACCGGTGGCGTCTTTTGCTCCTTGCCCTCAGCCGTTGCCGCAGCGGGCACCGCGAGCGGCCCGCTCGAACTTTCAAGGGCGACCAGTTTGAGCTGGGTCTGGTTACGCAACAGATCCTGCAGCAGCCCCTTCATCCGGGTCGGCGATACCAGCGTGCTGGTTTCCAGATCGATACGTTGCAGCAGCTCGTCATGGCTGACCTGTGCAGCCGCCAGTGCCTGCCGGTAGCTCAGGTTCGGATCGGCCGCAAGCTTGGCCTGAATTTCCAGCAGGCTGCTCTCAGCCGCGAGAAGACGGGTGTTCGCAGCCTGTTGCCGACTGGTTTCGGCGGCAATGCGCAGACCCAGCGGCTCGGCGATCAACAACACGTAGAGCATGATCAGCAGCGCAAGCCCCACCCCGTAGGTCAGCCATTGCTCGCGCGGCGCCAGCCCCTGCCAGTGTTGGATGAGCTTATTCATCGTCCGGCTCCGTCACGGCCTGGGAGGACAAGCGGAACCGCAGCAGATCGCTGTCGTCGCGCTGAAGATCGAAACGGGCGAACTCGCGTCCGCTGAACGCGCTGCTCTGACCCAGGCTCTGCAAATAAAGCGGGAGGAGTTCCTGATCCTGCGTCAGCCCCTGCAATGCCATTTCATCCCCGCCCGCCTGCAGGCGGATCCGGGTCAGCCAGAGCCCTTGCGGTGGGTGGCGATCAGCCAAGCCCTGCAGCAACCCCGAGAAGCCGCTGCTGCGCTGCGCATCCAGCGTTTTGAGATGGTCGGCGAGTCGTTGCAGCTCGCGGTTCTCGGCTTCGCGCTCGGCCAACTGCAGCGGAAGCCGCGGGTCGAGCGTCGGCTCGCGAAAATCAGCCTTGACCACGTCTAGCCTGGCCTCTGCCTGCCCGGCCTGTTGTTCGGCGAGTACGGCAGCTTGGCCAGCGGTATGCAGCTTCCAACCCTGCCATGCGCCATGGATCGCCAGCACTGCGATGACCAGCACGACGCCCAGCTGCATCTGCCTGGGGCGTGGTCCACCGCCGCTACGGCGTTCGCGTTGATAGAGGTTGATGTTCTGCATCAGCAAGCATCCTGACGCAGGGCGGCACCGACAGCGCCAATACAGAAGGCCTGGCTCGATTCGGTGAGGTCACTGGCCGGCTGACCCGGGAACAGCTCACGCAAATCCAGCCGTTGCAGATTGACTGCCAGCCCCGCCGCCAGCGCCTGATGGGTCCGCTCACCGTCTTGTTTCATCGGCAATAGCAACAGGCGGCTGATATAGCCTTTACCCAACTGACTTTCGTAGTAGTCGAGCGAGCGCTGGATCTCCAGGGTCATGCTGGACAGATCCTGCTCGGCACGCGCCAGACCGTGTTCGATACGCCGTGCCATATACAGATCGGCACCGTTCTGTACACAGATCAGACCTTCGCTGGTACGTAGGCGCAACAGCGCCAAATTGATGGCATCGGCACCGGCCAGCAGCCCGAGGTTGCGAAAGGACATTTCAGTGATGTCGATGCTTGCCAGGGTCAGGCCGGCATGCTGGACGAGTGAGCGAAACTCAGTCATCCGGGACTTTTTCAGCACCACGCAATAGACCATGCGCGTGCGGCCACGATAAGCGTCCTCCGGAAGGCTAAAGCAATCGATGACAACGTCTTCAAGCGGCTCGCTGAGCAAGTCCTTGACGCGCCAGCGCATGGCGTCACGCAGCTCTTCAGCCGGTACCTCTGGCGCTTCCAGCAGGAACATCTGATAAGCCGAAGGGTGCAGCAGGAGATTGACCGACATACCGTTCAGGCCATGCTCGGCAACGGCTTGCTTGAGCAATTCAGCTTGCGCCTCCGGCTGACCCTCAAGGTAGTCGCAACGCAGCAACTGTGGTGTCTCGCCGTCAGCACGCTGAACCTGCGCGAGTGCGACGCCTTGCGGCCCGAACTCAAGACCCAGTAGCCCCATTGCGGTGGCTTTGCGACGTTTGAAAAATAGCCCCATCAGGGAAGGCACTCCTGCCGCTTCGCGACTTGCACAACTCTAAACACGAGACGGAACACACGCACCTAATCTGATATCAGATTGCCATCTATATAGAAAGCCTAACAAAAAGCGTTATCTAGTCCAATCACCGACACCTCTGGTCTTCGCGACGAGGCGTCAAAAACCTTCCACCGTATCGGCCACTGCTGCCCTTCAGTTAGGCCACTCGTCGCCAGCGCGTCTGAACAATCCGCGCCGGAAAAGTGGCAGCTTTGGCCACGCCGCAACAGCTGAAGCAACAGACGTACCAAAAAGCAGAGTGGACGTTGATGGGTGACCAACGGACGGCGATCAGAACAACCGCAACTGCTCGAAGCCGCTTCGCAGGTCGATCAAACGAACCCCGACGCCAATCAACCGCACCGGTCGCTTGCCACGGGCAAAGGCGCCCGCCAGGAGGTCGGAATAGTCTTCAAGCTCAAGCCCAGCGCCGGACTGTTCGAGGGTCGTCTGGGTGAAGTCATGGAACTTCAACTTCACAAACGGCTTGCCGGGCCGGTAGCCGTTATCGAGTCGCGCCATCCTGCCGGCGAGCTGCTCGAGCAACTCCGGAAGTCGCTCAAGGCAGGCGGCAAGGTCTGGCAAGTCGCGCTCGTAGGTGTTCTCGACACTGACCGACTGGCGCCGGCTCTCGACCTGAACCAGGCGCTCGTCGACGCCATGCGCCAGCCCCCACAGTCGCTCACCGAACGAGCCGAAGTCCCGAACCAGATCAAGGCGCCTCCAGCTGCGCAGATCAGCGCAGGTGTGAATACCCATGCGCTTCAGCTTCTCCGCCGTCACCCGGCCGACACCATGGAGTTTGGTGACCGGCAGAGCGAGTACGAAATCATCCACCTGATCCGGGGTGATCACGAACAGACCATCCGGCTTGTTCCAGTCGCTGGCGATCTTTGCCAGAAACTTGTTAGGCGCAACGCCTGCTGAAACCGTGATGCGCAGCTGCTGCCAGACCCGCCGACGGATGTCCTGTGCAATGCGCGTGGCGCTGCCGGCAAAATGCTCGCAGCCACTCACATCGAGAAAAGCCTCGTCGAGCGACAAGGGTTCGATCAGATCGGTGTAGGTTCGGAAAATCCCGTGGATTTCGCGTGAAGCTTCCTTATAGGCATCCATCCGCGGCCGCACGATCAGCAGATCCGGGCAGAGCTTCAGCGCATGACCGGAGGCCATCGCGGAGCGCACGCCGTATGCGCGAGCTTCGTAGTTGCAGGTGGCAATAACGCCGCGTCGATCAGCCAAGCCACCAACCGCAATGGGCCGGTTGGCAAGACTGGGATCGTCGCGCATCTCGATCGCGGCATAGAAGCAATCGCAATCGACATGGATGATTTTTCTGGACGGGATAACGGTAAGAAACTCGTGACTGGACTAAACCGCCGCTTCCCTTGAACAACTCCATCAAGAGCGAAGCGGGCCGCGCGACATTATGGCCGATCCGGGTCGCCCCGAGGATATTGCGAGGATGAGTGGATAAGCGAGCCGACGACTCGAGGCAGTCACCTTTCCGGAACCTCTTGGAACCGGCGCCTAGCTGAAATTCGCCGCATTTACTCAACTGAACGAACCAGTCGGCGGCAAACCGACCAGAGGTAAAACGAACGAAAGCGCGGCGCTAGAGGCCGTGCCAACGCTTGCAAGCCTGGGCCAATGCGGCTTCCCACGAACAATTCCCGGGCCACCGAGTCGGAATTTAAGAGGTAGAGCAGCAAACACTTCCAAGCTACCCGGAGGATTACCGATGAAGACCTTGAGTATTGCCACTGCCCTTTTCACCAGCCTGCTTGCGACTGGAGCAATGGCCAATCAGGAAGCCATGCAGGACGACGAAGACCTTGGCTTGTCAAGCACCGCCCAGGGCAGCGCAATGAATGAAAACCACCAGCGCGCCAATACGGCGAACATCAATAATGACCCTAAGACCCTCAAGCAGAAGATGGAAAACGAGGTGCAGGACGACTGGCGCGGCGATGCCGAGGAACGCCGCGAGGCAGACGTCAGCAAGCCGGAACAGCGCTGATCATAAATGGGGTCAGAGTTCGAGGGGATAAGGCTGCACCAGCGCCTTGCCATACCCCTCGACAAACTCGCCCGGCATGCGCTTGGGCTTGCCGGTAGACAACTGAATGCAGACGAAGGTGGTTTGCGCGCGTAACAGCGTCACCCCGTCCGCCGGCCGGATCAGCTGGAAATTACGTTTCATCTTCAGTCGCTGATCGGAGTCCACGATCCAAGTGCCGAGCTGCAATTGATCGCCCTGATACGCAGCAGCCAAGTAGTCGATTTCGTGTCGCAGTACCGCCATCGCTCGATCAAGCCTACGGTAGTCGCCCAGCCCAAGCCCCAAATGCTGCGAATGCTGCCAGGCGCAAGTTTCCAGCCAAGTCACATAAACCGCATTGTTTGCGTGGCCGAGCTCGTCGATATGCTCGGATTGCACGTCAATATCGATGACGAATGAGTCAGCCTGGTCCCAGATCATGCGTACCCTCGCTGTGCAGTGCGCCGCAGATGCGGCCGAATCGCCTATTGGAAGCCACCCACCGCTCGATTGTCACGCATGCGGGCCGCATCTATGGCCCACCATTCAGCATGCCAGACCATGTCGCCCTGATGACGACACTCAAATTGCGGGCAAAACAAAAAGGGTCATTTCGTGAGAAATGACCCTTTGATGCCCAAAACGGGCAAAAAAAATGGCGTCCCCTAGGGGACTCGAACCCCTGTTACCGCCGTGAAAGGGCG